>Ga0209368_1000435_pt1 | contig 37343 bp, 39 predicted proteins | sample EBPBio242008_DNA_FD_185862 | JGI IMG/M metagenome (GOLD analysis project Ga0209368, IMG submission 185862) | Wastewater treatment Type I Accumulibacter community from EBPR Bioreactor in Madison, WI, USA - Reactor 1_4/24/2008_ DNA (SPAdes)... | ecosystem: Engineered > Bioreactor > EBPR >...
TGCTGGCGGCGGTCACCGGGGCGGCGCTGTTCGGCGCGGCCTGGGCGGCCATTCCGGCCTGGCTGCAGGCGAAACGCGGCAGCCACATCGTGATCACCACGATCATGTTCAACTATATCGCCTCGGCGGTGATCGTCTATCTGCTGGTCGACGTGCTGCGCCCTGCGGGACAGATGGACCCGGCGACGGCGCGGTTCCCTGAAACCACGCACCTGCCGACGCTGAACGACATTCCGGGGCTGAACCTGTTCTTCGAGAAGAAGGTGCCGGCCAACGTGTCCTTGTTCGTGGCGCTGGCGGCCTGCTGGCTGGTGTGGCTGCTGTTGTGGCGGACGCCGCTTGGCTATCAGATCCGGGCCTTCGGCAAGTCGCAGGCGGCGGCGCGCTATGCCGGGATCAACCCGGTGAAGATCACCATGATCGCCATGCTGATCTCGGGCGGGTTGGCCGGCATGATGGCGATCAACAACGTGATGGGCGAGGCCGGGCGTCTGGTGCAGAACTCGTCGGAAGGGGCGGGTTTCATCGGCATCGCGGTGGCGCTGATGGGGCGCAACCACCCGTTCGGGGTGCTGCTGGCGGCGGTGCTGTTCGGGTTCCTGTATCAGGGCGGCGCGGAGCTGGGCCTGTGGACCTCGATCCCGATCGAGCTGCGGATCGTGGTGCAGGGTCTGGTGATCCTGTTCACCGGGGCGCTGGACATGATGGTGCGGATGATGCTGGTCTGGGTCTTCGGGCTGTTCCGGCCGCGGCGCGTGGGGGTGGCGTGATGGATTACGCGACGCTTCTGCAACTCTTGGACTCAACGCTGCGCCTGGGTGTGCCGTTGATCTTTGCCTGCATCGCGGGGCTGTATTCGGAGCGGTCGGGCATCTTCGACATCGGGCTGGAAGGCAAGATGCTGGTGGCGGCGATGTGTTCCGGCACCTTCGCCTTCTATTCCGGCTCGGCCTGGATCGGATTGATGGCCGGGGTCGCCGGATCGCTGGTCTTTGCCCTGATCCATGGTGTGACCTCGATCACGTTCCGCGGCAACCAGCTGATTTCCGGCGTGGCGCTGAACTTCGTGGCCTCGGGGATCACCGTACTGACCGCGCAGTCGCTGTTCGGCCAGGGGGGCCGCACGCCGCCGCTGACCGGCGCGGCGCGGTTCAACGAGATCACCCTGCCCTTTGCCGAGGCGTTGCGGCCCTTTCCGGTAATCGGGCCGCTGTATGCCGAGGTGATCTCGGGCCATTCGATCTTGGTCTATGCGGCCTTCGCTGTGGTGGCGCTGACCTGGTGGGTGCTGTTCCGCACGCGTTATGGCCTGCGGCTGCGCGCGGTGGGCGAGAACCCGGCGGCGGTGGATACGGCCGGCGTTTCGGTGAAGGGGCTGCGCTTTTCGGCGGTGTTGATCACGGGGGTGCTGTGCGGCTTTGCCGGGGCCTACATGGCCACCGCGCTGCAGGCGGGATTTGGCAAGGAAATGACGGCGGGGCGTGGCTACATCGCGCTGGCGGCGCTGATCTTCGCCAAGTGGCGGCCTTGGCCCGCGCTGTGGGCCTGTCTGCTGTTCGGCTTCTTCCAGGCGCTGGCGCTGCGGCCCGACATTGTGGAGGCGGTGGTGCGCGTGAAGGTGCCGGTGCCGGCGCTGGACGCCCTGCCCTACGTCCTGACCGTGCTGGTGCTGGCGGGCTTTGTCGGCAAGGCCATCCCGCCGCGGGCGGGGGGCGAGCCCTATGTGAAAGAACGATGATGCGCGCCGTGGCGGCACTGTGCCTTGTGCTGGCTTCGCCGGCTCTGGCGCAGGAGCAGGAGCAGGCGCAGTGGGTTGCCCTGCACGACAAGGTCGAGGGCTGGCTGGGCACCAATCCGCGCAACCGGGACGGGTTGATGATCGAGGTCAGCTTCGACATCGGCGGCACGCACCGCTTTCCGGTGATCTGGGAAGCGGACAATGCCGGGGTCGAGGTGCTGAAGGGCTGCGACTTCCGGCTGGACGCGCGCGGCAGCGCCTGCCACGCGCAAGTTGTGGCGAGCGTCGTCAAGGGTAAGGACATCGTGGTGCTGGTCGAGCGTCTGATTGCCCTGGAGAAGTGAGGAGACCGAGATGAAGGCCGAAGATCTTGCACAACTGATCCGCGCGCGTGCCGGCGCGGCGCCAGTGACGCTTGGCCTGATCCTGGGCTCGGGCCTGGGTCATCTGGCACAGGCGGTCGACGGGGTGGCGGTGCCCTATGGCGAGTTGCCGGGCTTTCCCCATGCCGGCGTGTCGGGGCACAATCCGAACCTCGTGGTGGGCGATCTGGAGGGTCTGCGCGTCGCGGTCTTTGGCGGCCGGGCGCATTACTATGAAAGCGGCAACCCCGCCGCCATGCGGCTGCCGCTGGAAGTGCTGAAGGCGCTTGGCGCCAAGGCGCTGATCGCCACCAATGCGGCGGGCAGCCTGCGCGCCGACATCCGGCCGGGCGACCTGATGCTGCTGTCGGACCACATCAATTTCAGCGGCCTGAACCCGCTGATCGGCGAGAAGACCGATGCGCGCTTTGTCCCCATGGGTGACGCGCACGACCCTGGCCTGCGCGCGGCGCTGCGGGCGGCGGCAGAGGCGGAGGGCGTGGTGCTGCCCGAAGGCGTCTATGCCTGGTATTCCGGCCCCTCGTTCGAAACCCCGGCCGAAATCCGCGCCATCCGCATTCTTGGTGGGGATGCCGTCGGCATGTCCACGGTGCCCGAGGTGATCCTGGCGCGGTTCCTCGGCCTGAAGGTGGCGGCGGTTTCGACCATCACCAACATGGCTGCGGGCCTGTCGGACGAAAAGATCAGCCATGAGCACACGAAGGCCATGGCGCCGCTTGGCGCGGCCAAATTGGACCGTGTTCTGCGAAACTTCCTGCGTTCTGTCGCCGCAGGAGCCACAACCATTTGACCCCCGTCCTCGGTCAGGCCTAAGACTTGGTTGAGTGAGGATTTCCATACCCGGGCACCCATGCAGCTTTACCTCCCAGTGGCCGAGGTATCGGTAGACGCCTTCCTCCTACTGGGCATCGGAGGCGTTGTCGGTTTCCTTTCGGGCCTGTTCGGGGTGGGCGGCGGGTTCCTGATCACGCCGCTTCTGTTCTTCATCGGCGTCCCGCCTCCGGTGGCAGTGGCGACCGGGGCGAACCAGGTGGTGGCCTCGTCGATTTCGGGCGTGCTGACACAACTGCGGCGCAAGGCCGTGGACATCCGCATGGGCACGGTGCTGACGCTGGCGGGCTTTGTCGGATCGACCGCCGGCGTCTGGGTGTTCAAGCGGATGACGGCGCTTGGCCAGATCGACCTGTTCGTGCAGCTGTCCTATGTCGTGCTTTTGGGCGGTGTGGGCGGCATGATGCTGCAGGAATCCCTGCGCGCCCGGGCGAGAGCGCGGCGCGGCGGCCCGCCGCCCCGCCGCGGCCAGACGCACGGGTTGCTGCACAAGCTGCCGTTCAAGATGAAGTTCCGGGCGAGCGGGCTTTACATCTCGGTCATTCCACCGGCGCTGATCGGCGCGGCGGTGGGCTTTCTGGCGGCGATCATGGGCGTGGGCGGCGGTTTCGTCATGGTGCCGGCGATGATCTATCTGCTGGGGATGCCGGGAAAGGTGGTGGTCGGCACCTCGCTGTTCCAGATCATCTTCGTCTCGGCCTACACCACACTGGCCCATGCGGTGCAGTTCCAGACGGTGGACATGCTCTTGGCGCTGGTGCTGATCGTGGGCGGGGTGATTGGGGCGCAGATCGGCACGCGGATGCAGATGAAGCTGAAAGCCGAGGACATGCGGATCCTCCTGTCGCTTCTGGTGCTGGCAGTGGCCGTAAAGATCGCGCTGGACCTGCTGCTGACGCCGAGCGAGCTTTACTCGATCACGACGGTGCGGGCATGAGGGTCCGGGCGATCTTTCTGGTCCTGGCCCTTGCGGGGACGGCTGCGGGCGTCCCGGCGCAGGACGTGCCGCAGGAAACCATCGTGGCAGGCCTGAGCCAGAGCCGCATCGCCATTACCGCGAATTTCGACGGATCGCAGATCATCGTCTATGGCGCGGTGAAGCGCGATGCGCCGCCACCCGCAGGCCCCCTGGGCGTGATCGTCACGGTCGAGGGGCCAAGCGGCAAGCTGGTCGTTCGGCGCAAGGACCGGGTCTGGGGCATCTGGATCAACGACGCCTCGGTGACCATCGATTCCGCGCCCAGCTTCTATGAGGTGGCGACCAACGCGCCCATCGACGAGATCCTGAGCGGGACCGAGGATCTGCGCCACAAGATCACCGTGCCGCGCGCGATCCGTGCGGTGGGGGCCACCTCTGAGTCCGAGGATGCGGCTGCCTTTTCCGACGCGCTGCTGCGCATTCGCAAGGAGGATGGCACCTATCGGCTGGCGACCGATGCCGTGGACCTGTCGGAGGAGACGCTGTTCCGAGCCGATGTGGATCTGCCCGCCAACCTGACCGAGGGCGATTACAGGGTGCGCATGTTCCTGACGCGCGGGGGCCGGATCGTGGACTGGCAGGAACAGCTGATCGACGTGCGCAAGGCGGGGCTGGAGCGGTTCCTGTTCAACCTCTCGCAGCAGCAGCCGCTGGTCTATGGCCTGCTGGCGCTGGTGCTGGCGGCCTTTGCGGGATGGGCCGCGTCCGAGGCGTTCCGGCGGTTCCGGGCCTGAGGCTTACGCGGCCTTGGCTTCGGCCGCAGGATAGCGAAGTGCCATGGTCACGCCGCGGGCGATGTTCAGCACCATGAGCGCGGCCCAGAGGCCATGGTTGCCGAAGGCGGGCAAGAGCGTGGCCACGGCCAGAACATAGATTGCGACGGAAAGCGCCATGGCCTTCAGCATCTCGCGCGTGAGGGTGGCGCCGATGAAGATGCCGTCGAACATCCAGCTTGCAATGCCGACCAGGGGCGCGGCGGCGGCCCAGGGCAGGAAGGCGCGGGCAGCGTCGCGGACGTCAGGCGCGGTGGTCATCACGTCGATGAGGGCGGGGCCGGCCAGGGCGAAGGTGAGCGAGAGGACCGCGGCCCCAACGACTCCCCAGTGCGAGGCGACGATGCTGGAGCGGCGGACGCCAAAGGGATCGCGGGCGCCGACGGCCTGGCCGACCAGGGTTTCAGCGGCGAAGGCGAAGCCGTCCAGCGCATAGGCGGTGATTTCAAGGAACTGGAGCAGCACCTGGTTGGCGGCGAGCGTCACGTCACCCTGATGTGCGCCGAGGAAGACGAAGGCGGTGAACGACAGCTGCAGCATGACCGAGCGGATCATGATGTCGCGGTTGACCGAGACCATGCGGCCAAGCGCGGCGCGGTCCATCACGCGCGCGCGGGCGGCGGCGAAGGCGCGGCCGAAGGCGGCGCGGCAGAGCCAGAGACCAAGGGCGAGACCGGTCCATTCCGCGATGAGCGTGGCGAAGGCCACGCCGGGCACGCCCCAACCGAGACCGAGCACGAACCACAGGTCCAGCGCGATGTTGAGCCCGTTCATCCAGAGTTGAACCACCAGGACACCCCGCGTGCGTTCCAGCGCGATGAGCCAGCCGGTGACGGCGTAGAGCGCGATGGTGGCAGGCGCGCCCCAGATGCGGATCGCAAGATACTGGCGCGACAGCGCCTCGACCTCGGGGCTGGCCGGGGCGATGGCGAAGGCGGCGCCGAAGAGGAGCCATTGCAGCAGCACGAGAACCGCCCCGGCGCCAAGGCCGATGGCCAGTGCGCGCAAGAAGACGGCGTTGCGTTCGGGCAGGTCGCCCGCGCCCTGGGCCTGGGCGGCGAGGCCCGTGGTGCCCATGCGCAGAAAGCCGAAGATCCAGTAGAGCGAGGCGAGGATCACCGCCCCCACGCCCACGGCGCCGATGGGCGCGGCCTCGCCCAGGCGGCCGACGACCGCGGTATCCACCGCGCCAAGCAGCGGCACGGTGGCGTTTGACAGCACGATGGGCGCCGCGATGCGGAAGACGCGGGCGTGGGTAACAGCGGGCATGACGCGCGCGGGCGCGGTCATGGCGCGCCGGTCGGCACGAGGAAATGGCCCGTGGCCTGGGCGAAGGGCCGGTCGCGGTTGTCTTGCCATGCCTCGACATGGACCGAGGCATAGCGCCGGCCCGAGCGGTTCACCCGCGCGCGGGCATAGGCGTCGCGCGGCAGGCCGGTGCGCAGGTAGTCCACCGTGAAGTCGATGGTCTTGGGCAGGGCCGGCAGGCCGCCCGAGGCCAGGGCTTGCGGGTCGATGCGTCCCTGCTCCATCTCGTCCCAGATCAGCGACCAACTGAGCCCGATGATCGCCGTCATCTCCAGAAAGCCGGCGGTGACGCCGCCGTGCAGGGCCGGCAGCACCGGGTTGCCGATCAGATCGTCCCGGTAGGGCAGCGTTGCCGTCAGTTCATCGCCGCGCCGGTCGAACTGGATCCCGAGAAAGCGAATATAGGGCACGCCGCCCACCAGCGCCTTCAGCGCACCGTCGCGGCGTTCCTTGATGACCTGCACCGGTTCGGGCGGCATACGGCTCATGCCCCAACCCCCCGGTCGAAGGTGAATGCCCCTGTCGCGGTGGCAACCGGGCGCTCGATATCCTCGTCGGTGGCGGTGACGCGCACGAAGGCCACGGAGCGTGTGACATGATAGCACTCGGCGGCCGCGGTGATGCGCTGGCCGGGTGTCGCCGGGCGCATGTAATCCACCCTCAGGTCCAGCGTCGCGGTTGAGACCGGGCCAACCGGATGGCACATCACCGCCGCGCCCGAGGCCGTGTCCATCAGGGCGCTGACAGCCCCGCCCGCGATCACGCCCGTCTGGGGGTCGCCGATCAGGCGGGGGTCATAGGGCATCGAGATCCACGCCTTGCCGTCGCCGATGTTCTCGACTTGAAAGCCGAGTGCGGCGGCATGGGGCAAGGCCTCGATGAACTGGCGGGCAAAGGTCTTGGGAGCGGGGTCCAAGGGCGGGATCCGAACAGGGACGGCAGGCGTACGTTATTGGCCCTTGCCATTTCCAGCGCAAGAGCCACCTAATGCAATTGCGAAGCATTCTCAGCGGAGGACGAAAGCGCGATGACCTTGCGGACCGACACCCCTGCCCTTTCCATCACTGCCCCCGGCTTGCGCCCGGGTCGCTTGATGCTGGTCGCGGCACTCTTTGCGCTCGCGGTCGCGCCGGGGGAGCTGGGGGCGCTGACGCGCGAGATGATGGCAGGCGCATTCGTGGACGTGGCGGTCTTCGTGGCGGCAACGCTTCTGATCTTCTACGGTGCCGAAAAGCTCTTCGGCATCGATCTGGGCCAGGCGATGCAGCGGGCGAAGGGGTGGCAGGTCCCGATCGCGGCCTTCCTTGGGGCGACGCCCGGTTGCGGCGGGGCTGTCGTTGTGGTTGCGGCCTACACGTCCGGCAAGGCTTCCTTCGGGGCGGTGGTGGCCACACTGACCGCAACCATGGGCGATGCGGCCTTTCTTCTGATAGCGACCAGGCCAGAGGCGGCGGCCGTGCTGATCCCGGTGCAGTTCGCAGCGGGCATTGTTACGGGTTGGCTGGTCGACCGCTTCGTGACCTCGGACTATCGTCCGAAGGGTGGAAGCTGTGTGGCAGCCCCGCGGATAGGCAGCATACGGGCGCGGGACTGGGCCTATCTGGCCTGCCTTGCACCTGGGCTGGTCGTGGGCGCTGCGGGCTTTGCCGATGTCGAGTTGACCCGGATTCTGGGTCTGCCGGTGGAGGCAATCGCGCTGGCGGGCGTGGCGGTGGGTCTGGCGATCTGGGCCTTTTCGCCGGTTCAGGCGATGACAAACCCGGAAGATCCGGCGCTGCCGCGCATGGCCGAGGAGACGGCCTTCATCTCGACCTGGGTGATCCTGGCCTACCTTGGCTACAACTACATCGAGACATTTGGCGGCCTTGACCTGACGGCCGCCTTTGCGGCCGTCGGGCCGCTGCTGCCGCTGATCGGGGCAGCAATCGGCCTCATCCCGGGCTGCGGCCCGCAGGTGGTGGTGGCAACGCTTTACATCAACGGGGCCGTGCCCTTTTCGACGCTGGTGGCCAACGCCGTATCGAACGACGGCGATGCACTCTTGCCGGCCATCGCACTTGCGCCGCGGGCTGCGGTGATGGCGACCCTGTTCACGACGCTGCCGGCGCTGGTGCTGGCCTACGGGTTCCAGATCCTTGCGCCCGGCTTTCTGAACTAGTTGCCCCTTTCCCGGTGCCCGCGTAGCGTGGGTGCGTCCTGCCGTGCCGATCCGGGGCCGGACGGGCGGCTGGAAGGGAGACGGTTGCATGGCGGATGACGTCATCAGCTTCAAGGAGATGTGCGCGCGGTTCGACGTGACGGCGCGCACCCTGCGCTACTACGAATACATCGAACTTCTCGCCCCGCTGAAGGAGGGCCGCGCCCGGTTCTACGGCCCGCGCGAGGTGGCGCGGATGACACTGATCCTGCGCGGGCGCCGATTCGGTTTCAGTCTGGAAGAGATTCGCCAGTGGCTTCTGATCTACGAGGAACAGGGGACGCGGCCGCAGCTTGAGACGTTCCTCACCCTGGCCGACCGTCAGCTTGGCGAACTGACGCGTCAGCGCGACGAGATCGAGGCCACGATTGCTGACCTGCAGGCCCTGCGCGGCACGGCCGTGGCAGAGCTGTCCCGCCTGCCAAAGGCGGAGTGAGGCCGGTTTCCGCAGCGGCATGACCTTGCGGAAGGGGCCGTGACGGGGCGTCACCGCCGCGCTGACGTCACGTCACGATGACGTGCACGTCAACTGGTCTGGTAATCGGGGTTCGAGCTTCACATCTGCGCCTCGCCCGAAAGCGAGAGAGTGGAGAAAGAAGCATGACAAACGACCTGATGACGATCCGAGCCATGTGCGACGCCTATGAAGTGACCCCGCGGACGCTGCGCTTCTATGAGGCCAAGGAACTTCTGTTCCCGGTCCGCGAAGGTACGAAGCGGCTGTTCACCAAGCGCGACCGTGCCCGCCTGACGCTGATCCTGCGCGGCAAGCGCTTTGGCTTCAGCCTGGAGGACATCCGCCAGCTCCTGGATCTTTACGACCGCGACGGCAACGATCTGGCCCAGAAGCGCGCCGCCTATGATCTGGCGATGAAGCGGCTGGCCGAAATGGAAACCGAGCGCGCCGCCCTGGATACCGCCATCGCCGAGTTGAGGGGCGAACTGGCGGAGAATGCCGCCGTTGTCGCCGAACCGGCGCGCAACGCGGCCTGACCTGAAGCAGACGAGGAAGAGGAGCCCCGGATGACCTATACCGCCCCCGTGACCGACATGCAGTTCCTGCTGCACGACGTGCTGAAGGTGAGCGAGTCCGGGATTCCGGGCTATGCCGACCTGGACCGCGACTTCACCGCCGCGGTGCTGGATGGCGCGGGGCGGCTGGCCAGCGAGATTTTGGCGCCCTTGAACGCAGTCGGCGACAAGGAAGGTTGCCGGCTGGAAAATGGCGTGGTGCGCACGCCCAAGGGCTTCAAGGCGGGCTATGACGCGATCCGCGAAGGCGGTTGGGCCAGCCTCGACTGCGACGTGGATCACGGCGGGCAGGGCCTGCCCTATCTGGTGAATACCGCCGTGGGCGAGTTGTTCGTCAGCGCCAACATGGCGCTGCAAATGTACTATGGCCTGACGCACGGCGCCTATTCGGCGATCCGGGCGCATGGCACGGAAGACCAGAAGGCCAAATGGCTGCCCAGGATGGTGTCGGGCGACTGGACCGGCACGATGAACCTGACCGAACCGCATTGCGGCACCGACCTCGGCCAGATGCGCACCCGAGCCGAACTGCAGTCGGATGGCAGCTATCGCATCACCGGCACCAAGATCTTCATCTCGGCCGGCGAGCATGACATGGCCGAGAACATCGTCCACCTGGTACTGGCGAAGGCGCCGGGCGGCGGCGAGGGCACGAAGGGGATCAGCCTGTTCATCGTGCCGAAGTTCCTGGTGAACGAGGATGGCTCGCTTGGCGCGCGCAATGCGCTGTCCGCGGGCAAGGTGGAAGAGAAGATGGGCATCCACGGCAATGCCACCTGCGTGATGAACTACGACGGCGCGACCGGCTGGCTTCTGGGCGACCTGCACAAGGGCATGCGCGCCATGTTCACCATGATGAACGAAGCGCGGCTTGGTGTGGGCCTGCAGGGCTATGCCGTGGCTGTTGCGGCCTACCAGGAGGCGGTGACCTACGCGAGGGAACGGCTGCAGGGCCGCGCCATCACCGGTGCGGCCAATCCCGCTGGTCCTGCCGATCCGCTGATCGTGCATCCCGACATCCGTCGTGCGCTGATGGACCAGAAGAGCTTCATCGAAGGCGCGCGCGCGTTGGCACTGTGGGGCGCGAGCCTCATCGACCGGGCGCATCGGATGCAGGATGCGCAGGCCGACGGGTTGGTGAGCCTGCTGACGCCGGTGATCAAGGGCTTCCTGACCGACAAGGGCTTCGAGGCCACGGTGCAGGCGCAGCAGATCTGGGGCGGCCACGGCTATATCGAAGACAATGCGATGAGCCAGTTCGCCCGCGATGCCCGCATCACCATGATCTACGAGGGCGCGAACGGCGTTCAGGCACTGGACCTGGTGGGCCGCAAGCTTGCCTCGGACGGCGGCAAGCATGTCATGGCCTTCTTCGAGATGGTGAAGGCCGAATGCCGGGCGCATGATGCCGATCCGCGCATGGCGGCCTTTACCGGCCCCTTGAAGACGGCGTCCAAGCAGCTTCAGGCGGCCGCGATGTTCTTCATGGAAAAGGGCATGAAGGATCCGAACGCGGCACTGGCCGGATCGACCGACTTCCTGCACCTGACCGGGCATGTCTGCCTGGGGCTGATGTGGACGAAGATGGCGGCGGCGGCGCTGGCCGCGCTGGATGCGGGCGAAAGCGACCGGGACTTCCTGGAAACCAAGCTCGCCACAGGGCGCTACTACATGGCGCGGCAACTGCCGGCCTGCGCCATGCACCTGTCGCGGATCGAAAGCGGGGCCGAACCTGTGATGGCCTTGTCGGCCGAGGCGTTCTAGGCTGGGGGCGAATTTCCGCGACCATTCCGCGCCAAGACCCGCCGGAGGATGCCATGCCCAAACGCTTTCGCCTGACCCGCCGCTTCCCGGTCGCCATGACCGAAGACGGCTACCGCCGCCTGCGCCGCTTTGCGCAGGAGGCGGGGCTGGACGAGGGCGAGGCGCTGTCCTTCCTGTTCGAGCATTTCGACAGCGTGACGGACAAGGACAACCTCACCCACCGGCTGCGGCTCTTCAATTCCGAGCTGGAGGCGCGGAAGTCCTGACAAGAGAGGAAGGCGGGCCGGGCGGCCTGGCTTCTTCTGTTCTCAAGTATCCCACGGGGGTCGCCGATGGTTCGCCATCGGTTCAAGAACCGGAGGCGACGGGGTGTGAAACCCCCGCTGCCGACGACAGGTCTGGGAGGGCCGGCGGGAATGATGGAACTTCACTGCTTCGGCGAAAGCGGCAATGCCTACAAGGTGGCGCTGATGCTGAACACGACCGGCCAGGACTGGAGACCGGTCTTCGTGGATTTCTTCAACGGTGCCACGCGCACGCCCGAGTTCCGCAAGCTGAACGAGATGGGCGAGGTGCCGGTGCTGGTGGATGAGGGCGAGGTGCTGACCCAGTCGGGCAACATCCTCTATCACCTCGTCGGCAAGACCGGGCGGATGGGCGGCGCGACGCCCGCCGAGCAGAAGGAGGTCTGGCGGTGGGTGCTGTGGGACAACCACAAACTCTCCGGCCAGGCCGGGACCTGCCGGTTCCTGGCAAATTTCCTGGCCCCCGAGAAGCGGCCGGAAGGGGTGATCCCCTTTCTGCAGGGCCGCCTCAAGGCCGCCTACACTGTGCTGGACCAGCACTTGAAGGGGCGCGACTGGATCGTGGGAACCGGCCCCACCGTCGCCGACCTGTCGTGCTGCGGCTATCTCTACTATCCCGAACCCTTCGGCTTTTCCCGCGCCGACTGGCCCCATATCGACGCCTGGCTGAACCGCATCGCGGCCCTGCCTGGCTGGAAACATCCCTATGACCTGATGCCCGGCAGACCTTCAGACCGGGCCTGAGGAGGAACCATGCAAGACGCCTTCATCTATGACGCCATCCGCAGCCCGCGGGGCAAGGGCCGCCCGGACGGGTCGCTGCACGAAGTGACCTCGGTGGCGCTTTCGGCGCAGATGCTGGACCGGATCGCGGAGCGCAACGGGCTGGAAGGCCACGCGGTCGAGGATGTGATCTGGGGCAATGTCACCCAGGTCGGCGAACAGGGGGCCTGCCTCGCGCGCTCGGCCGTGCTGATGTCGGGGCTGGACCGGCGCATTCCGGGTCTGGCCATCAACCGCTTCTGTGCAAGCGGCATGGAGGCGGTGAACCTGGCCGCCAATCAGGTCAAGGGCGGCGCGGGCGAGGCCTATATCGCGGGCGGCGTCGAGATGATGAGCCGGGTGGCCATGGGTTCGGACGGGGCGGCCATCGCGGTCGACCCGCGGCTGGCCATGGGCACCCATTTCGTGCCGCAAGGCATTTCGGCCGACCTGATCGCGACGCTGCACGGATTTTCGCGCGAGGATGCGGACGGGTTGGCGGTCGAAAGCCAGCGGCGCGCCGCCATGGCGCAGGCCGAGGGCCGGTTCGCGAAATCGGTGGTGCCCGTGACGGACCGCAACGGGCTGACCATCCTTGACCGCGATGAATACCTGCGCCCCGGTACCGACATGGCGACGCTCGCCGCGCTGAAGCCCGCCTTCAAGGACATGGGCGAGACCATGCCGGGCTTCGACAAGGTCGCCCTGCAGCAATATCCGCAGCTGGAGCGCATCAATCACATCCACCATGCCGGCAATTCCAGCGGCATCGTCGATGGCGCCGCGGCCCTGCTGATCGGATCGGCCGAATTCGGCCGCGCCCACGGCCTGAAGCCCCGCGCTCGCATCCGGGCAACCGCGAAGATCGGCACCGAACCCACCATCATGCTGACCGGCCCGGTGCCGGTGACCGAGCGGGTGCTTGCCCAGGCCGGCATGCAAATCTCGGACATCGACCTGTTCGAGGTGAACGAAGCCTTCGCCGCCGTCGTGCTGCTGTTCATGCAGCATTTCAACGTCGATCCCGGCGTGGTGAACGTGAACGGCGGCGCCATCGCGCTTGGCCATCCTCTGGGGGCCACCGGCGCCATGATCATCGGCACCCTGCTGGACGAGCTGGAGCGGACCGGCAAATCCACCGGCCTTGCCACGCTTTGCGTCGCCTCCGGCATGGGGGCGGCCACCATCATCGAAAGGGTCTGACGATGCCGAAGCTCGACCTGTCGCAGGTGCCGGTGAAGACCGGTTCGATCTATCCCGAACCCTATGCCTCGATGGTGAAGGGCCGCTCGTCCCTGCGGCTTGGCGATGCCGGGGGGCTGACTCAGTTCGGCGTGAACCTCGTGTCGCTGGAGCCGGGGTCGCTGTCCTCGCTGCGCCACTGGCACATGGCCGAGGACGAGTTCGTCATGGTCACAGAAGGCGAATGCGTGATGGTGCAGGACGAGGGCGAAACGGTGATGCGCCCCGGCGACTGCGCGGCCTTCCCCGCGGGGTCCACCAACGGGCATCATTTCCTGAACCGCTCGGACCGCGTGGCGAAGTTCCTTGTCATCGGCTCCAAGGCCAGGCGCGAGGTGGCGACCTATTCCGACGTCGACCTGATGGTGGAGATCGAGGCCGGAAAGGCCCGCTTCACCTACAAGGACGGCACCGACTGGACGGGACCCCGATGATCGTCGAACCCGCCCGCGCCACCACCCACGCGGAGGGCGAGGGGGTGACGACCTGCCACCTGTCCGACGCCGGGGGGCTGACGCAGTTCGGCGCCTATATGCAGGTGCTGGCGCCCGGCGGCGTGACCTCTCACCGGCACTGGCACGAGGCTGAGGATGAGTTCCTCTATGTGCTGGACGGCACTGTCGTGGCGGTGGACGACGAGGGCGAGCACCCGCTTGGCCCTGGCGATGCCGCCTGCTGGCGGCATGGCGAGCCGAACGGGCACCATGTGAAGAACCTGTCCGACGCCCCCGCGCGGTTCCTGATCGTCGGGTCGCGCGCGGCCCGGGACGTCTGCCACTACCCGGACGGCGGGTGGAAGCTGGTGAACAGCGATACCACCTGGGAGCTGCTGGACGACAATGGCGCAAGGCAGCGCGGCGGCGACCTGCCGGCCGAGCTTCTGGGTCTGCGGCCCGCCTGGGGCAAGCCTTGGGACGGCACACGCAAGCCGCGCTATTTCGCCAAGGGCTCCGTCCCCGGCGAGCAAGGATCGGCGGGGGGCGAGCATGGGTTGCCCGCGCTTGGCGCCTATGTCGCCCATCCGATCTCGGATGCCGGGGGGCTCACCCAGTTCGGCGCCTTCACCGAGACGCTCATGCCGGGGTCGCAGTCCAGCCACCGGCACTGGCACGTCGCCGAAGACGAATTCCTTTATGTGCTGGAGGGCGAGGTCACGCTGGTCGAGAATGACGGCCCGCATGTGCTGCGCCCCGGCGGTTGCGCCTGCTGGCCGGCAGGGGTGGCCAACGGCCATTGCCTGCGCAACGACAGCGCGGCCCCCGTCACCTATTTCGTCGCGGGCGCGCGCCTGCCCGAGGACGAAGTCACCTATCCCGACGTAGACCTGCATTACCGCCGCGCCGCAGGCTGGCGCCATGTCACCCGCAAGGATGGCACCCCCCTGCCCGGCTGGCCCAAGGAGACGAACCGATGAAAGACTTTACCCTTGCCAAGGACGCCGATGGCGTCGCCGTCATCACCTGGGACGTGCCCGGCCGGTCGATGAATGTCATGTCGCGCGAAAGCTTTGCCGAACTGGACGCGCTGGTGACGGGCGCCCTGGCCGACCCAGAGGTGAAGGGCATCGTCATCACCTCTGGCAAGCCCGACTTCGCGGGCGGCATGGACCTGAACACCATCGCGCAGATGAAATCCGAAGGCGGCGAGAACCCGGCGGCCTCGGTCTTCGCCGGGCTGATGGACGTGCACGGCATCCTGCGCCGGATCGAGCGCGCGGGCATGGACCCCAAGACGCTGAAGGGCGGCAAGCCCGTGGTTGCGGCCCTGCCCGGCACCGCGCTTGGCATCGGCTTCGAACTGCCGCTGGCCTGCCACCGCATCATCGCGGCAGACAATCCCAAGGCGAAGATCGGCCTGCCCGAGATCATGGTCGGCATCTTCCCCGGCGCCGGCGGCACGACGCGGCTGGTGCGCAAGCTGGGCGCGATGATGGCGGCGCCCTTCCTGCTGGAGGGCAAGCTTTCCGCGCCCAAGGCCGCGCTGGCGGCGGGTCTGATCGACGAGGTGGTGGCGCCCGAGGACCTGCTGAAGCGGGCCAAGGAATGGGTGCTGGCCGCCAAGCCCGACGACATCGTGAAGCCCTGGGATCGCAAGGGGTTCAAGCTGCCGGGCGGCGCGCCCTACACGCCGCAGGGGTTCGAGATCTTCGTCGGCGCCTCGGCCATGGTGTCGGGACGCACGATGGGCGCCTTCCCGGCGGCGCAGGCCCTGTTGGCCGCGGCCTACGAGGGTTCGCTGGTGCCCTTTGACACCGCGCTGAAGGTCGAGGCGCGGCACTTCACCTCGGTCCTTCTGAACCCTTCATCCACCGCGATGATCCGGTCGCTGTTCATCTCGAAGGAGGCGCTGGAGAAGGGTGCGAACCGTCCGAAGGAGGCCGACCAGAAGGTCGCGAAGCTGGGCGTGATCGGCGCCGGCATGATGGGCGCGGGCATTGCCCATGTCGCGGCTAAGGCCGGCATCGAGGTGGTGCTGCTGGATGCGAGTGCCGAGGCGGCAGCGCGGGGCAAGGCCGGCATTGCGTCCGGCATCGACAAGGACATCGCCCGCGGCAAGGGCACGGTGGCGGCGCGCGACGAGTTGCTGGCCCGCATTTCGGCGGGGACGGACTACACGGCGCTTCAGGGCTGCGACCTGGTGGTGGAGGCGGTGTTCGAGGACCCGAAGATCAAGGCCGATGTGACGGCAAGGATCGAGGCCGTCGTCGGCCCCGACTGCATCATCGCCACCAACACCTCGACCCTGCCGATCTCGGACCTGGCAAGAGCCAGCACCCGCCCGGAAGCCTATATCGGCATCCACTTCTTCTCGCCGGTCGAGAAGATGGCGCTGGTCGAGATCATCAAGGGCAAGGCAACCGGTCCCCGCGCCGTGGCGAAGGCGCTGGACTTCGTGCGCCAGCTTCGCAAGACGCCGATCGTCGTGAACGACGCCCGGTTCTTCTATGCCAACCGCTGCATCATCCCCTACATCAACGAGGGCATCCGCATGGTGGCCGAGGGAGTGGCCCCGGCGCTGGTGGAGAATGCGGCGAAGCTTCTGGGGATGCCGGTCGGGCCGCTGCAGCTGGTGGACGAGACCTCGATCGACCTCGGGGTCAAGATCGCCAAGGCGACACGGGCCGCGATGGGCGATGCCTATCCCGACGGCGCGGTGGACGCGGTGCTGTTCCGCATGGCCGAACTTGGCCGCATGGGGCGCAAGGCCAAGGCGGGCTTCTATGCCTATGACGAGGGGGCCAAGCGGCAGGGCCTGTGGGATGGGCTCGGCGCGGAATGGCCGGTGAAGGCCGTACAGCCGGATGTCGAGGAGGTGAAGAACCGCCTCATCCTGGTGCAGGTGCTGGAGGCGGTGCGCGCGATGGACGAAGGCGTGCTGACCGACATCCGCGAGGGCGATGTCGGCGCCATCCTCGGCTGGGGCTTTGCGCCGTGGTCGGGCGGCCCCTTCGGCTGGCTGGACATCACCGGCGCCGCGGCGGCGGTGACGCTGTGCGACCGGCTGGAGGCTGCGCATGGCCCCCGCTTCAAGGCGACGCAAAGCCTGCGCGACATGGCGGTTTCCGGCGCCAGCTTCTACGAGGGCATCGCCCCCGTCGCCGCCTGACCCGACCGCAGCGCGGCGCCCAGGTCTTCGGCCATCAGGCAGAGGGCAAGGTGCCGCGCCTGTTCGGGCGTGAAAGGCACAGGCGAAAGGTGCGGTGCCGGGCCCTCGCCCGGGCAGGCCACCAGCAGCTCGCGCGCCGCATAGATCACCTGCGGCGCGCGAAAGCGCGGCATCACCATCGGCACGGCGCCATGCGGCAGGGCGACGATGCCGCGCCATCCGACCAGCGCACCGATCGGCAGCACCGCGAAGGGATCGGCGTAAAGCTCTTCCGCAAGCGGCTCGTGCAGCAGAATACCCTGCCCAGGCGCCAGAGAGACCCCGCGCCGGTTGCCAAGCGCCCAGGAGGGCACGCGCACCGCGCGGACGCGCGCGGCAAGGTCGATGCGCTCCACCCCGGTCACCGCGACCGCCCCTGCATCCATCGTGAACAGAAGGTCGCCCGGCACGATCTCACCCACCCGGCGCCAACCCGTCGGGGTCGCCACAGGAGTCGTCAGGCCCAGTCCGACCGGCTGTAGCCCACCCTGCCCCATCTTTCTGCCGCCGCGCACCATGGTGCCGGCCTAGAGTATGCAGGGCGCATCTCCACGGCGCAGAACAGGCGGCGCGATGGCAGTTCCCTCAAATTGTGCAGAGCCGGGGCGCGGATCCGCGCTAGACCGCGTTGGGCAGTGGCCGGCCTTCCAGATGGGCGACCAGATTGTCCACCGCCATCAAGCCCATGGCCTCGCGCACTTCCAGCGCGGCGGTTCCGATGTGCGGCAGGAGCGTGACGTTCTCCATGGCGATCAGTTCGGCCGGAACCTTCGGCTCGAACTCATAGACGTCAAGCCCCGCGCCCTTGATCTGGCCCGCACGCAGCGCCGCGATCAGCGCCGCCTCGTCCACCACGTCGCCGCGCGAGATGTTGACGAAGATGCCCTCGGGCTTCATCGCCGCAAAGGCCGCCGCATTGATCAGGTGGTGCGTGGCCGGGCTTCCCGGCACGGCGACCACGACGAAATCGGCAGCCATCGCCTCGGCCAGCGGCACCTGGCGCGCCGGAAGGCCTGGATCGTCCACGGTGGAGCGGTTGGCAAAGACCACCTCCATGCCGAAACCGAAATGGCAGCGCCGCGCGATGGCCTTGCCGATGCGGCCCATGCCCACGATGCCCACGCGCTTGCCCGTCACATGGGTGCCCAGCATCTGCACCGGGCCCCAGCCTTCCCACCTGCCGGCCCGCAGGATGCGCTCGGCCTCGCCCGCGCGCCGCGCGGTCATCAGGATCAACGTCAGCGCCACGTCGGCGGTTGCATCCGTCACCGCCCCCGGCGTGTTCGTCACCGCAACACCCGCTGCCTTGGCGGCCACCGCGTCGATATGGTTGTAGCCCACTCCGAAGTTCGCAAGGATTCCGCAGCGCGGCTTGCCCACCTCGGCGAACAGCGCGGCGTCAAAGCGATCACCCAGCGTGGGCAGCACCGCGTCAAACTCGGTGAGGGCGGCCCGCAACTCCCGCGGGGTCAAGGGCTTGGTCTCGTCGCGAAGCGTCACATTGAAACGGGCGCCTGCAGCGGCCAGAACCCTGTCGGGCAGGCGGCGGGTGATCAGCAGCGACTGGCTCAAAAGAGGCGCCCTCCATCCGGCACATCAAGATCGGGGCGGATCAGCACGACCTCGCCCGCTTCATCAGGAACTCCCAGCACCAGCACTTCCGACATCACCTTGCCGATCTGACGCGGCGGAAAGTTCACCACAGCCAGAACCTTGCGGCCCACCAGCGTTTCCGGCGCGTAGTGCCGGGTGATCTGGGCCGACGACCGCTTCTCGCCCAGATCGCCGCCGAAATCCACCCACAGCTTGATGGCGGGCTTGCGCGCCTCGGGGAAGGGTTCGGCGCGCGTGATGGTGCCGACGCGGATGTCCACCCGCGCGAAATCGTCATAAGTGATGGTCACTTGCCCAGCTCCCGTCCGCGTTCTGCCGCGGCATGGACGGCCCGGCGCAACAGGGCCGGAAAGCCCGCATCTGCATCCATCAGCACCGCCAGCGCGGCGGCGGTCGTCCCGCCCGGCGAGGTCACGTTGATGCGCAGCTGAGCCGCCGTCTCGGGCGAGCGCGCGGCCAGTTCCCCCGAACCGCAGACGGTGGCGCGGGCCAGCTGCATGGACAGATCGGCCGGCAGACCCTCGGCCTCGCCCGCCGCCGCCAGAGCCTCGATCAGGTGGAACACATAGGCCGGACCCGAGCCGGAAACGGCCGTCACCGCATCCATCTGGTGCTCGCCCTCCAGCCGGACCACCTGCCCCACCGCCGACAAGAGCGCTTCGGCGAGGTCCAGATCCTCTGCCGTGGCCTGGGCATTGCCGATGATCGCCGTGATGCCCCGCCCGACCGCCGCCGGGGTGTTCGGCATGGCGCGCACGATCCGCGTGCCTTGGCCCAGCACTGATTCATAGGTGGCAATCGTCGTCCCGGCGGCCACCGTCATCACCAGCGTGTCGCCACCCCCATAGGACCGAAGCGCCGGAAGCGCCTCGCCCATCATCTGCGGTTTGACGGCGATCAGGGCCACTGCCGGGTTTTCGGGCAGGTCGGCGTTCAGGCGCAGCCCGCGACTGGCCAGACCCTTCAGCCAGGGCGAGGGATTCGGATCGTTCACCCAGGTCGCATTCAACGCAAGCCCGCGCGACAGCCAGCCTTCCAGCATGGCCGAGCCCATCTTGCCGCAGCCAAGAAGCACAAGCCCCCGGCGGTTGATCTGTTCCAGTTGCATGGTTACCCCGCTTTGCGGGGCGGAGGTTATGCGCGCCCGTAGGCCTCGGCAATGGCAACCTGCATCGCCGCCGCCGGGGTCTTGTCGCCCCAGGCCACAAGCTGGAAGGCCGGGTAGAAGCGCTCGGCTGCCATCACGGCAGACGAGATCATCCGGTCGATCTGCTCGGGCACCGCCATCTGCCCGCCATTCAGCGCAAGCCCATAGCGCCAGACCATCAGCTTCTGGTCTTCCCACCATGTGAAGGCGCCGGTCCAGACCATGTCATTGCAGCGGTTCAGCACCTCGTACAGGGCCGCGCGGCGTTCGGCCGGCGGCTCCATCTCGAAGGTGCAGATCAGTCGCAGCGTCTCGTCCTGGCCCGACCAGGCGAGCGTCAGGGAATATGTCCTCCACTGGCCCTCGACCGCCATGGCGATCTGGTCCTCGGTGACGCGATCGAACTCCCAGTCATGGGTTTCAGCAAGCGTCTCGACGATGTCGATCGGGTGAAGGTCACCCGTCGTGAGGAAATCTTCGGAAAGCGACATTGCCCGGCCTCATCATGATGCCCACAGGCAAGTCTTGCTCGCCTACCTGTTGGGTGTCTGGCAAGGGTCTGCGTTTGCCCGACGCGACCCTTACTAGATATGGTGTGGCCAAAGCGAAAGTGTGTAAAGCAATTTCTTGCGGAATTAGCTGTGGATAAGATGTTGCCATTCTGTTCTGACCCCCACTCGCCACAGGCCGCGCCAGCCGGCGCATCAACCGTCGATGCGCCGGCCAGGGGCGAAGGCAGAGATTGTCGGGAGATCGGGGAGCGACACGCCCTGAAGGCGATGCCGGCGGGCTAGCCCGCCGGCGCAGGGCCGGGGCCGTCGGCCCCGGCCGCGTGGGTCACGACTGGCCGGCAGCTTCGGCCACGGTCATTTCCGGGTTGGTCGGGCAGGTGTTTTCCAGCTTGCGCACGATGTCGGCGTTCACCTCGTTCGGTCCACCACCGTTGATGCTCACCTGGCGGCTCACCTGCGCCATGCCCTCGGCGCTCAGCGCCATGAACTCGACGCACTTCATGGTGTTGGGGTCGCCCTCCTGGGCGAAGCTGGCCGTACCGGCGATGGCGACAAGCGAGGCAGCAGCGAGAATGCGGATCATGATTCCTCCATGGGTCTTTTCCCGCGCAGAGCTTTGCACGAAGCAAGGCAACCGACTTGCCGGATTGCGCCGTCCTGGCTGTCCCTGCGCCGCCCCTCAGGGCGCAAATGCATCAGCCGAACAGGCCTTCGCCCTGCTCGTCGATCATCTGCCGTGCCTTGGAAAGCGACAACGACGTCGCCTCCTCCAGCGAGGCCATGGTATCCGCCCGGATCAATTCGTGCTTGCGCCCGTCCTTCTCGATCAAGGCAGAAACCCGGTACTGCCCGCCCTCGCGGATGGGCTTGGGCGTAATGCGAAAGCCCTTGTGGTCTTCCGCGCTGCCAGCGGCCGACGAAGGCTCCTTAGGTTCAGACTTGCCTCCGAAGAGGCGGGAAAACAACGACATGCTCCCAACCCTCACTGATCCAGGAACGACCTCAGCTTCCGCGACCGCGACGGGTGCTTCAGCTTCCGCAGCGCCTTCGCCTCAATCTGTCGGATGCGCTCCCGCGTGACCGAGAATTGCTGACCCACCTCTTCCAGCGTGTGATCGGTATTCATCCCAATCCCGAACCGCATGCGCAGCACGCGTTCCTCGCGCGGCGTCAGCGAGGCCAGCACCCGGGTCGTGGTTTCCTTCAGGTTTTCCTGAATGGCGGAATCCAGCGGCAGGATCGCGTTCTTGTCCTCGATGAAATCGCCAAGCTGGCTGTCTTCCTCGTCGCCGATGGGCGTTTCCAAGGAAATCGGTTCCTTGGCGATCTTCATCACCTTGCGAACCTTCTCCAGCGGCATCTGCAGCTTTTCGGCCAGTTCCTCGGGCGTGGGCTCGCGGCCGATCTCGTGCAGCATCTGGCGGCCGGTGCGGACCAGCTTGTTGATCGTCTCGATCATGTGCACCGGAATACGGATGGTCCGAGCCTGGTCGGCGATGCTGCGCGTAATCGCCTGACGGATCCACCAGGTGGCGTAGGTGGAGAATTTATAGCCGCGGCGGTACTCGAACTTGTCCACGGCCTTCATCAGGCCGATGTTGCCTTCCTGAATAAGATCAAGGAATTGCAGCCCGCGGTTCGTGTACTTCTTCGCGATGGAGATCACGAGGCGCAGGTTGGCCTCGACCATTTCCTTCTTGGCCTGGCGGGCTTCCTTCTCGCCCTTCTGCACCTGGTTCACGATGCGGCGGAACTCGCTGATGTCCACGCCGACATACTGGCCGACCTGGGCCATCTCGCCGCGCAGGTCTTCGACCTTGTCGCGGCTCTTTTCCATCAGCGTCTGCCAGCCGCGCCCGGATTTCGCCGCCATGCGCTCGATCCAGGTCGGGTCAAGCTCATAGCCCTGATACTCGGCGATGAATTCCTGGCGGTTGATGCGCGCGGCATCGGCCAGCTTCACCATGCCCGAGTTGATCGACATGATACGCTTGTTGATGCCGTACAGCTGGTCGATCAGCGCCTCGATCCGGTTGTTGTGCAAGTGCAGCTCGTTCACCAGCACCACGATTTCCGACCGCAGCTTCTGGTAGGCCGCCTCTTCCGCCGCCGAGAAACGGGTCTTTTCCGACAGGGTCGCGCTCATCCGCGCTTCCTGCATCTCGGCCAGATTGCCATAGTCCTCGGCAATCCTGTCCAGCGTCTCCAGCACCTTGGGCTTCAGCGCCGCTTCCATCGCGGCCAGAGACATGGCCGAGGCCTCGTCGTCCTCGTCGTCGTCGTCGACCCGGCTGATCGGGTTGCCGTCGGCATCCAGCTCGGGCTCGCTCGAGGCCGACCGGCGCGGCGCCGGGGCCGAGGGCATGTCCACGCCCTCCAGGTCCGGCCCCACCATCTCGTCGTCGCCATCGAGACTGCGGCCGAAGGTGGCCTCCAGGTCGATGACGTCGCGCAGCAGGATGTCCTCGGACAAAAGCTCGTCGCGCCAGATGGTGATGGCCTGGAAGGTCAGCGGGCTTTCGCACAGGCCCGCGATCATCGTGTTGCGGCCGGCCTCGATGCGCTTGGCGATGGCGATTTCGCCCTCGCGGCTCAGAAGCTCGACCGAGCCCATCTCGCGCAGGTACATGCGTACCGGGTCGTCGGTGCGGTCCAGCGTCTCGCTCGCCGGGCCGACCACCGCCACCTCGCGCGAGGTCGAGGTCTCGACCAGCTCGGTCGCCGTCGCCTCGCCCTCCTCCGCTTCCTCTTCCTCGATGACGTTGATGCCCATTTCCGACAGCATCGACATCACGTCTTCGATCTGTTCCGAGGACACGGTGTCGGGCGGCATCACCTGGTTCAGCTGGTCATAGGTGATGTAACCGCGCTCCCGGGCGTCGGCGATCATCTTCTTGACCGCCGCCTGGCTCATGTCCAGCGAGACATCGGGCTCGTCGGTTTCGGGCTTGGCGTCGTCGGTGTCTTTAAGGGCCATGCGGGTTCCAGATCTGTCGGGTGTCTGTCAGGTGGCGAGGTCAGAAGGCCGAATCGGCCGAACCGGATTCGAATCAATACTGCGAATCAACGCGGGGGAAAGGCCGGTCATCGGTTTTTCTTGCGCCAGATCTCTCCGTCGATCAGCGATTGCAGGTGGCGCGACAGCGCTGCCCTGTCTTCGCCCCCGTCACCTTCATCAAGCCGGGACCGTTCGGCCCGGTTGCGGGCCTCGGCCGCCTGGCTCAGCCGCCAGGTCAGGCCCTCGTCGGCCAGCCGTTCCACGTCTTCCATCGCCTCGGCGATTTCGGCCGCCGCGCCGCGCCGCGCCTCGATCTTTGCCAGACCCTCGGCCACGCACAGAAGCGCCAGGTCGCGGTCCTCGGGTTTGCGCACAGGTGGCGCCGACCGGACATGGGGATCGGCGCGCAGGGTTTCAAGCGCCGTGGCCAGGCGGCTCTCCAGGTCGGGCAGCAGGCCATCCGGGTCATGGGCATGGCGCAAGAGGGCCGCTGTCAGCGCCTGCAGGTCGGCGTCGGGAAGATCCATCCCTTCCAGGTCGCTCTCGAACCGGGCGATCAGCGCCGGATGGGCGATCAGCGTGGCGACAAGCACCCGCGCCAGCGTCAGATGATCCACCTCCGGCCCTTCCGAGGCCAGAGCCGAGGCGCGTGAGGTCGGCACCGGAGCCACCGCCACCGGTGCCCCCTTGCGGAAGCCCGGCCGGAACGGTCGCACCGGCCCCATCGGCGCGAACAACTCGGCGCGCAACCGGCGGATCTCCTCGGCATAATGGCTGCGGATCGACGGGTCGGCGATCCGCGCCAGCACCGCGCGCAGCGTCTTGTCGAGGCCCGCCCGGCGTTCAGGGCTGTCGAAGACGCGGCCCTCGGTCTCGCGCTGCCACAGAAGGCTCACCATCGGCTTCGCCTCATCCAGCACCTTCTGCATCGCGGGGGCACCACGCGCCTTGATCAGGTCGTCGGGGTCCATGCCACCCGGCAGAAGCGCGAAGCGCAGCCCCTTGCCCGCCTCCAGCAGCGGCAGCGCCAGGTCCACCACCCGCAGTCCGGCGCGGATTCCGGCGGCATCGCCATCCAGCGCGATGATCGGCTCGTCGGACACGCGCCACATCAGCCGCAACTGGTCCTCGGTCACCGCCGTGCCCAGGGGTGCCACGGCGGCGCGGAATCCGGCCTCGGACAGGGCGATCACATCCATGTAGCCCTCGGCCACGATCAGCGGCAGACCCTTGCCCGCCGCCTCACGGGCCGGGCCAATGTTGAACAGGTTCCGCCCCTTGTCGAAGAGGGGCGTCTCCGGCCCGTTCAGGTATTTGGCCGAATCCTTGGGGTCCATCGCCCGGCCGCCCAGGCTGATCGCCCGGCCGCGGGCATCGCGGATGGGAAAGATGATCCGGTTGCGGAACCGGTCATAGGGCTCGCCGCCCCGGTCCGATTTCGCGCAAAGCCCCGCCTCGACCAGAAGATCGTCGGCGATGCCCTTCTGCTTCATCGCCAGCTGCAGCGCGTGCCAGCCGTCCAGCGCAAAGCCTATTCCCCATCGGTCCTGCGCCTCGGGCGAAAGCCTGCGGCGCACCAGATAGTCCCGCGCATCGGAGGCGGCGGCGGTCTTCAGCTGCAGCCGGAACCACTTCACCGCCTCTTCCATCACCGCCGCCAGCTGCGTGCGACGGTCGGCCACCTGCGCCTGGCGCGGGTCGCGTTCGGGCATGGCCATGCCCGCCTCGCGCGCCAGTACCTCGACCGCCTCGATGAAGGACAGGTTCTCGGTCTCCTTCACGAAAGTCAGCAGGTCGCCCTTCGCGTGGCAGCCGAAGCAATAATAGAACCCCTTGCGATCATCGACGTGGAACGACGCCGACTTTTCCTGGTGGAACGGACAGGGCGCCCAGAAATCGCCCTTGGCCATGTTCGACTTGCGCATGTCCCAGGTGACCTTGCGGCCCACCACCTGCGACAGGGTCAGGCGGGTTCGCAGCTCATCAAGGAATCCGGGGGGCAGCGACATGGCTTCTATATCGGCGCTTCCGGCCCCGCCGTAAAGCGGGGCGGCCGGCCTCAGATGAGGGCCGCCCTGGCCTCCAGCACTGTCATCACCTCTTCCAACTCATGCCAGGCAGTGCGCGCCATCGAGCGGAAGACGTAAAGCTCGAAGCCCACCTCGGTGCGGGTCAGGATCAGGCTCATGTGGTTAAGCGGCGCGCGGATGCAGCGCCCCACCGGAAAGGCGCTGTCGCGCAAGTCCACCGGCACCAGCCGCATCAGCGCCTGATCCGCCACGGCGCCGGTCAGCGTCAGGCAGGCCCAGCCATCCGACTGGTCGGTCAGTGCGGCAAGTTCCGACAGCCCCGCCGGCGCCTCGGCACCGATCAGGAAAGCCTGATCGCGTCCGGTCCACAGGATGCGGGCGCGCCCTGCCGACAGGCTTTCGTTCGGGCCGGGGAAAGCCAGGCCAAGCGGCGCCAGAGCCGCCGACACCGCAGCCCCCTGCCCCGGAAACGGCGCGACCGAGGTGATGCGGCCCGGCTCGGCCTCGGCCAGGGTGATCCCGGCAAGGGTCAGGGGCGCGTGGCCAAGCGCAGGTTTGGCGATGAGGTCAGGCACGCAGCTTCCTCCCCTCGGGGTCGTGGAACACGGGGTCGCAGACTTGGCACAACACGTCGATGCCCCGCAGGTGATCGACCAGCCGGATGGTCTGGCCATGCCGCGCGCGGCCGTCCTTCAGGAAGGCCAGTGCCAGCCAGCTGTCCAGCGTCACCGAATAGCCGACCGAGGTGACATAGCCCTGGTCGTTCACCCGCTTGACCTCGTCGCCGGGCACGAAGAGATGCGCGCCCGCGGTGATCGGCCGGTCCGGGGTCAGCGGCTTAAGCCCCACCAACTGCTCGCGCTCGGGCCCGGTCAGGCCGGGGCGTTGGCTTGCGGCCTTGCCGATGCAGTCCTTCTTCGGGCTGACCATCTTTTCCAGCCCGATGTCGAAGGCGGTGGTCCGGCCATGAATCTCGGCATGGGTGATGAAGCCCTTCTCGATGCGCAGGACGTTCAGCGCCTCCATCCCATAGGGCCCGCCGCCCAGCGTCTCGGCCTTGGCCAGAAGGTCGCGGAACAGGCTTTCGCCATACCGGGTGGGCACCGCAATCTCATACCCCTCCTCGCCGCTGAACGAGATGCGGAAGAGCCGCGCCTCAACCCCGCCCACCCGCACCGGCCCGCAGCCCATGAAGGCAAAGTCACCAAGCGGTTCGTCAAGCACCGCGTTCAGCAGAACCCGCGCCTTCGGACCGGCGACGGCGAACTGCGCCCAGCTTTCCGTGACCGAGATGAACCGCACATCCCAACCGGCACAGAAGGCCTGCTGCACGAAATCAAGATGCCGCATCACCAGCCCGGCCGCGGCGGTGGTGGTCGTCATCAGATAGTGGTTTTCCCCAAGCCGCGCCGTAGTGCCGTCGTCCATCACCAGCCCATCCTCGCGCAGCATCAGGCCATAGCGAACCCGGCCCACCGGCAGCGTCGAGAAGGTGTTTGTGTAAACCAGGTCCAGGAACCGCGCGGCGTCCTTCCCCTGAATGTCGATCTTGCCCAGAGTGGACACATCGGCCACGCCCACGCTTTCGCGTACCATGCGCACCTCGCGGTCGCAGGCTTCCTTCCAGGTGGTCTCGCCCGGCTTCGGGAAATAGCTGGGCCGGTACCACAGCCCCGCCTCGATCATCGGCGCACTCCGGTCGCGGCTGGCCTGATCGCTGGTCAGGAACCGCTGCGGCGCGAAACCGGCGCCCCGCCCGCCTGCCCCCATCGCGGCGATGGAGACTGGCACATAGGGCGGGCGATAGGTCGTCGTCCCCGTCTCCGGAATACCCCGCCCGGTCGCATCGGCCAGCACCGCCAGCGCGGCGACGTTCGAGTTCTTGCCCTGATCCGGCGCCATGCCTTGCGTGGTATAGCGCTTCATGTGCTCGACCGAGGCGTAGTTCTCCTTCGCGGCCAGCTTCACGTCCTTGGTCGTCACGTCGTTGGCAAAGTCCAGCCAGGCGCGCCCCGCCCCCGGCACCGCCCACAGCGCCTTGACGGAATAGGACATATCCTCGGCCTGCGGCAGGTCAAATTCCGAGGCGCGCATGTCCATATCGGACATTGCCCGCAAAGCCGCCGCCCGCCCTTCGCGCAAGGCGCCCGCAGTCGAGAAGCTGCCGTTGCAGGCCCCGGCGGCGATCAGCCCCGGCACCGCCCCCTCGCGCGGGACAAAGGCCGCGATGTCCTCGCGCCAGTCGGGCCGCCCGTTCATGTGGCAGGTCAGGTGCACCGTGGGGTTCCAGCCGCCGGAAATCCCCAGGCAATCGGTCTGGATGCGGAACTCCGCACCGCCCTTCTTCACCGTGATCTCGCTCAGCCCGTGGCGGCCCTTCGTCCCGGTGATCACCGCCCCCGCATGAACCGGGAAATCCTCGGCGGTCGAGGCATCCTCGCGCGGGTCGATCAGGCCCGCGATCTGCACGCCCGCCGCCGCCAGTTCCCGCGCCACGGCCCGCGCGGCATCGGTGTTGGCGAACAGCGTCACCCGCTTGCCGGGGCTCACGCCATAGCGGTTGAGATAGGTCCGCAAAGCCGAGGCCAGCATCACCCCCGGCCGGTCGTTGTTCGCAAAGGCAATCGGCCGCTCCAGCGCCCCCGCGGCCAGCACTGCCCGCTTCGCCACGATGCGCCAGAAGCATTCGCGCGGCACGCCGGGCTTCGGCGCGACGTGCAGCCCCACCCGCTCCAGCGCGCCAAAGGTGCCCTGGTCATAGGCGCCGGTCACCGTGGTGCGCGTCATCAGCCGCACGTTGGGCATGGCGGACAGCTCGGCCAACACGCCCGCCACCCAGTCCGCCGCCGCGCCGCCGCCAATCTCCTGCGGGTCGGACAGAAGCCGCCCGCCCATGCGCGCGTCTTCCTCGGCCAGGATCACATCCGCCCCTGCCCGCGCCGCCGTCAGCGCCGCCATCAGCCCGGCAGGACCCGATCCGATCACCAGAAGGTCGCAGAAGGCAAAGGCCTTCTCGTAAACCGCCTCGTCATGCCTGCCCGAAAGGCTGCCCAGGCCCGCCGCGCGGCGGATCGCCGGCTCATACAGCCGCTCCCAGAAGGACCGCGGCCACATGAAGGTCTTGTAGTAGAACCCGGCGCTGAAGAAGGGCGCCAGCAGGTCGTTCACCGCCATCAGGTCGTGCTTCAGCGACGGCCAGCGGTTCTGGCTCTGCGTGACCAGCCCGTCATAGACCTCCTGCACCGTCGCCCGCACGTTGGGCGTCTGCTGCCCCCCCTCCAGCACCTCGACCAGGGCCGAGGGCTCTTCGGACCCCGCGGTCAGGATGCCGCGCGGACGGTGATACTTGAAGCTCCGCCCCACCAGCCGCACGCCATTGGCAAGCAGGGCCGAGGCCAGCGTATCCCCCTGATAAGCCGGGTAATCCACCCCGTCGAAGCGGAAGCGCAGCGGTTGGGTGCGGTCCACCAGACCCTTGGTGTCGATCCTCATTTCGCGCGCTCCGCCACAAGTTCGGCACCCAGCACGTCATGCGTGACCGTGTTGCGCGTCACCACCAGCCAGGACCCGCAGCCGCTTTCGTGGTACCACAGGTCCCGCACCACACCGGCGGGGTTGTCGCGCAGGTGAAGGTAGTCGTCCCAGGCCTGCGGGGCTGCCCCCGGTTCCGGCCGGGCCAGATAATCGGCGGCGCCGTAGTAATAGAACTCGCGCCGGTCGCGTTCGCCGCACAGGGGACAGGTCAGGCGCATGTCAGAACTCCGGGCAGTCGGTGACGGTGCCGACCTCGCGGCTCCCCACCATGAATCGCAACGTGCCACCCGCGGCGACCAGCCGTTGCACCTCGTCGATCGAACAGATCATCGGCACGATCTCGTCCATGCTGACCGCCCTGTCGGCGGCGGGCGTCAGGATCAGATCCAGCCGCGCCCCCTCGATGGCGCTGTCCGTCAGCATGATCCCCGGCGCCAGTTCCCGCGGCAGCGTCGGCACCAGCGTCTCGTCCGCCATGCGGGCCATATCGCAGATATTCGCCCCGCCGGTCCCGGTGCAGGAGGCAGAGGCAACGGCGGGCGCCAGGATGAGGGCAAGGGACATAAGGATGCGCATGATATCCCTCAATGCAGGTTATGCTGCGACCCGGTGCCCTCTTCATCCAGAAGATGGCCGGTCGCGAAACGGTTCAGCTTGAAGCGGCGGGCAACCTCGTGGCTCTCGCCCGTCGCCATCAGATGCGCCATGCACCAGCCGCTTGCCGGCACGGCCTTGAACCCGCCGTAGTTCCAGCCGGTGTCGACGAACAGCCCCTCGATATGGGTCTTGTCGATGATGGGCGACCCGTCGGGCGACATGTCCATGATCCCCCCCCAGGACCGCAGCACCTTGGCCCGGCCGATCATCGGCATCAGCGTCATGCCGGCTTCCATCACATGCTCGACCATCGGCAGGTTGCCCCGCGCGGCATAGCTCGCGTAGAAATCCAGGTCGCCGCCAAAGACCAGCCCGCCCTTGTCGGACTGGCTGATGTAGAAATGCCCCATGCCAAAGCTGATGACATGGTCGATCACCGGCTTCAGCCCCTCGGACACGAAGGCCTGCAGGACATGGCTCTCGATGGGCAGGCGCATCCCGGCCATCGCCGCCACCTGCCCCGACCGGCCGGCCACCACCATGCCCACCTTCTTGGCCTTGATCGCGCCGCGCGTGGTCTGCACGCCCGTCACCCGGCCATTCTCGATGTCGATGCCGGTCACTTCGCAATTCTGGATCAGATCCACCCCGCGCCGGTCCGCGCCCCGCGCATAGCCCCAGGCCACCGCATCGTGCCGGGCCGATCCGCCGCGCGGATGCAGAAGCCCGCCATAGATCGGAAAGCGCGTCTGCTCGAAATCCAGATAGGGCAGCAGTTCGCGCACGCCCTCGCGGTCCAGAAGCACCGCATCATCTCCCTGGTTGATCATCGAGTTGCCGCGCCGGGCAAAGGCATCGCGCTGGCCGTCCGAATGGAACAGGTTGATGAGGCCCCGCTGCGAATGCATGACGTTGTAGTTCAGCTCGGCCTCAAGCCCTTCCCACAACTTCAGGGAATGGCTGTAGAATTCGCTGTTGCCGGGCAGGATGTAGTTCGCGCGCACGATGGTCGTGTTGCGGCCCACGTTGCCGCCGCCCAGATAGCCCTTCTCCAGCACGGCGATGTTCGTCATCCCGTGGTTCTTCGCCAGGTAATAGGCCGTCGAAAGGCCATGCCCGCCGCCGCCGATGATCACCGCGTCATATTCGGCCTTGGGCGCGGGGTCGCGCCAGGCAGGCTTCCAGCCCTTGTTGCCGAACAACCCTTCGGTGATGACCCTGAGGCCGGAATAGCGCATGGGGCAGATCCTTCTCCGTCCGGTCCAGTGAACCGGGGCGCGGCGGAGTTTTCAACCTTCCCCGGCGATTTCCTGCCCCATCCGCGACAAAAGGCGTCGCAAGCGGCGCGTCACCCTGCGGCAAGCGCGCTGCGGTCGTGGTCGGCACGGCAATGCGCATGGTCGGCCAGACTTTCGATCACGGCACAATCCGCCGCCGTGCCGCCCTCGCAGGCTGCCACCATCCGTTCCAGTTCCGCCTCCAGCGCCCGCAGCGCGGCGATCTTGCCGCGCACATCAGCCAGCCGCTCGCGCGCCAGACGGTCGGCATCGGTGCAGGGCGCCTCGGGATGGGCCGACAGGTCCAGAAGATCAGCGATGGCCTCCATCCCGAACCCCAGGTCGCGCGCATGGCGGATGAACCGCAGCCGCGCCACCTCGCGCGCGGAATAAAGCCGCTGGCCCCCGTCCGACCGGGGCGGCGCCTTCAACAGTCCGCGCTCCTCGTAAAAGCGGATCGTCGTCACCTTCACGCCGCTCTGCCGGGCCGCCTCGCCGATCGTCACCTCGCGCGCCATGCCGCCTCCGGATTCCGCTTGCCTCTACAGCGACTGTAGATGCTACGCCCCGAATCGCAAGGACAAGCCCGAGTCGCAAGAACAAGAAGGAGAACGCCATGTCCGCCCAATGCGGCCATTCGCACAGTTTCGACGGCACCGATCCCGCCTACCGCCGCGTGCTGTGGATCGTCATCGCCGCCAATGCCACGATGTTCACCGTGGAACTCGCCGGCGGTGCACTGGCCGGCTCGCAGGCGCTGAAGGCCGACGCGCTGGACTTCCTCGCCGATGCCGTGACCTACGGCCTCAGCCTCGCCGCCATCGGCTGGCCGCTGGCAGCGCGGGCGCGCGTGGCCATGCTCAAGGGCCTCTCGCTTCTGGCGATGGGGCTCTGGGTCTTCGGCACCACGCTCTGGCACCTCGCCGGGCCGGGCCTGCCCCAGGCCGAGGTCATGGGGGTGATCGGCGTTGTGGCACTCGCCACCAACCTCGGCTCGGTGCTGTTGCTCATGCGCTACCGTGAAGGCGACGCCAATGTCCGTTCGGTCTGGCTCTGCTCGCGCAACGACGCCATCGGTAACGTCGCCGTCATGGCCGCCGCCGGCGCCGTTGCCCTGACCGGCACCGCCTGGCCCGACCTCGTGGTCGCGCTAATGATGTCGGGGCTGTTCCTCACATCGGCCGCGCAGATCCTGCGCCGCAGCCTGGCCGAGATGCGCCAGCCCGCCTCAGCCCACGCGCATCACCGCCACGCCTGACTCAGCCGACGCTGCGCCGCATGGTCACCACCGGCTCCACCCGGCCCTGCGGCCCCTGCGGCTTGCGCGGCGCGGCCGGCGCGCGCAGCGCCGGCTCTTCCGCCTTCGCCACGCTCCGCATCCGCGGCGCAGGCTCCACCGGCGCCTCGGCCAGCTCCACCATCCGCGCCGGCCGCCCGCCCTGCGCCTCCAGCGCATCGGCGATCCGCGCCAGCAGCTCGGTGTTCTCGATCTGCAACGCCACCAGGCCGAACAGCACCACCAGAAGTGCCAGGCCCAGGCCCGCAAAGACCACGGCCAGAAGCGCGTTGCCCCCGGCCATGAAATAGCCCACCGCCCCGGCCATCACGGCCAGGGCAAAGGCGATGACGATTGCCTTGAAACTGGCGCGAAACGCGCCGGATAGGGTGGAGGTCATGACTGCCCCGCATCTGGACTGCTCTGCCCCGGATGAATCAGCCTTCCGCCCGCTTGTCAACGAAACCCCGCGTGAGACGCGCCGTCACCCCGCAGGCCGCCCGAATCGCGGGCAGCCTGCGGGTCTGCGCGTCACAACCCCTTGCTCACATAGGTCTTGGCCACCCGGTCGATCGCCACGATATAGGCCGCCACCCGCAGGTCCTGCACGTCGTTGCGCCCGTGCCAGACCGCGCGCATCGACTGGTAGGCGGTGCGCATCGTGTCATCCAGACCCGACCGCACCAGCGCCAGCTCGTCCGATCCGGTCAGGAACTTCTCCTTGAAATCCGGCGTCAGCGTCCAGCCCAGATGCTGGTCGGCCGACAGCCGCTCCAGCTCCTCGACCAGCAGGCGCGACCGCGACTCCTCGGCCCGCCGCTGCATCCGGCCAAAGCGGATGTGGCTCAGGTTCTTGACCCATTCGAAATAGCTGACCGTCACGCCCCCGGCATTGGCATACATGTCGGGCACGATGACGATGCCCTTCTTGCGCAGGATCTCGTCCGCGCCAAAGGTGATCGGCCCGTTCGCCGCCTCGATGATCAGCGGCGCCTTGATCCGCTCGGCATTGCCCTTGTGGATCACGCCCTCCATCGCCGCCGGGATCAGGATGTCGCACTCCGCCTCCAGGAGCGCCGCGCCATCCTCGGCAAAGCTGCCATGCGGATAACCCTTGATCGTGCCATGCGCCACGATCCACTGGCGCACCGCTTCCACGTCCAGCCCCTTGTCGTCGCTGAGCGCCCCGTCGCGCTCGATGATGCCGGTGATGCGGCAGCCGTCCTCCTCCGACAGGAACTTGGCCGCGTGATAGCCCACGTTGCCCAGGCCCTGCACGATCACGCGCTTGCCCTCCAGCCCGCCCGACAGCCGGGCCAGCGCCACGTCCTCGGGGTGACGGAAGAACTCGCGCAGCGCGAACTGCACGCCGCGCCCCGTCGCCTCGACCCGGCCCTGGATGCCCCCGGCATGGGGCGGCTTGCCGGTGACGCAGGCCTTGGCGTTGATGTCGGTCGTGTTCATCCGGGCATACTGGTCGGCGATCCAGGCCATCTCGCGCTCGCCCGTGCCCATGTCGGGCGCCGGCACGTTCTGCGCCGGGTTGATCAGGTCGCGCTTGATCAGCTCATAGGCAAAGCGCCGGGTGATCTGCTCCAGCTCGTGCTCGTCCCACTGGCGCGGGTCGATGCACAGCCCTCCCTTCGATCCGCCAAACGGTGTCTCCACCAGCGCGCATTTGTAGGTCATCAGCGCCGCCAGCGCCTCCACCTCGTCCTGGCTGACCGACAGCGCAAAGCGGATGCCGCCCTTGACCGGCTCCATATGCTCGGAATGGACCGACCGGTATCCTGTGAACGTCTCGATCTTGCCCCGCAGGCGCACCCCGAACCGCACCGTATAAGTCGAGTTGCAGACCCGGATCTTCTGTTCCAGCCCCGGCGGCAGGTCCATCAGCGCCACCGCCCGGTTGAACATCAGATCGACCGAGTCGCGAAAGCTCGGTTCACCCGCGTGCTTCATGCCATTCCTCCCTGTCCGGCACGGGCGCAGCCGCGCCCTCGCGGCCACCCTAGCGGCAAAACGTGACAGGGGCATCGCACGAAATGCACGATGCGCAGGCAGAAACGAATCGTTCCGGCCGGCGCTACCGACGTTTCGACAGGTGGCCCTCTCCGCCCGACGGTCCCATGCCGCTCTGTCCCTGCCACGCGAACAGTCCCCCGGCGCGTCAGGTGATCGTTCGCATGACCTGAGCATTCCACGCAAAGCCCAAGATTCTGCCGCATTTCTGGCCCAAGGGTTGAAGCAACTGACCTGTGGAGAAGTCCGGCCGCAGGAACGAGGTTCCGGCGCGCGGCGTGACTTGGAGTGTGACATGCGTCTTCGTGGTTTCGGTCTGTCTAGGATCCGCCTTTCGACTGCCCTCGCCCGGTTCCGCCAGGAAGAGGACGGCGCGCTCGTCTATTTCGCCATTCTGCTCTTCATGCTCATGATCATGATGGGCGGCATCGCAGTCGATGCGATGCGCTACGAACAGCGCCGCACCAACCTGCAAAGCACGCTCGACCGCTCGACCCTCGCCGCCGCCTCCATGACGCAGGATCTCGACCCGGAATCCGTGGTCCGCGACTATTTCGAAAAGGCCGGCCTCACGCCCTACCTGACCAAGGTCACCGTGACCGAGGGGTTGAACTTCCGCAATGTTAAGGCGCAAGCCAAGGCCGATGCCGAACCGATGTTCCTCGGCCTGCTGGGCATCGATGACTTTCAGGCCAAGGCCGTCTCCGCCGCCGAACAGCGCATCAACAACGTCGAGATCATGCTGATCCTCGACGTTTCCGGTTCGATGGGCCAGAACAACCGCATCACCAACCTCAAGACGGCCGCACGGGAGTTTGTCTCGACGCTTCTTGCGAACGATGCCGAAAAAAAGATCTCAATCGGCATCGTGCCGTTCAACGGCCAGGTGAACCTGGGCACCCAGTTGGCGAGCTACTTCTCTACCTCCGACTTCAGCGGCAATGCCGGTGTTCGGTGCGTGGACCTGCCGAATTCGGTCTACAACACCTATGCCATCTCGACCGCGACCTCCCTGTCCTACACGGCGGATGCCGACACCTACTCCTCCTCGACCACACCGGGCGAGTCCAACAAGTGGTGCCCCGGCGGGACGACCTACACCGGAAACCCGCAGGGCACCGGCGCCAACATCGTGCGTCTGCCGCAGCAGGACGTCACGACCCTTCAGGGCTACATCAGCGGTCTGACAGCCATCGGCGCGACATCGATCAACGCCGGCATGAAATGGGGCATGACGCTGCTCGACCCCTCGATGCAGAACATCTACTCAGCCGAGCGGACCGCGGCGCGCATACCGTCCACCATGGTCGGGCGCCCCTTCGCCTACGATGCCGAAGACACCATGAAGGTGATCGTGCTGATGACCGACGGCGAAAACTTCGCCGAAGAGCGCGTCAACAACGCCTACTACGACGCCACACTCAACAAGACCATCAACTTCAAGTCCGGCAACTCGATCATCTGGAAGCAAAGCTCTGGCACCAGTTATTCGGTCTTCCATGAAAGCAAGGTGGTCAGGACATCTGCCACTACAATCTGCAACAGCCGGCCCTTCTGGGTCTCGCACCTCTCGGCCTGGCAGTCGCGGCCGTGGAACGGAACGTCGCCCAACACCTCGGCCTGCTACGATCCAAACGCCACTTACACGGGCGCCACCAACCTCACCTGGCCGCAGGTCTGGTCGGCCTTCACCGTGCAATATGTCGCCTCGACCTTCTACCGCACTCCGCTTGGCGGCAGCACCTCGACCTACACCAACATGATCCGCACCCAGACCACCATCACGGACATGAACACCCAGCTCCAGTCCGCCTGCACCGCGGCCAAGGCCGCGGGCGTCCTGATCTATGGCATCGCCTTCGAGGCGCCGACGAACGGCCAGACCCAGATCGCGGCCTGCGCAACCTCGCCCTCGCATTACTTCAATGCGACCGGCCTGCAAATCCAGACGGCCTTCCGCGCCATCGCCAACAACATCAGCCAGTTGAGGCTGCTGCAATGAGGAAGGCCCTCACGAGGCTCCTGTCGCGCTTTGTCGGCGAGGAACGCGCCACCGCCTCGGTGGAGTTCGTCCTGACCGTGCCGGTGCTCATGCTGATCTTCATGTCGTCGTTCGAAAGCGGCCTCCTGATGACTCGCCAGATCCTTCTGGAACAATCGCTCGACCAGGTGATGCGTGACCTCCGCCTCGGCAAGGTCGCGCAGCCCGGCGCATTGGCCATCAAGAACCGCATCTGCGCCAGGTCGATCATCTTCACCGATTGTGCGGCTTCGACCACGGTCGAACTCACGCCGGTGAATTCCACCTCCTGGACCCTGCCGGGCGTCAAGACCCGCTGCATCGCCCGCGACGAGGACGTGCAGCCGGTGACCAACTTCGTCCCCGGGGCCGAGAACGAGATGATGCTGGTGCGCGTTTGCGTGGTGCAGGATGCGATGTTCCCCACGACGGGGCTCGGCGCCAGCCTGCCCCTGGATGGCCAGGGCGGCTACGGCCTCCTCGCCGTGTCCGCCTTCGTCAACGAGCCGAAGTGAGGGTCCGATGCGCTGGCTGACAAGGTCGCTCCGCCGCTTCCGCTCCGAAGACCACGGCTCTGTCGTGGCCGAGGGCGTCATCGCCCTGCCCCTGATGATCTGGGCCTACATGGGCCTGTACGTCTACTGGGACGCCTTCCGCGCCGTGAACCTGGCCCAGAAGGCCAGCTACACCATCTCGGATTACATCTCGCGCGAACGCGGCACCCTGTCCGCGGCCGAAATCGACGGCCTCGCCAAGGTGTTCCAGTACATGATGGACGACGACCAGACCACGAAGATGCGCATCACCAGCCTCTACTGGAACCCCGAAACCAATCGGTTCGAGGTCTTCTGGTCCCGCTCGCCCGGCTCCACCATGACGCCGCTGACCACCACCACGCTCCAGGCGGTGCGCGACCGCATTCCCATGATGGCCGACGGGGATTCGGCGATCCTGCTGGAAACCGAAACCACCTTCACCCCCAGCTTCCAGGTCGGGGTCGAGGATCAGGTGTTCCAGAACTTCATTGTCACCCGCCCGCGCTTCCTCCCGCGTATCTGCCTCACCGACGTGGCCTGCTGAGCCGCGGCGCCGTCCCGTCGGCACATCCCCTGTGCGCCATTCCGCACTTGGGCGGCGGGCCTCGCGGCCCTACCTTCCGGTCAACCGCAACATCCGGAGGTTCCCATGTCCATCCGCCCCGTCGCCGCCGAATCCCGCGCCCAGCCCCATGTCGAGGGCGCCGGCGTCCACCTGCACCGCGCCTTCGGCTTCGGCGACACCGAACTGACCGACCCGTTCCTGCTGTTCGACGATTTCCGCGGCGACCGCCCCGACGATTACCGCCGCGGCTTCCCCT
>Ga0209368_1000440_pt1 | contig 36928 bp, 58 predicted proteins | sample EBPBio242008_DNA_FD_185862 | JGI IMG/M metagenome (GOLD analysis project Ga0209368, IMG submission 185862) | Wastewater treatment Type I Accumulibacter community from EBPR Bioreactor in Madison, WI, USA - Reactor 1_4/24/2008_ DNA (SPAdes)... | ecosystem: Engineered > Bioreactor > EBPR >...
CTCAGGTCGAGCGATCCGCCGATGCTTGTCGGCAGCGTGATGCCGGTGAGGTCGCACCCGCTCAGGTCGAGCGATCCGCCGATGCTTGTCGGCAGCGTGATGCCGGTGAGGTCGCACCCGCTCAGGTAGAGCGATCCGCCGATGCTTGTCGGAAGCGTGATGCCGGTGAGGTCGAACCCGCTCAGGTAGAGCGATCCGCCGATGCTTGTCGGAAGCGTGATGCCGGTGAGGTCGCACCCGCTCAGGTCGAGCCATCCGCCGATGCTTGTCGGCAGCGTGATTCCGGTGAGGTCGCACCCTCTCAGGTCGAGCCATCCGCCGATGCTTGTCGGAAGCGTGATGCCGGTCAGGTCGCACCCGCTCAGGTAGAGCGATCCGCCGATGCTTGTCGGAAGCGTGATGCCGGTGAGGTCGCACCCGCTCAGGTTGAGCGATCCGCCGATGCTTGTCGGCAGCGTGATGCCGGTGAGGTCGAACCCGCTCAGGTTGAGCGATCCGCCGATGCTTGTCGGAAGCGTGATTCCGGTGAGGTCGCACCCGCTCAGGTAGAGCGATCCGCCGATGCTTGTCAGCAGCGTGATGCCGGTGAGGTCGCACCCGCTCAGGTAGAGCGATCCGCCGATGCTTGTCGGCAGCGTGATGCCGGTGAGGTCGAACCCGCTCAGGTTGAGCGATCCGCCGATGCTTGTCGGAAGCGTGATGCCGGTGAGGTCGAACCCGCTCAGGTAGAGCGATCCGCCGATGCTTGTCGGAAGCGTGATGCCGGTGAGGTCGCACCCGCTCAGGTCGAGCCATCCGCCGATGCTTGTCGGAAGCGTGATGCCGGTCAGGTCGCACCCGCTCAGGTAGAGCCATCCGCCGATGCTTGTCGGAAGCGTGATGCCGGTCAGGTCGCACCCTCTCAGGTAGAGCGATCCGCCGATGCTTGTCGGAAGCGTGATGCCGGTGAGGTCGCACCCGCTCAGGTTGAGCGATCCGCCGTCATACGCCTCAATAATTTTTTGTGCTGTTTTCATGATTCCTCCTGTTTATTTTTGCCAGTTGTATCGCCTTCGCCACATCTGCTGTAGTAGCGTCTTGTCTGTGCTGATTGGCACACTCGGGGCTTTTGCTGGCCGCCGCGTTGTGTTGCGGCTTGGGTTTAACTATACGGATGCCCTAACTGCGCGTCAACAACTTTATTCGGGCAGGAGAACTAAATACAAACAGAAGACGCTTGACAAGTAATTGTGCAATCCGTACATTACCCGTCATGAAAAAACATCAAGTGATCGAGGCCTTCGGGACTCAAGCAGAAGCGGCCAGGGCTCTGGGGTGCTATCCGTCGACGATCCATGAGTGGGATGAGGTGCCGGATGGCCGTCAATACCAGATCGAGATTGCGACGCGAGGCCGGCTCAAGGCAGACCTGCCAGCAGACCGGCGGGCGCTGCTAAAAGTCAAAAAATCGGGGCGTTCCGTTAAGTCGGTCAAGTCGCGCGCCGGCCTTCGCTAGCCCTTCGGGGCTGGCTTTTTTTCGTTTTTTGGTGTGGACAATGAGCAACGTCATGCACCAACACCCGCGCCAGCAAGCCGCTTACCGGGCCGACACGGACGGATTAACGATGGTCGGTGTCGTCCATTGCGGCTGGCGTTGTCGCGTCTGCGGCGGTCAGCAAACAGGGACGTCGGGTCGGAAAAAGATGCCCGGAGAGGGCTGGAAATGCGCCGAGTGCGCGAAATCAGGAAAGGGGAAATCATGATCTGCAGTCTTGAGAGGTTAGAAGCTCCGAAATCGGCAGCGATCAATGCCGGACGGCCGTACTGCGTTGCGCAGGAGACAAGCGAATCAGGCGCGACAGTTCGAGAATTCAGCAGCACGTTGGCGAACGTCCACCTCGCGTCCGAGAACGAGCGCGTACGCGCCGAGAATGCAAAGCTTCGTGCCGAGAATGCGGCCATGCGGTCGGCGCTCGAGGTTATCGACCGGACGCTGATGACTGTTCGGATGTCGCAGTCATGACCCCTCAGCAGAAGCGCCTAATCCGCCCGCTGACGCGCCAGCACCAGGCAGCTCAAGCGGTGCTGACAACCGGAGCGCTGGCCATCGGCCCGCTGCTGTTCGTGTGCGCCTGGCTGCGAATCTACGGCGAGACGTTCGCCGAGGTGATGCGGCCAGCCGGGAGATCGCTATGAGTTACGAGCAATTTGTCTCTCGCAAGCTCGGAATTGTCGAGTCGGTCGGAATTGATGCGCCGATGCGCGACTACGGACTGTTCCCTTTGCAGAAGATGCTGACACCATGGGCGCTTCGTCGCGGGCGTGCTGCCATCTTTGCGGATACTGGACTCGGCAAAAGCCGGATGCAGCTTGCTTGGGCCGATACCGTTCATGCAGAAACCGGACTCGACGTGCTGATCCTGGCTCCTCTGGCAGTCGCACAACAGACGGTCGAAGAGGGTGCGCGGATAGGCGTGTCGGTGAATCACGCACGCGAAGCGGACCAGATCCGGCCGGGCTTGAATATCACGAACTATGACAGGGTCCACAAGTTCGACGCCTCGCGCTTCGGCGCGATTGTGCTCGACGAGAGCAGCATCATCAAACACCACGCGGCGAAGACATTGCAGACGCTGCTCGAAATGTTCCGCAGCACGCCTTACCGGCTGGCTTGCACAGCAACGCCATCGCCAAACGACTGGACAGAGCTAGGCAATCATGCCGAATTTCTTGGCGTCTGCTCTCGCGCCGAAATGCTCGCGGAGTTTTTCGTTCATGACGGCGGCGATACGCAGACGTGGCGTCTAAAGGGTCACGCTCGAAAGTTGTTCTGGGCATGGGTCGCGTCGTGGGGCGCGATGGTGCGCAGTCCCGAGGATCTCGGGCTTGACGCCAGCGCATACAAGCTTCCTCCGCTTAACGTGCATCAGCACACGGTAGAGATTGCGCACAACCCGGATCACGGCCTGTTCGCGCTAGAAGCTCAGACGCTATCAGAGCGTCGTGGAGCACGCAAAGAAAGCCTTGTTGATCGTGTTCGCGCATGCGCTGAAATAGTCAATGCGTCGTCCGATACGTGGCTTGTCTGGTGCGACCTGAACGCCGAGGGCGATGCTTTGGAGTCAGCAATACCGGGATCTGTCCAAGTTGCCGGATGCGATACCGAGGAATTCAAAGAGCGAACGCTGTTGGATTTCGCGCATGGAAAGCTGCGCGTCTTGATCAGCAAGCCGAGCATTTGCGGATTCGGTTTGAACTTCCAGGCAGCAACAAACCAAGCATTCGTTGGCGTGACGGACAGTTTCGAGGCGTATTACCAGGCTGTCCGTAGGTCGTGGCGATTTGGCCAAAAGTCCGAGGTCAACGTGCATGTTTTCGCCAGCAACCAGGAAGGCGCGGTAGTCGCAAACCTTCGCAGAAAAGAGGCAATTGCAAATGCGATGGCTGACGCAATGGCTGCAGAGACGCTTGAAGCCGTGCTGTCGCAGGTAATCGGCGCGAAGAAAAACACAAACATCTATCAACCATCGCGGCAGATCGTTTTGCCGTCATTTTTGGGGGTCGCATGAACTGCATTGATCAAACGGCAGGAGAGGGCTTTGTCCTCTATCACGGAGATTGCGTCGACGTTCTGCGCGGCCTTCCAGACCAATCTATCCACTACAGCATTTTCTCGCCGCCGTTTGCGAGCCTCTACACCTACAGCAACAGCCCTCGCGATATGGGCAACTGCCGAAGCAATGAAGAGTTTTTCGAGCACTTCGCGTTTCTCGTTGCAGAACTGAAGCGCGTCATGCGGCCCGGTAGAAACGTGTCTTTCCACTGCATGCTGTTCCCGGCCAGCAAAGAGCGCGATGGGTTCATCGGCCTGAAAGACTTTCGCGGGGACTTGATTCGGGCATTCCAGGCGCAAGGGTTCATCTTTCATGCCGAGACAGTCATCTGGAAAGATCCGGTCACGCAAATGCAGCGGACCAAAGCGCTTGGTTTGCTCCACAAGTCGGTGCGTGAAAACTCCGCAATGTGCCGCATGGGAATTCCTGATTACCTCGTGACGATGCGCGCGCCTGGCGATCAACTGGACCGCGTGACGCACACGAGAGATGACTATCCCGTCGATCGCTGGCAAAAGGTAGCCAGCCCGGTCTGGATGGACATCAACCCGTCCGACACGCTGCAGTATCAATCGGCTCGAGAGCACGACGACGAGCGCCACATCTGCCCGTTGCAGCTTGAAGTCATTCGCCGCGGCGTCGAACTTTGGACCAATCCCGGCGACGTGGTTCTTTCCCCTTTTGCTGGCATCGGTAGCGAGGGATTCGTCAGTGTGCAGATGGGAAGGAAGTTCGTCGGAGTCGAGCTGAAAGATTCGTACTACAGGCAGGCGAGCCAGAACTTGGGCGCAGCGCTGCGCACGACTGGCGAGCTTTTCTGACATGGCCGGCCGCACAAGCACAACCAAAGGCGCAGCCGGAGAGCGCGAGCTTTTCGGCCTGCTGTCCGACCAGCTCGGGTTCGTCGTCAAGCGCGAACTGTCCGCGTCACGCGATGGCGGATGTGACGGCCTCGACGTGCCAGGGTGGGCGATCGAGGTCAAGCGCACCGAGCAGGCGCTGGCGGAGCACTGGTGGCAGGCGGTCGAGCAGGCGGAGAAAGCGGGCAGGAAGCCGGTTCTGTTCTGGCGCAAGAATCGCGCTGAGTGGCGCGCTTTTGTTTCTCCGAACGACGTGGCGCCCGAGCTATTTCAAGAGGGCGGTGACGCGCTGTCGATGTCATTGCCGCGCTGGTGCGAGCTTGCCAGAAGCCAGATGGCGAAGCCTGCCGCCGAGGGCTGCGAGTGAGCGTTGAGGCGATCAATTGGGCATTCGCGCAGCCGGTCGAAAGGTCGGCCGCGAAGTTTGTTCTGGTCGCAATGGCAAGGCGATGCAACGACGCAAACCTGGTCAATGGAAAGTGGGCATGCTGGCCGTCAATTTCTGCAATCGTTGAAGACACCGGCATGAACAGAAAAACGGTGTTCGACTCACTCGCAAGGCTGCAGGAATCCGGCTTCATTTCTGACGTTGGCATGCGCAAAGGCGGAACCGGGAGGGTTGCAGTCTATGCGCTAAACAGTACCAAAAACGGGACTATTAAACAGTCCCAAAAACGGGACGATTGCGATATTGAAATAGTACCGAAAACGGAACCATTGCCGGGGCTAATAGTACCGATTTCGGACACTAATAGTCCCGAAAACGGTACTGAAATAGTCCCGAAATCGGGACACGGAACAGATAAGGAACAGGAAGGAACAGGTAAACCTAAAAACATTACGCCACGCAGCAAGCCGGAAGGGTTCGATTTCAACGGCCGGCTACTGGCCGAGGGTGTCGCAGAAACAGCCGCCCGGGATTGGGCAACCATCCGAAAAGTGAAGAAGCTCCCGGCAACCCAAACGGCATTTGAAGGGCTTCTGCGAGAAGCGTCGAAAGCGGGCGTCACGCTGCAAGCCGCAGTGACCGAATGCTGCGAGCGAGGGTGGGGCGGATTCAAGGCCGAATGGCTGGCGAACAGCAAGGCGAGGGCGGGTCCATCGGCGACACCGGCAAAGATCAACGGCAGCACACGGCAATCGAGAATCGACAGCTACTGGAACCAGCGCTATGGCAACGAACAGCATCAAGGCAGTGAAGAGCGAGACATCACCGGCGAGTCGGAGCGCGTTGCCTGACGCATGGGTGCGGAGGATTTTCGAGCGCATGGAGGACCGCTACGGCGACCAGTGGGCGCAGAAATTCGGGTCTGTGCCGACGCATCGCATGGCGGCAACGTGGGCTGCAGACCTCGCGGACATGAGCGGGCCGGAGATTGCGCGAGGGCTCGACGCCTGCAAGGACTCGCGGTTTCCACCTGGAGTCGCTGACTTCCGGGCGATGTGCCGGCCGCAACTCGATCACTCGGCGGCACTGCTTGAGGCGATCGAGCAGATGCAGCGCAGGGCCAGCGACAGCGACACGTGGAGCCACCCGGCGATCTATTGGGCGGCAGCCAGCATCGGGTCTTACGAGCTGCTGAACCGATCGACGAAAGAGCTTGAGCCGCTGTGGCGTCGGGCGTTTGTTGCGCAGATGGCCAAAGGCGAATGGCCGGCGGTACCGAAGCGGGCGCCCGCGCTTCCTGCTCCGGGGCAGCAGCACACCGAGGCACACGCAAAGAAGGTGATGGCCGAGATGATGGCGAAGCTACGCGGAATGGAGTCGGAGAAATGAAAAAAACACTCGGAGCGGTGATGTGCGAAGCGCTGGTAGACGGATGGGTTTCGGATTGGAAAATGGGCCGCGTGGTGACTCACGCATGGCTGCTGCTGGAAAAAGAGCCCGAAGACCTGCGCGACAAATTCGCAAAAGCGGAAGCAGCGCTGAAGGTAAAGCGCATCGACGCGGGAGCGACAGCAAAGACATGGATTGCCCGCCACATGCCGAGGCTAAACGAAGCGCTTTGGGCTGGCCGGAAAAAAGAGACGGCAATTGCCGTGGCGAAGAAAGAGGTCGGCATCGGAAGCCGAGTGCGAATGACCGAGGCATGCGTGAGCGCGCGAGCTGGCGACAAGCGGAGCGATTGGGGGACGGTGAAGTGAGCATGCAGATTGCTGAAAATTCCGGGCTCGACCCCTTGCTTTGGGCCAAGCGCCCGCAGTCGCAGAACGCATGGGATCTGATCGCAAAGGAAGCGCTGGTCGATCCGCGCTTCCGCGAAATCGTTGAGAAGCACGTCGCCGATGGCGTCTGCTCGGCGGATTTGCAGCTAGAATATGTCTGGAGTTTCGCGGCGCAGAAGTTCGTTCGGCCGCCGTGGTATTCGCGGGCGAACGCTGAGAGGGCGGCATGATGCACAAAACCGACACGAAAACACTAGCCAGCGCCATGCGCATTCTGGCTATCGAGATTGAGAGCGAAGACGGAATCGCAAAAGCGGCGATTGCTGAGGCGGCAGACCGGCTGGACGAACTCGCAGCAATCGCGCTGGAGTTGCTCAAGAGCACGCGATGTGAGCAGTCGTTGCCGGACGGTTGCCCGAGGTGCGCGTTGAGCGTGCGCCTTGCCGCTATCGGAATTCGGTCGTGATGTGCGGCGCGTCCCCGTGCGACAAGCTGGACTGTACGCATAGCGAGCAGCATAGAGCGGCGTGCGAGGCGCGAACGGTTATGCGCTGGCATCGTGCCGCGAGGCAGGATTACTACGCCAGAGTGAGCCTGGCGAGGGGAGAGAAAGCTGCGCTAGAATTGGCGGCGGCAGTATCGGAGCAATGGAAAAAAACCGGCGCGGCGGTCCCGCGATAATCACGAAAGGAGCATTAGCATGGCGACATATCAGGACCTGGTAGCACAGAAAAAAGAGCTTGACGCGCTGGTCGAGTCGGCGCGTAAGGCGGAAGTGTCGGCGGCTGTCGCTGAGGTCAAGCGTCTGGTCGGCGAGTACGGGCTGTCGGCTGTCGATTGCGGATTCGGCGCCCCGGCAAAGAATACGAGGTACAAAGTGCCGGTCAAGTACCGCGGGCCGAACGGTGAAGCCTGGACAGGGCGCGGGAAAACGCCGGCGTGGGTCATCGCGCAAGAAGCGGCCGGACGCACGCGAGAATCGCTCATGGCAAACTGACATGACGACCCGGGCGCATGCGGCGATAGCTGAAAAACTCGACCAGGTGGCGGACGAGATGCGAGCTGCGTCAGATGTCATCCGGGCTCGATCGTCTCGCACGCCAGAAAAGCCGCACCTCGTGGCGCTGGCAAGAAGCGCTCGCGTTGCGGCTCTGATGCTGCGCGCTCACATGCCGGACTCAGATCGGGCGATGCATCTGGCAGTGGAGCTGATTGGCGTCGGATGTGGGCTGCGCGAGTGGGCCGATTACGCGCCATGCGCATCGGTCGACAAGATGCGGGCAGAGAATTTGCAGGCGGTCGCCGGGTTCGTTGCGGCGCGGGCGCAGGAGCTGAGGTCATGACACAAGATCGCATTGAGCAGTTCGAAGAGCGCGCCGCAATCATCGAATTCGAGTCCGGCGAGCACATCTCGCGGCAGGCATCAGAGAAATTGGCGGCCGAGTATTTGCAGCTCACGGAAGACGAAATCGAATTCCTGCAAGGGGCCGGCATTGCGAGATTTTGAGCGGTGGGAAATTGGCGACCAGGAAGCGGTTGCAATCAGGCGAGAGGAGCAGACATGCAAGTGATGCCAATCAATCGAGACGATAATGGCCTTTGGTGCGGAGCACGAAATCTGCGACGACGGAAAGCCGAAATCGCGGCGGTGTCGGAAGTGCAAGGCCAAGGTTTTGACGAAATGAAGCGGGCTCAGGTCGACAAGGTTGTGAGCATCCTTGAGGATTGGGCCATGTGGCAGCGGGCTTATTCTGTATTCCTCGGTGCTCCTCGCCGATCTCTGGGGTTCGACCTGGGAGGGTCGGCGGTTACTGCTGAGTCTGGCGAGCAGAACAGGGAAGTGGACGACCGGGATCGGTGCAGGGTTGTGGATGCGTGCATAGACAGTTTGAAGGTGCCTGCACAGAGGGCGGCTATCCATAGACGGTATCTGTCGGCGGTCTATCGCATGCGCGATTACGAGCAGGCGCTGTGCGCGGCTCACGAGGCGCTTCTGGTGGAGTTTTTGGATAAGCGGTTGCTAGTGGCTTGAAAGAAAAAACCGCCCGAAGGCGTTTTGTTGTGACAGGTGGATGGTGGGATGCTGCTTTCAGATCGCCTGCCTAAATCCTTTGTTTTCTGTCAGTTTTTGATTGAAAAACTTCTAGATTGGACGGTTCGTTGTTTTGCTTATTTCCATCTTTGTGCCGAACAATTTCTGATCGAGAAAGCTCTCTTCCGATGATCTCTTCCATCACCATGCGATGCTCTGCAGCGTAACTACCAGACCCGGATAAATGGTGGTTTGGAGCGTACAAGAAACAACAGCCTTTGCGATAAATCACCCCTCCGTTCCAGTTTGGATGGAACCGTCCACGCCGCGGGCCGCTTTTTTGGGTGACTAGCTTAAGTCTCTTACAGGATCGGCTAACCCAGCTTAACGAAACGCCTAGAATTTTGGCCGCTTTATGCTGCGGCATCTTTTGCACTTCTATTAAATGGCGGAGTTTCGCTTCTAGGTCGTCGCGATCCCGCTTTGCGATCTTTCTCATCTAAATCTCATTGTTTGTTCGATGACGCATTGTGCGCCATCGTGGTTTTGTTTTTCGTCTGCGGAAAGCTTTCCGTCCAGCCAATCCCGCAGCGCCCGTGGCCCTCCGCGCCTCACGTACTCTGCGCGCTGCTGCTCGCTGACGCGGGCGGTGATCTTGGCCACCTGCCCGCGTGGCGCGATGGTCGGCTGGCGCCCCTGGCCTGGGGCGTTGCCTTTGCGACTTGTCATGCTTCAGCCTTGTTGTTTGCGCGAACCATCGCCCGATACTCGCGCCGGATTAGTGCGGGCAGTTTGTCGATACTGGAGCAGTGCAGCGTGCTGCCGCGGCTGGACAGCCTTTCGCACACCTGCGCAGTATTGCCACGGCCAATGTGCTCGATCACGTAACCTCCGTCGCGCGGGCATGAGAATGTGCGCGTCTTGCGGATTGTCTCGTAATTGTCGAAATCAGGAGACTCGGCGTCGAATTCAACTGAAACGCTTGCGTCGAACTTGTCGGTGGTGAATTTTGCTTTCATGGTGGTTCTCCTTGGTTGTTGTGTGTCGATAGCTGTATTGTACGACAATACAAAGAAGAGTCAAGAAGAATTTTGACAATCATCAGGCGCTTGACAATGGCCAGAGGCTGTCGCAGAATCAGCACGTCGGGGCAGAGGTGCGCCCAAAGAGAGCCAGCAGAGATGCTGGCTTTTTTCGTTCACGGAGGTGTTGGAGGTAACGCAGTGGCGCTCAATCGTCGGCAAGCGCTGTTCGTGGCTGAGTACCTCAAGGATTTGAACGCTAGCGCCGCGGCAAGGCGGGCCGGGTACAGCGAGAAAAGCGCGTTCCGAAGCGGCGTGCAGAATATGCAGAAATCGGCAATCACCGATGCAATCGCAGCGGCGATGAAAGAGCGCGCGGAGCGCGTGCAGATCACCGCAGACAAGGTGCTTGCCGACATTGAGGCTATCAAGGCAGACGCGATGCGCGAAGCTGCCGACAAAGAAGGTAAGCGGGCGATGGTCAATCACGCCGCGGCGCTAAAGGCGTGCGAGCTTCAAGGGCGGCACCTTCAGATGTTCGTCGATCGGGTCGCAATGACAATCGAGCAGGTGCCGGACGAGGAGCTTGATGGGCGCATCGCTGAGCTTGCACGAAAAGCGGGAACTGCTCGCGCTACTGACTGAGCAGGATCGGCGCCGGTCCCTGCTCAAGTGGTTGAGCTTCTACCCGGAAGGCGGCCCGCTTCGTCGCGAGCTGTACAAGAAGCACATTGCTTTTTTCGAGGCTGGCGCTCGATACCCGCAGCGGATGATGATGGCCGCGAACCGTGTCGGAAAAACCGAGGGAGTCGGCGCATACGAGGTCGCGCTGCACCTCACCGGCAATTACCCGGAATGGTGGCCAGGAAAGCGATTTACTCGGCAGACGCGCGGATGGGCAGCCGGCGACACACGACAGACGGTTCGCGACATCCTTGTCGAAAAGCTGCTCGGGCCGAAGTCTGCGCGCGGCACTGGCATGATTCCCGGACGCCAGATTGTGCGAATTGTTCCGCAGCCAGGCGTGCCAGATGGCGTGGAGTTGGTAGAGGTAAAGCACGCGAGCGGAAAGATTTCTCGCCTCGGGTTCAAGAGTTTTGACCAGGGTCGAGTCTCTTTTCAGGGCACGGAACAGGATTTTGTTTGGTTGGACGAAGAGCCGCCCTCTGACGTCTACGAGGAGTGCCTGACTAGGACGATGACGACTGGAGGCCTGCTTCTGCTGACCTTCACTCCGCTGTCGGGGCTGTCGGACGTGGTGATGATGTTCCTGCCTGGAGGAGACATCCGAGAGCAGGCGGACGAGAAAAGCGGCCGATTCGTAGTCATGGCGACATGGGACGATGTGCCACATCTCGACGAACGCACGAAAGAAATGCTGTTCGCGAGCTACATGCCGTTTCAGCGCGACGCGCGCACCAGGGGCGTTCCGGCGCTCGGTAGCGGGGCGATTTACCCGGTGCCAGAGTCCGACATCGTGGTTCCGGATTTCGCGCTTGCGGAGCACTGGCCGCGATGCTACGGGCTCGATGTGGGGTGGAATCGCACCGCGGCAATTTGGGGCGCTGTCGATCGAGAGACGGGCACGACGTACCTCTACTCGCAGCACTACCGCGGCGAGGCAGAGCCGATCGTGCATGCGCAGGCGATCAAAAACCGCGGCGAGTGGATACCTGGTGCTATTGACCCGGCGAGCCGCGGCAGGTCGCAGAACGACGGACAGCAGCTCATGGATTTGTACTGCGGCATGGGGCTCGACTTGGCGCCAGCCGATAACGCGGTCGAGTCAGGCATCTACGACACGTGGACGCTGCTCTCTGCGGGCAAGCTCAAGGTCTTTGCGAGCTGCCAGGACTGGATCAACGAGTACCGGATTTATCGTCGAGACGACAAAGGGCGCGTGGTGAAAAAGCACGATCACCTGATGGACGCCTCTCGGTATCTCGTGCGCACAGGGCGAGACCTGGCGCGCTGCAAGCCGGTCGACAAACAGGACGAGCAGGACTACGGGAGCGGCGGATGGATGGGCTAAGCGTGCGCGAGGTTCGAGCAGGCGCGGCAAGCGCCATCGTCGCCGAGAGCGTCGCAATTCCTCCGCGCATCCGATCAAAGGTGCTCGAAGTGCGCAGCGTATTTGTCCCAGAGAACAGCCGCAAAGCTGGCCTCGGAAATGCGTTGCTGCGCAAGCTCTGCGCCGACGCGGACATCGCCGGAAATGCGCTGTTCCTGATGCCTGACGGCGGCGACGACGCAGAGACTGCGCGCCTTGAGCGCTGGTACGCAACGCACGGATTCGAGCGCATCCAGGGCGACCCGGTTGTGGTCATGCTCCGCAAGCCGCAACATCCGCTGATCAAACACTGAGGACGCATGAAGCAGAAAAGCAAAGCCGACGACGACATCATCGCCGAGGCCAACGCTCGGTACGCCCGCTGCTTGGCGTTCGAGGCGGACAATCTCAAGGAGGCGCGAGACGATTTTCAGAAGCTGGCGGGCAATCACTGGCCCGCAGAAGCTGCGCAGCAGCGCGCAATCGAGCGCCGTCCGTGCATCACGATCAACAAATTGCCCGCGTTTTTGCACACGGTAACGAACGACCAGCGACAGAACAAGCTCGGCATCAAGGTGCATCCGGTCGATGATGGCGCGGACATCAAAACCGCCGACGTGCTGCAGGGGCTGATTCGCCACGTGGAGTACGAAAGCGGAGCCGATGCGGCATACGACACCGCAGGATTCCATGCTGCCGCCTGTGGTTTCGGGTTTTTCCGCATTCGCACCGAGTACGACCGCGAAGATTCATTTGACCAAGTCGCAAGGTTCGAACGCTTCCGCTCTCCGTTTTCGGTGCATCCGGATCCGGACGCAAAAGAGCCTGACGGAAGCGATCAGGATTTTTGTTTTGTGGACGGCACGATCGCGCGATCCGAAGTCAAGCGCGACCATCCCGGCGCGTCGGCGGCAGTCTCGAACGAGAGCGACGGCACGGACGACGTGATGCTGCTCTGCTCGGAATATTACCGGGTCGAGCAGTCGCCGGCCGCGCTTGTGCGCCTGAGCAACGGCGAAACGGGCTGGAAAGATGACGTGATCGAACTGCCGTTCGGCGTCACGATTGTCGATGAGCGCAAGAGCAGGCGCCGAAAAGTCATGTGGTACAAGCTCTCGTCTTCTGAGTCTGTCGAGCGCGGCGCGGTCGGCATGCCAGGCAGCTCAACGACGTTCACGGATGTGCTTGAGCGCGCCGAGATTCCCTGCCGATGGATCCCGGTTTTCCCGGTCTATGGCGAGGAACTGGAGATCGACTCGAAAGTCGTTCGCTCCGGGCTGATTCGGCACGCCAAAGGCCCGTCAGTGATGTACGACTACTGGATGACCGCGGCGACAGAGGAAGTCACGCTGCGCCCCAAAACGCCATTCATCGGCGCCGAGGGACAGTTCGAGGGTCACGAGAAGAAATGGCGCGCGGCGAATGTGCAGACGTTCGCGTATCTGGAATACAAGCCGCGCACGATTGGAGGTAGTCTCGCGCCTCCTCCGCAGCGACAGCCGATGGCCGACATCCCGTCTGGCGTGCTGCAGATGGCGATGCACGCCGCGGACGAAATCAAATCAACAACCGGCATTTTCGATTCGTCTCTCGGCGCCCGCGGTACGGCCACAAGCGGCATTCAGGAGCGCGAGCAAAAGCGCCAGGGCAACGTCGCAAACTTCCACTTCTCGGACAACCTGACGCGCGCGGTGCGCCATGCAGGGCGCTGCCTCGTGGACATGATCCCGCGGATTTACGACACGGAGCGCGTCGTCCGCATTCTCGGCGATGACGAGAAGGTATCGCACACGACGATCAATCAGCCGCTCGAGCGTCCGGAGATTGATGAGAAGACCGGCGCCATTCGCACGGTATTGAACGATCTGACGGTCGGCAAATACGACGTGACCGTATCCGCAGGCGCCAGCTACTCGACACGCAGGCAGGAAGCCTCTGATGCGATGGTTTCGTTTGGCCAGTCCTGGCCGAAGCTGATGGACGTTGCAGGTGACAAGGTTGTCACGGCGATGGACTGGCCAGGCGCCGAAGAAATCGCGGAGCGCATCAAGCGCACGATCCCGCCCGAATTGCTCGGCGATGATGGCGAAGAGGGCGGCGAACAATGGAAACAACTGCCGCCGCAAGTGCTGCAGATCGTCCAGCAAGCGCAGCAGCACATTCAACAGCTCGAAGCCGAACTGCAGGACGCAAAGACCGGCATCGAAAAGGCGCGCATCAGCGCCGAGTCGTCCGAGCGAGTCGCACAGATCAACGCCAACGGCCGGCAGGACGTGGAAGAGCTGAAAGGCTGGATTTCGATGCTCATGCAGAGCATGCAACCGCCGCCAGCACTCAACGCCGCGGCGATGCAGACCCAAGAACAGCAGCAAGAACCAATCGCGCAGGGGCCGGGCCAGCCTCCTGAATTCGCGCCCGGCCAGCAGTTTTGATCGTGGAGCCATCCATGCAGGAAGCACAAGAGCAGCAAACATCGTCGCCGGCAGACGCAAGCAGTGAAGCGCCGGAAACCGTAACCGAGGAACTACAGCAGTCCGAGCAGCAGGAAGCCGCAGAGAAGCCCGAAGAGGGCGACGAAGGCGACGACCAAGGCGGCGAGGAAAAGCCGCAGGAGAAGCCAAAGCGCAGCGCTCGTGAGCGTATCAACGAGTTGACGAAGCGGGCGCACGAGGCAGAGCGAGAGGCGCAGCGCTGGCGCGAAGCCGCCGAGAGAAAGACGGCTGATCCCTCCGAGAAGCCAAACCCTGACAAATTCGGTTCGTATGACGAGTACGTCGAGGCGTTGGCGGACTGGAAAGCTGATCAGCGGGTCGCCGAGTCGTTCAAGAGGCGCGATGCCGAGCGGTCGCAGGCGGCAGAGGCGCGGGCGGCAGAAGCCAAGGCGCAAGCCTGGGCAGAGCGGCAGAGCGAATTCCGCGAAGCCACGCCGGACTATGACGCAGTTGTAGGAAAGTCGGCTGTGCAAATTGCGCCGCACGTCGTCGACACGCTGCTCGACAGCGAATCGGGGCCGGAGCTTGCTTATCACCTCGCCAAACGCCCGGAAACGGTCAAGCGCATCAATGCACTGTCTCCGCTCTCGGCAGCGCGAGAACTCGGACGGATCGAGGCAACGCTATCGAATCCGGCCGCGCCACAATTCAAGCCGGCCAGCAAAGCGCCTGCGCCGATTACGCCAGCTCGCTCTTCCGCGCCTGCGGCAGTCGACTTGGCATCTGCAAACATGGACCAGTACATCGCCGCACGTCGCAAACAAGGCGCGACATTCAGGCGGCGGTAATCCACATCATCACGGAGCAATAAAACATGAGTAATACACTGCTGACCAGCAGCATTCTGGCCAAGGAGACCCTGGCCGTCATTGAAAATAACTGTGCGTTCGGCGGCATGGTCAATCGCGATTATGAAACCGTACAGAGCGCGTCGATGCGGGACGGCTACGAGCCTGGAGCGACGATCAACATCCGCAAGCCGTCGCGCTATACGTATCGGTCCGGGCGCGTCTCTGTGCCGCAGGCATCCGCCGACAACTCTGTTCCGCTGAGGCTTTCGCAGGGCGGCGCGGATTTGAACTTCAACCTGTTCGAGCGCTCGCTGCAGATCACCGATCGGCGCATCCAGAAGAAGATCAACGCCGCCGCGGCGACCATCGTCAACGAGATCGACCGAGTTGGCCTGCTGCTCGCCAAGACGGCCGTCTACAACTGCCTGAACCCGACCGGCGCGCTGCCGACGACGCAAGCGCTGTCGCTGGCGGCCATCACCGGCATCAATCAGCGCCTCGACGAAATGGGCGCGCCTCGCGACAACATGCGCGGCCTGATCATGAACCCGGCCATGAACGCGGCGACGGTTGGTGGTTTCGCCGGGCTGTTCAACGGCCAGGCAAAGCTCGGGCGGCAGTTCGACTCGGGGCTGATGGTCGATAGCCTGGGCCTGTCGTATGCGATGGACCAGAATGTCGCGGTGCATACCAACGGCGCAGCCACTGCCACGAACATCAACGGCGCCGGCCAAACGGGGGCGGCGATTACGGTCGTTGCAGTCGCTGGCGGCACGCTGGCGGCCGGTACGGTCATCACCCTACCGGGCGTCTATGCGGTCAATCCGCAGTCGCGCGTGAGCACTGGCGTTCTGGCCGATTTCGTGGTGACTGCGGACGTTTCCGCCGCGGCCACGTCGATCCCGATCAGTCCGGCAATCGTCACCAGTGGGCCATATCAGAACGTCACGGCTTCGCCGACGACTGGCCAGCCGTATGTGATCAAGGGAGCGGCTTCGACTTCCTACGGCTGCAATGTGGGATTCCACGAGGACGCGTTTACCCTCGCCATGGTTCCGATGGCAACGCCTCCGGACGGCACCGGCGCGCGCGTTGAGCAAATCTCGCACAACGGTTACACGATCAAGGTGACGGACTTCTACGACGGCACGAACGACAACGTAGTCACTCGTCTAGATGTGCTGTTTGGGTGGGCCGCGACGTATCCCGAGCTGGCCTGCAAGTACTACACAGTCTAAACGACGGACTTAACCATGGAGCGCCGGGGTTCTCCCCGGCGCATTTGGAGTATAGAGAATGGCTAATGTTGCTGTTACTTGCATAAAAAACGGTAGATCAGACTCTTTCGGCCGGCCGCTTGTTTCTGGAACGTATTACCCGTCTGTCGAGATTGAGACGGCAAAAGCTCTGTGGAATTCCGGGTATGTTTCCGTGGCAGATGCGTCCGTGTTCGACCAAGACCCGCTGGCCGGAACGAGCCCGCTTGACGATTTCAATATCTCCAGGGCTTTATCTTTAACGCGCCAACCGAGCCAAACTGCAGCCAACATCTCTGCGGAGCTTGCGGCGGTTGGGTTTGGGTCTGGTCCGCGCAAAATCTACGCAGGGGCAAGCATTGTTGATTGCGGTACGCTTCCACTGGTATCAGGAACCGGCGTTACAGTGGAAATGGTTGTAACACCTCCAGGCGGCGCATCCGCCAGGAAGACTAATCACGGACTTTCTGCGAAAGTAGTTAGTCCACCAGGGGCGTCAGCGCAGATTTATGGGGCAATTGCTAACCCAACTTTAGTTAATGAAAGATTCGATTTTTGGGTATATTCATCAAGTGATAACGAAACTCCTGCAAGCGTCTCGCTCTATTTTGTGGTCGCGTCGGCGTTCGCAGGCAATTATTACCTTAAAACGTGGCCTTTAACAAAGAGGGCAGGATGGCATCATCTGTCGTGCTTGAAGTCGGATTTTGAAGCCACGGGGTCTCCGACGTGGGCAGGAGTGACGCACTACCGGGCATATTTCTTCGACGCATCAGTAACGACATCACTGACGATAGACAGGATAACTGGCGGCGCGAACGAAACACCGTTGGTCGCCCTTTGTTTTGATGCTTGTTGGGCGGGGCAATATAAATACGCCGTGCAGCTACTGAATAAATATCGCCTAATCGGCAACATCTCCGTAGTGCCTACCGCTGTAGGCCAGGCATCTTATATGTCTGCAGAACAGCTCAAGGAAGTTGCAGGAATGGGACACAGACTCATCTGCCACGGCAGCAACACGGCAAGCTCTTTTGGAACACTACAGCTGGCGAAGGACGACTTGGACGCAACAAAAACATACCTTGACTCGTTGGGAGTTCCTGTCGATTCCGATGTTCATCTATGGCATTCCGGCGAAAGCTGGCATGGGGCAGATTATGAATCCCTCCCGAATTATCTACGTGACACGGGGAGAGTTGGGGCGTTCCATTCTGGGTTGAACATATCAACTTCCGAGATGCGAGGCAGGGCATACCGAATCCCTCGGATGGACGACAGCGGAAATGGATCAACGTCTTCAGCGACTGTGCTCGCACAGATTGATGGGTTTTTAACCGCCGGATACAGTTTTGCGACAAAGACCCATGACGTCGTCGCTAGTGGAGCGACGGTAAGCCAGGCGAATGTAGCCACACTCGAAGCAGTTCTATCGGGGATTGCTGACAGGCAGGCAGCGGGGAAATGCCTTGTTGTGAGTGCAAGGGAGTTCGCTATTAGAAATACATAATGCACCTGATGTAGCAAGCATTCGTCAGGCTGAAAGAGCCCCCTGCTTGTAACGTCAACCCACTCGCCTTATCCGCTTGACACCGCCCGCGTAAAACGACCCCATGGATCCCAACGCCACATGATAACCCGCCGCCGAAACATCGATCGATGGCCGCTGGCAAATGACCACAGTCTCACAAGCCTCCGAATACCTCTCGCGCCGGATCGAGCAAGGATTCAGCGACTATCAAATCAAGATATGCACCTCGGAATTGAATCTCTACGCCATAGAGGTAGCGAGCGAGGTTTGTAACGTCAAATGACACAAGAAGGCGATAAAACATGACAACTGCGCTACAGCTTGTAACCGCATCCTTGCGCAAACTCGGAGCAGTCGCGGCCGGAGAGGCGCCAGACGCGAGCGAGCAGTCGGATGCGCTGGCCGCTTTGAATCAGCTTATCGAAAGCTGGAATCTCAAAGGGTTGGCGCTGTACCGGCGCGAGAATGCCTCCTACACGCTCACTCCGAGCCAGCAGGTATATACCATCGGCAGCGGCGCAGACTTCGACGGCGCGCGCCCGGTTACGCTGCATGGGGCTTTTGTGACGCGCGGCGGGATCGACCATCCCCTTGATCCGCTGACGCAAGCGCAATGGAACGACATTCTGCAGAAATCGACGAAATCACATATCCCGGAATCCATCTATTACGAGCCGACCTTTCCTGATGGCACGCTTCGATTCTGGCCGGTGCCGCTTGAAGCTCTGACGGTTACACTCGCTATCGACATGCAGATTTCTGCAATTGCAGCCATCGGAGACACCATATCCCTGCCGCCAGGATACGAGCGAGCGTTGATCTACGCGCTGGCTGTCGATATTGCGCCGGAATACCCTGCTGTGACGCTGAGTCAGACCGTGATCGACGCCGCAGATGATGCGCTGGCAGACATCAAGCGGGCGAACAACACACAGAACCATCCTGCGAGGTTCGACATTGCGCTGTCCGGCGGATTGGGAATCGGCCAAGGAAGCGGGTCGTTAGCGCGCTTCATGGCTGGAATCTGACCAATGAGAATCCCACTCGCTGCCGACATCGAAAGCCGCGACGGCACGATGTCGGCAGGGGCGTTGCTCGTCAATGCAGCAGCGCAGATTGAGGGCGAGGCAGAAACGACAGTATTCAAGCGGGCTGGAGTCGTTTCGCGCGGGTCGGTAACGGCTGGCACTGCGCAGTGCTTCACAGGACTGGCCGGGAAGGCCGTTGCGGTCGTTGGCGATCACGCCTTCACGCTGACCGTTGGTGAGCCGATAATCGAGGATGCAGACGACGACCTGTCGCCGATATTTGCCGGACTGCAAGTGTCCGCGCGCGAGGCGGGCCAGGCAAGCAACGCGCGATCGCTGATGATCAAGACCGGCCGCGAAGCGTGGATACTGACGCCGTGAGACTGCCGCTCGCCACTGACCTGAAAACCTCGATCAGCGATACGACGAAAGACGCGCGCCTGATCAATGCACACACGGAAACGCGCGGAGGAGTCACGAGAGTCAAGAAACGGCCCGGAGCGCTTGCTACCGGGTGGGATTTCACGACGCCCATACAGAGCGGGTTCGGCGGATCGCTGCTTTATCTGATCTACGGCGACGAATTCAGCGTGATTGACGTCAGCAGCCCTCCTCCTGCGTCCGTGGCGATAGGCGATCTTGTCGGCGGCTATTACGCGATGATCGACAACCCGCCAACGTCGCCTGGTGGTGGCGACGCGTATTGGAGCGCATCGCCCCCTGGAAGTGCCAGGTATGTGGCGACGTTCAAGCCCGGCTATGGAATGGGCGACATCTATGGCGGCGCGAATATGTACCTGCCGCCAAGTTCTCCTGGACCATGGTCGGGCGAGCTGCGCGGGGCTGTCGCGGCGAGTACCGCAGCAACCGTCAAAAGTTTTGACGAAACGATTACCGCGCTTGGTGGAGTTATCTGCTGGGGATCTTCTGGAGGAATACCGCCGAACGGGTCCGGGCCAACGGCGCGATATCTTCCGACGGGAATGTATGAATCTGGCGGGTTCATCTTGGCTGCAGACAGTCGAGTGTCGAACGCAACTGTCAACTGGACGGCTGGCTATGTCCCTTCAGCAATCCCAGCTGTCGGCTCTCCGCTCGGCTATGATATTTTCTCTGGGCCGGCAGCGATCTTAACAAGGAAAACGAAGACGTCGGCAACGATTACCTCTTCTGGAACGGTCGCAACCATTGGCGTTGGGGTTTTGAGCCCGGCAGCGATCAGCAGGCGAATCGAGGTTTCTGGCGCAAACGAGCCAGAATACAACGGGGTTTTCGACGCCTACCTGAACGCTAACCCTCTGGCCAGCTCGGCCACTGGCGCGCTCTATTACGACATGACCGGAACGCCAGCGGCAAGCCCTGCGACTGGATCGGTCACGGTCAAATACTTCTGAGCAGACAACGATGCCAGTCCTCGCCGTGACCGTTGCTGGACAGCCATTCGACATGATGGGGTATGTCGCCGAGCAGTCAGTTTTCGGCCTGTTCTTCAAATCTGCATACGATGCATTCAATTTCGAGAATAACGTGCTGACAAAAATCACCGACGCAGATTATCCCGGATGGAGCACGGTCACGCCGACAAGCATAACGCGAACTGGGTCGACTGCGACGGTCACGCTGCCTGCGCCAGTCAACTGGCAATCTGGATCGACCGTGACAATCGCTGGCGCTGCACAAGCTGAATACAACGGCAGCGTTCTGATTACCGTCACTGATGCGACGCACTTCACTTACGCAGTCACCGGGACTCCGACGACGCCGGCAACGGGCACGATAACCGCGAAGGGCGGGCGAACTACGGTGCCAGGGGTCGCCTATCTGGACGGGTATTTCTTCGTCATGGACCAGAATGCCGTTATCTACAACAGCGGGCTGAATGACCCGACAGCCTGGGGCGCGCTGGACTTCATAACTGCGGCTATCGAGCCTGGCGGCGGAGTTGCGCTGGCCAAGACGCAGAACTACATCGTCGCGTTCAAGGAATGGAGCACAGAATTTTTCTACGACGTCGGCAATCCAACGGGGTCCCCGCTGTCGCCTGTGCTGTCCGCATTTACGCTTGTTGGCTGCGCTTCCGGCGAGTCGGTCGCGGAGCTTGATGAGACGGTCTATTGGATCTCGAAGGCGCGGCAGAAGGGGCGGGCGGTCCACAAAATGGTCGGCCTGCAACAGCAGCTTGTCAGCACGCCGGACATTGACCGCATCCTGGCAACGTCGGACCTATCGAGCGTCTACGCCTATGGCGTCAAGCTGTCCGGGCATTCGTTCTACATCTTGGGCCTGCGCGACATTGACGTGACGCTGGCCTATGACGCGACGGCTGGAACCTGGGCGCAATGGTCGAGCTTGACGGCGCAAACGCCGAAGTCATGCACGCTCACGCAGTCGGGCGGCGTGGCGACCGCGGCATGCACGGCGCACGGCTACGCAGACGGGGCGGCGGTCACGATCGCGGGGGCAACGCCAAGCGACTACAACGGCCTGAAACAGATTCGCGTCACATCCGCCGACGCCTTCATATTCAGCGTCGCCAGCGGCGCCGCAAGCCCGGCGACGGGCACGATTACGGCGACCGGGTACGACGAGGGCTACTTCCGGTACACGCACTATGTGTCTGCGGCCGGCCGCGACCTTGTTCTGCACGAAACGACCGGAGCGCTTGTCGAAATCACTCCGGCCGCCTACACCGACGACGGCGCCCCGATCGCGCTGAAGCTCCGCACAGGCAAGCTCGACAGCGGCAACGAGAACTACAAGAGCATTGGTCAGATTCGCGTCATCGGCGAGAAGCAGGGCGGCGAGGCGATGCTGCGATGGTCGGACGACGACTACACGACGAACTCGGCCTGCCGTCCTGTTGATCTGTCGTCGGTGCAGGCGCGCATTCGGCGGTGCGGGGCGTATCGGCGCAGAAGTTTTGAAGTGCTGCACATCGCCGCATTGCCGGTGCAGCTTGAAGCGCTCGAATTGGACTGAGAGGAAAAAATGCAATCAGCGATGGATTTTCACGGGCTCGGGGCGAAATACCCTGGCAGCGGCGGCGGGCTCGACGAAGCGGCGCAGGCGGCCGGCTATCGGGCGCTCGGCAATGGCAACTACATCAACCAATCGCGATGGTGGGAAGCGCCGATAAGCGGCCAGGACCTGCAAGGCAAGCTGTCGTCTCAGGCGCTCGCAAAGCAGCAATCGAACCCGTCAAATCTGATCGGCAGCACCGATTACTTGGCGCAGATTCAGCAGTACCTGAACCCGCAGGCATCGTCGGCAGCGGGTGGCGCAGCAAGCGGCACGCAAACGTCAAACCCGTACGAACAGCGACTGCAGCAGCTAGTCAATGACCCGAACTCGATCAGCGACAGCAATGCGTACAAGTTCCGCTTCAACCAGGGCCAGCAGGCGCTGGAGCGCGGCGCGGCAGCCAAGGGCATGCTTGGCAGCGGAAACACGCTGGCGGCGCTCGCGCAGTACGGGCAGGGGCTGGCATCGGACGAATACGGGAACGAGGTCAGCCGCCTGGGCGCGCTATCCGGGCAGCGCGACCAGTACAACCTTGGGTTGAAGGGGCTTGCAAACAGCGAATATGGGCTGCGCGCAGGAACAGACCAAAACCGAGGATCGCTCGCGCTTTCGGCGCTGACGACGGCGAATGACCAGAGACTGAAGGCGAACCAATTGGCTTCCAGCACGGCGACGTCAACCGGGCTCGTTCGCCCGAATATCTGGTAAGGGGCGGCCATGTACGACCAAGGTTCCATGGACAGAATCGGCCGACTGATGAGCTTGCGCGACCTCGTGACGGCCGGCCAGATGGCGCCCGACGCCGCTCCTTTGCCAATGAATACGCTGCGCAACAACACGACTGGCGCAGAGTATCAGTTCGAGTCCTCTCCGCAGGGCGGCGCGGGCCGGCAAAGCCCGCAGCTCGACTACTCGCAGCCGATCGAGATTTTCGGCCAAGGAAAGGGCTACGCGATCAAGGGCCAGCCGTTGTCGGCGATGATCAACGGTCGGCGCGTTGATTACGGAGTAGATGACGCAGCCAGCAAGCTCGCGACGCAGCGCGCGCAAGACCTGGCCATCAAGCGCGCCGAGCAGCAGCAGGGGCTTGACTCTGGCGCGCTGGACATCGACAAAAAGCGGGTGGAGCTCGCCGCGCTGCAATCGACTGGCGGAGCAAAGCCGCTTACCGAATCGCAAGGTAAGGCGGCGGGGTTCGGGGTTCGGGCGAACGACTCCGACGCAATCATTCGCGAGATCGGCGGCAATGGGGAAGTTCAACCAGGGTTGATCAAAAGGTCGGCAGAGGCGGTGCCGTTCATGGGCGACGCTCTCGGGACGCTGGCCAACTGGACGCAAAGCGAACCGCAGCAGAAGGTGGAGCAGGCGCAGAGGAACTTTATCAATGCCGTTCTTCGTCGAGAGTCTGGCGCGGTGATTTCTCCCGAGGAGTTCGACAACGCGAGAAAGCAGTATTTCCCGCAGCCAGGAGACGAACAAGGGACAATTGCTCAGAAGCAGAGCAACCGGCAGGCTGTAATTGCTGCGCTGAAGACAGAAGGCGCGCACGGCTACGAACAGGCGCGCGCAGAATTCGAGGCGCGCAAGGCGGCCATTTCCGGCGACAGGAAAGCCACGGCCGGCGCTGGCGGAAACACAGTAGCTCTGCCTGATGGCCAAGTGCTGACATTCCCGAGCGCAGCGCACGCGGACGGATTTCGGAAGGCAGCCGGTCTATGAGCGGATACGGAGAAGTGGCCAAGCAGTTCGGAGGGCAACCGGCCGCGCCTACCGCGGCGCCGTCGCCAGACTACAGCGGACTGGCGGCAAAGTTCGGCGGCAAGGTTGACACGGCAAAGCAAGCGGCTACCGACGCCTACCAGGGCGCGGCCAATTGGTTCGCCGAGACGTTCGGCCCGAGCGGCAACCTCCGCGGATCGGCGATCGGCGGCGTGATGCAGGGCATGGCTGACCCGGTTGTTGGAGCGGTGCAGTTCGCTGCAAATCTGCCAGTCATCCGGTCGCTGGCCGGCGATAGCGTGAATTCTGGAATCAAAGCCAAAGAGGCAGAGTACGAAGCTGCTCGGGCCAGCGCTGGCCGCGACGGGTTCGACGCTGCGCGCTTCGCCGGAAACCTCGCGGCGCCGAGTAATGTTGCGCTCGCTTCGCGCATCCCGGCCGCTGCGGGATTCATTGGTCGGGCCGGAACAGGCGCAGCGGCCGGCGCAGTCGGCTCGGCAATGACACCCGAAACCGACACGGAAAACTATTGGAGCAAGACGGCCGGGAAAGCTGCCGTTGGCGGCGCCGCTGGGGCTGTGCTGGCGCCCGTTGCCGGCGCAGTAGGGGATAGGATCGGGCGCATGTTTCAAGGCTCTGGCGCCCCTCCTGCGGGCGGCCTTCCGCCGATTGCCGGAGCGCCAGGCACGCACGCTGCAGACGAGGCCATCGCGCGCGCAGCGGCGGAGGCCGGACAGTCGATTGACGACATCCCGCAATCGGTCTTGTACCAGCTCCGCGCGCAGGCGCAGCACGCGCTGTCGCAGAATCAGGTGCTCGACACGGCCGCGGCGCTGCGCAAGGCGGACTTTGAAGCGCTCGGGCAGCAACCTCTGCTCGGGCAGATCACCCGGGATCCGATGCAGTTCGCCCGCGAGAAGAATCTGCGCGGCATTGCCGGTGCTGGCGAGCCGATCGCCGCGCGCTTGGCAGGGCAGACAAGGGGGATTCGTGACAGGCTTGGCGCATTTTCGAGCGGGGCAAGAGAGATATTTGACGCCGGACAGCAGATATCTGGCGACCTTTCCAATATCGACAGGGCCATGCAGCGTGCCGTATCTGCTGAATATGGCGTATCACGTGCCAGCGCCGGGAAGTCGCTAAATCTGCCTCTTCAGGGGTTATCGCAGGATTACGCTGATGTCCTATCAAGGTTTGGTGACAAAGTGCCGACCGGGGTGCGTAATAGCTTCGAGGCCCTTGGCCTGAACAATGGAACGCAACGCCGCATTTTCGACTTTGAAGAGGCTGACAAGCTGCGCAAGGTGTTGAGCGACAACGCGGGGCATGACCCGGCCACAAATCGCGCGCTGTCTGAATTGCGCGGCGCTCTGAATCGGGCGCAGACCGATGTCGACGTTACCGGCGGCCCGTTCGCGCCAGCGGTGAAAATGGCGGCTGAGCGATTCAAGCTACTAGATGCTATTCCTGCAATTAAGGCCGCCGCAGACGGAAGCGTTCCTCCTGACAAGTTCGTCAATCGCTTCATCATCAACGGCAACGTTCTTGAACTACGAGGGTTGGCAAAGCTTCTCAAACAGCATGCGCCAGGCTCCTACCAGCAGGCGCGCGCGCAAATCGGCGAAGAGTTGCGCAGAGCATCGACTGGCGAGAACATTACCGGTGATAAAATCTTCTCACCAGAGAGATTCAATAAACGGCTGCGGCAGATCGGCACAGCGAAACTTGAGCCCTTTTTCTCGCCAGCAGAGATTGCCGAAATGCGCACCATTGGCCGCGTTGGCGCGTACATGGAAACGCCCCCGTCAGGGTCGGCCGTGAACAACAGCAGCTCTGCCTCCGGGGTTGCGAACTGGGCTCTTGAGATGTCGCCGAAGATCGTTCAAAAAGCGGTAGGGGCGGCCAGGTGGGCGTCAAAGCAGGCAGAGAATGGCGCCAACTTGTCGGCAGCCATGCGCGCCGACGTGCCGAGAACCGCCGGCGGAACGCCAGCCAGGTCGCGGCGCCTGAACGAACTGTTGCTGCTCGGTAGCGCAGCGACAGGGGCCGCCGCAGGGCGCTAGATTCCGGCCTTTTTCCTGCGGCGCTCCTCGCGCTTCTGCTTTTGATACCAGAGCGCGTCGTCGTTGAGCGAGTTCCCGGTCAAGATGCGATACAGAGCGTGCACCACGACACCAAGAACGAAGACGATCGCCAGACGAATGAAAACATGCTCCCAGTTCATGTGCTTGCCTACGAGGTAGAAAAGTGACGGTCATTGTATCCCCGCCAGTGCCGAAATCAGATCAGAGGTTTGACGACTGGATGTTCATCTTTTGGAAACGATCGTTCGAGGCGATCGCCGCGGGCGGAGGCGGAGGGGGCGGGGTGCCAGAATATGCGGACAACGCGGCCGCTATTTCTGGCGGGTTAGCGGTTGGCCACATTTACCGCACTGGCGGCGACTTGAAGATCGTCATCTGATGACAAGCGAACAGGAGGAAATGCACCGCATGTTGACGGTGCGCGTAAATGCTCTTTCTGACGACGTCGACAGGTTTCGGGCAGAGCTTTGCAAGGTCGCCGACCGCGCAGAGCAGGCAGACAGAAAGCTGGCCGACGAAATGGCTGACGCTCTTGTCAAAGTTCACGACAAGCTCGACCAGACCATAGCGCAGCAGGCGGCCAGGCACGCAGATCAGGCAATCCAGATGTCACGGCTGCAGTCGTCTATTGACAAGCTCGACATGGACTTGAAGGAACCTATGGAGGCGTGGAAAACGGCCAAGTACGGGTCGAAGGCGGCTGCGTTTCTGGCGTCAATTGCGAGGGCGATAGGACCAATACTGATTGCCGCGATTGTCGGCATTGGCGCGCTGCAGACGAAAATGCTTGTCGACATCAAGACAGAAATCCAGCCGAATCAGGGCGGCCAGACAAAGGCGATTGGAGAATGAGAATGAAGGCGCTATTTGTTGGGATGCTGCTCGGGCTAATTCTGTCGCTCGCCACAATGATAGCATTCGCCGCAGACGCGCCCGCAGGATTGAATGCTGGCGCCTGGGCGGCTTCGCAAGCGGCGGCGGCATCATCGGCAGGGGCTGCCGTGAAAACGGCGCAGACGGCCGCGCAGCAAGTCGCGGTGACGGTGAATCAGCCGGCGCCCGCGGCATCTGGTGGCGGCGGCAAGACGACAACGCTGCGCACAGTGCCAGACGCCTACGCGCCGACGATGAACGCCACTGCGCCATGTAGGATTTCGGTATCGGCCGGCGTGGCGGTCATCGGCATCGGGGTGTCGGGTGGCGGGAGCGTCGAAGACGACCCGTGCAACCTCCGCGAGACTGCGCGCCTACTCGACGGTATCGGGCAGCGGGAAGCGGCTGCGCGGGTCATGTGCAACGATCGGCGGGCGGCTGAGGCTCTTGGCGAAAGTATCTGTCCGTCGATCGGCGACCGGGAGCGCTCGACCTCTCCACTTCAAAGCCAAGCCACAACAGGCCGTGGCCAGCCAATCTGCGATCAGGCGGCCCGGTTCGACGATCCGGTGTTGGCGGCTCGGAATGGCTGCCGGTAGTCGCTGCCTCATACTGATCGCCGGTTATTTCGTAGTACCTTGGGCTTGGCGACGTTTCCATCGCGCACAATCTGCCTGTTTCGCCGTGCTGCCAATATCTCATCACGAAATCACTTTCTCTAGCATTTTCTGCGCCTTGCTTGGCTTCGTCCACCAGTGATGGTGAGTCGGTCGCCATCCTCGTAACCATAGGGCGATCCGCGCAACCTGGCTGTCGGGGGTCTGCGCAAAGGCGCGTCCGTACCGCCCGATCCTGATATGCCACACATTCATTACGGCTAGACTTCGCCGCCCGCATTTCGTCATCATCGACGCTCTCCACAACGTGCTGCGCGAAGTCCGCGAGCAAATCCAGCCGGCGCCGCATGCTCTTGCTCTCATCTCCACCAGGAGGGGCGATCATCAGTAGATCGCCAAGCGTCGACTTGTGCGCCAGTGCGCGGACTGTCTCTAGCCATTCTTTGTTCATCCCGTCACCACTCTGCCTTGGCGCATCTCGTCGCCGATAATTTCCTCGGCATCTGCCCGAGCCTCTGCGATCCTTTCACATTGACAATTCGGCAGTCCGGTAGCTGCTTGGATGTCGTGGTCGTGCGTGCGGTCCATCACTGCCGACAGCGCCCTTGCCATACGAAGGCAGCGCGCTTTCCACAGGTCCTTCTCGTTCGCGAATTGACTCATCGTTTCCATTTCGTCATTCCTCGCATCTGCGCTGCCACTGAGCGCGTGACCGGCGGTTAAATTCGGCAATGATCTGCTCTGCCAGTTCATGAGGCACAAGGTCTTTTATCACCCTGGCGGCAAGGATCGAGTCGCCGAAACCTCTGGCAGCCTCGAAAATTGTTGCCGCCATCTTTGGCGGGTTCCGGCGCTCGTGGCAATGGCCGTGAGCGTGCCCGCCGTCACCGTCCGAGACGAACAGCTTCTGATCGTCTATCGGCTTCCCGCAAATGCTGCAATCGTTCATTTCATCACCTTTGCAATTTGCTGTTATGGTTCTTCGCCACTACTCGTCGAACAAATAGGCAAGCTCTCTGCCAATCTCGGCGTCTTCGTTTGCCCTAATACGCCATTCAGCCACCATGTCTTCATCCTTTCTGTTGTTGTCCTCGGTAATCTCGCAATACTCTATTCTGTCTGCAACAAGCTGCGCAATACTATCTGCTGCCGACGATATGGCGGCGTCCCATACCTTTCTTCCGTATGTGACATGATCGCAGGCAGCAACGCCAGTTGTCTGCGTTACTATCCACTTGTCGAACGACATATTCTGAGCGCGGCTTTTTCCGTGGATCACCTGCAATCCTTTCGTCATCAAATCGTTTCAGTAACTTTACTGAAAGGTTTCAGTAACCTAGCCGCCCCTTGCTCTGATTTCTACTGCTAGCGCACGAGTCTCATAAAACATCGGAGAGCCTTTGTAAAAAGACCCGTTGGATGTTTTAATCGCTGGCTTCCAATCCATTGTGGTCGGTACGCCATCAACAATCTTCGCGCACGCCTCAGCAACCAGCTTCGCGAACCGACGCAGATTGTCGTCAGCCCCTGTTACGTTGACCCACTTGCTGCCGTTGTTCAGGCTGAATCCAGCCTTTTTTGCCATTGCTTCGATGTTCATTTGTCTGCCCCCGTTTTCCTTCGTCGTTGCGCTGTCGCCCGATTGTTCCTGTTCGCCGTAACACTTATCGGCTCGCCGTCTGTGCTGACAAAAAGCATGTCGTGAACCAGCCCGCAGTCGCAGCAAGAAATCCTGTGAGTCTCGCCGCTGGCTACGCTGAATGGCTCTCCGTCGTAGCGCTGAACGTAGCGCCTTGTTTTCACTTTCCGCGCTCCCTGATGCTGTTCATTGCATCCCGTAGCGCTTGGTTGTAGGCCCTGTCGCCGTCGTTGTCGCAATCGTCGTGCACATCCTCGCCTACGTGCTCGCGCTCGCAAGCGTCGGCGCACGCCTCGCGCTCGATCCTTGTTGCTGCGTCCCATCCGGCACGCATCATTTCTATATCGTATGCGCCGCCGTTTGGCCCGTGTTTCTGTTGCCATTCTTCAAAAGTCATTTCGCCCCCTAACCCTTTCTTTGCTCGTTGGTTTCAGTCGGTTGGTGGAAGGTTTCAGTAACCATCTGCGTCAGCCTCTTCGCGGATCAATAGTAACCGCCAGCTTTTGATCGTAAAGGCAGCGGCTCGTTTTTCTGCTTCTCTTGTGCAAGTAGACCCAATGCAATACTTAGGTCAGCACGATTTCGCGCAATGCACTCGGCTGGCGTCTCGCCATCTTTCAGGTATGGCTGGCAGTCTTCCAGCGCCTTGTAGAGACGGCGGCGCATCTCAAAGCTTCCTTCGTTCCTTTTGGTGCGCTGAGCGACCAAAGCCCTTGCATACTCGTTCCAGAACTTCACAGCATCGGCAGCTCTGTGGCGGTGGAATTCATCGGGCGGCATGTAGAGCAAACACCCTTCGTTCACGAACCCTTCCTGTGGGCCGAATTTCTCGCCGTTGGTGCACATCATCAGTTTGCTGATCGGTCCGTTCTCGAAGTCGTCGCTGAACAGCCAAAGCTCGGCATCTGACCCGCAGACCGGGCACGGCTCGATTGCGCACTTCGGAATTTCGCCCTTCTTGTACTCTCCATGTTCTGTTCTCATTTCGTTCCTAACCCTTTCTCTGCTCGTTGGTTTCAGTTGATTGGTGGGAGGTTTCAGTAACTACCCTGCGATTCCACGAGTTGCGCACGAGCTGATGGTCGCTAAGTTCGTCGCTTTCCGTTGAGAGATCGACGCTCGGACCACCTGTTGAGCACCGCTCACACTCAATCCAGCAAAGTTCGTGCGCGAATCCGTCTCCGTCGTATTCCGGGTCCGACGTATGCTCATAAAGCATTTCAGACTCCCCGCAGAACGGGCAAGGTAGCAGGGTGCTGCTTGTAATGCGTTCGCTCATTTCGTCGGCCTCACCTTCTCTCCAATCCGGCGATAAACTGCTTTCGTCATCTGCTCTTTGCTGTGCCCGAGCAGCCGTTGTGCGTCTTCCAGCTTCATTTCTGATGCCGCCTTCGGTCGAGCGTCACGGAACTGGAACTTGCGAATCTTGACGGCCAATTCCATGTCTCCGCGGTGCTCTGCCTGCTCTGCGGCCTCCTTCCCGTCTCTCATGTTCCACCGAGCGATAGCCTGCGCCTTATCACGCCCAACACGCTCGATCATGCGCGACGGGCCAGGAATCTCCGCGCACCAGTGGCGCACGCTCCACGATGTCGGCTCGCCGTACTTCATCCCGGTCCATGTCCTGCCGTTTGGCATAATCTCCGTTGTGCCTGCGCCGCAAAACGGGCAGGGAAGCAGGCTTGTATTCATCATTAACCCACTTCCTTCAGCGCCGCATCAGCAATCGCCCGGGCACGGTCGATGTTCGGCTCGTCAGCGGCAATGCGCAGCGCGGTTTCGAGTCTTTCGCACCGCCTATGACTTGCTACCAGAAATCCGCGCAAGCTGGCCAGCTCGACCTTTGCTGTCTCGCTTGTTGCTGCAACGTCATCCAGGTCCAAACTTCCCGCCATTACCGTACCCCCCCCCAAAAATCAGACCGACCAGACAACCGTATGCGTTCTCGTGCTCGTTTTCGCGTTCCAATACTCAATCCCGCCAGCGAGCGTCCTGCGGTGAAAAACGCCGAATTTGCCCTCGGTCACGTCTTCCTTGGTGGCTTCCAGCTTTATAACGTCCGCCTTGTTGCGCCCGGCGATAAGCTGCGCTCGTCTTGCCGCCTTGTCGCGCTTCAGTCCGAGGTATCCAGCGAACGTCCGAAGGTGTCCGCCCTCCATGTTCAGCCGCTCAGCAAGCTCCTTTGTGTCGCATGTCGCATATTCTTTCCGAATGATGTCCTTCTCGGCTTCAGTAAGAAAGCGCTGAGTCTTTCCCCTTCTCTGAAGCTCGCCGGATTTAACAAGGCGTGATATTTTGTGGTATGTGGTATCAAGCGATACACCAATCTCTTGAGCAATTAGCTTGGTGTTTTTCCCTGCATTATATCCCGCAATGACAATGTGCATTTTGTCCGTCCAGTCAATCGCCTGGCGATTTTGTTTTGCTTTTGGTGTCACTGTCTTCGCTCCTAGAACGGGATATCGTCATCCATGTCTTCAAACGATGGTCGCTTCTTTGCCGCAGCCTGGCCGGTGCTGGCCGGTGCTGGCCTGCTTTCCTGCTTCCTTGGCGCGCTCTCGCCGCCGCTATCCTGCCGGCCGCCAAGCATCTTCATCTCGTTGCCGGTAATTTCTGTCGTGTAGCGTTCGATGCCGTCTTTGTCGGCCCATTTGCGCGTCGTCAGCTTCCCCTCGACATATACAGACGATCCCTTCTTCAGATATTTGCCGGCAATCTCCGCAAGCTGGCGGAAGAAAACGACGCGATGCCACTCCGTTGCTTCCTTCTTCTCTCCGGTCGATTTGTCTTTCCACTGCTCCGACGTAGCCACCTTGATGTTGCAAACCGCGTCACCGTTTGGCAGGTAGCGCATTTCCGGGTCGGCGCCCATGTTGCCAATGAGTTGGACTTTATTCAAACTTGCCATGCTGTATTTCCTTCGTTGTTGGTGTTGGGTGGCCAGTGTTGGATTTTTTTACCAACACAACAGGTTGCGGTCCTATCGCGCTAATTACGCTAACTGGCCTTTGCTTGGTGGGGCGGCCGGCGCTGATCCCCGGCATGTCAGGTCGACAGGGCTTCTCCTGTTCTCCGTTACGTCGCATGACCACCTGACGCTCATCGCGCGCATCAGCCTGCGCATTCGCCCCGTTGATCGTTACCGGCAGCGCTGCCCTGTTCCGCCACACCTGCTTGCGCACAGGGTTACGACGCGCATGCATGTGTCCACATCAAACTCTCCGATATGGCACTTTTCCGCATTGATACCAAGGCTGTCTGCCAGCCACTTGTATGCGGCATTTCTCGACATGTCGCCTTCTTGCCAGATTGGGTCGAAGCTTTCATGCGCCGCGCTTTTTGCTTCGCGAAGTGCTGCATTGGCGAGGCGACCAAGCGGCCCCGTGCCATCGAGCCCCATGCGCTTATTCGGTTTGTGGCATCCGACATAGGCGCCGCAAGGTGCGCACTTCCAAAAGTTCAGCGGGTACAGGCTTGGAATGCGCGGGTATATCTCCTTGCCAGAAGCCATCGCTGACTTCTCTCCGCAATACGGGCACAGCGGCGTTCTAGCAACCACCGCCGCCTTAAACGCATTGGTTATGACGTTCATCTGCAATTCCTCCGATGCGCCTTGCGCCGCTTGGCTTTGAGTGCCTGGCGCTTGGCATGGGCAATGCCGCCGCGCTGGCCGTTGGTGCTGCTCGCTGTGCTGTCAGGAAGGGCCCACTGGCTCGGGTCGATTTGAGGCCTTGCCGTGATGGCCGAGAACATCATCCGCAACCAGCTTGAAATAAATGCGCCGCTCATGCTGCCTCCTTCGTTTCGTCGTTGACGATCGCGACGACCGCCGCGTAAATGTCGGCGAGCATTTGCAAGTCTTCTACCTGCTCGACGTGGAAAATGATCTGCTCGCGCCGGTTCGTGATGTCGCGGCTTCTGGCCGTTTCCTTCTCGTGCTTCTTGCGCTTCGCCGCTTCAAGCTTGTCGAGCTCAGCGCGCGCCTCGGCGTCTTTTGCCTCCTGCTCGGCGCGCTCCTGGGCTTCGCGCTCCTTGCTGGCAATTTCCCATATCAGCCTTGCGGCAGCCTCGTCCGCCTCGAACTTGGCGCGCTGCTCTTCCAGCGCTTTGCGCTCTGCCGCCAGCTTCTCGGCCTCGGCCCGGCGCAGTTCGTCGGCTTTGTCCTGTTCGGCCTTGCGGGCGGCAGCCTCGACGCGCTCACGCTCGGCACGCTCGGCAGCCTCGGCGTCTGCCTTTGCCTTGGCCGCTGCCGCCTCTTCCTTGCGGACCTGTTCGGCGACGCGGGCGGCCTCTTCTGCAGCAATCTTCGCCAGGATTCGTTCGTTCTGGGCCTTCGCTGCAGCCTCTTCAGCAGCCCGCTTGGCTTCGACGGTCGCTCGAATCTCGGCAACGGCTGCGGCATGAGCCTCTTTTGCTTCACCGAAAAACTCCGCGAACGACGAGTCGATTTCGATGGCCTGCAGTTCGGCGAGGATTTCTCCTGCAACAGATGCCGGAACGTCGAAACGGGCCGCGTCGTTCGCGGCCGCAATGAACAGCGCGATGCGATGCGAGATTTCCAGTACGCGCAGCCGTTCCGCTTCAGCCTTCGCTGCTTTCTCGGCCTTCTCTTTTTCGTCCCATGAGTCGCGCAGCTCCTTCAGGCGGGATTCCTCCGGCTGGATGATTGCGACCAAGCGGGCCTCTTCGGCGATGACCGCTTTGCTGAACCTGGTTGCGTCGTCGCGCGCGGATTTGCCGGCCTGCACGATGCCAGTGCGCGCCTTCTGCGCCGCCATTGCCGCAGAGTGGCACTCTTCCCTTCCTGCCCGGTTGGTAATCGCCGTGATGCCCTTCGACGACTCGGCGAGGGCCTGAAGTTCGGCCGCCGCCTTGCTGGACTCCAGCGCAACCGCTGCGCGCTGCTGTACTGTCAATTCTGTTCCCATTACGCCACCATCCTTTCAAGTCGTTGTTGTAGTTCGTCCGCCTCGGATTCGGCGGCCAGGACTGCCGATTCAATTGCCGCGATCACCGCTTCGTCACGCAGGACGGGGATGATCAGCAGCCTGTGAGACGGCGGCATGCGCGGGTCAAAGCTGGCGAAGTACCACTTCTTCCGGCCAGTGACCCACATGCAGCCATGAATCTGAATTAGGTACTCGGACGGCACGCCTTCAATGAACCTGGAAAGATGCACAGAAGACGAATACGGGCTTTTCAGCTCCAATCCTTCGTCATCACCGATCAACCCATCCGGAGAAGCGCCCGCGAACGAATACTGCGGATGCACCATGAACCCTGCCTGTTGAACGACCTTGCCAGTTTCAAGCTCGAACGCTTCGCGCGCCGCTGGCTCGACCTCGGTTCCCCACTGCAGCGCGAACCCGCCAGCGCTATCAGCGGGCTGCCCGGTCATGCGCTCGACGACGCAATTCCAGATGGCGTCGGCGCGAGACTTCAGCGGCTTGCCCGTTTTCTTGTCGGCAGCGATCAACCCTGCGAACCTGCTTGCCGTCCAGCGGCCCGCGCGCTCTGCTTTCCAGGCTTCTGACCCTTGCTCACTCATCGTCGCCACCTTCTTGAGCCTCTTCAGCAGCCAGCTTGGCGTCGATCTCGCGCATCGCCCGCGTCGTCTCGGCTGCGATCGCCTTCAGGCGCTTGTGCTCGTCTGCTCCGACCGTCAGCCGGCCCTCCTTCCCGAGATCCGCGAACGCGTCGGCATAGGCGACTTCGCCCTCTTCCTCGGCGATCTTCTGCAGCTTGGCGACCAGGCCGGAGCGCGCGTCGGCGTCAACCTCGGCGTCGGCCTGCTGCTTCGCCGCTTCAGCCGCTTGCTTGCCGGTCTGGCGCCTGGCCGGCGCCGGCATCGGGTTGATTTCCTTTTCGCCAACATCATCCGCTGACATTTCCTCGTCCGTATAGACGCCAAGGATTGCGCCAGGGGCGTACCGGCGCGCGAACTTTCGCACGGCCAGGTAGGTGATTTGCTGCTGCGGATCAGTCGCCCACTGCGTCGAGAAGCGCGGCCATGCCTGGGCCAGCAGCACTTCAATCTCGCGCGGCTCGGACTCCCCCTTGAGGCGCGCTATGCACTTCACGCCAAGCCCTGCTTCGGCGCTTCTGTCCCACGTCGACACGTAGTATTTGCCGCCGCTTTTCTCGCTCGTCTTTTCGGCGACCTTCCCGAGAATCTTCGACCAGTCGCCGAAAAACTCGAATTCTGGCTGGCCGACGATTGCGCCGCAGGACACGATCACAGCGTTGACCAACTGCGCCTCGTACCCGAGCGTGCCGCCTTGCGTCAGGTGCGTCTTTTGCGCAACTGCGAACGGGTTCATCTTCCATTGCGCCGCCTGCATGATCACCGCCAAACAGTCGCCTGTAGAGTTCTGCAAGTGCTTGGGAATGGTGACGCGCGCGGAAGCCATGAGCTTGGCGGCCGTCATCATGCTTTCCATTGCGCCGTCGTCCATTACCAATGACATGGCGCTTCCGGTGCCATCATGGGCGACGGCGGGTAGGTTTTCGTGCTGGTCCATCGTTGATTCCTTTCTGCCGAGACTCTGCCGGCAATTGGTTGTGGCGCTCAGTCGTGGTAATCGAGCGCTTGCTGTATTTCGCCGACCAGAAGGCGCAGGTACGTCTTGCATCCGGCCTCGTTTTTCGCGGCCATCGCGTCGTTCGCCTTGGCGATCAGGCGATTGACCTCGTGCAGCAGGCCGGCCGTGGTGTATGCGTCGTCGTCCGGGCCGCCGCGATAATCTGCCGGGTCGCGGACGAACGGCCCGAACGTTGCTGCGTCGCCGAACCCTGGGCTATTCATTGCAGGAACCCTCGCAGAACGTCGCCAACGGCAAGAAGCAACACAAGGATGACGCTGACGAAAAACACCTTCTCGCCAAGATGCGTATCGTCGCGAGGCGCAGCGAGTTCGCGCAGTTCGTCGGGCGTCAGCTCACACGCCTCGATTGTGTCTGCGGCGATTGACGCCCAATAGGCAGCGGCGCGCATGTCGCCGTCGTCGAGCGTAGAAAGCGCGCGGTTTAGCGCTTCGAGAGCGCCTTCTTGGTTGGTCGCGGCGCTCATGCTGCCCACCCGATGCGGTCTGCGCGCGCCTGCTCGGCGTTTTCGCGAAGTTGGCTTATCAGGCTAGAGCGAAGCTCTGCAATCTGCCGGTCGCGTTCGCGAAGTTGGCTTACAAGCGAATCGTTCGCGACACACGCTTGCGCCAAGCCATCGTCTAGACGCTTGATTGTTGCCTGCGCCTCGCAAAGCAACTCGCGCATAGCATCTTCGCGGGTGATCCCTTCGGAGATGGTGGCGAGCAACGAAAGTTTGCTGTCTCGCTCTTCTTCCAGCAGGCGGCGAAGCTCGTCGATCTGGACTCTCCGCGTGTCGCTGATGTCCATCTGCTCGCGCCACTGTCGGCGCAGTGCTTCAACTCGTGCGTTCAACAATGAGACGTGCGCAGCGGACTCTGCTGCTCGGGCCTCGGCGCACAGGCATTTCGTTTTCATTGTTTTGCCCTCCTGTCGGTTATTAGGTGCCGTCTCTCCGGCGGTCGCGGTTCTTTCGTCTGGTGCCGCTACGCCAGCCGGTCGGCGCTGGTCCCGTTGCTGCTGTAAAGCCCTCGTCGGCAGCGTCGCGTCATGCTCTCGGCGCTTTAGACCGGTCTGGAAGGGAGAACGTGATATCCAGCCGGGTCCGGTTTTTTGGGGTCTTCACCGCCGAGGGTTGATGCTCATTGCGCTATGTGCGCGCACAACCTCATCATCTCAGGTTTATTTTCTTTCCAAAACGCCAGCGCTCTTTGTTCCATTTCCGAGATTTCTGAGTCGCTGAATTCAACCCATTCGACATGCGAGAAGGACTTGCAGCCAATCGTCATTCGCTCTTTGTCTATGGACACATCCCACGGCTTTTTATGCATGTAGAGCGATCCGCCGATGCTTGTCGGAAGCGTGATGCCGGTGAGGTCGCACCCGCTCAGGTTGAGCGATCCGCCGATGCTTGTCGGCAGCGTGATGCCGGTGAGGTCGCACCCGCTCAGGTCGAGCGATCCGCCGATGCTTGTCGGCAGCGTGATGCCGGTGAGGTCGCACCCGCTCAGGTCGAGCGATCCGCCGATGCTTGTCGGCAGCGTGATGCCGGTGAGGTCGCACCCGCTCAGGT
>Ga0209368_1000444_pt1 | contig 36637 bp, 34 predicted proteins | sample EBPBio242008_DNA_FD_185862 | JGI IMG/M metagenome (GOLD analysis project Ga0209368, IMG submission 185862) | Wastewater treatment Type I Accumulibacter community from EBPR Bioreactor in Madison, WI, USA - Reactor 1_4/24/2008_ DNA (SPAdes)... | ecosystem: Engineered > Bioreactor > EBPR >...
GACCTTCACGGTCACCAACACCGGCGACGAGGCACTACGGGACGTGGTCGTCTCCGACAAGGTGATCGCCGGCGGCAAGGTCACCAACCTGGTCTGCACCTTCCCGAACGGGGCCACCGGAACCACCTGGGCCGGGCTGTTCCAGCCGGGTGTCAGCTTCGGCTGCACCGCGACCCTCGCCAGCGTCCCGGATGACGTCATCCACCAGGACGTCGCCACCGTGACCGGTGTCGGGGTCGTCAACGGGTCCACCGTCACCGACAGCGACGCCTACTGGGCGACCGCCGACACTCCGGTCATCGTCACCAACCCGGCGATCGACATCGAGAAGGTCGACGCAGCAGGAAACGACGCCGACACGCAAGGGTCCGCCGTTGACCTGGGCGACGCACCCGCGGGCACCCAGCTGACCTTCACGGTCACCAACACCGGCGACGAGGCACTACGGGACGTGGTCGTCTCCGACAAGGTGATCGCCGGCGGCAAGGTCACCAACCTGGTCTGCACCTTCCCGGACGGGACCAAGGGTGCGACGTGGGCCGGACCGTTCCTGCCCGGCGACACGTTCACCTGCACCGCGACCCTGACCGGGGTCAGCGATGACGTTGCCCACCATGACGTCGCGACGGTCACCGCGACCGGCAACGTCAACGGCGAGACCGTCACCGACAGCGACGCCTACTGGGCAACCGCCGACACTCCGGTCATCGTCACCAACCCGGCGATCGACATCGAGAAGGTCGACGCAGCCGGCAACGACGCCGACACGCAAGGGTCCGCCGTTGACCTCGGCGACGCACCCGCTGGCACCCAGCTGGCGTTCACGGTCACGAACGTCGGTGACGAGGCCCTGGGCGGCATCACGGTCTCCGACAAGGTGATCGCCGGCGGCGAAGTGACCAACCTGGTCTGCACCTTCCCAGACGAGACCAAGGGCGTGACGTGGGCCGGACCGTTCGATGTCGGTGTCAGCTTCGGCTGCACCGCGACCCTGACCGGGGTCAGCGATGACGTTGCCCACCATGACGTCGCAACGGTCACCGCGACCGGCAACGTCAACGGCGAGACCGTCACCGACAGCGACGCCTACTGGGCAACCGCCGACACTCCGGTCATCGTCACCAACCCGGCGATCGACATCGAGAAGGTCGACGCAGCTGGCAACGACGCCGACACGGACGACGACGCCGTCAGCCTCGGGGTGGCCCCCGGCGCCGCGCGGATCGCGTTCACCGTCACCAACACCGGCGATGAGCCCCTGCGCAACATCGAGGTCACCGACACGGTGATCGCCGGCGGCAAGGTCACCAACCTGGTCTGCACGTTCCCGGATAACAGCCAGGGCACGACGTGGGCCGGACCGTTCCAGGTCGGTGTCAGTTTCGGTTGCACCGCTGACCTGACCGGAGTCCTGCCCGGCGGCCCGCACCACGACGTCGCCACCGCCACGGGTATTGGAGTCGTCAACGGCGGCATCGTCACCGACACCGACGCCTACTGGGCGACCGCGGTCAACCCGCCGGCCGACCCGGTGCCGGGCATCGGGATCACGAAGGGCGACACCGCCGGGAACGCGGCCGACACCACGGACAGCGCCGTCGATCTGTACGCCACGAACGGGGCGACCGGTCTCGACATCGAGATCACGAACACCGGCGAGGAAGCGCTGATGAACGTCACCGTGACCGACGCCGTCGTCGAAGGCGGCACCGTCACCGGTCTCACGTGTGACTGGTCCGCGTACGGCGGCCCGACGTCCGGGGCCACGTTCGACGGCCCGTTCCCGAGCGGCGGCACTGTCAGCTGCACCGCTTCCCTGTCCGGTATCGGAGCCAGCGAGGATCACCACGACATCGCGACGGTCACCGGGGCCGGCCAGGTCACCGGGCAGGTCGTCAGCGATGACAACCCGTACTACGCCCTCAACAGCACCGAAGACGGTGGCGGCGACGGCGGGTTCGACACCGAAGACGGTGGTGGCGGCGGCGGGATCAACACTGGTCTGCCCGGCAACGGGATCGTCGCCGAACTGAGCTATCTCAGCATGGCGATGATCGCAGCCGGTGCGATCGGGCTCCTGATCATCGCTCGGCGTCGTCGGGTCGCCCGAGAGAGCTGACAGGAGGCTGAAAGCATCACGGGCCCGCATCCACCTCCCAGGGATGCGGGCCCGTGATGTCCAGCGAGAGATGCCGCCTCGAAGGAGGCCGGCGGCAAAGGGCAAGCATGAGCACGGAGCAAGGCCAAGCAGGTCCGCCGCAGTGGATGATCGACACGTTCAACGCAACCGTCCAGGCCCTCATGGAAGGGACCGCAACTGCCTGTGAGCACGTGGTCGCCGGTCGGACGAACCCCATCGTGGCCGTGGCATGGAAGCCGGGCATCGTCTCGTGCGTCGGCTGCGCCCAGCAGATGTTCTCCTGCGGCGATAAGGAGCGGTGCTGCGACTTCTGCGGGCTAGATGTTTCGGACGGCGAGCCGCTGATGAACATGCAGCTGCGTCACGGCGCCTTGTTCTTCGCCGCCGCGGTGTGCGTGCACTGCGCGCCGGACGATGTGCTCACCGCCGACCAGCGGGCATTCCGCGACCGATCCCGGGCCGGTGCGTGATGAACGATCCGATCGTGCAGGCAGCCCTCGACGTCCTCGAACGCACAGGAGCCGCATACAGCCCCGTCCATGACGGCCAGGCATCAACAGTCGCGTTCGCGGGACCGGGCGCCCAGCGCCCCGGGAAGACCGGCGGATCGGCTCAATACGCCCTCGCCGTCGAAGTCGCCGCCGCCGTCCTGGATGCCGCGGCGTCCGTCCGGGAGCAGACGACGACCTGGGACAACCACGGGCCGCAGTTCCTGCGCGGACGCGCCCGGCACGCGAGGCTGTCATGCCGGTGATCACCGCCATCCCAACGACATACAAGGGTGTGACGTTCGCGTCCCGGCTCGAGGCCGACTGGGTCAAGAACCTCGACGAGATGCGGATCGTGTGGCAGTACGAACCCGAAGGCGTGCGCCTGCCGGACGGGCAGCGGTACCTGTCCGATCTGTTCCTGCCTCGCATCAACTGCTGGCTCGAACCCAAGGGGCCCCATAACCACCGGATCGACAAGCCGGCAGCCCTCGCGGATGCTCTGTTGCACGCGCCCGGGTGCGAGGTCGGAAACCCGGAGGTCGCGTTCACTCGCCCGGCCGGCATCGCGGAAGCATCCTGCCCGTGCGGATACGGACCGGACTTCCCGTACATGCTTGTCGTCGTCGGACGGCCCGCAACCAACGGGAAGATGACGTTCGAGGCGACCATCGGCAGGTCCGGAAAGACCGCCCGGATCGCGATCATGGACTGCGACATCTGCAAGCAGAAGTCGTTCACCGACCTCAACGGCGCCCCGATCTGCCGGCGGTGCCGCCAGAACGCGTCCGGGTCGGCGTGCTACCCCAGCAAGTCCCTGCCGTTCGTGCGTGTCGCGGTCCCCGTCGGCGCCCGCCGCAAGAAAGCCGGAACGCGCCGGTGCAGACCGGCTGATGCGCCACGACAAGACCGTCCTCCGGCAAAGGGATGAGCTGCCAGAAAATGCGTTGCCGTGCACCGCAACCGACCCGGACCTGTTCCATCCGGACCCGAGCGACCCCGGTTTCATGAAACAGCTCTACGCGGCGCAGACCGTGTGCGGACCGTGTGACCGGAGCAGCACGTGCCTGAAGAACGGTGTCGCTTCCGGGTCCAGCGGTGTGTGGGGCGGCCAGTACCTCGAATACGGCCTGGTCGTGGACGATCCGGCCCATCGTCGCAACCTGTCGCTGCGAACCAGGCAACGCCGCAAGGCAGCCGCCTGAACGATCGCGCCGCGAAACCGGGGTCTGGCGGCAAAGGGATGGGCGAAGGGGAAACCGGGTGGCCGTTGTCGGAGTCGGACTCTACGATGGTCACCATGAGGAAGGAGTACGCGATGTCATCGCAACTGACGCATGAAGCCGATCTCGGCAATATGTGGCGTTGCGCGTTGCCGCGCCCCTTCCAGCCAGGATCCAAAGCCTGAGCTGCCTGGGGGACGCCCGGAAAATTCTTCCGGAAAACGCGTAACCAACCCCCGCCCCCGCACTCATTACGGGTGCACAACTAATGGGTGTAGCTCAGCTGGTAGAGCAGCGGTCTCCAAAACCGCGTGTCGAGGGTTCGAATCCTTCCACTCATGCGCAACAGAAGTGCCCCCACGGGCACCGGACGGCACACGGGTCAACAATGGCCCGGTAGGTCCAGGTTCGCCAAAACCTGGGCCGCTAGGCCACGACGGTCGGCTCTCGTAGCTGGTCGAGACGGACCTGTGTGATCACCGCACCGGGCTAACGGTCAAATGGCCGTGGGATCAGCACCTTCGACTTCGGGCGACCGGAGGCGAACTGAACAGTGGATTCAGTGTCCACACGAGACGCCGGGCAACCGGATGGATCGTGTGGTTACCCTGATCGTGGTCCGCGGCCATGCCGGTATCTCCTGCCGACTTGTTGCAGCGCAGAGCCGGTCTCCGGCGCGCGAACCATCGCTCGGGGTTCTTGCCGACCGGGCCGGATGCGTCTGGTCCGGTCGGCCACAGACTTCCCCCGACGATCGTGTCGGGGATGGCGCGGCGGCGCGAAACGTAATCCGGCCGAGCAGCAGGCGCAACCTACGCCCGCGGCCCGGACGGTCAGCTTGGGCGGGAGACAGGCTGTAAACAACCAGTCCCCGTCCCAGAGACCTGCTGGGTCAGCGTCAGGCACCGCCGTGCGAGGTCAAGCGCACTCGACTCCCGGGGTGAGAGGTCGCTCCGGGACCAGACTTCCGCCGATCGCGCCGGCGGCGGGGCAGCCGAATGATCAACGGTGGCCCCGAAGAGCGCTATCCGGTCGATGGGCCGGGATGCTCAGCACGACACGGTCATGCCCATGCCCAGGGTGCCCGCCGTGACACAGAACGGGCTGGCATGCGTGCTGGTACATGTTGGAGCGCACACCGAAGATGAGATGCCGAGCCGGGGTCATGCCTGGACGACGCACTATGACGGAGGACCGGCGGTTCGAGTCCGCTCACGCCGCAATGGGAGATTTTCCTTTCCGCCCGGGGCTCAGGGCGTCTCGTGTCTGTTGAGCAATTGGCTGGCTCGCCGCGCTGTAAACGCGGTCCGCAAGGCGTGGGGGTTCGAGTCCCTCCGGACACACTTTCGGGTTGTGGCGCAGCGGTAGCGCGCTCGGTCGGGGACCGAGAGGTCGTTGGTTCAAGTCCATCCAACCCGACAAGGCGGTCCTGGCTCCGCCGGTCCACGTGGTCAGTCTCTGCAAGCCGCCTCTTGTACCGAAAGTCAGGCCGTCCCCACGGCGACCCGCGTCGGCCTGAAACCGATAGCGGATTGCAGCGTCGTGGAGACGGTCATCTAGGTGTGGTGCAGCTTGGTAGCACGCTCGCTTTGGGAGCGAGAGGCCGCAGGTTCGACTCCTGTCACCTAGACGCAGCCGGGTTGGGCGTAGTGACCGCGATCTTCCGCTGCGCAAGCCCCGTCCTTCAGGGCGGGGTTAGCAGCGCCTGATGACGCCGCGTTGACGTCCGTGTTCGACAAAGGGTAGGTATGGCGGTCCGACGGCGGTTGTACCCGGATGCGGGGCAACTTGAGGTGACGGTGCGGCATTATGCTGATGCTCGCTTCGTGTGGAACCTTGCGTTGGAGCAGTGGTCGATGTGGCGGCGTGACAAGGCCGCTCGCGGGGTGTTCACCCCGAACAACGCTGCCCGGATGCGGCACCTTGGAACTCAAGACCCGGGCGGGAACCGGAATGCTCCGGCAGAACAGAAGGTGAGAGGGGACGGCTGCCAAAACCACGACCGGCTCGCGCGCGTGCCGCGAACCTTTGCCGCATAGCCACGGGGTGTGGCGCAGCTTGGTAGCGCGCTTCGTTCGGGACGAAGAGGCCGCAGGTTCAAATCCTGTCACCCCGACATATCGAAAAGTCAACTGCCGCAACGCATTTGGCTGATCGCGCGAGTGAAGCACATGGGGACTGTACCAGCTTCCCAAGCTGGGGGCAGCCGGTTCGAGGCCGGTCACTCGCTCCGATGACGGCGACTGCGAGAGCCAAGCGTCGCCGTCATCAATGAGCAACATCGTTGCGTTGCAACGACATTCGCGGAAAACCGCGGTCTAGGTCCAGCAGAGCAGTTCGGAGTGCTCGCCACCCTGTCACGGTGGAGATCGCGGGTTCAAGTCCCGTCTGGATCGCTTAGCGGCATGACGCATAACCCGGCGCGAGCCGGTGAAAGGCCAGGGCGACATCCCCGGCCACCCAACAATGGGCACCTCATGCACCTCCGCAGCCAGGGCGGCTCCCGCAACGGGGCCGAGACGGCGCGAGCGTTGAGCAACAGGCAGAGCCGATCGGTGAGCCTGGTTCGTGGTGCACGCACACCACGGATGCTCGTTGACGCGAGCGTCGCCGCTGGAACGGAAGACGGCACAAGTAGTCCGAGCCGCGCCACGGCAAGGGCGACCGTCACGACGGCAACAATGGACCGGCGGGTTCACGGGCAGGCCGGAGAGCGCAATTAGGTTGGCGCCGAAAGCGTTGTGGGCGTGGAGCATTCTGCGAGCCAAAAGCCTGCGGACCTTCACGGGGGAGCACGTCCATCTGTCGCCATCTGTTAGCTCAATGGCAGAGCATTCGTCTCAGGAACGGAAGGTGCCGGTTCAACCCCGGCGCGGATACCTCAAGCGAAAGTCTCCCCCCGTCGTGACGCGACAGCGTCCTAATCCTCTGGCCGGTAAGGGCAACGGAGGCACGGTCAAGCTCGCAAGGCGCGACCGTGTTCGTGTGGAAGTAGTGCAGCGCAGCGGCATGCAACCGTTGCGCGAATCGAAACCAGCGGAACAGCGCACGACGTCAGGAGTGGCCCGCCGAACGGGCTGGACGCGAACGGTCACGGCAGGGATGTCGTGGACAAGAGGGCAAGGTCACCAGCCGTACTCTCTCGAAGGACCGTTCACCGGGCCGCGTAGTCTCAGCGGCCCTCACGGGGCTATGGCGCAATTGGTAGCGCAGCTGCTTTGCAAGCAGAAGGTTCGGGGTTCGAGTCCCCGTAGCTCCACGCAGGGTCGCCGCCCTCCGGCCGGCCCGAAGCAACACGCCCCGGCTCGTGCAGGGTGTCGCGCAGTAGTAGCTCAGTTGGTAGAGCGCAACCTTGCCAAGGTTGAGGTCGCCGGTTCAAGGCCGGTCTACTGCTCCGTTCGGCATACACTGCCAGACCACGATGCGGGGTGGAGCAGTTCGGTAGCTCGCCAGGCTCATAATCTGGAGGCCGCGAGTTCAAATCCCGCCCCGCTACCACCGTCGGCGCACCGGCCCGTTCGGGCACGGTCGCGCCAGCGGATCTTTCCCGTATAGCTCAACTGGCAGAGCAGCCGGCTGTTAACCGGCAGGTTCCTGGTTCGAGTCCAGGTGCGGGAGCGTAAGTCCTTGCCGGACAAGCCCGTTCCGATATCGCGCGTCTGTGAGCGTGCGATTCGAAACCGGCGCGTCCGGCGCCTAGTCCGTCAGGTCACAGCCTGACGAGAGTTGCCCACAACGTGGTTCCCCGGTTCGAATCCGGGGTGCGCGGTGGCAGCTCGACCCTGCCGAGGGTTGCGGTGTACGGCGCGGGCCTCATAAGCCCGCAGCCCGGGGTTCGACTCCCTGACTCGGTACTGGACGGCGCGTGCCGACGCCCGCGTTGCGGTCTCGTGTATGCCATGACGACGATCAAACCGCCGGCGAAAAGCCCGTGCGGGTCCTGCCCGTACCGGTGCGACGTGCCGTCGGGCGTGTGGGACCAGGAGGAATACGACAAGCTGCCCGCCTACGACCGGGACACCATGTTCCAGCCAGCCGCGGTCTTCATGTGCCACCAGGTCAACGGGGCCGTGTGCTCCGGGTGGGTCGGGACGCACGACATGGACAACAGCCTCGCGCTGCGGATGGCCGCGGTCACCGGAGCCGCCGACGAGGGGACCATCGAGCAGATCCTCGACTACCGCAGCGACGTGCCGTTGTTCGCCACCGGGGCGGACGCCGCAGCGCACGGCAAGAAGAACATCGAGAACCCCGGGGCGGACGCCCAGCGGGCCATCGACAAGCTGGCCGCTCAGCGGGCACGCCGGACGGCCGCAACCGACGCACGGTAGGGGAGTTCGGTCGTCCCCGCTGGCCTCATAAGCCGGAGATCGCGAGTTCAAATCTCGCCCGTGCCACCACGGCCTCCCCGGAGGCTGCTTGGACTCGTAGCTCAGTTGGTAGAGCGCCACCTCGACACGGTGGAGGTCAGGGGTTCGACCCCCTTCGGGTCTACGCGGCGACTTCTGTCGCCCGCCGTCTGTGTCGGCCCGAGCAGACGGATTACAGACGAATCGTCTTGCGGTGCAACGGGGCTCCGGCTCCCACAGCACTATCGGGCCAACAATGCGGATGTAGCTCAGATGGTAGAGCGTCAGATTTCCAATCTGAATGTCGCCGGTTCGATGCCGGTCTTCCGCTCCGGGCCGAACACGCCCCGTCGCCGGCGGACGTCGTTACGGGGCAGCATGTCCGGCCTCCGTGTGGCCGCGCCAGCCCCGGTGCGCGTCCGTATCAAGCACGGCCAGGACTGTCCGGTCCTGGGCTAACCCGGGGCGGACTTTCCGGGCTGGTAGCTCAACTGGTAGAGCGCCTCGTTCGCAACGAGGAGGCAGAGGGTTCGACTCCCTTCCGGTCCACGGACGGTATGCGGCGGGACCCCTCTCGCCGGCCTGTTTCTCAGGTCGCGGTCGAACGCATGGCGCAGACACCCACGACGACGAGACCGGCGCGCCGAGGGTCATGGCCCGTCATCTTCGACCCGGGGTGTAGTTGCGACCCGGCCCGACGCGGACATCTGGAGGCATGCGGTCATGCGCTCCTTTCGCGCTTCGTAATATCGGGTACCCCGTAACGGTGCCGTGCGTGCGACCGACATCGTGCGGCACCACTAAGCCCCGCTAGCTCAACGGCAGAGCAGCCGCCTCTAAAGCGGATGGTTGTCGGTTCGAATCCGACGCCGGGCACGCTCGCTGCACGGGAAGTCCTTGCGGCACAAAGAGAAAGGCAAGTTCGATGACCTAGCTGCACAGCGACATCGAGTCGTCTCTCCGTCAAGCCCTGGCCGCACAGAATGCCGCGGCCGAATCGGAACGAGCGGCAAAGGAAGCAACCGCGGAAGCGAATCGCGCTCTGGCACAGTGGATTCGTTCCCGCCAGATCCTGATCCGTGCGATCTTGCGGAAGTACCAACTGACGCCGAGCGACGATCTGTTCTGGTGGGCCGATCCGCGGATCGAGTACCGGTACACCGGCCGAATCGAGTTCCGGTCCAAGGACGGACAGTGGAAGTCCATCGACCCGCGCTGGCTCGACACGAACGATCAGCGTTTGGCTCAGCGCGCACGCACGTTGATCCGGGAATACCTCGCGGAGAAAGCGCAGTCGGAGCGACATGGGCGCAAGATCGCCGCAGGCAAACTGCGCAAGCAGATCCGCGATCTTGAGCGAAAGCTGGCCGAGCTCGACGAACCCACCGACGCGGAGCGGCGCTGGACGAATATCGAGCGCCGTCGTCATCGAAGGAGCCCCGTCGCGCAGGCGGGCCGTGGACGGAGTGCGAAACCGTCCTCGACATCTGCGTCCCAATCGACAGGGTGACCATGTAACGGCTGCTCCCGTCCGAGAGATCAACAGACAGATCGGGGAGTCACGCAACGATGGGCCTTCAGTGCGAACGTTGCCAGTACGGACCGCTGGGAGAGAGTTCCGCGCCGGGGTGAGTCGCGCCACGCTCGGCACCTGGACGTGTGGCCCAGTTGGTAGGGCAGCTCCTTCACACGGAGAAGGTCGCAGGTTCGAGTCCTGCCATGTCCACGCGCGAGACGTCGGTGTGCCCCGCTGACGCGGGGTGACCCGCCCCGGCCAGGTGCAGCATCGGTCGTTGCCGCGACCGCACCGACGTCCCGTCAGACCGTGAACCACCCGCGATGCTCGGGCCACGGTCCTTGCCTCCGTAGCTCAGGTGGTCAGAGCTACCGACTCTTAATCGGCAGGTCGTAGGTTCGAATCCTACCGGGGGTACGTGAACGGCTTGTCCTGCAACAGGTTTCGCAGGATGGTCGATGGTGTTGTCCGCTGCCGCCCCTGTAGCTCAGTAGGTCAGAGCACCCGACTCATAATCGGCTGGTCGCAGGTTCAAGTCCTGCCGGGGGCACCCAACGCACAAGGCTCGAACCTTGGCCCGAGGAATCAAGGGCTGGGGTTCGGGCCTTGTCGGCGTTCTCTGCCCAGGTGAGCGCGTCGGCGTTGACCTCGGGGTCGAGCAGCATCTCGAAGGGCCGGTTGTTCTCGACGCGCAGTTCGTCGTCCTCCTCGATGTAGACCTTGGTGAAGAAGGCCTGGTTGCACAGGCGCCGGTTGGCGTCGTCGCAGCGGGCGTAGATGTCGGCGCAGTTCTCCAACAGGTTCAGGGCGTCGTCCAGGTGCGCGCGGGCGTCGGTGTACTCGCCGTGGTGGGCGTCGAGGCGGCGGTTCACCTGGTCGAGTTCTCCGGCGATGCGGTCTTGTTCCCGTTTGAGGACGGCGAGCGGGATCGCGTCGGCGTAGTGGGCCTGCATGAGCCGGTCTTGCTCGTGCTCCAGGCGGTCGCGGTTCGCGGTGAGCTGGGCGAGTTCGTCGGCTTCGGCGGACATCAGCCGGTCGAACTCGTGGTGCAGCATCCCGGCCAGAGCTTCGCGTCGGGCGGGGGTGAGTTGCACGCGCTGGTAGTAGTTCTCGATCAAGTGCTCGACGTCCTCGATGAGGATGGCCTGCCTCGTGCAGTCGGTCCGCTTGGAGTGCCGCCCTGAGCAGACGAAGTAGGGGTAGACGTTGCCGTGTCGGTTCTTCGCGTTTGACACGATGAGGCGGGACCCGCAGGCCCCGCAGTAGACGGTGCCTTTCAGGTAGTGGTCGTGCACCTGGGTTGCCTCGGATGCGCTCTTGTGCGCGGTGAGGACGGACTGCACCTGGTACCAGACCTCGGCCGGGACGAGCGGCTGGTGCGCACCCTTGTAGGCGACGCCGCGGTAGATCACGTCGCCCTTGTAGTACGGGTTCGTCAGCATTCGGTGTACCGAGGACACAGCGAGCGGTTTCGAGGGCCGCTTCGGGGTGGGAAGACTGACCAGCCCTCGCGACGTCAGCTCGTCGTGGATCTGGCTGACGGTCCAGTTCCCGGAGGCGTATGCCTTGTATGCCCACTCAATCAGCGGTGCCCGGTCGGGGTCGAGCTGCACCGTGCGAACTTCGCGGCCGAGCTCGTCGCGGGAACGGATGTTGAGGTAGCCGATCGGTGCCTTGCCGACCGTGCCGCCGGTGGCGGCTTTCTGCGTCATGCCCTTGATGACCTCGGTGGCGAGATTGCGGGAGTAGAACTCCGCGATCGTGGACATGATGCCGTGCAGCAGCATCCCGCTGGGGGTCTCGTCAATGTTCTCGGTCGCGGAGACGAGCATGACCCCGGCCTCCTGCAAGGCGAGGTGGATCGTTACGTCGTCGGCGCGGTTGCGGGCGAGCCGGTCGACCTTGTGGACGATGCAGTACGCGACACGGTTGCGCTTGACGTACTGGATCATCCGCATCAGCTCGGGCCGGTCGGCCTTGCGGGCGGACTCGCCCGCGTCGATGAACTCCTTCACGATGACCGCGCCGAGCTGTTCGGCCTTGCGGCGGTTGGCCTCGCGCTGGGCGGGAATGGAGAAGCCTTCATCGGTGCCGCCCTTCTCGGCTTGCTCCTTGGTGGAGACGCGCAGGTAGGACACCGCGAGTGCGGTGCCCTGGGGCGGTTCGATGAGACTGCGCACCGGGTCTGGAGTGCGCGCGGACGTGGTACTCATGGGGGCCTGCTCTCACGAAATCTCGGCCCTCGCGCTCGGGCTGAACGCCCGAGGGGTGCTGATCGTGAGAGGAAGCCCGAAAGCTCTAGGACTAGGCCGGAACGGCCACGTAAACGTTGCCCGCCGGAGCGGGGTTTGGGACCACAACACCACGTCGACGCGAGGCTTGCTTGTGCTCGATTCTACCCGGATGCCTGGTCGGCGACCATTGCCGGACGGTAGGTCTCCGGTATTGCGGCGGCGCGACGCTCGGCGCGCGATCGGCCGGTCTCCTGCAAGGTCAGCCGGATCAGAACCTCGGCGAGCTTGTGCAAGTCGGCGTCCTCGCGATGTACCGCGCGTACGGAGAATGAACGGTCCTCATAGCGGCGCCGGTCGGTCTTCTTGACGTAGGTGCCCATCAGTCGCGCAACTCCCCAGTGGCAGGGTCGAGGCCGGCGTAGAACTCGTCCTCGGCCTGCTTGCGGGCGGCGACGTCATCGAGGACGAACTGCACGAAGTCCTCGTCGCGGTTGGCGATGATCCGGTCCTCGACGGGCTCTGCCGGGTCCTCGCCGGGCCAGACGGTCTGCCGGGTGGGGCGGTCTCGGTCGAGGCGGGTGCCGCAGGCGGCGACCCAATCCCTGAGCCGCTGTCTGGCGTCGGCGAAGTCGCGGTGCCAGCCCAGCGGCGCGGAGGCGTTCTGCTCGCTGTCGTAGGCGGCCAGCCAGTGCAGGTGCAGGGCCGAGAGCTCCCAGACGAGCTCGGGGTGGCGGTGCCAGAACGGCGGCACCACCGATGCGGGCAGACCATATGTCGTGCGGAGCCAGTTGACCCACTTATTCAGCTCCAGCCACTCGGCCTCGGCTTCCTCGCTCGTCAGGAGGTTCCAGTTGATAGGGTGCGGCGGCTCGGGCAGCAACGACCCCTCGAACTCCTCGGGCGCCTCATCGAGGTCGGGCTCGTCACCCAGGTCCGGCGCGTCGCTGTCGTTCTCGTTCATCATGGTCACCGCCGGTCAGAGTCCGAGCGCCGGTGCGGCGTTGCGGGCCTCGCGGCGCGCCTCGGCATCGACGGACTGCCCCGCGGCTTCTCGCGTGACGGCGGGCTGGCGGCGGGTCCGCTTGACCTCGTAGCGGGTGCGGGCGAGGTCGTGGCCGAGCTTCTTCGCCACGAACTCCTCGGCTTTGACGACTTCGCCGTCCGGCGTGGTGTGGTCGTACTCGCGGACGTAGCCCTCTGCGACGAACTTGTCGCCCTTGGCGAGGCGGTCGTGCGCGCGTTCGGCGGTCTTCTTGAACGCGACGAGGTCGTGGAAGGTCGTCTCGGTCTGCGTGAACGACCCGTCCTCCTCACGGCGGTAGTGTTCCTGGCCGATCTTGACGTACAGGCGCGCGTCGCCGCGCTCGGTGTAGGTGAGCTGCGGGTCGGAGGCGATAAACCCGGAGAGGGATTCCTGCGTGTGGAGAGCCATCGGACTGTCCTCATTTCTGACATCGACGGGCGGCCCCACAGCCGGGGCCGCCCTTGTGTCAGGCAGGTGCGCCCGGCTCCTCCAGCGGACGGCGTTGCAGCAGCGCCTCGATGCCGGCCCGGTCGGCCCGCAGTTCCTTCGCATCCGGCCGGTCGAGCCAGGTCCGCATCCTCGTGACTATGGGCGGCGCGGAGCGCAGCAGCACGAGCGCAGTCCCGAACGGCAACGTCCTGATCGTGTCGGGCGGCATGATCGGGACGCGCCGGATGGAGCGTTGCGCGGAGCGGGAGCCGTGGTCTCCGACCGTGGTGGAGTCGGTCACCTCGTCGCGCTCGCCGATGAGCGTGGTCAGGTCGTGCAGGTCGCGGCTGTTGGAAGCGCCGCCGAGGATGATCTTGACGATGGAGGCGTCCCAGATCGCGCCGGCGGCGTTCTCCGACCATTTCTCCCGCGCCTGAGCGAGGCTTTGGAGTACGGGCATGGTCGTGATCCCGGTGCCGCCGCCTTCGGCCATGAGCGTGGGCAGTGACGGTAAGGGGGCGAGGTTGCCGACCTCATCGAGGGCGAGCAGCAAGGGCGGGTCGAGCCTCGCGCCGGGGCTTCCGGCGGCGATGCGGCGGGCGGCTTCCACGACGTCTTCCACGAACGCCGCCACCAACGCCGCGCTGTTGTTGGCGCCGGCGCCGGTCGCCAGCAGGTAGAGCGTTCCGCGGGCACGGAGAAAGGCTTCGGGGTCGAAGTTCTCGCCTTCGCGCGGCGACACGGCGTCGAGCACGCGCGGGTCCGCCAGGGCGGCGAGGGCGAGGGAGACGCCTTGCCAGATGGAGTCGCGGGTTCTCGGGTCGGAGTCGATCATCGCCTGTAGCGACTCCGCCCACCCGACAGCCGCTCGTGGGTTCGCTGTCAGGATCGCGACTGCGTCCGCGGCGGCGGATGGGTCGAGGGTCCACCGGAACAGTTCACCCGGTGGGCGACGGTCGAGGGCAGCGGCGTGGAGCAGGGCTTGGAGGGCGGTGCGGGTCTTGCCTTCCCAGAACCCGCCGCCTTCGACTCCGCCTGCGGACAGGCCGGTGCCGGCGGCGAGTCCGGTGGCGCGGATCATCGCGGTCAGCGGGTCCTCGCACCCGCGGATGGGTGACCATCTGAGGCCTGCGGGGATGCCTTCGGCGAGGTGCTGTGGGTCGAACACGGCGACCGGGCCGATGCGCTCGCGGGCGCGGAGAGTCGCGGTGAGGTTGTCCGGCCGGGTCGAGGTGGTGACGACTGCGCCGGGTGCGTCGAGGATGGTGTTGATGACGATGTGGGCGCCCTTCCCGGACCGGGGCGGGCCGATCAGCAGGATGCTGTCCTCCACCGATGCCCACACGCTCTTGCCGCGCGACTGGCCGATCCGGTAGCCGACGTCCTCCGGTGTCGGCTTGTGGAGCGAGGGTCGCAGGTGCCCGGCCCGGCGCAGCAGCGCGGTCTCGGAGGCGGCCTTGGTGACCTCGGTGCGGGTGGCGATACCGGGGATGCGGTAGGGGTCGTTCTTGACCTGTCGGCCGTGCTCGCGGAAGAACCGCCACCCCCAGCACCCTGCGCCAGCGGCGGCGAGGATGAGGACGGCGGCGGTGATCCAGTACGCCACGACGTTCAGACCGGGTGCGCCGAGCGCGGCCGCCGGGTCGCCGGGGTTGAGCAGCACGCCCAACCCGGCCTCGACTCCGCCGGCGGGTTGCCCGGTCCCGGTGATCCACGCGGCGACCGAGCCGGCGCCGCGGAGGATGGCGGCGAGGATCGCGGCGCCGATGAGGAGGCCGATGCCGAGGTTGCTCAGCTCGTCCCCGAGCGATCCCGTCGGCCTCGGGGTGGTCATTCGGGGTGCCCGATCGTGAGCGTCCCGGAGACGCGGCCGAGCAGGATCACCTCTCGGGTCGGGCTCACGGCGAGCTGGTCGGCGGTGAGCAGGCCGCGCATCGCGCCGTCCGGGGCGGCATCGCCGTGGGCGATGACGACGGCGATCGCCACGTCCTCGCCCGGCACGAACCCCTCGCCGTGGAGCGCCACGAGTTCGGGCGGAGCACTCGCGACCGGTGGCTCAGGTGCGGGGGCGGGTTTTGGTTCGGTGCGGCGGCGTCTGGTCGGAGTGATGATGTCGGTGAACGTGCTTCCGTCCGCTTCGCGCACCTCGACCCGCACCGGCGAGCGGCGCTGTTCGGTGAGCTGGTCGAGGACGGCGGCGAAGTCCTCTCGTCGCCACGGAGGCGCGAACGGCTCCGGCTCGAACGGCACGCCGTCGACGGTGACCGTCATGCGTCCGTCGTCGGTGATCGTGATGACCACGAGCGGGAGAACGACCGGCACAGCCTCGACCTCGTCACGGTGAACAGACGCGGGCATGATCGTGCGCTTATAGCGGGGCCGGGCCATCACGCCGCACCGCCCGCGGCGGGAACCGTCAGCGAGGCCGACGGTTCGTCATTCTCAACGGTGAACTTCCCGGTTTCTGCGATCATGCGGCTCGTGGTGTCGAAGGCGGCGAACTCGGCGGGGTGGAGTTGGTGCTGCACGACGAAGGAGCGGTCCTTGATGCGCCACAGCCCCTGCCCGGTCCCCAGGCCGGGAAGCAGCTTCTGCTCAGTGCCCGTGAGGCCGAGCGCTGTTGCGGTGGAGCCGAGCTGGTCGGCTTCCTGCCGGTAGACGATCCTGGTCTCCGCGTTCGCCAGCAGCGACGATGCGAGGGCGCGCATGGCGGAGCCCTGGTCGCCGACGTTGTCGAGGTCGGAGAGCTTGTGGAAGATCAGCATGTTCGCGATTCCGAAGTGCCGGGCGAGCCGCCACTGGGCGTCCATACGCCGCAGGAGGGACGGGTAGGCCATCAGGCGCCAGGCTTCGTCGTAGATCACCCAGCGTTGCCCGCCTGCCGGGTCGGACAGGGCCGACTCCATCCACGCCGACGAGCACGTCATCAGCACCGAGATCAAGGTGCTGTTCTCCGCGACCCGGGACAGGTCGAGGGACACCATTGGCAGGGACGGGTCGAACCTGACCGTGGACGGGCCGTCGAACAGTCCTTGGAGGTCGCCCGCGACGAGTCGGCGCAGGGCGTGGCCGACGAGCCGACCGTCTTCCGCGAGCCGTCCATCCGCGTCGTCGGCCGAGGTTGGGGTAAGGATGCGGTCGACGACCATCGGCAGGATCGGAACCTCCGCGCTCCGTACCGCGTCTTGGAGGGCGAGGTCGATCGCGGTGTGCTCCAACGGCGTCAGCGCCCGGTCCAGCACGGTCTCTGCGAGGGCGCCGATAAGGTCGCGGCGGCGGGAGGCGACCTGCATCGCCCACTCGCTGTCGGACACCGCGGATGGCCTATGGCCCTCATCGAGAGGGTTGAGGCGGTTGGAGAGGCCGTGGCCGAGGATGATTGCGCGTCCACCGACGGCTTCGGCGACGGCGGTGTGCTCGCCCTTCGGGTCGCCGGGGACGTAGACGCGTCGTCCGAACGGGAGCGAGCGCGTGTAGAGCGACTTTGCCAGGCTCGACTTGCCGGAGCCGACGATGCCGGCCAGGACGACGTTGGGGGCGGTGATGATCCCGCGCCGGTAGAGCACCCACGGGTCGTAGACGAACGACCCGCCGGAGTAGAGGTCCTGCCCGACGAAGATCCCCTCCGATCCGAGGCCGCCTTCGGCCAGGAACGGGTACTGCCCAGCCAACGTCGCACTCGTGTCCTGGTGCTTGGGGAGACGGAACCGGCCCGGCGTGCGCAACGCCGCAGGCCCCGGCTCGCCAGCGGCGGGCAGGTAGGTCGTCGCGCGCCGCTCGGCCTGCTCCGCCTCCCACAGGGCCTTCGCCTCGGCCTTCCGTGCCTTGCGGGCGGTGGTCTCGATTCGGGTCGCAGCCTGCCGGCGGTCCTTACGGGCCCGGCGTCGTTCGCCTTCGGGGCCGACGAGCACGGCCGTGTGCAGGCGGCCCTCGTCCTGCGCGGTCACAGCGCGAGCCCCCGGCCCTGCGCCGTGGCGGCACCGGGGCGTCGAGTGAACCAGTCGCCCGCGCCGCGCTCGCGGTTCGCCGCCTGGGTGTTCGCGCGTGCAGGCTGGTGTGCGACGCGCGCCGACGCCGCGGTCGACGCGGGCGCGGGAATCGGGGTGTCGATGCCGAGGAGTGCCGGGTCGGGCAGGGCGCCGTGCTCGCGCAGTAGCGAGACGTGGCCGAGGAACGGGTTGTAGGTGAGGGTGTAGACGTCTCGGGTCGCTACCTTGTCGAGGGCACCGGTCGGGGGCTCGTCGTAGACGTAGCCGTTCTCGAGCGCTGTCTGTACGGTCTCCTCGCCGTAGTCGAACCCGGCCAGGTGCTCGATCGCCGCGTCCGTGCCCTCCCGGTCGATGAGGTCCAGCACCTCGTAGGCCTCGGAGCCTTGGAGGAACACGACGCTGATCCACCGCACGCCCGCCGCCTCCCCAACGGTGGGCGCAGGGCCCTGCGGGCCGCGGTCGGCCAGCTCGGTCAGGGCGTCGGAGTTCTGCCGGGCGACGTCGGCGGTCCACTCATCGAACGGCCCCTCATACGCCGTGCCGTTGTCGGTGGCGTGTTGGTGCGCATCGCCTGCTGCGGTCAGGTAGGCGGCGAGGTCACGCAGCGCCCGCTCCGGTGAGACAGGCGCGCCGGCCCCGGTAAACAGATCCCGCCCTTGGATGCTCTGCCCGCTGTCCCGGTGCTCGATGAGGTAGGCGTAGCGCTGGTGCTGGCCCAGCGGCTCGTCCGGCCACACCGTCAGCGTGAGCGTCCCGGCCTGCACGCTCGTACGCCCCGCCCCCGCGTCTGCGGGGTCGGGTGCGGGGTGCCAGGCGATACGCCCGGAGTGCTGGGAGGCGGCGTCGAGCCGCCAGGCCACGGAGTCCAGGAGTGTGCCGGCCTGGTGCAGCTCGTCCGCGGCCGCGAGGGCCGAGGTCGCGCCGGTGGCCTGGTTCCCGGCGTCGTCGTGCGCGCGGGCACGGGGAGCGATATGGGCGGCGGCGAGCTGATCCAGTACCTGCCGCAGCGACCGGACTCCGGACAGCAGGTCACCGATCACTGGGTAGGTGTCGGCCGGGTCGGTGAACTGGCGGGTTGCGTGGGCCAGGCCCCGCAACGCGGCGGACGCCTCCGTGGCGTCCGCGACGGGGTTATCGAAGGTAGGCATGAGCGTTGTTCCTCACAGAAGCGTCGGATGGTTGGTGGGCAGGTGCGCCGGGTCAGACCGGCCGGCACAGCGGCAGCGCAGCGGCGGTGAAGGCCTGGGCTTGCTGGCCGACGAGGCGGCGGGTCTCGCAGGAGGCTTGGATCGCGGCCTGCTCGACCGCGGCGACCGCGGCGTCGAGCTCATCGACGGTCGGCGCGGAGACGGACACGAGGCCGGAGACGCGCAGGACGCCGTGCCCGGCGGTCAGGTCCGCCTCTTGCTGGAGGACGTCGTCCAGTTCGGCGCTGGTGGCGGCGTCTTCGATCTGCCCGATCTTGCGCCGCTGCGCCTGGTCGCTGATGAGTTCGGTCTTCTTCTTCCGCAGGTCCCGCGCGGCCTGATCGGCGCGCACCGGCGTGTAGTGCAGGGCGAGGGTGCGGAGGATGCCGTTGGACAGCACGAGCGGGGCAAGGAACCCTGGGTAGACCTGCGAGCGGGGCCACTCACTGATCCACAACACCGCATGGAACGCACTGTCCGACCGCAACCGATCCCACGTCTCGGTCACCGCTACCGGGCCCGCCGTCGCCAGATCCCGCCCGAGGTCGCCATGCCGTTCTAGCGCGGGAGCGGCGGCCGGGTCGTACGCCGAACGCAGGATGACGGCGACCTCGCCGGGCGTGAGCCACCCCGTCGAGGTGAGCTCCGCTGCGCGCAGCGCCGTCGTCAGCGTGGTCATCTCCTGCCGGAGCACCGCGGCGGCACCGCGCATCCCGCCACCGGAAGTCCTGATCTGCCGGCTCGCGGCCTTCATGTCCAGCGCCAGGCTGATCGTCGTGGCGTGGCGTTCCCCGGCGGGGCCGGCGCGCTCGATCAGCTCGGCGTAGGTGGTCGCGGCCCAGGACCCGTCGTCGGTGCCGTGCGTGCGCCACCACTCCGCCAACCCCGTTCCCGAGTCCGGCAGCGTCCGCTCCGACACCTGGATGCGGGCGATGCGCCCCGAACGGCAGGCCGCGGCGAGGACGCGCCCCCACCCGGAGACCCTGCGCTGCTGCTCACCGGGATCGAGGAGCACGAACGCCGGATGCGAGACGCCGAGGATCGCAGTCAGCGTCTGCGCGTGCGGGTCTTGGATCATCGCCGCCCCGGTCTCGGGGTCCTCCCATTCCCGCAACGGTGCCGCATCACCCGGAAGCGCGAGCGTCCCGGCAGGTCTCGGCTTGATGACGCGGCGCCGATAAATGAGCTGCCCCAGATACGTGCGGGCGATCCAGCGGGCCACGATGGGCACCCACTCGATCACCTTCCGCCCACCCGCGGGGATCACCGCGAGCAGTGCTGCGGTGGCCCATACCGGGGCGGTCCAGGCGAAGGCCAGGCCGCCGCCGAGGTAGAGCGAGAAGACGACTGTGAGCACGGCGATGCCGAGGACGATGAGTTGCGGCAGCGACAGGCCCAGCATGATCCCGCGCTTGGTGAGCCGGGAGAACTGCACCGCCGCCAACGGGTAGTCACTGTTCGCGTGCGTGTTCGTAGACATCGCAGGTCACCCCTTCCCGGTCGGCTTGGACGACGGCGGAGGTGGCGGGTCCGACCGGCGCCGAGGCGCGGGCGAGGACTCCGCCGAGCCGGTGGACGGCCCGGACGGCGGCGCCGAGGACGGAGCGGCCGGGGGCGGCGTCGACGGTGCGGGACGCTGCGGCGGGGTGCCTTGCGATGGTGGAACCAGCGGCGGGGATGCCTGCTCCGTGGCCGCGCCTGCCTGACTGTCGGCCGCTCCACCGACCGCATTGCCGGCCTTCGGGCCGGCGGTCGCCGCGCCCTTGACCACCGCACCGCCGACGACGACCGCAGCACCCACAGGGCCGGCGGCTGCACCAGCACCCGCAGCGCCCGCTGTCCCGGCCCCGGCACCAGCGGCGGTGCCAGCTCCCGCTCCTGCCCCTGTCGAGGAAGCGGCGGCTCCTGTGCCCGCTGTGCCGGCTCCCGCACTGGTGGGCGCCGCCGACGAGGAGGTAGGCGGCGGTGTTGGACTACCGCCTCCTCCGCCACCGTTCGAGGGTGCGCTGCCGGAGTCGGTGCTGCCGTCGAGTACCTTCTTGGCCGTGTCAGCCTTCGGCGCAGACGGCACTGGGACAGGCCGGTTCAGCGCCGACTTCGCCTCCTGCTCCGACGACATCGCGTGGTACATGTCGAACCCGACGAAGGACAGGAACTTGTACGTGATGTACGGGGCGAACGCCGCGATGAACATCAGCGCGACGCCGGCGATCGGGTCGGAGATGGATGCCAGGTCCGCCTCGATGGGGGCGGAGACCTGGCCGATGGCGACGAGGAAGATCACGACGAGGACGAGCTTGGAGAAGATGAGGGCGATGACGAAGGTCGCCCATTTGGCGAACCATCCCTTGGTCGCATCCCATGTCGCCCCGGCCAGGGCGACCGGCCCGAACACGATGGCGACCAGCAGCAGGGCTTTGCGGATGAGCAGCGAGAACCACACGATCGCCGCCGCGCTGATAGCGAGTCCGGCGAGGAAGATCGTCAGGATCGCGCCGACACCGGGAGCGGTGATGTTGATGGTGGCCAGGCCTGCGGCGAGGAGCCCGATCTGGGTCCCCATCCCTTCCATCGTGTTGCCGGTGGCCTGGACGATCCCGACCGCGAGCTGGTCGGTCACTTCCAGCAGCAACGCGGTCAGCGTGATGACCAGGAACGATCCGAGCACGCTCTTGGCGAGACCGAGGGCGGCACGGTTGAGGGCGGTCGGGTCGCGGTGGATGAGCCCGGTGATGAGCTGCAAGCAGAAGAACACGAGCATGATGAAGACAGCGACGCCGAACAGGACGTTGTAGACGCCGATGTACTCGGCGCTGGTGACGTCCACGAGGGTCGTGGTGTCGAAGACCCACCAGACCGCCTCGAACAGCCACGCGGCGGCACCGGCCATCGCTTGGGCGAGCCAGTCGAACGGGGCGGCGATCAGGGAGGCGGTGCCTTCGCCCACGGCGTCGCAGACGGAGGAGATGACTGGGACATCGCAGACGCTCACCGCAGCCACCCCCGCGGCCGGGAGTCATGTCGGGTGGTCATCACACGGCCTGCCCGACGCCCCAGAAGAAGTTGATCAGCGTCACCGCGGCACCGCAGATGATCGCCGCCCCGCAGCTCACGAGAACGCCGACCTTGCCCCTGCTCGCGAGGTGCGGGTTGGAGGAGTTGGCGCCGAAGCCCCACACGATCGCGCTGACGATGAGCGCGAGGACGGAGAGGATGAGGCCGACGGTCATGACGGCGCCGACGATGATGCGCAGTTGCTCGATGCCGGGAAGACCGGATGAGTTGGGGTCGATGTCGATCACGGGGTGCTCCTGACTATTGACGAGAAGGGGTTCTCGTCCGTCAGGTGCACCCCGCGATCCCAGCGGCGGCGGAGGTAGTCAGAGTTGGGTGCCGACGTCCAGCAGGAAGTTGAGCCACGCGACGCCGGCCCCGGCGAGAGCGGCGGCGCCGACCGCGACGAACAGACCCGTGCGAGCCTTGGTCGCCGCCTGATAGTTGCCGCTGGATGACGCGATCGCCCAGATGATGGCGCAGACGATGAGCATGAGCACGGCGGTGACGAGCACGAACATGAGCAGCGCGCCAACGATGGCGCGGAGGTCGGCGGCGCCGCCGACGCCGCCGAAGTCGGGGAACACATCCATGGTCATCGTCCTTCTCGGACGGTGATGTGCAGGTGGTCGTAGTGCCCGCCTGTGATGTCCGAGGGGTCGTGCATGCCCCCGCCGTTGTAGGGCCGCCAGCCCTCGTCGGCGCGAGCGAGCGACCAGATCTTGCCTTGCCAGATGAGATACTCGACTCCGAGGGCGGCGGCGTTGGCCTGCAGCCAGTTCGTCATCGCCCACCCCGTGTCGAGGGCGGCGCCGGTCGCGGCCGTTCCGATGGTGTTCCCGAAGGTCACATCGCACGCTCTGCCGAGCGGGTGTTCCGACGAGGTGCCGGGTCGCGGTGACCAGCAGGCCCAGCCGGAGTCGGGAAACGCGGCCCGGGTCTGTGTGAGCAGGTGCTCCATGCGGGCAGTGATCTGGCCGCCGCTCGTCGGATCGTCCCGAAGCTCGTCAGGATCGGTACCTGTGTACGGTGTTGGCGCGGCGATGTTCGGCCCCGGAGCGCAACCTGCGTTTGGTGCCGTGCTCGCGCCGGATTCAGCGGCGCCGTGGTCGGTGAGCCAGGCGTCGGAGTTCACCGGGTCGGCGTCTGCGCCGCCGGGGTGGATTTGCAGGTGCAGGTGAGGGCCGGTGGAGTGTCCCGAGGAGCCGACGTCTCCGATGCGCTGCCCGGCGGTCACGGTGTCGCCTTCTGCGACATGGATGCCGTGCGCCCACATGTGCACGTACATCGACGCGACCCGCTCGCCCCGGACGGTGTGCTCGATGACGATGACCCCGCCTCCTGCGTCGGTGTATCCGGCTCGCACGACGATGCCGTCCGCGACGGCGTAGATGGGGGTGCCGTCGGGGGCGGCGAAGTCGCTGCCTGCGTGGAAGCGGCGTTCGCCGGTGATCGGGTCGTTACGCCATCCGAACGGGCTCGTCCGCGCCCAGGTCCCCTCCGGCAGCGGGAACACGATGCGCGTCGTCTCGGGCACGACGGGCGTCTCGTCCCCGCCATCGTTGCCGGAGGACACGGGACGGGTCAGGGCGGTGAGGATCGCTTCGGCGACCGGCTGGTAGTTCTGATACCGGTCCGGGTAGGCGCTGACCTCGACGGCTTGGGCTGCTTCGCCGGGGTCGAGCTGCTGCCAGCCGGCGATGTCGAGCAGGCCCCGCGGCGATGGGTAGTTCGGGCCCGTGGGGCCACCGTAGAAGGCTCTCGCCTGGTAGCTGGGGTCCATGAGCTCCGCGACTGTGCCCCACCCGCTGACCGGGCGCATCTGAAACAGCCCGAGCGAGTCGTGATCCGAACCCTCGCCGTCGTTGGGGTACTCCGCCGACTCGGGATAGGCGCTCGTGTTGGCGAGCATCCGCAGGGTCGACTCGGTCAGCGCAGCCATCAGCGCGATCAGCACCCCTTCACGTCCGACGCCGGCTGTCTGCCCGCCGACCGTGATGATCGTCGCGGCGTGGGTGAGCTGTTGCCGGTTCAGCGTGACCGTCTCCCCGTTGCGGGTCGTCGCGGTCAGCGAGTCCGGGATCGGGCCGACCGCCAACGAGCCGGGCGTGCAGACGGCGGCGGTCGCAGGTGTTCCGCCGAGCGTGGCGACGCCCAGCAGGATCGTGGACGGCCCCAGGAGCAGCAAGGTGAGGGCGAGGAGCGCGAGCTTCTTCATCACGGCCTCGGCTCAGCGGAGAGGGTTGTCGAGCTGTGAGAGCCGCAGCACCTCACACAACCCCGACCCGGTGCCGCGACCGGGATTGGGCGGGGTGCAGACGAGGAACACAGTGAAGGAGACCGGGCGGGATGCCTCGACGGGGTCGGTGCCCCAGATGCCTTCCCGGTGCCGTGTCCCCGAGATGGTGTACGCGACCGCACCATCAGGTATCTGACCGGGGGCTGCCTGCTCGACGGCGGTCTCCCACGCCTCCGGGACGAACACCTCGTCGAGGGTCAGCCACTGCCGAGTCGCGTAGGTGCGCAGCTGCGCCCACGCATCGTTCGTCGGGATGTAGGCGCGGACGTCACCGACGAAGGCGTCGGCCTCGCTGCCGTGCGCGGCATCCGCGAGCACCTGCGCATAGTCCGATGGCATGTGCCCGGTCGTGGTGTCCCAGGTGAACAGCGCCTCAGCGACCGCTTGGGCGAACGCTTCCGGCCCAAGGTGCTGGTCCAGCGGCTCCAGCTCTGCGACCGAGGTCGGGGCCGGTGTCACGGGCGCGGCGGTGGAAGGTCGTTCGTTCGGCGTCGAGGCCGACGGGGCGGCGGGGCCGCGGACGAGGCCGTAGATGCCGACTCCGACGAGCAAGAGCAGAGCGAGGCCGCCAGCGGTGGCGGCGATCAGCAGGCGACGACGGCGACGGTCATCAGACGTGGCGGGGTCCATGAGCACGGGTCCTTCCCGGACGGCAACAACGGATGCGTGGTTGCCAGGAAGGTGCGCACCACCGCACCCGCCCCGCGGTTCAGGCGATGTGCTCGGCCCTGTCTTGCCGTGCCGCGCGTGCGGCGTCGGTGAACGCGATGGTCCCGGCGATGGTCTCCTCGAACCGTGCCCACTGTTCAGCGGTGAGGGCTGGGCCGACGTCGGCGGGGTCGTAGTGGGTCCACCATTCGGCCATGTCGTCCCAGGTGGCCAGGAACGCGGTCAGCGGGAACGGCACCGGCTCCCCGGTGTTCACCGCCGTCAGCGCGGGCCGCGCTGGCTTCTTCTCCCCGGAGGCCTTGGCTGCTTTGACGCGGGCGAGCGCGGCCTTTGCCAGCTGCTCCAACTCCGCCGCCCTCGCCTCCTGCTCCGCCGCACGCACCGCATCCGCCTCGACCCGTGCTCGTTCGCGCACCTCGACGGACTGGGCGGGATCCGCGGCGAGCTGGTTGAGCTCCGCCAGCGACAGCTCGGCATTCACGCGCAGGTGCGAGGGATAGACGCTCCCACCTGCCTTGATCCGCTCGACCTCCTCTGCCGCACGCGCCCGTACCGGTTCCGGCTGCGACTCGTCCGCGGCCAGGTCCTCCAACCGGCCGATGCGCTCCAACGTCGTATAGGACGCGCGGCCAGTCACCATCCGCGCAGCCTGAGCGCGAGCCTTGCCTTGCTCGAACTGCGGTGGTGCCAAATTGGCACCACCGTCTTCTGCGTCGTCTGCGGTCGTCTGGAACCGGGTGGCCTCCTGGCGGCGGGCGGCGTCTTCGGCGAGCAGGGTCTTGAGTTCGCGGTAGAGGGCTGCGGCTTCGAGCTGGGTGAGCGGCTTGTGCAGGACGTTCTCGTCTTGTTCGGCGAGGAGTTGCCCGAGCCGGTCGGAGATCCCGGACCGTACCCAGACGTTGACGGTCTTGATGCCCAGGAGTTTCAGCGCCGCGAGGCGCCGCGCGCCGCAGATCAGGTGCCCGTCGAGGGTGATCGTGATGGGCTGCAAGAGCCCGTTGCGGCGGATCGACTCCACCAACGGGGCAAGGTCGCCGTGGTCTTGCCGGTGCCGGCGGCCGACGATGATGGAGTCGACCGCGCGCTCCAGCTCGATGTGGCCCGCCGGCACCGTGCTCATGACTCCTCGCCCCCTGCCAGGCGCGGGGCGGCGAGCCCGGCAGTGATCACGAGGTCGTCGTCGGTGAGGAGTGCGCGCAGGGGTTGGCCGATCAGGAGCCGCACGAGCAACCCGCGCCCAGCGTTCGTATGCGCGAGGGTCGGGTCGGGGGTGCCGAGCACGATCCGCAGCAGCGCCGTCCACGACGCACCCGGCAGGTCCAGGAGGGCGCGGGCCTGCCGGTCACGGCGCAGCACCTCGAACGCCGACGCCCGCGACGGCGACCCCGCCAACCTGGTGGTGATGTACTCGACCGCAGCCCGGGCTGTCGAGGGTTCCCAGCCGACCCACGAGAGGAACGCGATCGTGTCCTCGACGGCGGCGGTGACGTTCATCGCCCGCTCCCGCACCGGACGCTCATCGTCCGGGTCCTCGTCGGGGTCGGTGAAGGGGTCGAAGCAGAACGCGGGGTGGTAGTCGGGCAGGGGGTTCTCGCGGTCGCTGAATCGTTCGGCGTCGTGGAACACCGAATACTTCGGGCGACGGGCCTGATGCACGGAGCACAGCAGTCCGTTGCCGCGTTCCTCGGCGGTGCAGGTCACCTGCACCGCCCGCGTCACCACCGCCCACGGGTCATCCGCCCGCCGCGTCGCAGTTCCCCGCATCGCCTCGAACGCCGCCGAAGCCGCCTCCCACGGGTCGAGGCCGTGCTTGCGGGCGAGAGCGGCGTACTTGTTCGCGGCGTGCTCCATCAGCGCCGCCGCCTCCGGGTCACGCTGCCACGCCCCACGCCCCGCCTGATGGAGCCGATTCAGCAGGGCGCGCAGCGCCTCGGAGTCCTCGAAACGATTCCGCCTGTCACGGTCTGATGCAGTCTGCATGGGAGCACCTCCTGACAGGCAGGTGCGCACACGCTCCCCAGCAGGCGCGCTCAGACGTTGGCTGGGGGCGTGCATGGCGGTTACCCGAGCCCGATCCCGGAGCGCGACACCCATGAGAACCGCTCCCCGCCACCACGACCGAACGCGGTCACCGGCGGCAGCTTCCGTGCCCGCTCGCTCACGAACCGCGCACCCGACCGTGCCCCGTCACGGGTCGCCCGATACGCCTGACCAGGTACCCGGCGGGCGCGGCGGGCGAGCTCGGCCTGAAAATCGATACCCCGCCCCACTATCCGCGCCGAACGCGACGCCATCAGATCAGTCGGACGCACCCACTCCACACCAGCACGCGCTCTCGTCGCCGCGTCCTTCGCCGTCGAGTCTTTGGCCAGTGACGGGTCGCGGTGCCGGGCCAGCGCCGACGCCTCGCTTTCACGCGGCGTCTCCTCAGCACGGTCATGGTCTCGCTCGTGCAGCGCCGTAGCGGTGGGCTCGACGTACGTGTGCTGGTCGTCGTTCATGGCGTCTCCTGTTCGTCACGGGTGGTGAGTTCGGGGCGTGCGAACCAGCGGCCCACGGTGGAGGGGTGCACGCCGAGGTGCCGGGCGATCGCTTTGTTCGACCAGCCCTCCTCATCTCGCAACCGCCCCGCCACCTCCCGCGCGGGCGTCTGCTCCGACCCCGGTGTGGGAATAACGGCCTGCAGCTCGGACAGACCGCTCTCCGGCGTCGGCTCGTCCTCGTCGGCGAGATGTGGCTTGGCGGCCTCGGAGGCCGGTCGGGTGAGGATGACGGTGAGGTGCGTGATCGCAAGCAGCACCAGCGGCGGCACCGCCGCCACCGACGCCGCCAGCACCCCGGGCACATCGGCATCGGCGGCGACGACGGCATGGATCGCGTTCGCCGTCACCGACACCAGCGCACCCGCAGCGAGCAGCACCCACGGATACCAAGCCGACCGCTGCCGAGCGAGCGCGACGACGGCAACGGTTGCGACGACGATGATCCCGTCCACGATCAGCGGCCACGCCCACGCCTGCCCCGCATCGATCCCGGAGCGGCGGGCAAGGTCCGCCAGAGCGGTGAAGGAGAGCCAGAACGCACCTGCAGCGATGAACACCGTCCCGGCGACCGCCGTCGCCACCGCCACCCGGCCACCCCGCGACCGCACAGGTGCCGGCGCCTGCGGGTTCATGAGAGCACCTGCCCTGCAAGACGCGGCACGCGCCGCAGATCATCGTCCCGTACCACGCTGGATGGTGCGGGTTGGACGTGGGTGGCGCGGTAGGCGGAGCGGATCGTCGTGACGACCTCCCGCGGCGGCAACCCGACCCGCTCACCCGCCGGGGCGAGCGCATCGACCATCTCCGGCAGAGACAACCCCGCCTCCGCGAGGCGGCAGGAGGCCCAGAACAGGCCACGGTTGCGTTCGCCCTCCGCGCGCATGCCCACCCAGTCGGCCAGCCGCTTCGCGTCCTCCGAACGAACAGGGCCCCGCGCCCGATGCACGACGGGCTCGGGACGCGGATCGAGGAAGTCCCGCAGCGCCGCCGCATCCACCGGGCGCGGCTCCCGGTTACCGTGCGCGGTGAGCGAGTACCCGGCCGGGCCGTGGACGGTCATGACGGCGGAGGGAGGGACGATGACGTACCCGCCGGTGCCACGGAAGTCGACACGTGCCGCGGCCGCCTGCCACGACGGCTGCGACCGGCCGGGGTCGGCCGGGTAGTAGAAATGCGCACCACCGGACGGCGTGCGCACCACCGCCACCCACCCCTCCACGAGCCCCGCCCGGCGGGCACGACCGAAGGCGTCGAACCCGTTCCCGTCCGGCTTGCGGTCCACATCCACGACATCGACCCCAGACGCGGTGCCGGTGGGGACGCCGATGTTCGCGGACGGCCAGCGATGCCACCACGCCACAACCTGCGCCAGGTCAACGCTCGCCTCATGGAACCCATGCCGGGTGAGCGGACGCTTCTCGCCCGGCACGCACGGGAACACCGGCACCCCCGCCGCCGCGAGCCGCGCGGCGGCTTGCGGAAGCGGGAGCCCGCTGAGGGAGGCAAGGACGCTGGCGACGCTCATCACAGCCCCCTCACCACGGCATCCGCCGCACGCGAGGAACGCGCTGGCTCGACCAGTGCCGGAACTGTTCGCTCCGCCCCGGCCCCTCGCGACGGGGTGGCGGACTCACGGGTCAGGCCGGGTGGGTCGCCCGTGCCGACCTGGACGGTGTCGAGGGCATCGAGGATCGCCCCGGCGGTCTTGCGGACGCGTTCACCGGTGGCCTGCACGACCTCGGCCGGGTCCTTGTCCTTGACCGTACCCGCCCACCCGGAGATATACGGGATCGTGTAGGCGGTGGTGTCCATGCCGTGCGCGGCACCGATCATCAGCGCCACCGACTCCGCCTCGACTTCACCGATCCCGCGATGCCCGGTCGCATCCGGGTTGTCGGGGCCGTGGAGCTTCACATGTGCGAGTTCGTGCGCGAGTGTCTTCACCTGCGCGGCGTCGTCCATGTTCGACCGCACCGCCACCGTGCGGTTCGTGTAGTCCGTGACACCGTTCGCGCCACGAATCTCCCGCTCATCCGCGACGCGCGTCACCGTGAACCCTTCGGCCTCCACCAAGGAGGCAAGCCCTGCCCACAGCCCGTCGGGCGCCTCGCCTTCCAGGAGCGTCGGGGCAGGGCGCTCGGGCACGGGATCACCGCTGGTCTGCGACACATCCCAGACGTAGGCGGGCTTCGCGCCGACCATCCGGGAACGCACCACCTCGCCGGGCTTCGGCTTCTCGAACCGGCCCAGCCGCCGCCACGACTCAGAATCAGCCGGATTACTCGACGCGAACCGACCCGTCACCGGCGCGAAGATCACATACCCCGCCTGACCCCGCTCCACCTGCCGACCCAGCGACTGCCACTGCTTATAGCCCGCGACATAGGACGGCTCCGGCGACGCGACACGACCCTGCTCGTAAGCATCGAGATGCTGGGCGAGGATCAGCAGCGTGTTGCGGAACGAGCGCGCCCGGAACCGAGCAGCGAACTCCAGCGCACGCTTCCAATCCTCACCCGACACAAGCAGGTCGACCGCAGCCGTCAACCGCTCATGGAGCTGTTCGAGCTTCGCGTCGCGCGTAGCCCGTGCCTCCTCGTCCGTCGCCACCTGTGACCTCCTCCCGGCAAGGCCAACGGCACAAGCCGGTGACCCCTGCGACCATTAGGTGCGCCGGGGAGATCAGGAACGAGACGGACGGAACAGAGCGTGGCGACCGCCAGGCTCCACGATGAACCCGACGTGTCTCATCCGGTTTACCTGCGGTGCGGCGTAGAGTCGAAGTCCTTCAAGTGCTCAGGGTTCACACGACGAGAAGTACGCGACATACGGCGAGTCGAGGGGGTTGACGAGTCAGCCTGCCGGTGAGTGCGGAGGGTTTGCTTGGCGTCCTTCGGGACGCCCGCTGGCGCGGTACTGCGATGGCGTGATGCCGTAGCGGCGGGAGAACCAGCGTGAGGCGACCCGGGGATCGCGCCAGCCGACTGCGCCCGCAGCACGTGCCACAGTCCAGTCAGTCTCATCAATGAGCCGGGTGAACTCTGTCAGCCGTATCTCCGTGAGGTAACGCATCGGTGGAAAGCCGGTACAGGCAACGAACAGGCGGGTTAAGTGAGTACGGGAGACGGCGACGGAACGCGCGAGGGCCGTAGTCGTCCACGACTCAGCCATGGGTGGCGTCCAGATTCCGGTGTAAACGCGCGGGCCTTGGTTCAGGTTTCGTGGGGTTGATGTTACGCGGTGGCGGTGACAGCGTTGGTTTGGTGGGCGTGGTCGACGGCGTGTCGGGGTCGTAGTTCGCGGGGTGGGTCGAGTAGGGATCGGCGGAGGTCGTGCAGCAGGCGTGAGCTGGCGGGGGTCATGGCCAGGCCGCGCCAGCCGGCGGAGGCGCGGTCCAGGACGGCCCAGACCAGGCTGATGCAGGAGGTCTCGCCGGGGAAGCGGCCGATGACTTTGGCGCGGCGGCGGGTTTCGCCGAAGGTGCGTTCGATGAAGTTGGAGTGCCGGATCCGTTGGTGGTGCTCGGCCGGGAAGCGCAGGTAGGCGCTCAGTCCGGCGGCGTCGGTGAGCAGGATCTTCATCGCTGCCGGGTAGATGGCGGCGTACTTCTCGGCGAACGCGCGGACGCGGGTGTCGATCAGGTCGACCAGCGCGGGGCCGGGTTCGATATCGAGGTCGGTGGTGTCGAAGATGGCCCAGTAGCCGTCGCGGATCTCGTCCTGCATCCCGGTCGGGGTCTTCGCCAGAACGTTCCGCAGCCGGTGGATGAGGCACCTCTGCCGCAACGCTTTCGGGTAGATCTGCTCGATCGCGGCGATCAATCCTTGAGCGCCGTCGGAGATGACCAGCAGCGGACTGCCCAGGCCCCGATGGCGCAGGTCGGCCAGGAAGTCGACCCACGCGTCGGTGGATTCCCCGGCCCCGGGCGCGAGGCCGATGAAGACGGGTTTGCCGTCGGTGCTGATCCCCCAGGCGGCCAGCACCGGCTCGGCCGGGCTGCCGGGGTGCATCCGGAAGAACGAGGCGTCCAGGAACAGGTAATCCACGCTCACCCCCTCCAGGCGGCGGGCAGCCCACTGCTCGTACTCGGCGGTGATCGCCTGGCAGATGGTGGAGACGGTGGACTTGGAGATCGCGGCCTGGTCCCCGAGGGCTTCAGCCAAGGTGGCCTCCACATCGCGCACCGACAGGCCCCGCACGAACGCGGCGATCACCAACGACTCCAACGCGTTGGTCTTGGTCACATGCTTACCGAACAGGCGGGAGGCGAACGCGGCGGTGGTGCCGCGCAGCTTCGGCCGCTCCAGCTGGACCGGTCCGGCGGTGGTCTTGACCGTCACCGGCCGGTACCCATTACGCGACCCCGGCCGGGCGTCGGTGATGATCGCGGCGCGCTGGTAGCGCTCCCGGCCCAGGAACTCGGTGACCTCGGCCTCCAGGGCGGCCTGCATCAACAGCTGCGCGCCGAGCCGGGCCACCTCCTCCAAGACCTCCGGCAGCGGCCGGTCCTGCGCGAACAGGGCGTCGATCCTGGCGTGGATCCGATCGGTGGGTGATACTCGTGCAGACACGGGCGTAGGGTCCTTTCCTCGATGACTTTGAGCGGTCTCGAAACCGAACCTACGCCCGTCTCATTTACACCGGCCGCTGGACACGACCGCGCGTAGCCCCCGAGGACCAAGACCACCTGCGTATTGGCTGGGGCTCACCAGCGATTCCGTCGACGACCGTTCTCCCGCCTACGCGATGCAGCCCCACTTCCAGCCCCGGATGGCTCTGAGGTGCTGGATCGTTTTCGGAGTCGGGGATATTGGGTTTCAAGCTGTTGGCCGGTAGTTTTGGTACCCGTTCAAGACTTCGCGTGGAGTTTGGTACCCGAGACCGGAATGCAGCCTTTGGTGATTGTAGTATGTTTCGATGTACCGTGCAACAGCTGCGTACGCCGATGCCCTGGTTGGATAGAACTCCCGGTTCACCAGCTCGACCTTGATCGCACCATTCGTCGATTCAGCCAATGCGTTGTCAAAGCAAATACCGGTGCGGCCCACGGACCGATGAATACCCAACTCGGCCAGGACGCGGCCGTACTCATCCGAGGTGTAGTTACTCCCGCGGTCAGAATGGAATATCGCCCCCGTGGGAAGTTTGATGTGTCGGGCGGCCATCCGGATCGCGTCGCTGATCAGTTCGGTACGGTAATGATCGGCCATGGCCCACCCGATGATCGCGCGGGAGTAGCAATCGATGACCAACGCCAGGTACAGCCACCCCTGACCGGTGCGGACATAGGTGATGTCGCCAACCATCCTCGCCCCCGGCGCGGTGGCGGTGAAGTCGCGCCCGACCAGATCCGGGATCGTTACCTGCTCCCGGGACGCCTTGGTCGTCTGTCGCCGCGAGGCCCGCGGCTGGCAGGCCTCCAAGCCCAGCTCGGCCATTATGGAACGCACGGTCTGCGGGTCGCAGTACTGTCCGGCTCGGCGTAGCTCGGCGTGGACGCGCCGGTACCCGTACCGGCCGTGATGGCGAACGAAGATGGCTCGGATCAGCCGGCCCAGCTTCCGGCGGCGTTTCGCGGTTGCCGACGCCGGCCGTTTCACCCAGTCATAGAACCCTGATTCCGACACGCCCAGCCAGGTACACATAGCGCCCACCGTGTATCGGCCGGAACCATCCGAATTCGTGGTCGCCTTCTCCGCGAGAATGTGTGCGTACCGGTCGGCTACCGATACTTCTTCGCGAAGAAGGCGGTGGCTTTTCCCAGGAACTCCCGCTCCAGACGCAGTTCCTGATTCTCGCGCTCGAGTTGTTCAAGCCGCGCCCGTTCCGAGATGGTCAACGGCTTGTCCTCGACCGGGTTCGCTTCCTGGTACTTCTTCACCCAGTTCCGCAATGTCTCCGCGCCGATACCATTCTCCCGCGCGACCTGTGACAGGTTCTTCTGCCCCTTGTAACTCAAGAACAGTTCCACCATCTGCTCGCGGAACTCCGGCGAAAAACTCACCCTACCGCTACTCATTCTGAATCGATTCTCCCTTCCAAAGAAGCCTACTCTATTGGGATCCAACTCCGAAAGGAATCAGGCACGTCAGGGTGATCGGTGTCAAGCGGGGGCGTCATCGAGGCGTTGGAGGAGCGCGTCGTAGATGTCTCGGCGGCCGGTTTGGCCCTTGAGGTCGGCGTCGTCGTGTTGCGCTTGGAGGGTGGGGCGGTGCTCGATGGTGGTGAAGAACATGGTGCAGGACTCGCAGATCGTCTCGTAGCGGCAGTCGAGCTCGATGGGACGGGCGCAGTAGCCGTTGCCGAGCAGCCGCTTGGTGGCCTCGGCGCGCAGGGCCCGCATCGCGGGGCCGGCGGCGTCGGGGGGCAGCACGGCTGGCTGGCTTGCCGCGTACAGGGACTCGACCTTGCTGGTGACGGCGAAATACTCGTCGGCGACGGTGCGGTCGGCGATCCGGGCGTACACCATGGTCATCGACAGGTCGCGGTGGCCGAGCAGCGCGGCGATGGCCTCCAGGCTCATGCCGCGGTTGATCGCCTGGGTGGCCAGTGTGTGGCGCAGCTGGTGCGGGTGGACGTGCCCGATCCCGGCGGCGGTGGCGGCCTTGTGTACGGCTTTGTCGACCCGGGTGGGAGGGATCGGGCGGCCGCGTTCGGTCAGCAGCAGGTCGGTGGCCTGCCAGTCGGGACGGCCGGCGATCCATGCGTCGAGCAGGTCCTTCAGCTGGGGGTGGAGCGGGATGTACCGGTCGGTGTGCAGTTTCCCGACCGGAGTGCGTAGCCAGTAACCGGTGCCGATCTGAACGATCGCGTCGACGGTAAGGCCGAGCAGCTCGCCGCGGCGCATCCCGGTCCGTGCGAGGGTGGTGACCATGAGCCGGTCCAGCGGGTCGGGCAGGTTCCTGGTGGCGGTCATGAACGCGGCCGCTTGGGCGTCGTCGAGGAACCGTGGCAGCGGCTCGTCGAGGCGGGGCCGGTCGCTGCGGTACACCGGCACCCGGGCGGGCACGTCGTCGTAGTCCCATTCGAGGATCCGGGTGAAGAAGGTATGCAGGTGTCCCATCCGCATGCCGAGGGTCGTCTTGGACAGCGGCTTGCCGCGGTAACCGGGACGGTCGGCCAGCTGCTGCTTGTACGCTTCGACATGCCCGCGACCGATGTCTGCGACCCGGGTGACGGGCGGGTCCGCGGTGATCAGGGACGCGCTGAACTGGCGCAGCGTGGTGTCGAACAGGGCCACCGAGGAGGGCCGAAGGGATATGGCGCACTGGCGCAAGTAGCGGCGCATCGTCGCGACCATGACTGGCGCGGCCTGCGCGAGCTGGTCCCAGACGACCTCGTGCACCGGGCGGCCGGTCCAGCGGCGGCGGATGTCGGGGGCGGGCGCCTGTCCGCGGTGGAACATCACGGCGTCGAGCCCGAACAGCGGTGTCGAGAGCGTCTTGGGTCGGTAACCGCGCGAGGCGATGACGGCGTCATGCACGGCGGTCCTCGCCTCGTGGTACTCCTGCGGGCCGAGCTGGTCCGGACTGGTTCCCGTGACGATGCAGATCTTCGCCAACCACGACCACATCCGCTCGATTTCTTTGGCACAGAACCCGAGTGATGCAGCCTGCGCATGGAACCGGTCGGCCTGCCCGGGGTACGCGTCGCGCAGGTACTTGCCCCACCGGCAGCCGGACGCCACGGCGAACTCGACGTCAACCGGGAAGGCGCAGGCGATCACCGTGTGCCCGACGAACGAGGCGACCTCGGTGCGGACCTGCCTCCGCTCGGCAACCGATGCCGTGCGCCAACCGGCCAGGTCACCGTAGCGGCGCTGGAACCCGCTTACCCCGGCTCCCCGGATCCGCCGCGCTGTCGGCGTCGCCCCGAGGCTGACGTACCGGTTCGCTACCGTCGCCAGCGACAACGGCACCGGCTCGGGCGTGTGCTCGACAGTGGCGGGGCCGGCAAGGTGGGCGGCTGTGCTCACGGTTCCTCCCCATCCCAGTCATCGAGAATGGCCATCGCCTTGTGGTACTCACCGGCGAGCCAGTCGTTGGACAGGTGAAGATAGATCCGGGTCGTTTCGATCGAGGCGTGCCCGGCCTGCGCCTGGATCGCCTCGAGCGCCATCCCGGCCTCCCGCAGTCGGGTGAAGCAGGTGTGCCGCAGCTCGTGGCAGGACGCGTGCGTGAGCCCAGCACGGCCGCGCGCACCGGTGAGGATCTCGTCGAGGCCGGCCGCGGTCAACGGCCGGCCTCGGTTCGGGCCCTTGAGCACGACGAACACGTGATCGTCCGCGCTCTCCTTCGGACGCTCGACGGCGAGGTAGGCGGCGAGGGCGGTGAAGAAGACGTTGGCGACCGGGACGAGGCGCTGGTGGCCACCCTTACCATCCGTCACGAACACGCGCCGGTCCCCGACGTGCACGTGCGACAGCCGCAGCCCGAGCACCTCGCAGCGGCGCAGCCCGCCGTGCAGCATCAACGCGACCATTGCCCGGTCCCGGTCGGTGCGCAGCGCGCCGGTCAATGCGGTCACCTCGCCCGGAGACAGCACCCGCGGCAGCTTGCGCGGGGTCCGGACCAGTGGCGCCCCGCGCCGTGCCCCCTGCCCCGTACCGGAGCAGCGGGCGTGCCTGGCGCCGAGGCTGCGCGGCACGGGGTTGCGGTCACAGAAGCCTCGGAGGAACAGGTAGTCGAACAGCGCGGAGAGGGTCGCCAGCCGCCGCTTGATCGTCGAGGCGGCCAGCCCCACCTCGCCGTCGGCCAGGCGCACCACGTTGCCACCGCGGCACGGGGCCCGCTGGGCCTCGATGAAGGCGAGCACGTCCGTCACGCTCACCTGCTGCGGCGGCTTCCTCACGACCGCGAAGAACACCTTCAGGTCGAACGCCTGCGCGATGAGCGTGTTGGGCCGCACCCTAGCGGCGGTGAACCGTAGGTACTCATCCAGCAGCGGATCACCCAGGCTTGGCACGCTTCCCGCCGAGCGCACCAAACACGGCATGAACGACCCGATCCCAGACGTCCGAACCTCCTCGACGGATGCCTCACCATCAGCCTCCACCCACCCCCACCGGAAGCCCGGAACCGACGCGCCGATCACCTGCATATCAAGCCGCAGCCTTGAGGATCTCGTTGGCCTTGCGAAGTTCGGCGTTCTCCTTCTGCAACCGCTTGATCTCCGCCGCCGCATCCGTCGTCAGACCGGGCTTCACACCTGCGTCGACCTCGTAGCGGCGTTGCCACAATCGCAACGTCTCCGGGCTCATCCCCAGCAGCCCTGCCACATGGCGGACCGCGCTCATCATGTTCGGGTGCGACGGCCGCGTCTCCGCGAGCATCCGCAACGCCCGCTCACGCATCTCCGGTGAATACTTCCTGTTCATCGTGTTCCATCCTTACTTGAAGAACGGAACGAAAGTCAGGCCGATTCAAGATCCCGTGCGCTCGGGTCAGGCTCGTTTAAGGTCATGCCCGAAGGGCGGGTGCCTCTACGACGCGAA
>Ga0209368_1000445_pt1 | contig 36623 bp, 36 predicted proteins | sample EBPBio242008_DNA_FD_185862 | JGI IMG/M metagenome (GOLD analysis project Ga0209368, IMG submission 185862) | Wastewater treatment Type I Accumulibacter community from EBPR Bioreactor in Madison, WI, USA - Reactor 1_4/24/2008_ DNA (SPAdes)... | ecosystem: Engineered > Bioreactor > EBPR >...
CAGCCGCCGCGGCCAGTCGCGCGCATCGGCCCAGCCCCCATCCATCAGGATCAGCAAGGGCCCGCTGCCCGGCGCCCGCTGTTCGGGGTTCAGCACAGGCCCGGCAAAGCCCACGATCGCCGCCCCCACCGCCAGCATCCGCAACAGCAACAACCACCAGGGCGTGCGGTCGGTCTCGGCCTCGTCATCCTTCAGCCCCAGTAGCAGCGCCACGCCGGGAAACCGCCGCCGGATCGGCGCCGGCGGCACCGCGCGCAACAAAAGCCACAGGATCGGCAGCGCGATCAGGCCCAGCAGAAGCCAGGGCGCCGCAAATCCGACGGGTCCCAGCATCCACATCAGCGCCCGCCCTCCAGCGCCCGGTACAGCCACAACAGCGCCGAAAGCGGCGGCTCGCCGGTATGGTGGCACAGGTACAGCCAGCCCACCCGCCGGGCCAGATCCTGAAGCCGCGCCTTGCGCTCCTCCAGCCGCGCCAGATAGCGCGCCCGCAGATCGCCCGCGCGCAGCGTCTCGTGGCTCAAGGTGCCGCCCATCGATTCAAAGATCGTGCGTCCGTCGAACGGAAATTCCTCTTCTGCCGGGTCCAGCACCTGCACCAGCGCACCGCGCACCCCCATGTCGGCGGCCCGCGCCAGCGCCGCCTCGACCGCCGCCGGGTCGCCGAAGAAGTCCGACAGGAACACCGCCCGCCCGTGGCTTACCAGCCCCATCGCCTGTGGCACACCGTAATCGCCCTGCGCCTCCTCGGTCAGCCGCGCCGCAATCCGCATCACCTGCGCCCGGCCCGACCGCGGCGGCAGATCGCCGCCCGCAAGCCCCACCCGCTCGCCGCCCCGCAGCAACAGCACCGCCAGCGCCAGCGCCAGAAGACGCGCCCGGTCGGCCTTGCTGGCCCGGTCCTTCGCGCCGGCAAACGCCATCGACCGTGCGCCATCGACCCACAGCGTCACCGCCTGCGCCGCCTGCCATTCCTTCTCGCCCACGAAATGCGCATCCGACTTGGCCGACCGCCGCCAGTCGATCAGCCGCGACGGATCTCCCGCATGGGCCGGCCTGAACTGCCAGAACTCGTCGCCCAGCCCCGCGCGCCGTCGCCCGTGCTCGCCCAGCATGATGCCGGCAGCCAGATGGTCCGCTTCCGCCAGCAAGGGCGGCAGCGCCTGGCCAAGCGTCTCGGCCCGCGCGCGAAGGGCGCTTTCGCTCACGCCGCGGCCTCAAGACCCAGCACACGCCCCGTCACCCGGTCAATGATGCCACCCAGGCTCTCGCCCCGCGCCCGCGCCGCAAAGGTCAGCGCCATGCGGTGCACCAGCACCGGCCGCGCCAGCGCCGCCACATCGGCCACCGAAGGCGCCAGCCGCCCCTCCATCAGCGCCCTCGCCCGCACCGTCAGCATCAGCGCCTGCGCTGCCCGCGGCCCCGGCCCCCAGGCCAGAAGCTCGGCCAGATCACGGCCCTCGGGCTCGCCCGGACGGCAGGCCCGCACCAGATCCAGGATCGCATCCACCACCTTCTCGCCCACCGGCATCCGCCGCAGCACCTTCTGCGCGCCGATCAGCTCGGCCGCAGTAAAGACGGCATGGGACTGCGCCTCTTCCGCCCCGGTCGTGGCGATCAGGATCTCGCGCTCTGCCGCGCGGTCGGGATAATCAACATCCACCTGCACCAGGAACCGGTCCAGCTGCGCCTCGGGCAAGGGATAGGTGCCTTCCTGTTCGATCGGGTTCTGCGTCGCCAGCACGTGGAAGGGCGGGCCAAGGCGCCGGTGCACGCCCGCCACCGTCACTTCGCGCTCCTGCATCGCCTGCAACAGCGCCGATTGGGTGCGGGGGCTGGCGCGGTTGATCTCGTCCGCCAGAAGAAGCTGGCAGAACACCGGCCCCTCGATGAACCGGAAGGCCCGGCTGCCATCCGCCGCCGTTTCCAGCACTTCCGACCCGAGGATATCCGCGGGCATAAGGTCCGGCGTGAACTGGATGCGGCTGCCCTTCAGCCCCATCACCGTGGACAAGGTGTCCACCAGCCGCGTCTTGCCCAACCCCGGCAGACCCACCAGCAGCGCATGGCCGCCGCACAGGATCGACGAGAGAACAAGGTCCACCACCCGTTCCTGCCCGATGAACCGCCGCGCAACCGAGCCGCGCGCTTCGGCCAGCCGGCCGCCCAGACGCTCGATCTCGTCCACAAGGGCGCCGTCGGCAAGGTTGGGTTCGGCCATGACATGCTCTCCTTGGCGCACTATATGCAGGTATTAGACCGAACTATCCCGGCGGGCACAAATGGCAAAAGACGCGGACGCGCAAATGATCGTGAAGCCCTCGGCAGAGGGTCTCGCGGCGTCTGCACAGGCGGCAACCCGCAAGGGGCCGCCGCCGGTTCACCTGTGGAATCCGCCCTTCTGCGGCGATCTCGACATCCGCATCGCCCGCGACGGCACGTGGTTCTACCTGGGCACGCCCATCGGACGGGCGCCGCTGGTCAAGCTCTTCTCCTCCATCCTGAAACGCGAGGGCGACCGCTATTTCCTGGTCACGCCCGTTGAAAAGGTCGGCATCCGCGTCGATGACGCGCCCCTTTTCGCCGTGGATTTCGAGGTTGCGGGTCAGGGCCGCGACCAGACCGTGACCTTCACGACAAAGACAGAAGACACCGCCACGCTCGGCCCCGACCATGCGCTGCGCGTCACGCGCGACGCGGCCACGGGCGAGCCTGCGCCCTACATCCACATCCGCGCCGGACTCGAAGCCCTGATCGACCGGAAAAGCTTCTACCGCCTCGTTGACCTCTGCACCCACGAGGTCCTCGACGGCCGCGAATGGTTCGGCCTGTGGTCCGGCGGCACGTTTTTTCCGGTCATCCCCTCTGCGGACCTTGCCGCCTGATGACCCGTTTCGCCGCCAATATCACCATGCTCTTCACCGAAGTGCCCATGCTCTCGCGCCCCGGCCTTGCGCAGGAAGCAGGCTTCGACGGGGTCGAGGTGCTTTTCCCCCATGACATCCCCGCCGCCGACTGGAAGCGCGCGCTTCTCGGCCTGCCGGTGGTGCTGATGAACACCCATCCCGGCGACTGGTCGGCAGGCGAACGCGGCTTTGCCGCCGTGCCCGAGGCCGTGCCCGCCTTCCGCGACAGCTTCCTGCGCTCCGCCGACCTTGCCGCCGCGCTTGGCGTGCCGCGCCTGCATGTCATGGCTGGCGTCGCCCGCGGCCCAGAGGCCGAACAATGCTACCGCGAAAACCTCGCCTGGGCCGCGGCCACCGCACCCGACCTGACCCTGACCATCGAGCCCCTGAACCACGAAGATATGCCGGGCTATTTCCTGGCCGATTTCGACCAGGCCGCGCGCATCCTCGATGACGTGGGCCTTCCCCGCATCGGGCTGCAATTCGACCTCTGGCACGCCGCCCGCATCCATGGCCGGGCCGAGACCGTCTGGGACCGCCACAAGGACCGCGTGGCCCATGTCCAGATCGCGGGCTTCCCCACCCGCGCCGAACCCGGCGGCGGCGGGGTCGACCTGACGCGGCTCTGCCGCGAGGTCGATGCGCTGGACAAGGGCCTCTGGGTCGCCGCCGAATACCGCCCCGCCGCCGCAACCGTGAAGGGCCTCGGCTGGCTTGCCGCCCTCAAGGCCCGCGACCGCGCCATCGGCTAGGGCCGCGCATCATCGCCGCCCCCTTCCCTCCCCGGCCTGCCCCCACTACAATGCCGCAACCGCAAACACCGAAGGACCCCCAGGCATGGCCACCGAAGCCCCGGAAACCCAGGTCGTCACCTCCTGGAAAGTCGCCTGCGACGGCGGCGAAGGCGCGCTTGGCCATCCCCGCGTCTGGCTGACCATCCCGGAAGACACCGGTTGGGTCGAATGCGGCTACTGCGACAAGCGCTTCGTCATCGACCGCGACCACGCCCATTCCGATCACTGAGGCGGCGCTCGCCGCGCCAGCCCGACAATCAGGCCGATCACCGCACCCGCCAGCGCCCCCGCCGGCGCCATCAAGAAGATCACGCCCATGGCATAGGCGCCCTCGGCCTGCGACACCGTCCAGACCGCGGGCACGATCACGCCGGCCACCAGCACCACCAGCGCGGCCCCCAGCACAAAGCCCGCCAGCGCCCAAAGCGCCACCTTCATCCGCCCCTCCCGCTGGCCGTCCTTCGCGTCTATAGTCCGGCCAACGGCGCGAAAGGACAATCACCATGGCATTCGGCAAGGGCTGCCACCTGCATCTCATCGACGGCTCGGCCTACATCTTCCGCGCCTATCACGCGCTGCCGCCGCTCACGCGAAAGTCCGACGGCCTGCCGGTCGGCGCCGTCGCGGGCTTCTGCAACATCCTGTGGAACGAGCTCACGCAGGGCAAGGGCAAGGGCAACGCCACCCATATCGCCGTGGTCTTCGACCATTCGGCCAAGACCTTCCGCACCGAGCTTTATCCCCTCTACAAGGCCAACCGCCCCGAGCCGCCCGAGGATCTGCGCCCGCAATTCCCGCTGACCCGCGACGCCACCCGCGCCTTCAACGTCGCCTGTCTCGAACTGCCGAACTACGAGGCCGACGACATCATGGCCACCCTCGCCCGCATGGCGGTTCAGGCCGGGGGCACCTGCACCATCATCTCCTCCGACAAGGACCTGATGCAGCTGGTCGGCGGCGGCATCGACATGCACGACCCGATGAAAGACCGCCACATCGGCCCCGACGAGGTGTTCGAGAAATTCGGCGTCCCGCCCGAGAAAGTGGTGGATGTCCAGTCACTCATGGGCGACTCGGTTGATAACGTTCCCGGCGCCAAGGGCATCGGGCAAATGGCCGCGCCATTGGTGATCAGAGAGTTCGGAAGTCTAGATGAAATCTGGAACGCCGATACGCGCGAGGCCGCGAGCGCCCGAATACTTGCCGAAGTCTCCGCTTTTGTTTCTGATTTCGAAGCTAGGGTTGGAAGGAAGATTAAGTTGAACTCGAAGAAGGATGCCGAGGACATCCTACGATCATTCTATCCGGGGAAAAACTTTGAATCTTTGAGCAATGAGGCGCTTGCTTCTTTGCAGCATGACGGGTTCGAAGCAGCCGGATGGCTTCTTGAAGCCAGAGAAAAATCTAGAATAGTCGATTCTCTCCTACCAAAAGTACTGGAAAGCGAAGAGCTTGTTCGCATATCGAAGGAACTTGTCACACTTAGGACTGATGCACCAATTCCCGTTTCACTTGATGATCTTGAGGTCCGCAAGCCCGATCCGGAAACGCTCCTGAAGTTCCTCGCCGAAATGGAGTTTGCCAAACTTATCCCGCGTGTATCGGCGAAACTGAAGGTTGAAGCGCCTAAACTAGGGGCTGAGAAAGGCTACGAAGTCGCCGGCGCGCATGAGGAAAAGGCGCTGGACACCCAGGCCCTGCCCTTCGACCACGCGGCCTATGAATGCATCCGCGATCTCGCCCGGCTCCAGGTCTGGACAGACCGCATCCGCGAGCGTGGCTATGTCGCCGTCGATACCGAAACCACCTCGCTGGACGAGATGCGCGCCGAACTGGTCGGCATCTCGCTTTCCGTCGATCCCGGCCACGCCGCCTATATCCCCGTGGGCCACCGCCAGGGCGGCGACCTTTTCGGCGGCAACGCCCTGATCGAAGGCCAGATCCCGCTGGCCGAGGCGCTGGACGCGCTCCGCCCCGTGCTCACCGATCCGGCCATCCTGAAGATCGGCCAGAACATGAAATACGACTGGAAGATCTTCGCGCGCCACGGGCTGCGCATCACGCCCTTCGACGACACGATGCTGATGTCATCGGCCATGCAGGCCGGGCTGAACGGGCACGGCATGGACGAATTGTCCGAAAAGTATCTTTCCCACCGGCCGATTCCCATCAAGGACCTCATCGGAAGCGGGAAAAGTGCAATCACCTTCGATCGCGTCGCCATTGACACCGCCACCCGCTATGCCGCCGAGGATGCGGACGTGACCCTCCGCCTCTGGCAGGCGTTCAAGCCGCAACTGCCCTCGCGGCATGTCACCACCGTCTACGAAACGCTCGAACGCCCGCTGGTCCCCGTGCTGGCCGACATGGAAATGGCCGGCATCACCGTGGACCGCCAGGTCCTGTCCCGCATGTCCGGCGCCTTCGCGCAGAAGATGGCGGCGCTGGAAGAAGAGATACAGCAACTCGCCGGCCAGCCCTTCAACGTGGGCAGCCCAAAGCAGCTTGGCGAAATCCTCTTCGACAAGATGCAGCTTCCCGGCGGCGAAAAGGGCAAGACCGGCGCCTACGGCACCGGCGCCGACGTTCTGGAAGACCTCGCCGCCGAGGGCCATGCGCTTCCCGCCCGCGTGCTGGACTGGCGCCAGATCGCCAAGCTGAAATCCACTTATACCGACACGCTGCAAGAGGCGATCAACCCCGAAACCGGCCGCGTCCACACCTCCTACTCCATCACCGGCGCCGTCACCGGCCGCCTCGCCTCGTCGGACCCGAACCTCCAGAACATCCCGGTCCGCACCGAAGAAGGCCGCCGCATCCGCGAGGCTTTCGTGGCTCCGCCCGGCAAGGTGCTGGTCAGCCTCGACTATTCCCAGATCGAACTGCGCATCCTCGCCCATATCGCCGACATCCCGGCGCTGCAAAAGGCGTTCCGCGACGGGCTGGACATCCACGCCATGACCGCGTCGGAAATGTTCAACGTGCCCCTCGACCAGATGACCAGCGAAATCCGCCGCCGCGCCAAGGCGATCAATTTCGGCGTCATCTACGGCATCTCGGGCTTCGGCCTGTCGCGCAACCTGCGCATCCCCAAGGCCGAGGCCCAGGGCTTCATCGACCGCTATTTCGAGCGCTTCCCCGGCATCAAGGAATACATGTCCGAAACCGTCAGGTTCGCGCAGGAAAAGGGCTATGTCCAAACCCTGTTCGGTCGGAAAATCCATACGCCGGAAATCAACGCCAAGGGTCCCGGCGCCGGCTTTGCCCGCCGCGCCGCAATCAACGCGCCCATCCAGGGCACCGCGGCCGACGTGATCCGCCGCGCCATGATCCGCATGCCCAAGGCCATCGCCGACCTGCCAGCCACCATGCTGTTGCAGGTCCATGACGAACTGCTGTTCGAGGTGGACGAATCCGCCGCCGACACGCTCGCCCAACGCGCGAAAGAGGTCATGGAAGGCGCCGCCCACCCCGCCGTCCATCTTAAGGTCCCGCTGACCGTGGAGTCGGGCAAGGGCGCCAACTGGGCCGCGGCACATTAGGGGGCGCCATGATCACCGACTGGCAAGGTCTGAAGGCACTCGCGCTCTCGCTGGACCTGCCAGAGGTGACGCTGGCCCATCCCTGGGGGCATGAGGCGCTGAAGGCCCACGGCAAGCTCTGGTGCTACTGGGGCATGATGGCCGACGGCGCCGTGTTCCGCGCCGACAGGGAAGAACGCGAAATCCTGCTGGCCGCCGACCCCCGGACCTTCTTCCTCCATCCCCACTACGCCCCGCACAACCTGATCCTCGTCCGCCCCGGCCGGATCGACGAAGGCTGGGCGCGAGCCCGGCTGATCGCCCACTGGCGCGACCTGGCGCCGAAACGCTGGCTCAAGGCCTGGGACCAGGCGCGAGGCACCGCCTGATAGCCCACGGTGTTGCCAGACCCATGATCCGCCCCCTCGCACCGGACGGGGCCAGCGCCGCCTGCGCTCGGATCATCGACCGGCTGCCCGACTGGTTCGGCATGCCCGAGTACAACACCGCCTACATCGCCGGAGTCGCCGAATGCCTCTGCCTCGGCGCCTTCGACGCTGGTCAATGCCTTGGCCTCATCGCGCTCCGCCCGCACTACGGTACCACGCTGGAAATCTGGTGGATGGGCGTCAATCCGGCCCACCACCGCCAGGGCATCGGCAAGGCCCTTGTCCGCGCCGCCCTGGACCACGCGCAGCGGCAAGGCTTCCGCGACATGGTGCTGATGACATTGTCCGAGCAAAGCGACGATCCCGGCTATGCCGCCACCCGCCGCTTCTACCTGTCGCAGGGCTTCCGCCCGCTGGTCCATGACCACATGACCGACCCGGAAAACCCGCTGATGTGGATGATCCGCCCGGCAGGAAATCCCGCCTGATGGCCAACGCCCTCGACACCGCCCCGATCGTCACCGTCCGCTCCCGCGCCGAACTGCGCGCCTGGCTGGCCGACCACCACGGCGAAAGGGGCCCGGCCTGGCTCGCCTGCTACCGCCCCCATCACCCCGATTTCCTCGGCGCCGAACCGGCGACCGAGGAACTGCTGTGCTGGGGCTGGATCAACTCGATCCCCCGCGCGCTGGATGCCGATCGCTCGATGATCCTCATTTCACCGCGCAAGCCCGGTTCGGCCTGGTCGGCCGTGAACAAACGGCTGGTGGACCAGGCCCGCGCCAGCGGCGCCATGACCGCGGCGGGCGAGGCGAAGATCGCCGCCGCCCAGGCCGATGGCAGCTGGAGCTTCCTCGACGATGTCGAACGGCTGGAAGTCCCGCCCGACCTTGCCGCAGCCCTTCAGGCCGAAGGCCAGCGCGCCACCTGGGACGCCTGGCCCCGCTCCGTGAAACGCGGCACGCTGGAATGGATCAAGACCGCCAAGACGGACAAGACCCGCGCCGCCCGCATCGGCGATGTGACCACCAGCGCCGCGCAGGGCCTCCGCCCCAGCCCGTTCCGGCGGTAAGGGGCAGAGGACCGGGCCGGATCAGCCGGTCGCGGGCCTTTGTCCCTACCGAAAACCCCATCTGCCACGCAAAGTCGAACCGGCTTACGCCCTCTGCTCAACGGCGACCGGCGGTGGTGCGATCGAGGCCCCCGATACGAATTCCATCGGCACCAGGATGCCCTGCTCCGAACCGGCGGAGCCGTTCGCGCCGTTCAGAAGCGCCAGCACCTCGACCGCGAGCAGCCGGCCAAGCGCCGCAACGTCCACCCGGAAACATGCCGGTGCGGGGTTCAAGAAACTCGCCTGGGGATGCTCGCGGAAGGTGACAACCGAAAGATCGCGACCGGGTCGGACGCCGCACCTCTCCAGAGCACGATACAGCCATACCGTTGTAGCGTCGGTGCAAAGCATGACGGCCGTGGGGCGGCGATCTGACGTGACCAGCATCTCGACGACGTCGGTCCAGCCCGCTTCGGAGTTCGGGGCGCGGAAGGATATGCACTTCTCAGGGTCGAGACCGGCTTCGCGCATCGCCGACTGAAAGCCCCACAGATAGTGGTAGCCCAGCATGGCCTCGGTCTGGGGCAGACCCACGGCGATCTCGCGATGGCCCAAGGCAAGAAGCTCGGCCACGGATCGCCGCGCCACACCTGCGAAATCAAGGTCAATCCAGGGAAACTCGCCCCCCGACTCGCTGCGACCAAGTGCCAGGAACGGAAGTTGCGTCTGTGCCAGCAACTCGATCCGGCGATCATGGCGGCGCGTGGCCGTGATGACCATCGCGTCCACCGCGCCCCGCGCGACGGTGCGCGCCAGATACTCGACCGGGTCGTCAGCGGAATGGCACGGCAGCACGACAAGATCATAGCCGCGCTCGGACAGATAAAGGGTCATCTGGTCCACAACGGTGAAGAAGAACTCGCCGTTCTCAGGCTTCGAAGCCTCGCCGGTCTCGACCAGGAAACCGATCGAGTTGGTGGCGCCACGCCGCAGATTCCGACCCGACTGGTTCGCGACATAGCCGATCTCGCCAGCCGCCTCCAGGACCCGCGCCCGCGTTTTGGCATTCACCCCCGGACGGTTGTTCAGCGCTCGGCTCACCGTGCCGGTGGAAATGTTCAGGTATCTGGCCAGATCGCGAATGTCAGCCAAAGCCGCCTCACAAACGTTTTCGTTTCGCAGTTGACACGAATCAATGCACGCAACAAGTCTTCGTAAACGTTTGCGACGCTCCGGGAGAGAGCCAGCGGCGTTACCACGGGAGGACGTGTTGAAAACTGCTGTTTTGGTGGGGTGCGGAGCCATGTCCGATGGCTGGCTCACCGCACTCGCTGCCACTCCGGAATTGTCCGAGGCTGTGCAAGTCGTCGGTCTGGTCGATCTGGATCGATCTGTCGCCGAGGCGCGCGCGGCCAAACACGGGCTGGATGTCGCGATCGACACCGACCTTGGCGCGATGCTGTCACGCATGAAGCCCGACTTCGTCTTCGATCTCGTTGTGCCATCAGCCCGCAGCGGCGTGGTCAAGCAGGCCCTGGCCGCCGGAGCGCATGTCCTTTCGGAAAAACCCATGGCGAACTCCATGGCCGAGGCGCGCGATCTGATCGCCGCCGCCGAGCGCGCCGGTCGACAGCATGCCGTCATCCAGAACCGCCGGTTCCTGCCGGGCATCCGCCGCGCGCAGGCGCTGATCAACAGTGGCGCCTTGGGCGAAGTGACGGCGGTGCATGTGGATTTCTTCATAGGCGCCCATTTCGGCGGCTTCCGCGATGAAATGGAAAACGTGCTGCTGCTCGACATGGCGATCCATACGTTTGACGCGGCGCGCTTCGTAACCGGGCTCGACGCCATGGCCGTCTATTGCCGGGAAACCAATCCGAAGGGATCGTGGTACGCCCATGGCGCGGCGGCCGACGCCTTGTTCGACCTCGAGGGTGGCGCAACCATGACCTATCGCGGCTCGTGGTGCGCCGAGGGTGCCAACACCTCGTGGGAGTCGACATGGCGCATCATCGGAACCAGGGGCACGCTCTTGTGGGACGGCAACGACTCCCTTGAAGCCAAGGTTGTGACGGGGGACCAGGGCTTCATGCGCCCGCTGTCCAGCGTCGAGGTGCCGCCGCTGCCCGCCCCGCTCGTCGAGGGCCATGCCGGGGTCATCCTGGATTTCGTGAACGCCGTCGCCTCGGGTCGCAGGGCCCTGACCGATGGCCAGGACAACATTCGCAGCCTGGCGATGGTGTTTGCCGCCATTGCCAGCACCAAGGCCGGCCAGCGCCTGCCGGTCACGATCTAGGAGCACAGCATGACCAATCCCGCCCGCGACATCCGCATCGGCACGATGATCAACGCCACCGGTGGCGACGCCGTCGCGCGCATCGCCGAAATTGCCCATCTGGGCTTCGAAAGCTTCGAGCCGTTCTTCTGGCAAACCACGAACGGCCAGAACCTTGCCGAGCTTGGCAAGCGCTGCGTCGATGCCATCGGCGACCGCGACATCACGATTTCCACCCTCGGCATGTTCGGCAACCCGCTGGAAACCCAGGATATGGACCTTCAGACCCTTCAGGGCTGGAAGGACTGCATCGACAACGCCCACCATTTCGGCGCGACCTGCATCGCGGGCTTCACCGGGCGCCTGCGCGGCCGACCGCTGCCCGAAAGCCTGCCGCGCTACAAGGAAATCTGGACCGACCTTGCCAAGCGCGCCGCCGACAAGGGCGTGAAGCTCGCCTTTGAAAACTGCGCGATGGACGGCAACTGGGCCAGTGGCGACTGGAACATCGCTCACAATCCCGACGCCTGGGAGATGATGTTCAACGAGACCCCGCAGGACAACCTCGGCCTCGAATGGGAACCCTGCCACCAGCTGGTCTACCTGATCGACCCGCTGCCGCAGATCCGCAAATGGGCGCACAAGTTCTTCCACATCCACGGCAAGGACGCGACCGTCCGCTGGGACGTGGTGCGCGAACACGGGATCTTCGGGAAAGAGAAATTCGTCTTCATGCGCACGCCGGGCTTTGGCGACAGCAACTGGACGTCGATCATCTCGGAACTGCGCCTGGCGGGCTACAAGGGCGCCATCGACATCGAGGGCTGGCACGATCCGGTCTACCGCGATGCCCTGGAAATGACCGGCCAGGTCCATGCCCTGACTTACCTCAAGACCTGCCGCGGCGGGGAATATGTCCCGATCTCGGCCCAGTATGAAGGGGGGGACCCTTCGCTGAAGAAGGCATGATCCGGGCAGGAGGAGGCTCGGTTCGCGCTACGGACCAACACAACATGGAGGAGTGACGATGAAACGCACTTTTGCTGCTCTCGCGGTTATGTGCACGGTTTCGACGCTGGCGTTGGCCGCGCAAGCCGAGCCGGTCAAGTTGACCATCTGGGGTCTGGATGGCGACAACGGCCTGATCCCCACGCTGGCCTCGGAATTCGACGCGCAGAACGACGATGTCGTCGTGGAATTCCGCGCCGTTGCCTTTGACGATCTGGTCAACGAAACCCTGAAAGCCGTTGCCACCGGCAACGCGCCCGACATGATCAGCCTCGACAACCCCGACTTCGCCCTGTTCTCTTCGCGCGGCGCGATGCTGGACATCACCGACCGGGTCGCGGCCTCATCGGTCATCAAGCCCGACCAGTTCTATCCCGGCCCTTGGGCCAGCGTGATGTGGGACGGCAAGATCTATGGCGTGCCGAAGGCCACCAACACCATCGCGCTGTTCTACAACAAGGATCTGTTCGCGAAGGCGGGCATCACCAATCCGCCGGAAACCTGGGACGAACTCCTCGAGGATGCGCGCAAGCTGAACGACCCCGCCAACAACGTCTATGGCCTGACCTGGTCGGCGCGCGGCAACGAGGAAGGCACGTTCCAGTTCCTGCCCTGGATCCAGATGGCCGGCGGCAGCTGGAAGCAGGTGAACGGCGAAGGCTCGGTCCGCGCGCTGGACCTGTGGAAGACGATGCTGGACGAAAAGCTCGGCAGCCAGGATGTCCTTAGCCAGGGCCAGTGGGACAGCACCGGCACCTTCAACGCGGGCAACGCGGCCATGGCGATTTCCGGCCCGTGGGAAATCAACCGCATGGCGACCGATGCCAAGTTCGATTGGGGCGTGGCACTCCTGCCGACCGAAACCGCGGGTGGCATCCGGTCCAGCGCGATGGGAGATTTCAACTGGGGCATCTTCGCTTCCACGCCGCACCCGGATGAATCCTTCCGCATGCTCGAATATTTCGTAAGCCAGTCCGACCGACTGTTCCCGGAATTCTCCAACATCCCGGCACGCAACGATATCCCGCTGCCCTCGACGGGCGATGCTCGCAAGGACGCTGCCCTGAAAGTGTTCCAGGAACAGCTGAACTATGCGCAACCGCGCGGTCCGTCCCCCGACTGGCAGAAGATTTCGAAGGCAATCTATGATGCGATGCAATCTGCCCTGACCGGGCAGATGTCGGCCCAGGATGCGCTGAATCAGGCGCAGACGACGATCGACGGCATCCTGAACGGGTAATGCCTTCAGGGCACCCGGCGACCTCCCGGCCGGGTGCCCCCTTTTCATCGAAGGAACGCGAATTGAGACGGATACGAACCTGGCTCATGGACGGGATAGGATTCGACATCGCCCTGGCGACGTTGAGTCTTGCATTTCTGCTGGCACTGGCAGGTGTTCCGCTGCTTTACAACGTGCTCATGAGCTTCCAGCAGGTTGACATGTTCAGCCTTGGCAGCCTGATCCGGCCTTGGGCCGGGCTGGACAATTATCGCGCCATCCTTGCGCAGCCGGAATTCGGCCTGGTGATGAGGAACACGGCGATCTTCGTCATCGGCTCCATCACCGGACAGTTCGTATTGGGCTTTGGCCTTGCGCTCTACTTCAACCAGAACTTTCCGGGGTCTTCAACGATACGGGGCCTTTTCCTTGTTTCCTGGGTGATGCCGGGCTTGGTGGTAGGCGCAATCTGGAGCTTCATCCTTGCGGGCGACTTCGGCGTCCTGAATGCGTTGCTGCAGATGACGGGCATCATAGATGAACCGATCTTCTGGAAATCGAACCCAGCCTTGTCGCTCTATGCGGTGATCATCGCAAACATTTGGCTGGGCCTGGCCTTCAACATGCTGCTCTTGTCGGTTGGACTGGCCTCCATCCCGCGCGATCTGTACGAGGCGGCCGAACTGGATGGCGCAACGCGCTGGCAACGGTTCTACACCATCACGCTGCCGATGATGCGCTCGACCATCGGGGCCGTCCTGTCGCTCGGCCTGATCGGCACCATGCAACAATTCGACCTCTTCCCCGCAATCACCGAAGGGGGCCCCGCCAATACCTCGAACGTGGCGCAATTCTGGGCCTGGCAGATGAGCTTCAAGCTCTATGACTTCGCGAAGGGCGCCACCATTTCCGTGATGATGCTGGTCCTCGTTCTGATCGCCTCGGTCGTCTATGTGCGCTCGACGCGCAGCGAGGTGCGGGGATGAACCGGAGCGGAAACAAATGGGCGCTGCTGGCAATTTCCCTTGTCTTCGCGGTGATCTACCTCTTTCCCCTGTACTGGATGTACATCACTTCGGTGAAATCGCAGTCCGAAGTCTTCGCCACCCCCCCGACCTTCTGGCCGCATAGCACCGATTTCGGGATCTACGCGACTGTGTGGGTCCGCCGGGCCGTGCCGTCATACATGTGGAACTCGCTGGTCATCGCCAGCGGCGTGACGGCGATCACCGTCTTCCTGGGCACAGGCCTGGCCTATGTGCTCGCCCGGCACCGCAACATCTGGATCGATGTCGGCCTCTTTGCCGTTCTGATGCTGCAGGTTCTGCCTGCCTCGGTCATGGTCACGCCCCTGTTCGTGGCCTTCAATCAACTGGGCCTGCTGGAATGGCCGCGAACTGCCGTGATCCTCGGTGCTTCGGCAAAGGCCATGCCCTTCTTCGTGGTCCTGGTCCGCGCCACCTTCATGACCGTCCCGCGCGAGCTGGAAGAGGCCGCGCTTGTCGACGGAAACTCCCGGCCAGGCGCATTCTTCTCCATCGTGCTGCCGCTCGCCCGAAATGGCGTTCTGGTCTGCGCCATCCTGACCTTCATGTCGGCCTTTGGCGAATACGTCTACGCCAAGTCCATCATCCAGGAGCCCGGCTTGCAGCCCGCCTCGGTCGGCCTGCAAAGCTTCCTCGGCCCCAACACAAAAGACTGGAATTCCATCATGGCCTACTCGGCGATGTACGTAACCCCCATCCTGGGTCTCTTCGTGCTGCTGCAGCGGCGCATCGTTTCGGGTCTGACCTCGGGGGCACTGAAGTGACGGCACAGATCGAACTTTCATCGGTCAACAAGAACTTCGGCGCCTACCATGCGCTGAAGGATGTGGATCTGGTCATCCAGAAGGGCGCCTTCATCGCCCTGGTAGGCCCCTCGGGCTGCGGGAAGTCGACGCTTCTTCGCACGATCGCAGGGCTGGAAACGATCTCTTCCGGCAGCATCACCATCGCCGGCCAGGACGTCACCCGGATGCCGCCGCGCGCGCGCGACATCGCGATGGTGTTCCAGTCCTATGCGCTCTACCCCCACATGACCGTGGCCGAAAACCTCACATATGCCCTGCGGATCAAGGGCGTAAAGCGCGCGCACGCGCGCAGGCGCGCCGAGGAAGTCGCCGAAGTCACCGGCCTGACCAACCTGCTGGACCGCTATCCGCGCGAGTTGTCGGGCGGCCAGCGGCAGCGCGTCGCGATGGGACGCGCCATCGTGCGCGAACCCAAGGCCTTCTTGTTCGACGAGCCGCTGTCCAACCTGGACGCGGCGCTGCGCGTGCACATGCGGGCAGAGGTGCGCAAGCTGCACAACCGCCTCGGCGCCACCTCGGTCTATGTCACCCATGACCAGATCGAGGCGATGACCATGGCAGACCACGTCGTCGTCATGCGCTCCGGCGTGATCGAACAGCAGGGGACACCGCTCGACCTGTACCATTCCCCCGTCAACCGCTTTGTCGCCAGCTTCATCGGCAGCCCGGCCATGAATTTCCTGACCGGCGTGGTGACCGAGAACGGCAGCCAGGTTCGCCTGCCCTTGCCCGGCGATCCCATCCTGAGCGTGACCCGGAAGTGTCAGCCCGGCACGCAGGTGATCGTGGGTCTTCGGCCAGAGCATCTGGAAACCGCCATGCCGGGCGATGCGAACACCATGGTGCTGCCGGTCGCCCTGGTCGAGAACACCGGATCGATGAGCTATATTCTGACGGATGGCGACCCGGGGATCACCATAGCGGCCAAATCGCTGGGAAAGGCCACGCATGTCGATCAGGTGCATGTCGCGATCCGGCCCGAACTCATCCACCTGTTCGACCCGGCCACCGGGCAAAGCCTGAACGACAGGGCCTAAGGCGCCGCGCTCCACATTGCAGGTCGCCATGCGCCGGCTCATGCCGGATTTCATCCGGGCATGACGAACACGGCGCATGTCCTGAGGGAACGCGCAAAGCGATCCGCCAAGACAACGCGGCCCGATGCTTTTGCTTCGGGCCGTGAGGGTCGTTGGATCGAAGGTCGCAATCACGGCTCGAAGGCCCCAATCTGGACCAGGCCGCCGTCGTTGAACTCGTGAAGGTTGGTGGTCATGATGGTGAAGGGGCGGCCCCTGGACCCAAGGCCCATGACGGGGCCCGCCTGGGTGGCGGTATGGGTCGACCGGACAGCGACCGTGTTGCCCTATCGGATGATGTCCCCGATCTTGAGCATGCCGTCCTTGAAGGTGGCGGCGGTCTTGTTGTTGTGCCGGCGGGCTTCCTCCGACTGGATCATCTGGCCCAGGGCGTCGTCGCCGGCCGAAACGCCAGGTTGCGCGGCCAACTGGTCGGCACCCTCGCCGGCCATGCCATCGCAGGCCGGATGAAGCGCAAGGACGCCCTCGCCGCCAAGGCCCGTTCCACGCCGACCGTCCTGATCCCGACCGGCGCGGAGGATCGTCTGCTGACCAATGATGAGCTGACCTCAACCGCCGCCGTATTGTCGAAATCTGGTATCCCCGCCGTGCGCGTCAGCATGGAAAGCACCGGCCATGGCATATCGGACGCCGGGATCAAGGCAGCACAAGAGGTCCTGAAGGGCATCCTGCCCATGACCGATCCCGTCACGCCATCGCCCTGACCCGCCGCCGCAGAAGGCGCTGGCAGAAACGGAGGTGCGAAGACGGGAACGGTACGGTTGAGCCTCGGACAAGTGTTAAGTCCAAGTTAATTCGCCATCGTAACCCGTTGATATTGCTTGGAACAAGCAAGCGTCCGAGCTCGGACGCCTCAGATCAGGCCGCGCCCCGCAAGGTTCCGCATCAGGGCCGCCGTGCCAAAGGTCCATTCCGGGACCTCGGTCGCCAGCCCCACCCGGTTGACCAGCCGGCCAAGCGCCGGGGTCTCGACCGTGACCAGGTCCCCCAGGTGGTGGGTGAAGCCCTGCCCCGGCCCGTCGCGGTCCTGGACCGGGGCGAACATGGTCCCAAGGTACAGGGCGAACCCATCCGGGTACTGGTGGTGCCGCCCCCGCGTCTGGGCCACAAGGTCCGCCGGATCGCGGCTGATCTCGGCCATCGAGGACCGCCCCTCCAGCCGGAACCCGTCCTCCCCCACGACCGTCAGGGAAAGCTCCAGCCGCCGGACATCCTCCAGCCCGAAGCCCCCATCGAACAGCCGGATGAACGGCCCCACCGAGGCCGAGGCGTTGTTGTCCTTGGCCTTGCCCAACAGCAGCGCCGACCGCCCCTCCACATCCCGCAGGTTCACGTCGTTGCCAAGCGTGGCCCCCTTGATGCGCCCGGCAGAGTCCACCGCCAGAACCACCTCGGGCTCGGGGTTGTTCCAGCGGCTGACCGGATGCAGCCCGACCGTGGCGCCCCAGCCCACGGCGCTCATCGGCTGGGCCTTGGTGAAGACCTCGGCATCCGGGCCGATGCCGACCTCCAGGTACTGGCTCCACAGCCCCTCGGCCTGCAACAGCCGCTTCACCTCGTCCGCCTCCTCGGACCCCGGCACCAGGTTCCGCAGCGAGGCACCCACCTTGCCCGCGATCCGGGCCCGCAACTCCTCGGCCCGCGCCGGATCGCCCCCGGCCCGCTCCTCGATGACCCGCTCGATCATGGACCGGGCGAAGGTCACGCCGCAGGCCTTCACCGCGGCCAGGTCGCAGGGAGCCAGGAGGCGGCTGCCCTCGCCCCGCTCCGACGCTGCCTCCAGTGCCTGAAGCGGGCCCAGGTCCTCGCCCTCAATCCCCGCCACGAACGCCGCCGGGTCAGGCTGCTCAAGCAGGTCCCGCATGGTCGGCGCGGTTGGAGTGGTCACATCAAAGACCCGCCCGCCCCGCGCCGCCACGATCGAGGGTCCGACACCCTCGCGCCAGACCCGCCCCACAAAGCTGCCTTCGCCCGGCAGACCGGTGTCCTGTGCCATTCCGTCCCCCTATCCAGCCACCAGGGCGCCGCGCCCCTGAACCACCCGCGAAGCCAGCCGCGCCCCGGCCGCCACCGACGCCGCAAGATCCTGCCCGTCCAGCCAGGCCGCAAGAAAGCCGGCGTTGAAGCTGTCGCCGGCCCCCGTGCTGTCGACCAACTCGGCCACTTGGGGCGGCCGGACGCGCACCTGCGACCCGCCAGCCCGCGCAAGCACCTCCGCCGCGCCGTTCTTCACCACGACGCACCCCGCCGCGGCATAGCGGTCCAGCGTGGCTTCGGGCGTGGCATCGCCGAAGGCCGAAGCTTCATCGTCGAAGGAGGGCAGGAGAATGTCGGCCAGCGCGGCCATCTCGGTCACCGCCGCGCACATCGCCTGGCGCGAGGGCCAGAGGCGCGGGCGCAGGTTCGGATCGAAAGCCACGCGGGTCCCCGACGTCCGAGCCGCCGATAGGGCCGCAAGCAGCCGGGCGCGAGCCTCGGGTTCCAGGATGGCCAGAGTGATGCCGGAAAGGTAGACCAAGTCGCGCCCGGCCAAGGCGGCGGCAAGGGCGGCGTTGTCTTCGGCCAGAAGCCGGGCCGCAGACCGGTCGCGCCAGTAGGAAAAGCTGCGCTCGCCTTGGGTGAGTTCGATCAGATAGAGCCCCACCGTCCGATCGGCCCGGCGCTGCACCTGCGCGGTGTCGATCCCGGCTTCGCCCATGAAGGCCAGCATCTGGTCTGACAGGGTGTCTTGCCCGACGGCCGAGAAATAACAAACCCGGCCCTCCGACGAAAGCTGACGACGCAGGTGCCAGGCCGTATTGAACGTGTCGCCCGCGAAGCCCATGGCGTAAAGCCCACCGGGTTGCGGCGCCATTTCCACCATGCACTCGCCGATGCAAAGGATGTCGGGCTGCGGTTGCGGCATGGGGTCGCCTCCTCTGCGCGGCCAATGCGGGCGGCAAGGTGCGGCGGCAACGCCACGGGCGCAAGCCCCTGTTTCGCGTGAATTCCGCGCGAAAGCCTAAGCAAGGCGGTGGCGCGGACCCGGTTTCATGGCAAGCTGCCGGCATGGACAGGATGGGAGGCGCGGATGACCGGCTGGAAGCAATGTGCCCAGATGCCCCGCTGGGGCCAGGCTGAATGGGAGGCGATGCAGGGCGTCGCTTCGCCGGGGCCGGATGGCATGTCGCGCATCGTACCGGCCTTCCTGAAGGTGGCGCCTCCCGGCGGGCTCGACGCGGCGGCGATGTTGGCCCTTTTGTCCCAGATCGGCCAGTTGGGCGGGCGGCTCACGCGGCCCGAAGCCGACAGGCTGGCCAGCGCCCTGCCTCCGCCGGGCGAAAGCGTGGCGGAACTGCGCCTTGTGATCCACCTGCCGCGGCCGAAGCTGGACGAACTGGCGCAACTGGGCGCGGTGCTGCATGTCGGTCCACCGGTGGCTCTCCCATTGGTTCCGCTGACCGAAATGAGCCAGCCGGGCGAGAACCTGCAGCTGGACGGCGCGGCCCCAGCCTCGACGCCGATCCTGGGAGTCATCGACGACGGCATTCCGTTCCTCCACGCCCGCACGCGGCGCGGCGCCGCAGCCAGCCGGATTGCGGCCATCTGGCTTCAGGCCGACGCCCGCGTGCCCGCGGCCTTTGGCGCGGGCCTTGTCCGGATCGGCCGGCAATTGGACCGGGGGGACATCGAAACCATGCTCGCCTCGGGCGAGACCGAGGCGGACATCTACCGGCGCATGAACCGCTCGCTTCTGCCGGTGACACAGCACGCCTCGACCAACCACTTGGTCAGCCATGGCGCGCAGGTGCTGGACAGCGCGGGCGGGGCGGATCCCTTTGCCGCCACCGATGCCGGGTTGCGCGATGTCGACATCCTCGCGGTCCAGCTGCCTCCTGCGGCGGTCGCTGACACATCGGGGCGGAGGCTGGATCCCTATGTGGTAATGGGCCTGCGCTGGATGGTGACGGAAGCGTTGCGTCTGTGCCGCGCCCGGGGCGGGCCGGTGCCGTTGATCGTGAACATCAGCATGGGCTCGCTTGGCGGCCCCGGCACAGCCAGCGCCTTCCTCGCGGACTGGATCGCGCATGAGATGGACCGTTATCGCAAGCTGTCTGGCGCGGGTCCGGATGACCCCGGCCTGCGGGTGGTGCTGCCCTACGGCAATTCCTGGCGTGACCGCCTGGTGGCCAAGGCGGAGGTGCGCCAGGATCAGCCGCTGAGGTTCACCTGGCGGCTGCAGCCCGACGACCATTCCGCCTCGTTCCTTGAATTGCGGTCCTCGGGTGACACATCCGGCCTGCGGCTGACCATCGTGGCGCCCGATCCGCGCGTTCCTCTGCTTTCTTTGGCCTGGGACCAGGCGGCGCAGGGCTGGCGCTGCAACGGCCCCTCGACCAGGCCGCGTGCCGCGCTGCTGCCGCTGGCAGAGGCTCCGCAGACCGCGCTGCTTCTGGCGCTGGCGCCGACCGAGCGCCCCGATGGCGGGGAAGTGGCTCCTGCCGGGGCCTGGCAGGTCGAGGTGAAGGCGGAGCCGGGAACAGATGTCACCGTTACCGCCCAGGTGCAGCGCGACGACACACCCGCGGGCTATCGGCTGCTTGGCCGCCAGCCCTGGCTGGACCATCCCGCCGGTTGGACCTGGGACGGCGAGATGCGGGGCTATCTTGACCCCGGCCCGGGCCCGGTCACGCGCAAGGCCTCGGCGGCGGCCCATGCGGGGATCGACCGGCCCGACGCCATTCCCGTGGGGGCGCTTCGGCACGGCACCCCGGTTACATCCTCGTCCTACAGCGCCGAGGGCGGCACGCCCGGCAGCGCAGGCCCCACGCTTTCTGCGCTTGCGGATGACGGTGCCATCCTTGGTGGTCGTCTGACCACGGGTGTGCTGTCGGGCTCATCGGCCCGGCTCTCGGGCACCTCGGTCGCGGCACCTGCCGTGGCACGCCGCATGATCGAGCGCCTGCTGGCCGGTCAAGACATCGGTCTGGCCGATCTCATCGGCCAACCGCCGGGCCCGGCGCCCGATTCGCGCCGGGGCTTCGGCGCGCTGGAGGGCCAGCGCGCCCGGTCGGTGGCCGAGGGTTAGCGGACCTCAGACGCCGCTGTTTCGCCATTCGGCGACGGCCGCCTGCCAGACCACGGGCAGGCTGTGCCAGGCGCCGGGGGCGGGCAGCGTGACGGTGTCGGTGCCGTGCCAGGCGCCGGGACCGGTTTGCGCCAGCGCCGCCCGCAATTCGCGCAGAGTGAAGTCGCGCGGCCCGACCGTGCCGTCAGCTCCCGGGCGTGCCCAGTCCTGCCCGCGGGCGCGGAACACCGGCACCGCACCACCGCCTGCGGCATGGGCGATGATGGCAAGCGTGGTGGACAATCCCAGAAGCCCGCCATGGGCGCTGTCCACGGGGAAATGCACGCCCGCAACGGTGCGGTTGTCGGCGATGCGCGCCGCTAGCCGGAAGAGAAGCGTGAGAAAATCCGGCGGACCCTCGGGCACCGGTGCGCCCTCGGCAAGGGGAAGCCAGTTCATCAGCGCCGCGATCCCCGAGCCGGCCGTGGTCGCACCCGACGCATCGGCTTCGGCCGCCGCCAGCCGAAGGCAGGCAAGCGCCGTGGCAAAGGCATGAGCTTCCGTCGAATGGCCCGAAGGATAGCTGGAATGGCCCGGCGTCTGGATCACCGGCTGGATCAGCGGCGAAAGGTCGATTGCCCGGGGAACGGTGCATAGGTGCTTCACCCCCATCTCGACCGCCGAAACAGCCGAATACACGGCCCCCAGGAACAGAAGCGTCCATTGCCGGCGCGTGGCGCTGAGCCACTGCTGCGCGCCGAAGAAGGACATCAGGTCGCCCTGCTGCGCCAGGATCTCGGCCATCCGGTCGTCGCGCAAATCTGCCGCGGCCCGCAGGATCGGCAGTTCCCGCGCGATGTCTTCGTATCGCGGAGGGGTCAGGGCGACGAGCGTGGAGCCGGAGACCGAGACCGCCACGGCACCGCTTTCCGGTGCGATCTGGAACAGCGACAGCGCCTCTCGTCCCAGCACCACGTTGCGCGGCGCGGCATCCAGCCGCTTCAGCCGCGCCAGCTCCTCGGCTGCACTGGCAGAGGGGCCAAATGTCGATGGCCCCGCCCATCCCGGCGCCGCGGTGCCATCCCAGTAGCCGCCAAGCGCCTCGGCCGTGACCGCCAGGGCAGCGGACAATGTGCCCGAGGTCGCCCCGCCCAGATGGACACCCGCAACCCCATGAACGCCATGCACCCCGTGGACGCCATGAACGCCGTGGACGCCGTGAACCCCATGCACACCATGAACCCCGTGGACGCCATGAACACCGTGCACACCCGCGACTGACATGATCCCTCCCGCGTTGACCCACGGTCAGGATGAGGTCTGCGGCGCATGTTGCAAGTGCACAGAATTGCATCCTCTGCGTTTCACGCGGTTTTCACGCAGACCTAACGCCAGAATGGCAGTTGGAAGCCACAGCTTGGTGCTGTTAACATTCCCCCGCGTCAATCGCGGCGGAATGAATGCGGCTGCAGCTGATCGGAACCACGGAACTCCGTGACTCCGCCGGGCGGGATTGTACCCCGCGTTCGGCGAAGGCCCGTGCGATTCTGGCACTTCTTGCGCGTGCTCCGGAACGACGCCGCACTCGACGCTGGCTGGAAAGCCGGCTCTGGTCGGACCGGGGGGCCGAACAGGCCAGCGGCTCCCTGCGCCAGGCACTTATGGAGATTCGCCGCGCGCTTGGACCGGATGCCGACCTTCTGTTCACCGACCGCGAAGCCGTCTCGTTTGCGTCGCTGAGAACCGATCTGGACGATGACCCCACGGCCGCTGCGCGCGCCTTGGCGCAGGGCCGCGAGTTCCTGGAAGGGCTGGATGTCGCCGACGATGAATTCGAGGACTGGCTTCGCGCCGAGCGACAGCGTCTCGCGGGCGGCACCGAGCGCAGCACGACAGGCGGCTTCTCGCTGGCCCCCACGCCGCTTCTCGTCTCGGCGCGCGACCTGCCGGGCGGTTCGGCAGGCTTCGTGGCGCTGGCGCTGGCCGATGCCATCGGCCAGTTGGTCACCGAGTTCGCCGAGGTCGAGCTTTACACCGACGGCCCCGATGGCGTGACCGAACTGTCACTTCCGACGCGCGGGCTCCTGCTGACCGTTCAGGGTGCGCTTTTGGGCGGGGCGCTGCAGGTGCTGGTGACACTGGCTGTGCGCCCGGCGCGCCAGATCCTGTGGTCGCGCCGCGCCGTCCTGCCGCTCGAGGCGGCCGACCTGGCGCAGGCGGGGGACTTTCCGCAGATCGTCTACCAGGCTGCTGAGGCTGTCTTTTCGGCGATTGCCGCCCTACCCCGGCGCGGCAACGAAGAGGTTCTGGTCGATGCGGCCATCGGCCAAGCCGTGCGCGACATGTTCAGCTTCGAGGCCGAGCGCCTGCGCCGCGCCGACCGCAAACTGGCCGAGGTGACGTCGGCCACCGGGCTGCCCCGCGCCTGGGCCTGGCGCGCCTACCTGCGCCAGATCATGGCGGTCGAGCGCACCGAGCCCGACTGGGGCCGCCTTCGGCTTGAGGCCGACGAGTTTTCGCGCCGCTCGCTCGAGGTGCCCGGGGCCAGCCCGCTGATCCTTGCGCTTGGCTCGCAGGTCCGGGCAATGCTCGATTCCGATCACGACGCCGGGTCGGCCATGGCCCGCGAAGCCTTGCTGCAGAGCCCGTTCAACGCCTTCGGCCATGCCGCCATGTCCGGCGCGCTGTTGCGCGCGGGTCGTGCCGAAGAAGCCCTTGCCGCCGCCCGTCAGGGGTCGGCGGTTGCCGGCCGTTCTGCCTTTGCCTTCTGGTGGGAGGCACTGGCTGGATTGTCGGCGATGCAGCTTGGCCGGCTGGACGAGGCGGCGGCGCATTACCAGGCCGCCCATATCCGCGCGCCAAATTTCCGAGCGCCCCTTCGTCACCTCATCGTCCTGAACTTGGTCGCGGGAAGGACGGAGAAAGCCGAACAGCTTATGGCCGCCCTGCGCCGGATCGAGCCCGATTTCACTCTGGCCCGTGTGCGCGAGGATCGTAGCTATCCTGCCGCGACGCTGCGCAGCGGTCCTTTGCTGCTGAAGGCGCTATCGATGATGTGACCGGGCCGTTCAGGCCCAGTCCAGCGCCGGCCCCATGGGCACGATCCCGTTCGGATTCAGCGACTTGATCGAGTAGTAACCGCGCTTGATGTGGTCCAGGCTCACTGTCCCGCGCACTCCCGGAATGGCCAGGACCCGCCGCAGATAGGCGGACAGCCCGGGATAATCCGCGAGCCTGCGCAGGTTGCACTTGAAAATGCCGTGATAGGCCGCATCGAACCGAACGAGCGTCACGAAGACCCGGATGTCGGTCTCGGTGAAAGCCGCACCGTGCAGGAAGTTGCGCCCATCCGCCAGCCGCGCCTCCAGCGCATCCAGCGCCTCGAACACCTGCACCACCGCTTCGTCATAGGCGGCCTGTGTGGTGGCAAAGCCGGCGCGGTACACCCCATTGTTCAGCCGTGGATAGACCCAGTCGTTCAGCGTGTCGATCTCGGCTTCCAGCCCGAGGGGGCGCAGCGAGGGGCCAGAGGCCAGCGCGCCGAAGCCCCTGTCGAACATGGCGACGATGTCAGCGGATTCGTTCGAAACGATCGTGCCCGTGGCCTTGTCCCACAACACCGGCACCGTGGCGCGGCCGTTCGCCTGCGGATCGGCCTTCACATAGATCTCATGCATCCAGGTGGCGCCGTTCACATGGTCCACCGTTGCCCCAGGCGTGGCATCCGCGCCTTGCGCGAAGTGCCAGCCCTCGGAACCCAGCACCGGCTCGACGACGGAAACCCCGATCACCTGCTCCAACCCCTTCAGCTTGCGCGCGATCAGCGTGCGGCTGGCCCAGGGACAGATCAGCGCGACATACAGATGATAGCGCCCCGCCTCGGTCTTGTAGCCGCCCAGCCCGGTCGGCCCCGGCGCGCCATCGGGCGTCACCCAGTTGCGGAAGGTCGAGACCTGCCGCACGAAGCCGCCCTTGTCATCGACCGCCTGCACCGGCTGCCAGTCGCCCTGCCATCTGCCATCGACCAGCATCTCAGACCGCCTTCCGCGTCAGGCGGATGGTCGTGCCCCAGGGGTCGGCTGGCGCGGCGCTTCCCGCCCGAGCCATGATTGCGGCGTATTCTTCGGGCGTTGCCAGCAGTTCGAGCTCGGCCAACCCTGTCGTCGGCAGGTCGCGCGGCCCTGCGTTGCGGCTGTTCCAGATGTTCGCGCCAATGTGGTGGTGATAGCCGCCCGAGGACAGGAAGGCCGCGCCGGGGTAGTGCGCCATCACCTCCATGCCGATCAGTCCGGACCAGAAGTCCTCGGCTGCATCGACCTTGCCCACCTGCAGGTGAACATGGCCGACCACCGTGCCCTCGGGCGCACCGGCCCAGGGCGCGCGGGCCGCCCCCGCAAGATCGGGCAGATCCAGCGGCTCGGTTGCCATCTTCAGGCTGCCATCGGCATTGCGCCAGGCCGGCCGCGGCCGGTCGGCATAGACCTCGATCCCGTTGCCCTCGGGGTCGGCCAGGTAGATCGCCTCGCTGACCAGGTGGTCAGAGGCGCCCTGTACCGGCACCCGCGTTTCAGCCGCATGGCGCAACCAGGCGCCAAGCGCGGCCCGCGACGGCAGAAGGAACGCCGTGTGGAACAGCCCCGCTTCGCGCGGGCTGGCCCGGCGCGCCGCCTTGTCACCGCGCAACTCCAGCAGCACCCGTTCGCCGGCACCAAGCAGCACAGCGCTGCCGTCCGACGACAGGCGCCGCAGGCCGAGGGCGGTCTCATAGAACCGCGCAACGGTCTCGACATCGTTCACCGTCAGCGCGACGCGGCCGACCTCGACGGGGGCGGAAGCGGTGGACATGGCTGTTCCTCCAGGAAAAGGGCGGCCGCACGGACCGCCCCGTTGGGTTCAGGTCAGGCAGAAAGCCTCAGCGGCGGTCGTCCAGCGCCCAGGCCCCGGCACCAAGCAGCGCCTGCACGACCATCACGATGGCCCAGAACACCGGGTATTCCCAGCCACCGCCGGCATTCGAGAAGAAGAAGCCCGCCGCGCCATGGCCGAACCAGGCGGCGCCCAGAAGCACCGGCACCAACGCCAGCGAGACGATGCGGGTCTTGAACCCGGCGATCAGCGCCAGGCCGCCCAGAAGCTCAGCCGCGATGGTGACATAGGCAAGGAAGGCCGGAAGGCCGATGGATTCGAAGTAGCCGGCGGTGCCGGCCGGGGTGAAGACGACGATCTTCAGCGCAGCATGGGCGACGAACAGCGCGCCGGTGGTCACGCGCAGCAGGGCGGCGGCATAGTCCGCGGTCGAGGTCGAGGCAGAGAGAGAGGTGGAAGCGGTGGCCATGGCGGCTCCTTTCTGACGGTTGGCCCGGCATCCGGGCGATGACCGCAAGATGGAGCTTTCCAGCATGGAAGATAATCTACCTTAACGGCAGATCACCCCTTCCAATTCGGAAGCAATCAACCCTGCCCCCGAAACTCGGACACCAGCGCGTCAATCAGCGCGCGCAGTTTGGGCGCGACATGGCGGCCGCTTGGCCAGAGCAGATGAATTGCCGTGGCCACCGGCAAGTCGCCTGCCAGGATCGGGCGGACACGGCCCTGCGCCAGGCTGTCGGCGCAGACGAAATCCGGCACGTAGGCGATCCCCAGGCCGGCTTCCGCCGCCGCAAGGCAGGCTGAAGCGTTCGACAGGGACAGCCGCCCCGTCACGGCAACACGCCGCCCGCCGGCAAAGCCCCAATGCATCGGATCGCGCATGTTGGTGTCCAGGATGCAGTCATGCCCCGCCAAGTCGCCCGGCTCCGCCGGCTCGCCTCGTGCCGCCAGATAGGCGGGCGCGGCCAGCACCACCATGTCGGCCTGCCCGAGGCGCCGCCCGGTCAGCGTGGCATCCGACAATGTCCCCACCCGCACCGCCGCATCGAACCCCTCGTCCACGAGGTTCACGAAACGGTCGGTGAACTGCACGTCCAGCGCGATCTCGGGCCAGGCCACGGCAAAGCGGGCAAGCACAGGTGCAAGGCGAAGGGTTCCAAAGCTCAGGGGCGCGGTCAGGCGCAGCCGGCCGCGCGGCACCACTGCGGCCTGGCGCATCTCGGCCTCAAGCTCTTCGAAGCCCTCGATCAGCCCGCGCAACCGATCGGCATAGGCCTGCCCCGCCTCGGTCAGCGCCAGCGCCCGCGTCGTGCGGTGCAGAAGCTTCACGCCCAGTTCTGACTCCAGCCGCGCCACCAGCTTAGAGGCCTGCCCTGACGATGTGCGCAGGCGCCGGGCGGCTTCGGCAAAGCTGCCGGTCTCCACCACCTTCATGAACATGCGCTCGGCCGGAAGTCTCTCCATCCGGCCAGCTTGCGGCGGCCCGTCCTGTCTGTCCAGCCGCGCGCTTCCTGAGCCCGGTCCTTGCACCCCGGCCCGGCTTCATGCCATGCAAACCTGAACAAAGGGGCGGGCATGGTCACGCTGAAACAGATCGCGGCGAAGGTCGGCGTCTCGCAGGCCACGGTCAGCCGTGTGCTGAACTTCGACGTCACGCTCTCTGTCTCGCCCCAGACCCGACAGTCGATCATCGAAACCGCCGAGGCGCTGAACTACGCCACGCCGCGCGCGCGCCAGAAGGCGAAGGTCAAGGCCACGCCAGGGCCGCTGAAACTTGCGCTGGTCCATTTCCTGCGCCCCGAACAGGAACTGGCCGATCCCTATTACGTCGGCCTCCGACTTGGAATCGAGACGCGCTGCGCCGCTGTCCAGGCCGAGACGATGAAACTCTACCATTCCGCAGCCCTGCCCGACCCGAAGATCCTGAACGCCGCCTCGGGCGTCATCGCCATCGGCATGCAGGAAGAGGAAGACGTTGCCTGGCTGAAGGCCCATGCCCGCCACTTGGTCTTTGCAGACTATGCGCCCGACGATGACGAGATCGACGCGGTCGAGAACGACCTCGCCAGTGCCATGCGCAAGCTCTTGAAGGCGCTGACCGCCGCAGGCTACCGGCGCATCGGCTTTGTCGGCTGGTGGGATCACCGGCCTGACGGATCGGTGCGCGGCCGTGAAGTGCGCTGCACGGCCTACATGGACTGGATGCAGGCCGCTGGCCTTTATGACCCCGAAATCTGCCTCGCCGACTACAACACCGAAGAAGCCGGCTACCGCCTGACCCTCCAGGTCCTGTCGCGCCCTGACCGGCCGGATTGCCTGATCACCGGCAACGACAACATGGCGGTTGGCGCCTATCGCGCCATCCACGAGCTTGGGCTGTCGATCCCGTCCGACATCGCGGTCGCCTCGTTCAACGACATCTCGGTCGCGCAGTTCCTCAACCCGCCGCTGACCACCGTGCACCTGCCGTCGGAAGAGATCGGCGAAACCGCCGTCGACCTGCTGATCGAACGAATCGGCGGTCGCCGGACACCCAAGCGCAGCGTGCTTTCGGCGCGGATCGCATGGCGCGCTTCTGCCTTGCAGCCCCGATCGTGACCACAGCGAAGACGAGTTTTACCTTTTCTGCGTCAATGGGTTGCGCCGATCAAAGTAAAAATTAAGTAAAACTTGCGCGATGGTTTTACCTGCGCTAGCCTTTCCGTGACGGGGCAGGAGGAAGGCCCCGCATCTGGGAGGAATACGACATGAAGCCATTCGCCATTTCCTGGCGGACGGGCCTTTGGGCCGCCGCCGGTATCCAGCTTCTCACCTCGACCACGGCGCTTGCGACCGAGATCACGGTCTGGTGCTGGGACATGAACTTCAACGGCGCCACCATGAAGGAAGCCGCCGCCCGGTACGCGGCCACCAATCCCGATGTCACGTTGAACATCGTCGACATGGCCAAGGCCGATGTGGAACAGAAGCTGCAGGCGCAACTCGCCTCGGGCACGACCGAGGGCCTTCCCGACATCGTGCTGATCGAGGACTACGGCGCGCAGAAGTATCTTCAGTCCTTCCCCGACGCCTTCGAGCCGCTGAACGACAAGCTCGATTACAGCCAGTTCGCGCCCTACAAGGTTGCGCTGGCGACGCTGGACGACAAGACCTACTCGCTGCCCTTCGATTCCGGCGTGACCGGCTTCTTCTACCGCAGCGACCTTCTGGAGCAGGCAGGCTACAAGGAAGCCGATCTGCAAGACATCACCTGGGACAAGTACATCGAGATCGCCAAGGCGGTTAAGGAAAAGACCGGCCATGTGATGCAAGGTCTCGACACCAGCGATTCCGGCGCCATCAACATCCTGATGCAGTCCGCGGGCAGCTGGTACTTCAACGAGGACGGCACGCTGAACATCAAGGACAACGCGGCCTTCAAGGCGGCGCTGACCCAGTACCAGAAGATCATGATGACGCCAGAGATCTGGAAGCCGATCTCGGGCTGGAACGAATTCACCGGCGCCTTCACTTCGGGTGAAGCGGCATCCGTCGTCACCGGCGTCTGGATCACCGCGACGATCAAGGCCGCGCCGGACATGGCCGGCAAATGGGGCGTTGCGCCCATCCCGAAGCTGGACGGCGTAGAAGGCGCAACCCATGCCTCGAACCTCGGCGGCTCGTCCTGGTACGTGCTGTCCTCCTCGGCCGAAAAGGATGCGGCGACCGACTTCCTGGCCACCGTCTGGGGCAAGGACGTGGACTTCTACCAGAAGATCTTGGTCGACCAGGGCGCCTTCGCCACCTACCTGCCGGCCCGCGAAGGCCCGGCGTTCAAGGCCTCGGACGACTTCTTCGGCGGCCAGCCGGTCTGGGCGAACTTCTCGACCTGGCTGCAGGCGATCCCGTCGGTGAACTACGGCATCTATGTCAACGAAGTGAACGCCGCCATCGCGGCACAGCTTCCGGCCCTGGCCAAGGGCGGCTCGGTTGACGAGGCCATCGCGGCCATCGACGCTCAGGTGTCCCAGCAGATCCAGTGACCCCCGCGGTCGTCTGATCGATAAGGCGGAAGGACCCCCAGGGCCCTTCCGCCCCTTTCGACCCGTTCCCGCCAGAAAGGTCGCTCATGTCCGCCTCTCGTCATACCCGCAGCGCGAGCCTGAATGGATGGGCCTTCATCGCCCCGGCCATGGTGCTTCTGGGCGTGTTCATGGCCTTTCCGATCCTGTGGTCGCTGTGGATGAGCTTCCAGACCGGCAAGGGAATGAACTTCAAGTTCGGCGGCTTCGCCAACATCATCCGGCTGACCAAGGACCCGGTCTTCCTGCACGCCCTGACCAACACCCTGACCTTCCTGGTGGTGCAGGTCCCGATCATGCTGACCCTTGCGCTTCTGTTCGCCGTGGCGCTGAACGATTCCAAGCTGCGGGGCCGGTCCTTCCTGCGCACCGCCATCTTCCTGCCCTGCGTGACCTCGCTGGTCGCCTACTCCATCCTCTTCAAATCCATGTTCGCCGGGGACGGCGTGGTGAATGACGCGCTTCTTGCGCTGCACATCATCTCTGCGCCGATCCCCTGGCTGACCGATCCGTTCTGGGCCAAGGTCGTCATCATCATGGCCATCACTTGGCGCTGGACCGGGTACAACATGATCTTCTACCTGGCCGCGCTGCAGAACATCGACCGCTCGATCTACGAGGCCGCGCGCATCGACGGCGTGCCGGCCTGGGCGCGGTTCGTCCACCTGACCGTTCCGATGCTGAAGCCAGTGATCCTGTTCACCACCGTGACCTCGACCATCGGCACGCTGCAACTGTTCGACGAGGTGAACAACATCACCGCTTCCGGCGGCAACGGCGGCCAACCCTCGGACGCCACGCTGACCCTGTCGCTCTACATCTACAACCTGACCTTCAAATTCATGCCGAACTTCGGCTACGCCTCCACCGTGTCCTACGTCATCGTCGTGCTGGTTGCGGTGCTTAGTGCCTTGCAGTTCTGGGTCGCACGGGAGCGTCGGAAATGAACCCGATCACCCTTCTCAGCCGCGGACTTGTCTATCTGGCCCTTGGCCTTGCCGCCTTCGTCTCGGTCTTTCCGTTCTACTGGATGGTGGTCGGCGCCACCAACACCACGAATGACATCAACATCGGCAAGGCCACCTTCGGCTCTGCCCTGTCCCAGAACGTCACGAACTTCTTCGCCCAGGTCGACGTGCCGCTGGTCTTCTACAACAGCGCGAAACTGGCGATCCTCGGGACGATCTTCACTCTGATCGTCTCGTCCCTCGCCGGCTACGGCTTCGAGATCTTCCGTTCGCGCGTCCGGGAACGGATCTTCGCCGTCCTGCTTCTTCTGCTGTCGATCCCCTTCGCCGCGATTATGGTGCCGCTGTTCATGCTCATGGCCAGGCTGGGCCTGATGAACACCTATGCCGCCATCATCCTGCCCTCGGTCGCCTCGATCTTCATCATCTTCTACTTCCGCCAGTCCACCAAAGCCTTCCCGGCCGAGCTTAGGGACGCCGCACGGATCGACGGGCTGAAGGAGTGGCAGATCTTCTTCTACATCTATGTTCCGGTGATGCGTTCGACGTATGCGGCGGCCACGATCATCATCTTCATGGCGAACTGGAACGCTTATCTCTGGCCGCTTCTGGTGATCCAGACGGCAGAAAAGAAGACCATCACCCTTGTGATCTCCTCGCTCGCCTCTGCCTATACCCCCGATTTCGGCGTCGTCATGGTGGGCACCGTGCTCGCGACCCTGCCCACCATCCTCGTCTTCTTCTTCCTCCAGCGGCGCTTCGTCGAAGGCATGCTGGGGTCCGTCAAGTAAGGTCCGTCATGCGCTTTCTCTCCGACTTCAACGACGACTGGCTGTTCGAAGGCCGCGACACCGTGCGCCTACCGCACAACGCGGTGGACCTGCCCTTCTCCTATTTCGACGAAAAGGCGTATCAACGCCCCTTCACCTACGAAAAGACCTTCGAGGCCGATCCCGCCTGGGAAGGCCGCGAGGTTTCGCTGCGATTCGACGGGGCGATGGCCAATGCCGAGGTGCGGCTGAACGGCACCCATCTCCTCCGCCACCCGGACGGCTACACCCCCTTCACCGCCCGCCTGACGACCAAGCTGAAGCCCGGCCGCAACACGGTGACCGTGACCGTGGACGGAACCGAGAACCCCGACATCCCGCCCTTCGGCGGCGTCATCGACTATCTCACTTACGCCGGGCTCTACCGCGAGGCCTGGCTTGTCGTCACCGCGCCGGTCTCCATTGCCCAGGTCAAGATCGAAACCCCGGACACCATCGCAGGCGCCCGCCGGGCCGAGGTGCAGGTCTGGCTCGACAACCCGCGCAACCTCCCCCTTTCGGGCAGCCTCAGCGCCCGGCTGCGCGATGGGGCAGGCGCTGTTGTCGCCCAGGCCGAAATCCCCGTCGCCAGCGCCGAACTCGCCTTCACCCTGACCGGCCCCGCCTCGCTGCGCCTGTGGGACATCGACGACCCCGCGCTCTACACGCTGGATCTCACGCTGAACACGCCGCATGGTCAGGACGACCACGCCACCCGCTTCGGCTTCCGCCAGGTGGATTTCACCGCCGAAGGGTTCCACCTGAACGGCAAGCGGCTCAAGCTGCGCGGCCTGAACCGCCACCAGTCCTTCCCCTATTGCGGCTACGCCCTGGGCAAGGCAGCGCAGGTGAAGGATGCCGAGATCCTCAAGCACGAGCTGCGCGTGAACATCGTGCGCACCTCGCACTATCCGCAATCCAAGTACTTCCTCGACCGCTGCGACGAGCTTGGCCTTCTGGTCTTCGAGGAAATCCCCGGCTGGCAGCACATCGGCAAGGCCAAATGGAAGGACGAGGCGGTCGAGAATGTCCGCCGCATGATCACCCGCGACTGGAACCACCCCTCCATCGTCATCTGGGGCGTCCGCATCAACGAAAGCCAGGACGACCACGATTTCTACGTCCGCACCAATGCGCTGGCCCGCCGTCTTGACACCACCCGCCCCACGGGCGGCGTGCGCTACATCACGGACAGCGAGTTGCTGGAAGACGTCTACACGATGAACGACTTCATCCTCGGCAACGAGGAATGGGGCGGCAACCGCCCGCGTACGCCCCTGCGCCCCCAGCAGGAGGTGACGGGGCTCGACCGTGTCGTGCCCTACATGATCACCGAATACGGCGGCCACATGTATCCCACGAAGTCCTGGGATCAGGAGCAGCGTCAGGCCGAACATGTTACCCGCCACCTAGAGGTGATGAACGCCGCCTACGGCGATCCGCAGATCGCGGGCTGCATCGGCTGGTGCGCCTTCGACTACAACACCCATCGCGATTTCGGCTCGGGCGACCGCATCTGCCACCATGGCGTGATGGACATGTTCCGCGAACCGAAATTCGCGGCCTACGCCTATGCCAGCCAGTCCGACCCCAAGGACGGCGTGATCCTGCAGCCCGTCACCTTCTGGGCGCGGGGCGAACGCAACATCGGCGGCGTGCTGCCGCTGATCATCCTGACCAACTGCGACGAGGTCGAACTGCGCTACGGCAACCATCCGCCCAAGCGCGTCTCGCCCGACCGCGAGACCTATCCCCACCTGCCCCACGCCCCGGTCATCCTGGACCGCCGGCATTTCACCAATGACGAGCTGGGCCTCTGGGGCATGACCTGGGAGCATGGCGAGATCATCGGCTACATCGACGGCAAGCCCGTGGCGACCTACCACATGGTGTCCGACCAGGTGGCAACCCGGCTGGAGGTCGCGCCCGACGCCACGCGCATCGGCGCGCATGATGCGGTGCGCGTGATGGTCCGCGCCCTGGACCAGGTCGGCCACAAGCTGCCTTTCTTCCCCGAACCGGTGTCCATCACCGTCACCGGCGCCGGTCGCCGCATCGGCCCCGGCTTCGTGCCGCTGCGCGCGGGTTCCACCGGCTTCTGGATCCAGGCGACCGGACCCGGCGAGATCACCGTCACCGTGTCCTCCGACCGCCTGGGGGCACAGGTCGTCCACCTTGTCGCGGAGGGATCGGCATGAGGATTGCGCAGCAGAATCCCTCGAAGAATCTTGCAGATTCCTTCGAAGGAATTTGTGGACCCGATGCTCCGGAGGCCCGCCCATGACCGCTCTCACGCTACGCGGCATCACGAAATCCTATGGCGCCGTCGGTGTCATCAAGGGTGTCGATCTGGATATCGCACCCAAGGAATTCGTGGTCTTCGTCGGCCCATCGGGCTGCGGCAAGTCCACCCTCCTGCGCATGATCGCGGGGCTGGAGGAAATCACCGGTGGTGACCTCCTGATCGGCGGCAAGCGCATGAACGACACCGATGCCGCCCATCGCGGCATCGCCATGGTGTTCCAGTCCTATGCGCTCTATCCCCACATGACGGTGCGCGAGAACATGGGTTTTGCCCTGAAGTTCGCGGGCCTGCCGAAGGACAAGATCGACACCCGCGTCAATGCGGCCGCGAAGACGCTTGGCCTGGAAAAGCTGATGGACCGCCGCCCGAAGGACCTCTCCGGCGGCCAGCGCCAGCGCGTGGCCATCGGCCGCGCCATCGTGCGCCAGCCGCAGGTCTTCCTGTTCGACGAGCCGCTTTCGAACCTCGACGCCGAACTGCGCGTCCACATGCGCATCGAGATCGCGCGTCTGCACAAGGAACTCGCCACCACCATCATCTACGTCACCCACGACCAGGTCGAGGCGATGACGCTGGCCGACAAGATCGTGGTGCTGCGTGATGGCCGGATCGAACAGGTGGGCTCGCCGCTGACGCTTTACGATGACCCGGACAACCTCTTCGTCGCGGGTTTCATCGGCTCGCCCAAGATGAACTTCCTCAAGGCCCGCATCGACGGCGACCGCCTCGTCCTGCCTGAATTCTCCGGCCAGAGTCTCCCCCTGCCCCGCCTCGCCACCCGCCCGGTGAACGGCGCCGAGGTGACGCTTGGCCTGCGCCCCGAATTGTTCCGCCGCGGCGGCCCCGATGCGCTGGAACTGGTGATCGAGATCGTCGAGCAACTGGGCGGCGAGACCTTTGCCTATGCCCGGCAGGGATCGGGTGGCCAGGTTCTGACCCTCGCGGTCGAGGAAGGGCGAAGCCTCCAGCCAGGGCAGAGCCTTGCCGCGCGTTTCGACGCCGCCCGCGCGCTCCTGTTCGACACCTCCGGCCAGCGCCTGCGCTAAGCCCCCGCTCAGAGAAAATCCTTCTCCCCAAGCCCCCGGATTTGGAACGCGAGATACACGACAATCGTGGTAGATATTTCGCAAGGATCGTGAGACTCGCGATTCTCCGGCCCCCGGACAAGGGAGAAGGCACATGCTCGACGGACGTTTCGACCCTGGCTTCGAACATCTCTTCCGCAACGGGGACGAGGACCAGTCGCGCCAGCGCCGCGTCCTGATCGCCGTCTTCCTGGGGGCCCTGCCCTTCGCGGTGCTCGCCCTTCTGACGGCCCTCGTGTGACGGGGCAAGACATGACCCGCCACACCCCCGATTTCGAGCCCGAATTCAGCGGCGCCGCGGGTTCCGCCCCGCATGTCATCATCATCGGCGGCGGCGCCAGCGGCGTGCTTCTCGCCGTGCAGCTCCTCTCGCGCAAGGACAGCAACTTCTTCGTCTCGATCATCGAGGCGCGCCCCCGCGTCGGCCTTGGCCTCGCCTATTCGACCGAGGATGACGACCACCTCCTGAACACTCGCGCTCAGCACATGAGCGCGCTGGCAGACCAGCCCGGCCACTTCCTGGCCTGGCTTGCCCGCAACGGCCTGTTTGCCGACCCCGATGCCTTCGTCAGCCGGTCGATCTATGGCCGCTACCTGGCCGAACTCCTGGCCCCCTGGCAGGAAGGCGAGGACAAGCGCCGCCTGCGCCTGGTGCAGGCCACCTGCACCAGCCTGCGCGAACACATGGACGGCGTGATCGCCCATCTCGACAACGGCACGGTGCTGATCGGGGAACTGGCGGTGCTGGCCACCGGCCACACCGCGCCTGCCCCTGCGCCGGGCACCGCGCTCACGGATCCCTGGGCACCAGCCCCGGCTCTCGCGCCGGCAGACCGCGTGGCGATCCTCGGCACCGGACTCAGCATGGTGGACAGCGTACTCACGCTCCTGAACGCCGGCCACACCGGCCCGATCACCGCCCTGTCGCGCCGTGGACTGCTTCCCCGCGACCACGCCCATACCAATCCGTTGGTGATCCGGCTGGAAGATCTGCCACTCGGCGCCAAGGCCTCCGCGACCCTGCGCTGGATGCGCGGCCTCGCCCGCAAGGCCGAAGCCGAGGGCGGCACCTGGCGCGACGCTGTGGACGGCATCCGCCCGCATGTCCGTCGCCTGTGGCGCGCCCTGCCCCAGGCCGAACGCGCGCGCTTCCTTCGCCATGCCGCGTCCTGGTGGGACGTGCACCGCCACCGCATCCCGCCTGACTCGCGCCGGCGCCTCGATGCCGCCCTCGCCTCGGGCCAGCTCACGCTCCTGCGCGGCGCCTTCGTTGCGGCCCGCCCAGTCGATGGCGCCATCGACCTCTACTGGCGCCCCCACCGCCAGCGCGAACCGCAGGCATTGCGCGTGGCCCGCGTCACCGA
>Ga0209368_1000450_pt1 | contig 36467 bp, 38 predicted proteins | sample EBPBio242008_DNA_FD_185862 | JGI IMG/M metagenome (GOLD analysis project Ga0209368, IMG submission 185862) | Wastewater treatment Type I Accumulibacter community from EBPR Bioreactor in Madison, WI, USA - Reactor 1_4/24/2008_ DNA (SPAdes)... | ecosystem: Engineered > Bioreactor > EBPR >...
CGATGTCGCCAAAGGTGTTGCCGGGCTTCACCATGGCGATGCCGCGCATCAGCGCCTCGTGCGTGACGTCGATCAGGCGCTTGCGCCAGGGCTTGATGGGACCGGCGGCATACATCCGGCTGGTGTCGCCGTACCAGCCGTCGACGATGACCGTCACGTCGATGTTGAGGATGTCGCCTTCCGCCACGGCGCCGGTGGAGCGGCCCGGGATCTTGGCGCCAGGGATGCCGTGGCAGACCACCTGGTTGACCGAGATGCAGGAGGCGTGGCGATAGCCCTTGTAGCCGATGGTGGCCGAGACGACACCGTGCCGCTCGATCTCGGCGGTGATGAAGTCGTCCAGCTCGGCAGTGGTGACGCCGGGTTGCACCAAGGGGCCCACGGCATCAAGGATTTCGGCGGCGATCCGGCCGGCGGCGCGCATGCCGGCAAAGTCCGCATCTTCGTAGATGCGGATTCCGTCCCGGGTGATGCGGCCGCGCGTTTCGTCCATCGGGGTCTCCTGAAGCTGCCCCTAGATAATGCGCGGCGCGCGGATTGGCCAGAGGGCGGGGGTTTCCCGCCTTGGGTCGCGGCCCTATACCCAAGGCAAAACGGAGAGCGCCATGCCAAACCCCACCGCCGCCATGCTGGTGATCGGAGACGAGATCCTGTCGGGGCGCACCCGCGACAGCAACATGCACTTCCTGGCGGGGGTGCTGACGCAGCGGGGGATCCGGCTGGTCGAGGTGCGGGTGGTGGCAGATGACCACGGCGCCATCGTCGCGGCGGTGAATGCGCTGCGGGCGGGGGTGGATCATGTGTTCACCTCGGGCGGGATCGGGCCCACGCATGACGACATCACCGCCGATGCAGTGGCGGCGGCCTTTGGCGTGGCGATCGGCAAGCGGGCGGATGCCATGGCGCTTCTGTCGGCGCACTACGCGCGGCAGGGGCTGGAGTTCAACGAGGCGCGGCAGCGCATGGCGCGCATTCCCGATGGCGCGGTGTTGATCGACAACCCGGTGTCGGTGGCGCCGGGGTTCTCGGTTGGCAATGTGCATGTGATGGCGGGCGTGCCGCGGATTTTCGAGGCGATGGTGGCCTCGGTCATGCCGGGGCTGACCGGGGGCGATCCGCTGTTGTCGCAGTCGCTGCGGGTGGAGCGGGGCGAGGGCGAGATCGCCGGGGCCTTCGGGGCGCTGGCGGCGGAGTATCCGGAGCTGTCGATGGGGTCCTATCCCTTCCAGTCGAACGGGTTGCATGGCACGAACCTGGTGATCCGGGGCACCGATGCGGCGCGGCTGGACGAGGCGATGGGGCGGCTGAGGGCGCTGTTCGGATGACGCCGGAGGTTCTGGCGCGGGTGATGGAAGAGACCTGGCCGCCCGCGGCGCGGTGGCGGCTTGGTCCGTTCACGCTGCGCGATGGTGCGGGGGGCGGCAAGCGCGTGTCGGCGGCCTCGGTCGAGGGGGTGTTTGCGGCGGCGGAACTGGATGCGGCCGAGGCCGAGGGCGTGCGGCTGTTCGTGGTGCGCGAGGGCGAGGCGGCGCTGGATGCGGCGCTGGCGGCGCGGGGGTATGGGGTGGTGGACCCGGTGGTGGCCTATGCCGCGCCGGCGGCGCTGCTGGCCGAACCCGCGCCGGAACCGCTGGCGGCCTTTCCCCACTGGCCGCCGCTGGCGATTGCGCGCGAGATCTGGAGCGAAGAGGGCATAGGCCCGGCGCGGGTGGCGGTGATGGAGCGGGTGGCCGGGCCCAAGACGGTGGTGATGGCCCGCACGAAGGATCATCCGGTGGGGGCGGCCTTCGTGGCGGTGTCGGGCGACATCGCCATGCTGCACGCGCTGGAGGTGCGGCAGTCGGCGCGTCGGCAGGGTTCCGCCAACAACATCTTGCGGGTTGCGGCACGGTGGGCACTGGATCAGGGTGCTTCGACCCTGTCGCTGGTGGTGACAGAGGCCAATGTGCCGGCACGGGCACTCTATGCTTCCCTCGGGATGCAGGTCGTGGGACAGTATCATTACCGACAGAAGAACTGAGCCCGTGAGGGGCCGAGCAGTGTGTGCAGGTCGCTTTTTTCCGCTGATGGTGCTGTGCCTTGCCGCAGCGGGGCCAGGCCTTGCGCTTGACCTTGCGCCGCCTGCCCGCGTGACGGCAACCGAGACCGAGGCTCCGGGCAGCTATCTTGTGCCGCTTGGACGGTGGACGGCGGCGGGAATTCCCGGACAAGAGGTCGAAGGGACCGTAACCCGCACCGCCTGGAGCCTGCCGCTGGATGGGCAGACCACGTTGCAGATGCTGGATACGCTTCGACAGAAGATGCGGAACGAAGGGTTCGTAACGGTTTTCGACTGCGCGGATGACGGCTGCGGCGGATTTGATTTCCGCTACGGCACTCCGGTTCTTCCCGAGCCTGCGATGCACGTGGACCTGGGAGACTACCGCTTTGTCTCGGCGAGGCGCGACGGGACGGGCGGGACGGACTGGCTGACGCTTCTGGTCAGCCGGTCGCAGGCAGAAGGGCATGTGCAGGTGGTGACGGTTACGCCCCTAGGGACGCCAACCCCCGTCCGTCCGGCGCCGGTAAGCCTGCCAGAGCCTGACCCGGAACCTGCGGCCGTGCCCGACACGGCACCAGTTGAAGCAGCACCGGCGGAGGACGGGGACCTTGTTGCGCGGGGGGCCGTGGTCCTGGAGGGGTTGGCGTTTCAAAGCGGCAAGGCGGCGCTGACCGATCCGGCCGCGCCGGCGTTGCAGGACCTGGCCGGCTGGCTGAAGGCACATCCGGACCGCCGCGTGATACTGGTGGGCCATACCGATGCCTCGGGCAGCCTGGCGGCGAACGTGACACTGTCGCGCCAGCGCGCGGCGGCGGTGCGGCAGGTGCTGATCGACCGCTACGGGATACCTGCGGCGCAGGTTTCGGCGGAAGGCGTGGGCCCCCTGGCACCGCGCGCCAGCAACGAGACCGATACAGGCCGGGCGCAAAACAGAAGGGTCGAGGCGGTTCTCGCCCCGACCCAGTAAGTGCAGGCCGCACGGGGAAACTCAGATAAGACGGGTCACCAGTTGTCGGGACCCTTGTCCATGAAGCGCCGCGCCATGAAGTCGATGAAGGCGCGGACCTTGGGCTGGGTGAAGCGTCCCGGAGGATAGACGGCATAGATGCCCAGCACCTCGACCGGGAGGCCGGGGATCGCCTCTTCCACCTGGCCGGCGCGCATCGCGTCGGCATAGAGGAACGAGGGCAGGAAGGCGATGCCGAGGCCCGAGATGGCAGCGTTCAGAAGCGACTGGCCGTCGTTCACCGTCAGCCAGCCGGCGGTGCGGACCTGGCGCTTTTCGCCCGAGGGCGCGGTGATCTTCCAGACGTTGCCATTGGCCTGGTTGGAATAGTGCAGCAGCTTGTGTTCGTTCAGATCGTCGATCTTGGCCGGGCGACCGAACTTCTGGAAATAGGCTGGCGAGCCGATCATCCGCTTGGACGTCTCGGTCAGCTTGCGGGCGCGGAGGCTGGAGTCTTCCAGTTCGCCCACGCGGATCGCCAGGTCGAACCCTTCGCTGATCAGTTCGACGTAGCGGTTGTTCAGCACCATGTTCACGGTGATGTCGGGGTATTCCAACAGGAAGTCACCCAGGATCGGCGACAACAGGTTCACCCCGAAATCGGTGGCAACCGAGATGCGCAGCAGGCCCGAGGGCGCCGATTGCATCGAGGTGACCAGCGCATCGGCTTCGCCCGCATCGTTCAGCACGCGGCGGGCGCGGTCGTAGTACGCAAGTCCGATCTCGGTTGGGCTGACGCGGCGGGTGGTGCGGTTCAGGAGCCGCGCCCCAAGCCGTGCCTCCAGCGCCGAGACGTGTTTGGACACGGCGGACTTGGAGATGCCCATTTTCTTGGCCGCGTCCGTGAAGCCGCCCTGGTCCACGACCATCGCGAAGGCTTCCATTTCAGTCAGTCGGTCCATTGTTCGCCCCTTGCGACGTGAGCAGCGTGATGAACCGTTATTGGCGGCGAAATCGGGCAGGATCGGGGCGCGTCAGGGACCGATCCGGGGAAATGTCGGGGATCGTTGATGGCGCGTGAACGGCGAGGGTCAGGCGCTGACGCTGGTGACGCGCGCGCAGAAGAAGGGCGCCCAGCCCGGCATGCCCCAGAAATTGCCCATTTCCACCTCGGACGGCAGGACCGTCTCACCGAAGGCGGCGTCGGCCAGCATCCGGCCCCCGAAGGGTTGCCAGCGGAAGGTCTTTTCCGGGTTGGCATCCGTCCAGCGTTCGGTGACAGCCTCGGTTACGCGGCCCTCGGGGTCGATGCGCAGCTCGATGGGGCGCAGGTCGGGCGGGCCCGGCAGGGTGATCCGGGCCCGGTCGGGGGCGATTTCCTCCCACACCGCTCCGTGTTGCGGAAGCAGTGCCGCGGGCGTCCAGATCGATTCGAGCGCCATGCGGCCGGCCGATGCGAGCGCGTGATCCCTGGTGCCGCCGGCCCGCACCACTGGGATGCCGCCGCCCATGCGGAACCGGGTCCAGCTGGTGCTGCCCGCCGAATAGGCGTCGGAGCCGGTGAAACCCGTCGGGCCGCGCCCGATCTCGGCCTTCCAGACAAAGCCGTGGGGCGGCGCGATGATCTGGCGCGCGGTCATGGGCAGCGCCTTGCCGTTCAGGGTGAAGGTGCCGCGCATGGCGATTTCGGCCACGCAGGACAGGGGCGCGCCGCTGGCGAGCGCCCGGCCGAAGTAGCGCCGCGCGATGTCGGGCAGGCCGTCGACCATGGCGGGGTCATAGCGCGGCGGATCGGCGGGGCGGAGCGCGGCGAGTTTGTCCCAGACCGCCGCCGCGGCACCGTCGTCGCGCCGGCGGCCCCAGGCGAGTGCGGCCCATGCAAGGCCCGTCACAACCACCAGTCCCAGGACGATCCATTCCCAGAGCACCATGACCACCCCCGCGATTCGCTTGGGCAGGATAGCGCGGCATGGCCTCGGTTGGGTGTCAGAGCTTTGCGGCGAGGCGCGCGCCTTCGTCGATGGCGCGCTTGGCGTCCAGCTCGGTTGCGAGGGAGGCGCCCCCGATGACATGGACGGCCCGACCGGCCTGGGTGAGGGCGTCGGCGAGGCTGCGCTCGGGTTCCTGTCCGGCGCAGATCACCACGTCATCGACGGGAAGCAGGTCTTCCTGGCCGTCGCGGGTGATGGCAAGGCCCTGTGCCGTGATTGCGCCGTAGCCGATGCCGCCCCACATGTGGACGCCGCGGTTGTCCAGGCTGGCGCGGTGGATCCAGCCGGTGGTCTTGCCCAGCCCTTTGCCGGGTCGTCCGGGGCGACGCTGCAGGAGCCAGACCTCGCGGGCGGGCGGTTCCTTGTGCGGGCCCTCAGGGGCCAGGCCGCCCGGTTGGTCGGCCGGGTCGCCCACGCCCCATTCGGTGCGCCAGCGGGCGGCGTCCAATGTGGTGCTCTCCCCGGACTGCGTCAGGTATTCGGCCACGTCAAAGCCGATGCCGCCCGCGCCGACGACGGCGACGCGCCGCCCGACGGGGGCGCCGCGCAACACCTCTGCATAGCCCTTGGCGCGGTCCTGCCCCGGCAGGGCGGGGTCGCGCGGGCGCACGCCGGTGGCGATGACGACCTCGTCGAAGGCGGCCAGGTCGGCCGGCGTGGCGCGGGTGGAGAGGCGCGTGTGGACGCCCGCTGCGGCGAGTTCGCCGGCGAACCAGTCTACCAGCCCGCGGAATTCCTCTTTCCCCGGCACTTCGCGCGCAAGCTTCAGCTGGCCGCCGACCTCGGCGTCGGCCTCGAACAGGGTGACATGATGGCCGCGCTGTGCGGCCACGGTGGCGCAGGTCATGCCGGCGGGGCCGGCGCCCACCACGGCGATGCGTTTGGGGCTGGCCGCGGGCGGGTAGGTCAGTTCGGTTTCGTGGCAGGCGCGGGGATTGACGAGGCACGATGTCAGTCGGCCCGAGAAGGTGTGGTCCAGGCAGGCCTGGTTGCAGGCGATGCAGGGGGCGATGCGGCGGGCCTGGCCCGCCTGCGCCTTGGCGATGAAGGCAGGATCGGCCAGGAAGGGGCGGGCCATCGACACCATGTCGGCCAGGCCCCCGGCCAGCACGGATTCGGCCACTTCGGGGGTGTTGATGCGGTTCGAGGCAATGACCGGGATGCCCACCACCTGCCGCAGGCGTCCGGTGAGGTGGGCGAAGGCTGCGCGAGGGACCGAGGTGGCGATGGTCGGCACCCGAGCCTCGTGCCAGCCGATGCCGGAATTCAGCATGGTCGCCCCGGCGGCTTCGATCGCCTGCGCCAGCGTCACGATCTCGTCCCAGGTCGATCCGTCGGGGACAAGGTCGATCAGCGAGATGCGGTAGATCACGATGAAATCCGGCCCGGTGGCCTCGCGGACCCGGCGGACCACCTCGACCGGCAGGCGCATGCGGTTGGCATAGGCGCCGCCCCAGGCGTCGGTACGGCGGTTGGTGTGGCGGACGAGGAACTGGTTGAGGAAATAGCCCTCGCTGCCCATGACCTCGACACCATCATAGCCCGCTTCGCGCGCCCGGGCAGCCGCGGCCACGATGTCGGCGATCTGCTTTTCGATCCCCGCCTCTTCCAGCTCGCGCGGGGGGAAAGGCGAGATGGGCGACTTCACCGTGCTGGCCGAGACGCAGTCGGGGCCATAGGCGTAGCGGCCGGCGTGCAGGATCTGCATGGCGATGCGGCCGCCCGCGTCATGGACGGCCTGCGTGACCTGGGCGTGATGCGCCACATCCTGCGGCCCATACATGCCTGCGGCCCCCGGAAAGACCGCGCCTTCGCGGTTGGGCGCCACGCCGCCGGTGACGATCAGGCTGACGCCGCCCCGCGCCCGTTCGGCGTAGAAGGCAGCCACGCGGGCCCAGTCGCCGGTTTCCTCCAACCCGGTGTGCATCGACCCCATCAGCGCCCGGTTGGGCAGGGTTACAAAGCCAAGGTCCAGGGGCTGGAACAGGTGCGGGTAGTCAGACATGCGCGGGCTCCTCCGTGGCGCACAGCATGTCGCCTGCGCGCGCCGCTGTCAGCCTTTACGCCGCGTCGTGCGACTTACTGTGCCGGCAGATGCGCCGTGAGGCCGCGAGGCCCCGGCCTTCGCCGGGGCGAGAGGTGGCTCTGTCAGCCCATCGTCTCGACGCAATGCCGCCGGAAGGCGCGCTTCAAAAGGTCCAGTTCAGCGCGCAGAAGGTCGATCTCGGCGCGCAGGTCGTCTTCCAGCGCAACGCCGGTGACCACGGTGAAATGCGCCAGGGTCTCGTCCTTGCCCTGCTCGCGGATGATGAAGGACTGCACGCCCTCGCTCAGCACTTCGGGCGGGATCGGCACGCGCACCAGCCAGTTGCCGGCGCGGCCAGGTACTTCCGTGATCGTAAGGCCGGGCAGCACCTGTTCCAGGTGGCGCACTTCCAGGGTTGGCGCCACATCCACACCGGTGAGGTTGCCTTCCCAGACCCCGGCGCGGATGCGTGTTTGCGTCAGTTGCGGCCCGGCCATTCGTCCCTCACAGTTCAGCACGCGGGCGCCGCGTGATGGTCAGGTCGCGCAGCACCACCTGGTTCATCTCGGGCCCCTCGAAGATCAGGTCCAGCCACAGCTTCTCGACCCGCCTTTCGTCGATCTTGGTATAGGCAAGGTCGAACTCGGCCATGACCTCTTCGGCGCCAAGCGGCAGCTCGCGCACCATCTGCTCCACGTTCGGCCCGTGCTTCACGTTCAGCCGCGCGAAGATTTCCAGAGGCTTCTCCATTTCGACGATGACGTCGACGCGGATCAGATGGTTCAGCCGCAGGCCCTGCGCCGCCTCGTCCGGCAGGTCCACTGCCAGCGAGAGATAGGAGCCGTCGAAGCGGAACACGTCCATGCGAAAGCCGAAGGGGGCGATGTCCTCGGCCCGCGCGTTGCGGATCTGGCGGAACGTCAGCTCGCTGGAGCGGCAATCGTGGTAGATCACGACCCCGTCGGTCACCGGCGTGCGGCCCGGCACCGAGGCAAGACCCGGCACGGCGATGGGGCCGCGCCAAAGGTCGGGGCGCCAGGCCCAGTCGGTGCCCCAGGGTTTGCGGATAGGGTTGGGGCCGATCACCGGCAGGGCAAGGCGATGTTCGGCCGCATGGATCACCCGGTCCAGCTGCCGCCGCAGGGCACGGGCCCTGCTGCGCAGGCCGCGCAGGGTTTCGGCATCGGCGGCGGCCGCGCTATCGGCAGCTTCGGACCAGCGGCGCAGGTTGCGCCGTTGTTCCACCTTGTCGATAAGGTCCCGGATCCGTGCCATGACTGCCTCGGCTTCGCGCCGCATATTGTCGCCGAAAGGGAAACAAGTTCCTGATCTCGGCTTTGCGCTTTGACTAGCAGCGCGGGCCGCAACCGGGAAGGGTGAAATCGGCACGCAAGGTCGCCACCGGGCCAGAGGTGACGCGGAGGGCACATGCCGCGGGTCTGGCGGTCATGCTATGGTGCCAGCAGAGGAGCACCATGCGAGCGATCACCTCCTTTGACCTTCTGGAACGGCTGGGGCGCACGCGATTGTCGCGGCACTTCTTCCTGCGCGATTTCCTGTATTCCGAGATCGCGAACTTCCACGTCCTGCCCAACCTGCCCGAAGATCCGCAGCTGATGATCGCTGCCGGCACCCGGCTGGCGACCGAATGCCTTGACCCGCTGGTAGAGACCTTCGGCCCCATCGCCATCCGCTCCTCGTACCGCAGCGTGCTGGTCAATGGCTTCGGCAACGAGCGCGGGCTGAACTGTGCGCGGAACGAGGCGAACTATGCCGGCCATATCTGGGATCGCCGCGATGCCGCCGGTCGCATGGGGGCCACCGCCTGCATTGTGATCCCGTGGTTTGCTGACCAGTATGAACGTGGGCGCGACTGGCGCGACCTGGCCTGGTGGCTGCACGACCACCTGCCCTGTTCGGCGCTGCAGTTCTTTCCGGTGCGCGCTGCCTTCAACCTGACCTGGCGCGAAGAGCCGGCGCGCGAGATCTCGTCCTATATCGCGCCGAAGGGCAGGCTGCTTGCCGCCGGGGCGACGCCGCGCGAAGGTGCCGAAACCCGCGCCGCCCGTTACACTGATTTCCCGCCGTTTCGCGGCATCACCTATCCCTCGGTTCCCGCCCGCTGGCAGAAAGACCCCGCATGACTGGAAAAACCGCCTTCTTGTCCGACCTGACCGCCACATTAGCCGGGATCGAGGCCGACGGACTGATGAAACGCGAACGGCTGATCACGTCCGCCCAAGGCGCGCGTGTTCGGATCGCGGGGCCGGCGGGCGAGCGCGAAGTCATCAACCTTTGCGCCAACAATTACCTGGGCCTTGCCGACCATCCGGCGCTGGTGGAGGCAGCCGAACGCGCGATGCGCGACCATGGCTATGGCATGGCCTCTGTCCGGTTCATCTGCGGCACGCAGGATCTGCACCGGCAGCTGGAACAGCGATTGGCGGGGTTCCTGGGCAAGGACGACGCCATCCTGTTCGCCGCCTGCTTCGATGCGAACGGCGGCCTGTTCGAGCCGCTTCTGGGCGAGCAGGATGCCATTGTCTCGGACAGCCTGAATCACGCCTCGATCATCGACGGCATCCGGCTGTGCAAGGCGCGGCGCTATCGCTTTGCCAATTCGGACATGGGCGAGTTGGAGGCGCAGCTTCAGAAGGCGCGCGACGAGGGCGCGCGGCATGTCTTGATCGCCACGGATGGCGTGTTCTCGATGGACGGCTATCTGGCGAAGCTTCCGCAGGTGACGGCGCTGGCCGAGCGGTTCGGCGCGCTTGTGATGGTGGACGATTGCCATGCCACCGGCTTCATGGGTCCGCAGGGGCGCGGCACGCCGCATCATCACGGCGTGGCGGACAAGGTGGACATCCTGACCGGCACGCTTGGCAAGGCGCTTGGCGGCGCGCTTGGCGGGTACATCGCCGGCCCGCAGCCGGTGATCGACCTGTTGCGCCAGCGGGCACGACCCTACCTGTTTTCGAACGCCCTGCCGCCGCCCGTGGTGGCGGCGGGCCTGGCCGCGCTGGACTTGGTGGAGGCCGCTGACGACGTTCGTGAACGTCTGTTCGCAAACGCACGGTACTGGCGCGCGGGGTTGGAAGCGGCGGGATTCCGGCTCTTGCCAGGCGAGCACCCGATCGTGCCGGTGATGCTGGGCGATGCGCGGCTGGCGCAGGACATGGCGCGCGAGCTGGATGCGCGCGGTGTCTATGTGGCGGGCTTCTTCTTCCCGGTGGTGCCGAAGGGACAGGCCCGCATCCGAACCCAGATGAACGCGCGGCTGACGACAGCCGATCTTGACGAGGCCCTGGCTGCCTTTGCCGCGGCGGGCCGTGCCACCGGAGCCCTGCAATGACCAACATGATGACCGCACTGGTGAAGGCAAAGCCCGAGCCGGGCCTGTGGATGGAAAGCCGCCCGGTGCCCGAAATCGGGCCGGACGACGTGCTGATCCGGGTCAAGAAGACCGGCATCTGCGGCACGGACATCCATATCTGGAACTGGGACGCCTGGGCGGAACGCACCGTGCCGGTGGGCCTTGTCACCGGGCATGAATTCGCGGGCGAGATCGTGGATGTGGGCCGCAACGTGACCGACCTGAAGATCGGGCAGCGCTGTTCGGGCGAGGGCCACCTGATCGGCCACCACTCGCGGCAAAGCCGGTCGGGCAAGTTCCACCTGGACCCGGAAACCCGGGGCATTGGCGTGAACGAGCAGGGGGCCTTTGCGCATTACCTGCGCCTGCCCGCCTTCAACGTGGTGCCCCTGCCCGACGAGATCGACGACGAGATCGGCGCCATCCTCGACCCGCTTGGCAATGCCGTGCACACGGCGCTGTCCTTCGATCTGGTGGGCGAGGACGTGCTGATCACTGGCGCGGGGCCGATCGGGATCATGGCGGCCGCGGTGGCCCGGCATGTGGGCGCGCGGCATGTGGTGATTACCGACGTGAACCCGGCGCGGCTGGAACTGGCCGCGAAGGTTGCCGACTGCACGCCGGTGAACGTGGCGCAGGAAGACCTGAAGGACGTGATCGCCCGGCTGAAGCTGGCGCAGGGCTTCGACGTGGGGATGGAGATGTCGGGCAACCAGCAGGCGCTGGACCAGATGGTCGAGAACCTGGTGATGGGCGGGCGCATCGCCCTGCTGGGCATCCCGCCGGGCAAGTCGCCGGTGGACTGGTCGCGGATCGTGTTCAAGGCCATCACCATCAAGGGCGTCTATGGCCGCGAGATCTTTGAGACCTGGTACAAGATGATCGCCATGCTGACCAACGGGCTGGATATCCGCCCGGTCATCACCCACCGCTTCAAGGTCGCCGAGTTCCGCGAGGGGTTCGAGACGATGCGATCGGGCCTGTCGGGCAAGGTCGTGCTGGATTGGACATGACCATGCTGCTGCGCGAGGACGAGGGCGGGGTCGCGGTTCTGACGCTGAACGCGCCGGGGTCGCTGAATGCCTTGTCGGACGGGATGCTGGCGGCGCTGTCCGGGGCCTTCGGGGCGCTGGCGGAGGATCGATCCGTGAAGGTCGTGGTGCTGCGCGGGGCGGGGCGGGCGTTCTGCGCGGGGCATGACCTGAAGGAGATGCAGGCGGCGCGGGGGGCGGCGGACAAGGGGGCGGCCTATTTCGCCGATCTGTTCGCCCGCTGCGCGGCGGTGATGCAGGCGATCCCGGCCCTGCCGCAGCCGGTGATCGCCGAGGTTCATGGCATTGCCACGGCGGCGGGGTGCCAGCTGGTGGCCTCGTGCGACATGGTGGTGGCGGCGGAGGGGGCGCGGTTCGGGGTGAACGGGGTCAACATCGGGCTGTTCTGTTCCACGCCCATGGTGGCGCTGACCCGCAAGGTGCCGCCGGGGGTGGCCTTCGAGATGCTGGTGACCGGGGAGTTCCTGGATGCCGGGCGGGCGCGGGAGGTGGGGCTGGTGAACCGGGTGGTCCCGGCAGAGCGGCTGCATGAGGAGACCATGGCGCTGGCCCGGACGGTGGCGGGGAAGCTGACGGCGGCGGTCAAGGTGGGGAAGCGGGCCTTCTACGACCAGCAGGGGCTGGGGCTGGCCGAGGCTTACCGGCAGACCGGGGCGGTCATGGTGGAGAACATGCTGTGGCGGGACACCGAGGAGGGGATCGCGGCCTTCCTGGAGAAGCGGGCCCCGGATTGGAAGGAGTAGGCGTCCGAGCTCGGACGCTTTGCCGCGCCCAATGAAATCAACGGCTTGCGCTACCGAATTAACTCGGACTTAACATCTGCCCGACGGGCGGAGCGGAGGCCCACCGCGATCGCCAGCCCGAGTGCGGCCAGGACGAGGCACGCCACCAGCGCCGCCGGCACGCCGCCGGACAAGAGAAGCGCGGCGCCGATGGACGGGCCGGCGGCAGAGGCGAGGATCGGGCCGACCGCGATGGCGCCGGAGATGGCGCCGAAACCGGGGCGGCCCAGAACCTCGGCCACCAGGACCGGACGCAGGATGGACATCACGCCCACGCCGGCGCCCTGCATGACCGCGAAGGCGAAGATCAGCACCGGCGCCACGCCGGCCGCCATCAGCAGCAGCACGGCGGCGACGGTCGCGGCGAAGGACCAGATCACGGCACGGGCGGTGCCGACGCGCGCCTCGGTGGACAGCAGCACGATACGGCCCGCCACCTGTGCCGGGCCGATGCAGGAGGCGGCGGCCACCGCCATTGCGGGACCGGCGCCGAGATCGTGGAACAGGACCAGCGCATAGGTCAGCAGGATGGCGTGGTTGAGGTTGATCGCGGCGAAGGCGCCGGTGATGGCCCAGAAGGCCGGGCGGCGCAGCGCCGCCTGCAAGGTGCCCGGCGCGGCCTTGGGCGCCAAGATCCCGGTGGCACGTTCCTGCCGGCGCAGCAGAACCACGCCGCCCAGGTTTACCGGCACGGCGACCAGCGCCACGATGCCGGCAAGCGCCACCAACGCGCCCTGCCCGCCGAATGCCTGACCCAGCACGGCACCCAGGGGGAAGGCCAGCGTGCCGGCGAAGCCTGCGACCAGCGTGACATGGGTGATGGCGGCACGCGCGCCAGGGCCGAGACGGCGGGTCAGGAAGGCGAAACAGGTTTCATAGAAAGACCCGGCCTGCGCCACGCCGATCACCGACCAAAGCCCCCACCACCCCCAAAGCGAGGAGGTGAGGCCAAGGCCGGCAAAGGCAATGGCGCCCAGCAGCGGCAGGCCGATCAGAAGTTCGCCCCCAAGGCCCCGATCCACCAGCCGCCCGGTCAGGGGCGTGAGCGCCGCCATGACCAGGAAGGCGAGGGTCGGGCCAAGGGCAAGTTCCGCCTTGCTCCAGCCGGTTTCGGCGATCAGCCGGGGCAGAAGCGCCGGAAAGCCGTAGTACAGCGCCGCATAGGTCAGCGTCTGGCCAACGGCCAGCAACCAGACGGCGGGCGCTGTCAGTTTCACAGCCGGTAGATTTCCCCGAACTTGGCTTCCAGATAGTCCAGCAGCGGGCCTTCGTCGGGCGCGAAGCCGCAGGCCTGCGTGATGGTCTCGACCGGCAGCCGCAACCCGCCGTGCCGTTGCAGCTTCTCGCGCAGCCAGCCGGTTGCGGGCGAGGCATCGCCCTGGGCCAGACGGGCATCGAGATCGGGCACATCGGCCTTGAGCGCCTTCAGCAAACAGCCGGCGAAGACGTTGCCAAGCGCATAGGTCGGGAAATAGCCGAAGAGGCCGACCGACCAGTGCACATCCTGCAACATGCCGTTGGAGGGACGGTCCACCGCCACGCCGAAATCGGCGAGGAAGCGGTCGTTCCAGGCGGCTTCCAGATCCTGCACGGCGAGATCGCCCTTGATGAGCGCGCGTTCTAGGTCGAAGCGCATCATGATGTGCAGGTTGTACTGCACTTCGTCGGCCTCGGTGCGGATGTAGCCGGGCTGGACGCGGTTCACCGTGCGGTAGAATTCTTCCGGCGAGGAAATGCCGAAGGCGCCGAAGCGTTCCTGCATCTGGCCGAACAGCCAGCCGGTGAAGGCGCGAGAACGGCCAAGCTGGTTTTCGTAGATGCGGCTCTGGCTTTCGTGGACGCCCATCGACACGCCCTGGCCAAGCGGCGTGAGGCGGTAATCGGGGTCGATGCCCTGTTCATAGGCCGCGTGGCCGACTTCGTGGATGGTGGAGTAGAAGCAGTTGAACGGATCGCTTTCGGCGACACGCGTGGTGATGCGCACGTCATTGCCCGAGCCGGACGAGAAGGGATGCACGGCGATGTCGAGCCGGCCGCGCGACCAGTCATAGCCGAAGGCGGAGGCAAGATCGCGGGACAGCCGCAACTGGGCATCGGCGCCGAAGCTTCCGTCGAGGGCCGCGGGCTGGTGCGGCGAGGCGAGGACGGCAGCGCGCAGCGCGACAAGGCGGGGGCGCATCCTGTCGAAGATGGCGCCGATGCTGGCTGCCGTGGCGCCGGGTTCGTAATCGTCCACCAACGCATCATAGAGATCGCCGCCCTGGGCCAGCGCGGCGGCTTCCTCGCGGCGCAGGCGGATGACATCGGCCAGGGTGGGCAGGAAGGCGGCCACGTCGTTCGCGGCGCGCGCTTCGGCCCAGATGCCCTGTGCCACGCTGGTCACACGGGCGATTTCCTGGGCCAGCGCGGCGGGCACCTTTGTCATGCGGTTGTAGCTGCGGCGGATGTGGCGCAGCTGCGCCTGGGCCACCGCGTCGGCGGGTTTGGCGCGGTCCAGCCATTCGGCGATGCGGGGATCGGTGCGGCGGGCGTGCAGGACGCCTTCGATGGCCGACATTTCCTCGCCCCGCTGTTCGGCGGCGCCGCGCGGCATCATGGTTTCCTGATCCCAGCCGAGCCGGCCCGAAATCTGGGCCAGCGCCTCGGTCTCGCGCTGGAAAGCCATGAGGTCGTCATAGGCCCTGTCGTTTGCGATGGTCATGCCGTGCCTTTCCGAATGGACCCCGCCAGGGGGTAAAGAGCGAGGTGGCGCGCGCGCAGGATCAGGACCCACAGCACGACCGCGCCGATCTGGTGGGTGATGGCGACATGCGGGCTGGCGGCGGTGAGCGCCGTGACGATGCCGAGGACGACCTGGCCGAAGCCGATGACCAGGACCCAGTCGAAGGCGCGGCGCGTGGCCAGATGGGCCGAGCGGCGGGCCTTGACCCAGGCGAAGATGAGCGCGGCGAACAGCAGGTAGCCCCACATGCGGTGGATGAACTGCACGAGGCCGGGGTTTTCGAAGAAGGCGTGCCAAATCGGCAGCGAACCGCCCTGCCCGTCGGGGACGTAGAAGGCATCGGCGGGGAAGAAGGTTTCGCCCATCAGCGGCCAGGTGGGGAAGCCGCGGCCGGCGTCGATGCCGGCGACCAAGGCGCCGAGGAGGATCTGCACGAAGGCGATGCCGGCCAGCCAGGCGGCCAGCGTGGCCAGCGCCGTCTCGCGGCCGCGGCGGGCCTGCAGAAGCTCGGCCTCGGTGCGGCCGAGAAGGAAGATGTACCAGGCGAGGAGGCCGAGGATGGCGAAGGCGAGGCCAAGGTGCAGCGCCAGCCGGTAGGAGGCGACATCGACCATGGTGCCGGTGAGGCCGGAGGAGACCATCCACCAGCCGACCGCCCCCTGCACGCCGCCCAGAAGGCCGGGCAGCGCCATGCGGGTGCCCCAGCCGGGGGGGATCTGCCGGGTGAGGGCGAAGCCTGCGAAGCCGAGCGCCCAGACGAGGCCGATGGCGCGGCCAAGCTGGCGGTGGCCCCATTCCCACCAGTAGATGCCCTTGAACTCTTCCAGGGTCATGGCGGTGTTCTGCAGCTGGAATTCGGGGATCGCCTGGTACTTGGCGAATTCCGCATCCCAGTCCGCCTGGCTCATCGGCGGCAGGGCGCCCGAGACGGGGCGCCATTCGGTGATGGAGAGGCCGGAATCGGTGAGCCGGGTGAGGCCGCCGACGGCGATCATCACGGCGACCATGAGGAACAGAACGGCCATCCAGATGCGGACGCCGCGCCGGGCGCCCTTCGGGCGGTCGATGCCGCCCGGGCGGGCCACCGGGGCCGGTGCTTCCGCGCCCACTTCCTCGAAAATGCTGCGCCGCGGTGCCATGCGCATCCCCCTTGTTGCGGGGCGGACAGTAGGCGCGGCCCCCTGCCCCTTCAACCCCCGCGCGGCAAAGCGCGCGGGGTTGGGGCTCAGCCCTGGGTGTTGGACGAGACGCCGACCTGCGCCGGGCGCAAGAGGCGGTCGTGCAGCATGAAGCCTTCGGTCATCACCTGGATGATCTCGCCGGCCTTGGTTCCCGGCACCGGGGCCTCGAACATGGCCTGGTGCTGCTGCGGGTCGAAGGTGTCGCCGACCTTGGGGGTGATGGCCCGGACGCCGTGCTTGGTCATCACGTTGCCCAGTTCGCGCAGCGTGAGTTCCACACCCTCGATCAGGGCGGCGTTGCTGTCGCGGACGGCATCCGTCACCGCCGCCAGCGCGCGGTTGAGGTTGTCGTAGACCGGCAGGAGGTCGCGGGCGAGGCGGGTGGAGCCGTATTGCTCGGCCTCGCGGCGGTCGCGGTCGCTGCGTTTGCGGGCGTTCTCGGCATCGGCCAGCGCGCGCATGTAGCGGTCGCGCAGCTCGTCACGCTCGGCGCGGAGCGCGTCGATCTCGTCGGCTTCCAGATAGTCTTCCACAAGTTCCTCGATGGCCCGCTCTTCGGTGGCGGCCCCGTCTTCCTGCGCCATGTCGTCTTTCCTTGCCTTCGTCATGTCTCACCCCAGGGCCCTGTCGGACAGGATGCGTCCGACGAGCTGCGCCGTGTAATCGACGATGGGCACGATCCGTCCGTAATTGAGCCGGGTCGGTCCGATCACGCCGATGGCGCCGATGATCTTTCGATCCGCGTTCATATAGGGAGAGACGACCAGAGAGGAACCCGAAAGTGAGAAGAGTTTGTTCTCGGACCCGATAAAAATGCGTACGCCCTCGCCGTCTTCGGCCAGTTCGAGGAATTCGGCGATGTCGCGCTTGCGTTCGAGGTCGTCGAAGAGCGTGCGGATGCGGTCGATGTCGAGCGATTCCGGCCCGCCCTCGATGAGGTTGGCGCGGCCGCGCACGATGAGGCGTTCGGACCGTTCGCCCATGTTCTCCCACACGGCGAGGCCGCTTTCGACAAGGTCGCGGGCCAGCACGTCGAGCTCCTGGCGGTGAGCGGCGATGTCGCGCTGGACCGAGCCGCGCAGTTCGGAAAGCGTGCGACCCTCGGCCAGAGCGTTCAGGAAGTTCGCCGCCTCGCGCATGGAGGAGGGCGTCTGTCCGGGGGGCGGGGTGAAAAGCCGGTTCTCGACATGGCCGTTGGAGAACACGAGCACCACCAGCGCCCGGTCGGGGCCGAGGCTGACGAATTCGATGTGGCGGATCGCGGCTTCCTGCTTGGGCGCCAGCACCAGGCTTGCGCCGCGGGTGATGCCGGAAAGGGCCGCGCCGACCTGATCGAGCAGCGTCGCCACATCGGGCGTGTTCGAGCCGAGCGTTGCGTCGATGCGTTCGCGGTCTTCCACGGCCACCTGGCCGACTTCGAGCAGGCCATCGACGAACATGCGCAGGCCGCGCTGCGTGGGCACCCGGCCGGCCGAGACATGGGGGCTGTCGAGCAGGCCGAGGAATTCCAGGTCCTGCATCACGTTGCGGATGGTGGCGGCCGAGAGCTTTTCGCTCATCGTGCGGGTGAGCGTGCGGCTGCCCACGGGATCGCCGGACGCGAGGTAGCCTTCCACAACGCGGCGGAAGACCTCGCGCGAGCGATCATTCATTTCGTTGAGGAGACCTTTGCCTTCGGACATGGCTGACTGCGTTTGGGCGGCGTTCAGTGTGAAACCCACAGGGCGCGGCGTCAATCAGGGTTGCATGGATTGCTGCCGCCCGGATATCTGGCGCATCTGTTCTGCAAGTCTGCAAGGGCGGCAGGCGCCGCCGCGTCGAAAGGACCTTTCATGCGACCTTCTGGTAGAAAGTTAAGCGAGCCGCGGCCGATTTCAATCGAGACCGCCGTGACGCGCCACGCGGAAGGGTCCTGCCTGATCCGCGTGGGGGATACCCATGTGATCTGCACGGCCACGATCGAGGACAAGCCGCCGCCCTTTCTGAAGAACACCGGGCTGGGCTGGGTGACGGCGGAATATGGAATGTTGCCGCGCGCCACCAACACCCGCACGCGTCGCGAGGCGGCGGCGGGCAAGCAGTCTGGCCGAACCCAGGAAATTCAAAGACTTATCGGGCGCGCCCTGCGGGCGGGGGTGGACCGGAGCGCCCTGGGCGAGCGGCAGATCGTGGTGGACTGCGACGTGATCCAGGCCGATGGCGGCACGCGTTGCGCCAGCATCACCGGGGGCTGGGTTGCCCTGCGGCTGGCGGTGGACCGGCTGTTGAAGACCGGTGCGATCGTTTCGGACCCGATCATGGACCATGTGGCGGCGGTGTCCTGCGGCATCTACGCCGGGCAGCCGGTGCTGGACCTGGACTATGCCGAGGACAGCCAGGCCGGAACCGATGGCAATTTCGTGATGACCGGGCGTAACCGGCTGATCGAGGTGCAGATGTCGGCCGAGGGTGCGACTTTCTCGCGCGCCGAGATGGAGGAGCTGCTGGGGCTGGCCGAGGCCGGCTGCGCCGCGCTGGTGGCGGCTCAGCGGGCTGCGGTGGGGCGTTGAGCCATGGCGCGGCGGTTTGACGGCGACCGGCTGCTGGTGGCGACGCACAACCGGGGCAAGCTGGAAGAAATGGCCGCGCTGCTGGCCCCCTATGGCGTGAGCGTGGTTTCGGCGGGCGAATTGGGCCTGCCGGAGCCGGAGGAGACGGAAGAGACCTTCGTCGGCAATGCCCGGATCAAGGCCCATGCGGCGGCCAAGGCGACCGGCCTGCCCGCCTTGGCCGATGATTCGGGCATCTGCGTGGACGGATTGGGCGGCGCGCCGGGGGTGCGCACGGCGGATTGGGCCGAGGGGCCGGGCGGGCGCGACTTTGTGCGCGCCATGACGCGGACCTGGGAGGCGCTGGAGGCGGCGGGGGCGGCGTTCCCGCGGCGGGCGCAGTTCCGGTCTACCCTGGTGCTGGCCTGGCCGGACGGGCATGACGAGGTGTTCGAGGGCATGGTGGCGGGCCAGGTGGTCTGGCCGATGCGCGGGGCGCAGGGGCATGGCTATGACCCGATGTTCCAGCCCGATGGCCATGACATCACCTTCGCCGAGATGCCGGCGGAGGAGAAGAACCGCATCAGCCACCGGGCCGATGCTTTTGCCAAGTTCGTTGCGGGGTGCTTTGCATGAGACGGATCTCGACCGGATCGCCCTTCGAGGCGGTGATGGGCTACAGCCGGGCCGTGGTGAAGGGCGGCTGGTGCTTTGTCTCGGGCGTGACGGGCTATGACTATGCCACGATGACCATGCCGGAGGATGTGGTGGAGCAGGCGCGCAACTGCTTTGCCACCATCGGGCGAGTGCTGGCCGAGGCGGGCTTTACGATGGAGGACATCGTGCGGGTGCAGTACACGGTGACGGATGCCGGCCTGGTGGAGGCGATCGTGCCGGTGCTGGGCGCGCATCTGGGCGAGGTGCGGCCGGCGGCGACCATGGTGATCGCCGGGCTGATCCGCCCCGAAATGAAGATCGAGATCGAGGTGACGGCCTTCAAGGGATAGTTTGCCCTTTCGCCGATCATACAAGGGGAAGCTATGGAGGACGGCCGGGCTGCCGGGTTTGGGCTGTATCTGCACTGGCCCTTCTGCCAGTCGAAATGCCCCTACTGCGATTTCAACAGCCATGTCGCGGCGCAGATCGACCAGCGGCGGTGGCTGCGCGCCTATGAGGCCGAGATTGCCCGTGCGGCCGCGGAAACCGGGCCGAGGCTGCTGAATTCGGTGTTCTTCGGCGGGGGCACGCCTTCGCTGATGGCGCCGGAGGTGGTGGCCGGCGTGCTGGAGGCCGTGCGCGCGGCCTGGCCGATGGCGAATGATGTGGAGGTCACGCTGGAGGCCAATCCCGGCTCGGTCGAGGCGGGGCGGTTCCGGGCCTATCGGCAGGCCGGGGTGAATCGAGTGTCGATGGGCGTGCAGGCGCTGAACGATGCCGATCTGCGGCGGTTGGGGCGGCTTCATTCGGTGGCCGAGGCGGAGGCGGCCTTTGCCGTGGCGCGGGATTGCTTTGACCGGGTGAGTTTCGACCTGATCTATGCGCGGCAGGAGCAGACGCCGGGGGATTGGGCGGCGGAGCTGCGGCGCGCGCTGTCGATGGCGGTGGACCACCTATCGCTGTACCAGCTGACCATCGAGGACGGCACGGCCTTTGGCGACCGCTTTGCGCGGGGCGGGCTGAAAGGGCTGCCGGACGAGGACCGCGCGGCCGACATGTACGAAGTCACCCAGGACATCTGCGGCGCGGCGGGGATGGCGGCCTATGAGGTTTCGAACCATGCCCGGCCGGGGGCAGAGTCTCGCCACAACCTGATCTACTGGCGGTCGGGCGACTGGGTGGGGATCGGGCCGGGGGCGCATGGGCGGCTGACGCTGGACGGGGTTCGGTGGGCGACCGAGGCGCCGCGGGCACCCGGCGCCTGGCTGGAGCAGGTGGAAGCGGGGCGCGGCGGAGAGTTGCCGCGACAGGCGCTGAGCCTGGGGGACCGGGCCAGCGAGTTCATGGTGATGGGCTTGCGGTTGAGCGAGGGCGTGGACCTTGTCCGCTTTCGCGCGCTTGGCGGGAATGTGGATGCGGGCCGCCTGGCAGGTCTGGTGGACCTGGGAATGGTTGTCGCGGAGCCTGACCGGCTGACGGTGACGCCGGCCGGCCGGATGGTGCTGAACGCCGTGATCCGCGAGCTGATGGCCTGAGCGTCAGAAATCCGCGTCGGGCGGAAGCTGTGACAGCACGCGGCAGAGGCGATCGAGGTCTTCCAGACTGTTGTAGCGGATGGTGAGCAGGCCGGATTCGCCGCCCGCCTCATGGTCGATGCGCACAGACATGCCCAGATTGGCGGCAAGATCGGCTTCGAGTGCGCGCGTATCGGGGTCCTTCTCTGCCCGCTTGCGGCCAGCGGACTTGCGCTTGGCGCCACCTTCGTTCAGCGCCAGCCGTTCAGCCTCGCGCACCGAGAGGCCGCGGGTGACGATCTGGCGGGCGAGTTCGGCGGCATTGGGCGACGTCACCAGGGCGCGGGCATGGCCGGCGGTGAGTTGGCCGCCGCGCAGGAGGACCTGCACCTCGTCGGGAAGTTGCAGCAGGCGCAACAGGTTGGCGATGTGGCTGCGGCTTTTCGACAGGGCCTCGGCCAGCTTTTCCTGCGTATGGCCAAAGCGGTCCATCAGCTGGCGGTAGCCAAGCGCCTCTTCCAGTGCGTTCAGGTCGGCGCGCTGAATGTTTTCGATGATCGCGACTTCCAGGACTTCGGTGTCGTCAAGCTCGCGGATGAGAACGGGCAGTTCGTGGATCTGCGCGAGCTGCGCCGCCCGCCAACGGCGTTCGCCGGCGACGATCTGGTACTGGCCGGTGGCGCCGTGGGGCCTCACAATCAGGGGCTGGATCACGCCCTTCTGGCGCAGCGATTCCGCCAGCTCGGCCAGCGCGGTTTCGTCGAAGTCGCGGCGGGGCTGGTCGGGGTTGGGGTGCAGGTTCTCGACCGGCACCAGGCTGTCGGGCCGGCGCGGCGGCGCCGTGGTGTCGGAGGGGGCCAGGTGGACATCGGCCATCAGCGCGGACAGGCCGCGCCCGAGGCCCCGGCGTTCGGTCTTGCGGTCGTTCACGGCTGGACCATCCTTTCGCGGATCGGGTGGCGGGCGAGGAACTCCTTGGCGAGCGCGCGATAGGCCTCGCTGCCCTTGGAGGCGCTGTCGTATTCGGTCACCGGCAGCGCGAAGGAGGGTGCCTCGGACAGGCGGACGTTGCGCGGGATCACGGTATGGAAGACCACGTCGCCAAGCGTCGCGCGGGCGTCGGCCTCGACCTGCTGCGACAGGCGGTTGCGGCCATCGTACATGGTGAGAAGCACGCCCTCGATGCGCAAGGCCGGATTGGCGCTTTGGCGGACCTCGCGGATGGTGAGCATCAGCTGCGACAGGCCTTCAAGCGCGAAGAACTCGCTTTGCAGCGGCACCAGAACGGATTGCGAGGCGACGAGCGCGTTGATCGTAAGCAGGCTCAGCGCCGGCGGACAGTCGATCAGGATCACGTCGAGGTCGAAGCTGTCCATCGCGGTCTGGCGCAGGGCGTCGTGCAGAAGGAAGCTGCGCTTTTCGTTCGCTACCAGCTCGATATCCGCCGAAGACAGGTCGGCATTTGCCGGGCAGAGCAGAAGGCGGTCGAAATTGGTGGGCTGGATCACGTCTTCCAGCGGAACCTCCTCCAGGAGGAGGTCATAGCTTGTCTTCTTCCGCGCATCCGGCGGCAGGCCAAGACCGGTGGACGCATTGCCCTGCGGATCGAGATCCACCACCAGAACGCGCGCGCCGCATTCCACCAGCGCCGCCGCGAGATTGATTGCTGTCGTTGTCTTGCCGACACCCCCCTTCTGGTTGGCGATGGCGACGATGTGCGGTTGACCGGGACGGGTCGGATCAGACATGGCGCAGGGACTCCAGGGCAACGACGGCGGCGGTCGGGTCGGTAATGCTCGGTCGGACGATGGAGGTAAAGGCCCATTGCTGCGATGCGAGCTCGATCTCGGCCAAGTGTTCGCGCCCCTTGAGGAAAATCGCCCGTCCGCCCGGGGCCAGGTGGCGATGGGCCAGGGTGCAGAGGTCGGACAGCGGGGCCAGAGCGCGGGCAGATACAACATCCGCCCTGGCTGGCGAAAGGGATTCGGCCCGCTCTGTCACCACATCCACGGATATGCCGCAGGTGCGCGCGGCTTCGCGCAGGAAGGTCGCCTTCCGGAGATCGGATTCGACGAGACGCACACGGCAGGCTGGCGCGCGCTCTGCGAGAAGGATTGCGACCACCAGACCGGGAAAGCCGCCGCCGGTTCCGAAGTCGACCCAAAGACCTGGCGACTCCGGCGCCAGCGCGAGCACCTGGGCGGAATCCCGCGTGTGCCGAGTCCAGCCGTCAGCTTGGGTGCTGCGGGAAACGAGGTTGATTGCCGGATTCCACTTACGCACCATGTCCAGGTGAACCCGCAGCCGCCCCACCGTTTCACGTGAAACAGTCTCGGCTCCGGCAAAGCAGCCGGCGAGGTCTTCTGCCGCTTGCGGGGTCATCCTGCGTTCCGAAGCCGGGAGTCCTTGCGGATATGGGCGATGATGAGCAGCAGGGCCGCAGGGGTCATGCCTTCGATCGCCGCCGCCCGGGCGATGCTGTCCGGCTGGACGCGCGCGAGCTTGCTGGCAAGCTCGTTGGAAAGCCCCGGTAAGCCGCGGTAGTCGAAACCTTCGGGAATCCGGAGCGCCTCTTCCTTCTGCAGCGCGCGCACATCCTCGGCCTGTCGGTCGAGATACTGTGCGTAGAGCGCATCATTGGCGACCTGCTGGCGGATCGTCGGGCCAACTGCCGCGAAGCCGGGATAGAGCGCGTCGATCTGATCCAGCCGCACATCGGGGAAGGCAAGCAAGTCGAGGCCCGATCGGCGCACGCCGTCCTGGCTGACGGAAAGGCCGACAGCTGCCGCCTCACGCGGGGTACGGGTGCTGGCCGTCAGAACGGCACGGGCCTCGGCCAGAAGGTTGGCCTTCTCGCTGAACGCCGCCCAACGCTTCTCACCGACAAGGCCAAGCGCGCGGCCTTTCCCTGTGAGCCGCTGGTCGGCGTTATCCGCCCGCAGCGCGAGGCGAAACTCGGCGCGGGAGGTGAACATGCGGTAGGGTTCGGTGACGCCGCGGCTGGTCAGGTCGTCGATCATCACGCCGATGTAGCTTTCCGACCGCGAAAAGACCTCGGGCGGCTGACCTGCCGCCAGTCGCGCGGCATTGAGGCCGGCCACCAGGCCCTGCGCGGCGGCTTCCTCATAGCCGGTTGTACCATTCACCTGGCCAGCGAGGAAAAGCCCCGGCAGAGCGCGAAGTTCGAGCGACGGCCGCAATTCCCGCGGGTCGAAGTAATCGTACTCGATGGCATAGCCAGGCTGCAGGATATGGACCGACTCGAGGCCGGCGATCGTGCGGACATACGACTCTTGCACATCGGCCGGGAGCGAGGTGGAAATGCCGTTCGGATAGACGGTATCGTCATCCAGCCCTTCGGGCTCCAGAAAGACCTGATGCCCGGTCTTGTCGGCAAAACGCACCACCTTGTCTTCGATCGAGGGGCAATAGCGCGGGCCGACGCCCTCGATATGTCCACCGTACATGGCCGAGCGTGACAGGTTGTTGCGAACGATGTCGTGGGTGCGTTCGTTGGTATGGGTGATGCCGCAGGAGATCTGGCGCGCAAACGGTGCGGTGCTGAGGAACGAGAACAGCGCCGGATCCTCGTCGCCGGGTTGGCTTTCCAGTTGCGACCAATCAATCGTTCGGCCGTCCAGGCGCGGGGGAGTTCCCGTCTTCAGCCGCCCCCGGGCCAGTCCGAGGTCGGCCAGGCGTTGCGCCAGGCGCTGCGATGCCGGATCGCCGACGCGGCCGCCGCTGCGACGCTGGTCCCCGACATGAATCACGCCGTTCAGGAAGGTCCCCGCTGTCAGCACGACAGACAGGGCCGACAGTTGCGTCCCATCGGCCAGGACCACGCCCTTCGCCGCGCCGTCGCTGACCACCAGATCCGCAACCTCGCCCTCCACGACCTCCAGCCCAGGCTGCGCTGAAAGCGCCGCCTGCATGGCCAACCGATAGAGCTTGCGGTCGGCCTGGGCGCGCGGGCCCTGCACTGCTGGCCCCTTGCGGCGGTTCAGAAGGCGAAACTGGATGCCCGCGCGGTCGGCCACGCTGGCCATCACTCCGTCGAGCGCGTCGATCTCGCGCACGAGATGACCCTTGCCCAGGCCACCGATGGCCGGGTTGCAGGACATCACGCCGATTCCATCGCGCCGCAGTGTGACCAGCGCCGTCTTGGCGCCTGCCCTGGCGGCAGCCGCCGCTGCTTCGCTGCCGGCGTGACCGCCGCCGATGACGATGACGTCGAACTGTTTCACGTGAAACACTCCTACTTCCCGATGCAGAACCGCGCAAAGATCTCGCCCAGCAGGTCCTCGACGTCGATGCGCCCGACCAGCATGGCCAGCGACCGCGCGGCTTCCCGCAGATGCGCCGCGATCAGTTCGTCCCGGCGCGGGGCCCTGCCTATCTCACTTTGCGCCGATTCCATAGCGGTGATTGCTGCCGTCATCGCCTGGTGTTGCCGCTCGCGGATCACCATTCCGGCACCGGCCGTGCGTCGCTCCAGGCGAGTGCCGATGGCAGCCAGCAGTTCGGGAATCCCCCGCCCTGTGCGGCCAGACACTCCTGGTCCGTCTTGAGCGCTGTCGGCCTTGCCCTGCAGCACAATGTCGTCCGCCAGCGGTTCAAGGGCTGTCGTCGCTTCCGGCCCATCCAGGAGGAACAAGCGCAGGTCCGCCTTTCGCGCGCGATCCAGCGCTCGACTCACTCCGATGCGCTCCACCTCGTCCTCGGTCTCGCGCAAACCTGCGGTGTCCAGCAGCGTCACAGGTAGCCCCGCGATCTCCATACGCACCTCGATCACGTCGCGGGTCGTGCCTGCGACGGCCGAGGTGATCGCGGCCTCTCTACCCGCCAAGGCATTGAGAAGAGTGGATTTTCCGGCGTTGGGCGGGCCGACGATGGCCACTTCGAACCCTTCGCGGATGCGCTCTGCGGCAGCGGCGCCGGCTGTCTCGCGCCGAAGGTCGGCAAGCACTCCGGCGATCAGGCTACCGACCTCTGGCATCACGTCCAGCGGCACGTCCTCGTCGGCAAAGTCGATGGTGGCTTCGATCAGCGCCGCCGCGCGAACCAGATCGTTGCGCCACGCCAAGGCGCGGCGGCCGAGTTCGCCTTCCAGCGCACGCAGGGCCTGGCGGCGTTGCGCCTCGGTCTCTGCATCGATCAGGTCGGCTAGTCCCTCCACCTGGGTCAGGTCCAACCGCCCGTTTTCCAGCGCCTGCCGCGTGAACTCGCCCGGCTCGGCCAACCTCAGGCCGGGCTGGGACGACAGCGCCCGCAATACGGCAGCAACCACGGCCGATGAGCCGTGCAGGTGCAGTTCCGCCGAGACCTCTCCGGTGTAGCTGCCCCCCTGCGGAAACAGCAGAACCAACGCCTCGTCCAGAACATCACCCTGCCAGGACAGGCGGCGCAGGCCAGCGCGTCGCATCGGCGGCAATGGCCCGCGGCAGAGGGCTGCCACGGCAATATGAGATGCCGGTCCGGAAAGCCGGATCACCGCCACGCCGGCCTTGCCGCGGGCAGAGGCCAGGGCGTAGATCGTGTCCACTTCGCGCTCCTGGCAGAACCCTTACGAGTTCATCGAGTCGAAGAACTCGCCATTCGTCTTTGTCTGCTTCAGCTTGCCCAGCAGGAATTCGATGGCGTCCGTCGTGCCCATCGGGTTCAGGATGCGGCGCAAGACATAGGTCTTTTGCAGGTCGATCTTGTCCACCAGCAGATCTTCCTTGCGGGTGCCCGATTTCAGGATGTCGATGGCCGGGAAGACGCGCTTGTCGGCGACCTTGCGGTCCAGCACGATCTCGCTGTTGCCGGTACCCTTGAACTCTTCGAAGATCACTTCGTCCATGCGGCTGCCGGTGTCGATCAGCGCCGTGGCGATGATGGTCAGCGAGCCGCCTTCCTCGATGTTGCGTGCCGCACCGAAGAACCGCTTCGGCCTCTGCAGCGCGTTGGCATCCACGCCCCCGGTCAGGACCTTGCCCGAGGACGGGACCACCGTGTTGAAGGCGCGGCCCAGACGGGTGATCGAGTCCAGCAGGATCACAACGTCGCGCTTGTGTTCAACCAGGCGCTTCGCCTTCTCGATCACCATTTCCGCCACCGCGACGTGCCGGGTCGCCGGTTCATCGAAGGTCGAGGACACGACCTCACCCTTCACCGAGCGCTGCATGTCGGTCACTTCCTCGGGCCGCTCGTCGATCAAGAGGACGATCAGATAGCATTCCGGATGGTTGGTCGCGATGGAATGGGCGATGTTCTGCAGCAGCACCGTCTTGCCCGTGCGCGGCGGTGCCACGATCAGGGCGCGCTGGCCCTTGCCGATCGGGCACACCAGGTCGATCACGCGGGCCGAACGGTCCTTGATGGTCGGATCCTCGATCTCCATCTTCAGCCGCTCGTCGGGATAAAGCGGGGTCAGGTTATCGAAGTGAACCTTGTGGCGCGCTTTCTCGGGATCGTCGAAGTTGATGCGCGTCGCCTTCGTCAGGCAGAAATACCGCTCGTTCTCGCGCGGGGCCTGGATCAGGCCCTCAATCGTATCCCCGGTCCGCAGGCTGAACTGGCGGATCATCTCGGGCGAGACATAGATGTCATCGGGGCCGGGCAGGTAGTTGGCCGAGGGCGAGCGCAGGAAACCGAAGCCGTCCTGCAGCACTTCCAGAACGCCGTCGCCGCCGATTTCCCAGCCTTCCTCGGCATGTTCCTTCAGGATCGAGAACATCATCTCGCCCTTGCGCATCGAAGGCGCGTTCTCGATCTCCCACTCTTCGGCCATGGCCAGAAGCTCGGCAGGAGTCTTCGCCTTCAGATCGGCAAGGTTCAGGTGTTCAATGGTCATGGAACGTGTTCCGCAAGGGCCGGTCGCAGTGCCGGCAGGTCGGTCAATCAAGGGGAGGCGCGATGGGCCGGACGGCCCTGCAGACGCGCAGATAAGCCCGGCAGGGCGCCAAGTCAACTCCCGGCCCCTGGCAGACTCAGAACTTCATGATCACCGAGGCGACGATGACGACCATCAGCACGGTCGGCACCTCGTTCATCATGCGGTAGCGCCGACCTGTCACATGGTTGGCTCCGTTCACGAAATCCTTGCGCCGCAGGGCGAGCCAGTGATGGAACCAGGTCATCCCCAGCACGGCCGCCGCCTTCATCCAGGGCCAGGCCATCGACCAGTTGACGATTCCCGGCGTGAAGACCAGAGCCAGACCGAAGATCCAGGTCGCCACGCTGGCCGGATTGATGATCGCTTTCAGAAGCCTGCGTTCCATCGTCTGGAACAGCGCATCGGTCTTGCTGCCTGGCTCGACCTCTTCGGTGTGATAGACATACAGTCGGGGCAGGTAGAACAGCCCCGCCATCCAGGCAATCACCGAGACGACGTGCAAGACCTTGGTCCAAGGATACAGATCCGAAAGCCAGTCGACCATCTGTGGTACCTCCTTACTTCCTTCCTAACAGGAAGAGAAAGAAAGGGAATGTCGTTGTAGGACTGTGGAAGATCTGGATTTACGGGTTAGCGCACAGAAGCATCCCCAGCCATGAGTTACCGGGAAAATCCTGTGCAAAAGCAAGCGTTCGTGTGGATGATTTCCTGTAAGCATAACATTTTCAACTAGTTAGACTTTCATGTGGGAAACTCGCATCGGTCGGCGCCCGGTCCCGTGAAGCGCCCCCCGCCCCGCTTTTCCGCAGGTCGCCGCACGCGCTATCCCAAGGCGGAAAACTCTGGTGCGCACCTTGACAACCGGCCCTGCCCGCCCTTCCCTTCCGGATCCGGGCCGCTTGTCCCCGCACCGCCCCAGCCCTGCTTCGCAGGAACAAAACCGGATTATCCACAGGCCGCCCTGTCCATGCTGATCCTTGCCTCCGCCTCGCCTGTCCGACTTTCGCTGCTGCGCGCGGCTGGAGTCGAGGCCGAGGCGTGTCCGGTCAGGCTCGATGAAGAGGCGATCCGCCTTTCGCTGGAGGCCGAGGGCGCCCATCCCCGCGACATTGCCGATACCCTGGCCGAGATGAAGGCCCGCAAGCGCGCCGAGAAAAACCCGGAGGCTCTGGTCCTTGGCTGCGACCAGGTGCTGGAGTTTGACCGCCAGGCCTGGGGCAAGGCCGAGACGGCTGATGCAGCGCGGGCACAGTTGCAGCGGCTTCGCGGCGAGACTCACCGCCTGTTGTCGGCCGCCGTGGTATATGATCGGGGTGAACCGGTCTGGCGGCATGTGGGGGAGGTGCGGCTGACGATGCGGTCCTTCTCGGACGCCTATCTGGACGCCTATCTGTCCCGCAACTGGGACTCGGTCCGACATGCCGTTGGCTGCTACAAGCTGGAGGAAGAAGGCGCGCGCCTTTTCTCTCGTATCGACGGCGATTATTTCACGGTGCTCGGCCTGCCGCTTCTGCCGCTTCTGGGCTGGCTCGCCGACAGGGGAAGCATTCAGGCATGACCGATCATCCGCGAATTCCTTTGGCCGGCGTCATCGGCTCGCCCATTGCCCATAGCCGGTCCCCTGCCCTGCACGGGCATTGGCTCAAGCGCTATGGTATCAAGGGTCACTACATCCCGATGGATGTGGCGCAGTCCGACCTGCGAGAGGCGCTGACGCTTCTGCCCCGGCTTGGTTTCGTGGGGCTGAACGTCACCATCCCACACAAGGAAAGCGTGCTGCACCTGGCTGATATCGTGACCGACCGCGCCGCCCTGATCGGCGCGGCCAACACGCTGATCTTCCGCAAGGATGGCCGCATCCATGCCGACAACACCGACGGCGCCGGTTTCGTCGCCAACCTGCGCCAGCACGCGCCGCACTGGCTGCCTTCGGCCGGCCCGGCCGCGGTGTTCGGTGCAGGCGGTGCGGCGCGGGCCGTGGTGGCGGCCCTGCTGGAGGTCGGCGCCCCCGAGGTCCGCATCGCCAACCGCACCCGTCCAAGGGCCGAGGCGCTGCGGTCGGATTTCGGGGCGAAGGTCGTGGTGTACGACTGGGTTCAGGCGGCCTCCATGTTGCACGGCGCGGCCACCGTGGTGAACTCCACCGCGCTTGGCATGACAGGCAAGGCGGATTTCACCATCCCGCTCGACGGGCTGGAACCCTGGGCGCTGGTGACGGACCTTGTCTACACGCCTCTCAAGACGCAGTTCCTGATCGAGGCCGAGGACCGCGGCTGCACCGTCGTCGATGGCCTGGGCATGTTGCTGCACCAGGCCGCGCCGGGGTTTGAGCGCTGGTTCGGCCTGCGGCCTGAGGTCGATGACGCAGCCCGCGCCGCGGCCCTGTCGGCATGAGACCGTTCCGCCTGGGACTGACCGGCTCCATTGGCATGGGCAAATCCACCACGGCCCGTTTCTTCGCCGAGGCGGGGGTTCCGGTCTGGGATGCCGATGCTGCCGTGCACCGGCTTTATGCAGCCGGTGGCGCGGCTGTCGCGCCGCTTGTGGCGCTGTGTCCTGCGGCGGCGGGGCCAGAGGGGCTAGACCGGGGCGCGCTGAAGGCCTGGATTGCCCGCGACCCCACAGCCCTGAAGCAAATCGAAACGATCGTTCACCCACTTGTCGCGGCAGACCGGCAGGTCTTCCTTGATGCCACTGCCGCGCCGCTTGTTGTTCTGGACATCCCGCTTCTGTTCGAAACCGGAGCAGAGGCGATGATGGACTCCACGCTTCTGGTGACCGCCCCGCCCGAGTTGCAGCGCGCCCGTGTTCTGGCCCGTCCGGGCATGACAGAGGCGCAGTTCGCCACCATCCTGGCGCGCCAGATGCCCGACCGCGAAAAGCGCGGCCGCGCGACCCACATCCTTGAAACGCTCAGCCTCGATGCGGCTCGCGCCGGCGTTCGGGCGCTGATCGACTATCTGACAGGGCCCACCCATGCGTGAGATCGTCCTCGACACCGAAACGACCGGCTTCGAACCCTCCGAAGGCCACCGCATCGTGGAAATCGGCGCGGTCGAGCTGTTCAACCACCTGCCCACCGGCCGGACCTACCACCAGTACATCAACCCCGAACGGCCCATGCCGAAAGAGGCGTTCGAGGTGCATGGTCTGGGCGACGACTTCCTGCGCGACAAGCCAGTGTTCAAGGCGATCGCCAGCGATTTCCTGGCCTTCATCGGCGAGGCACGGCTGGTCATCCACAACGCTACCTTCGACATGCGCTTCCTGAATGCCGAGCTTGGCTGGGCCGGCTTGCCCGGCTTGCCGAATGACCGCGCGCTCGACACGCTGATGATGGCGCGCACGAAGTTCCCCGGATCGCCCGCCTCTCTGGATGCGCTGTGCCGCCGTTTCGGTGTGGACAATTCAGCCCGTGAAAAGCACGGCGCGCTGCTCGACAGCGAAATCCTGGCGGAAGTCTATCTGGAGCTGATCGGTGGACGACAGCCCGACTTCGGGCTGGCCACCGTTTCGACGGCGACGCCGGTCGCGGGAGAGGAAGAGGGCGCCGCCTGGCGCCCCCGTCCGCGTCCCGTGGCGCTTCCTCCCCGCCTGACAGAGGCCGAGGCCGAGGCCCATGCCGCCTTTGTGGCGAAGATGGGCGAAAGCGCGATCTGGCAAAAGCGGGGCTGATGCGCCCCGCTCAGTTCACCGGCTGCTGTGCGGCGCGCTGCGCCTCGGCGCGACGGGCGACTTCCTGGCGGTACAGCGCCACGAAATCCACAGCGTCGATGTTCAGCGGCGGGAAGCCGCCATCGCGCGTCACGTCCGAGATGATGCGACGCACATAGGGAAACATCAGACGCGGGCATTCGATCAGCAGGAAGGCATGAAGCTGATCGTCGGGCACACCCTCGATGTGGAACACGCCCGCGTAATCGACTTCCAGAAGGAACAGCACATCGCCATTGACCTTGTTCTTCGAGGTCACGCGATACTTGGTCATCACGTCATACTGGTGGTCAACCGGGCGCTTGCGGGCGTCCATGCTGACGGCAACCTGCACGTCGGGTTGCACCTCGGTTGCGGAAAGGCCCTTCACGGCAACCATGTTCTCGAAGGACATGTCGCGGATGAATTGCGCCATCACCTGCATGCGAATCTGCGGATTGGCGCTCGGAGCGCCTTCCTGTTCAGCCATCAATCTCTCTCCCCAAATACAACGCTTTGCATACGTCTAGCAGTTTGGCCCTGCGCGCTCAATGGCGACCCGTCGCCGCGGTCGAAGCAAACCGCCGCTAGGGCTGTGTCCAGCCAGAGGGTCCCTGGCGCCGGGGCACCGAGCCGGGGTCCACCTCGTAATACTCCGCATCAATCACCGTCACGCCATCGCGGGGCGCGGCCGAACGCACCGCGGGCCCCATGCGCGCCGCCAAGGCGTTGATGATGGCCTGCCGGACGGGCGGCAGCAGCAACAGACCTGCAGCGAGGTCCGACACGAAGCCCGGGAGGATCAGCAACCCGCCCGCCAGAACCTTCATGGCCCGATGCGCCATGGGCGAGAGCGGGTCGCGCACCTGTCCCATTTCGCCCCTCAGGTCAAATGCCAGACCAGCCCCCTGGCGACGGATGACCGCGACGCCCAGGATGGCGGCCAGAACCACCAGCGCCAGGGTCGGCCACAGCCCGATCCAACCCCCGACAATCACGAAACCGGCGATCTCCAGCAGGGGAAGCAGGACAAAAAGCAGCAATACGGGCATGTCGGGCCTCCTCTGGGTCCGAATTCGGGTCCGGGGCATAGACTTGATGGGTCCCCTCTCCTACATAGTCAGCGACACCGCGCCTTTCCAACCCCCGTGGAACCGCTCGACCGAGGTTTAAATGAGCTCGTCCCTGATTCAGCTTCTTGTCCTTGCCGGGATCGCCGTCTTCCTGATCCTGAAGCTGCGGTCCGTTCTTGGGACGCGCGATGGGTTCGAGAAGCCGCCCGTTCCGGTCGAGGATGCCCGCCCCCGCCCCCGGCAGGACTTCGAAGTCATCGAGGGTGGTCCTGACCGCGACATCATCGACCAGGTGCCGGACGGTTCTCCTGCCGCCCGCGCCCTTGGCGCCATGAAGCTGGCCGAGCCGGGCTTTGTCGTGGGCGAGTTCCTGAAGGGCGCCCGCGGCGCCTATGAGATGATCCTGATGGCCTTCGAGAAGGGCGATATCGAAGCTATCCGCCCGTTCCTGTCGAAAGAGGTTGCCGACAGCTTCGACGCCGCCATTGAAGAGCGTGCCCGGCAGGGCCTGACCATCGAGTCCAACTTCGTCGGCCTGCGCGACATGGCGCTGACCGAAGCCACCTTCGACCGCGACACGCGCCATGCCGAGATCACCGTGCGGTTCACCGGAGAACTGACCTCGGTGGTGCGCAACAAGGCCGGCGAGGTGATCGAGGGCAGCCCGACGTCCATCAAGCGGCAGCGCGATCTTTGGACCTTCGGTCGGCGCATGGGCGTGGACGATCCCAACTGGCAGCTGACCGCGACCGGGGAATGAGCCGTGTCCTCTTGGCCGTTGTCGTCCTGCTCGCCGCGCTAGGCGCCGGACCGCGTGCCATGGCCCAGATGCTCAGTTTCGCCGATCTCGACGGCTGGGACGCCGACGATCACCGAGGCGCGCTGAAAAGCTTCACGGTGACCTGCGACAAGCTGGACGATTCCGACTGGCAGCCGATCTGCCGGCTGGCGCGCGACATCGACCCCGAAGACGACCTCGCCGCCCGCAGCTTCTTTGAGCTGCTGTTCCGGCCCGTCATCATCGGCTCCCCTCCTGCGCTGTTCACCGGCTACTACGAGCCGGAACTGCGCGGCTCGCCCGTGCGGACGCCGCGCTATGCCTGGCCGGTCTATCGCCGCCCGCCGGAGCTGCGCGACGGCGTCCAATGGTATTCCCGGCAAGAGATCGAAAGCCGGGGGCTTCTGGCCGGGCGCGGGCTGGAACTGGCCTGGGTCGAGGATCCGGTGGATCTGTTCTTCCTGCAGATCCAGGGCTCGGGCCGCATCCGCATGCCGGACGGCAAGGTGATGCGGGTGGGTTATGCCGGGCAGAACGGCTTTCCCTATCGGTCCGTCGGGCAGGAACTGGTGCGCCGCGGGGTCTTCACCATTGACGAGGTTTCGGCCCAGCAGATCCGGGCCTGGGTGAAACGGAACGGGGCGGCGGGCACGGCGCTCTTGCACCAGAACCCATCCTACGTCTTCTTCCGCAAGATCGCCGACCTGCCGGCCGACAAGGGGCCGATCGGGGCGATGGGGCGGTCGATCACCACGCTGCGCTCTGTTGCGGTGGACCCGAAGTTCACGCCGCTTGGCGCGCCGGTGTGGATCGAGAAGGACGGGGCGGCGCCGCTGCGCAAGCTGATGGTGGCGCAGGATACCGGGGGGGCGATCAAGGGGGCGCAGCGGGCGGACATCTTCTATGGCTCGGGGGATGCGGCCGGCGATGCGGCCGGGACGGTGAAGGACGGCGGGCGTATGGTCGTGCTGCTGCCCATCGACCGGGCCTATGCGATGTTGCCCGAAGGCTGACCTTGGCGCGTCGTCGGTCCCTTCGCCCGGAGGAGGAAGAGCTCTGGTCCGCCGTGGCGCGGACGGCGCGGGCCATGCACCCCAGGGCGAAGCCGCTGCACCGGGTGGCCGAGCTGCCCGCCCATCCCGTGCCTGACCCCGCGCCGCCGAAGCCCCACCATCCCGTGCTGCCGACGTTCCGGCTGGGAGCGAAGGCGGGGCCGGCGACGGCCATCGATCTGGCGCCCACGCCGGCCCAGACGCTGTCGGCCCAGCCTTTGCGGATGGACGCCAAGACCCATGGAAAGATGACCCGGGGGCGGCTGGTGCCGGAGGCGCGGCTGGACCTGCACGGGCTGACCCTGGCCGAGGCCCAGCCGGAGCTGATCCGGTTCGTCCTGAATGCCCAGTCGGGGGGGTTGCGGCTGGTGCTGGTGATCACGGGGAAGGGGAAGGTGCGGGACGACCAGGGTCCGATCCCGCAGAGGACCGGGCTCTTGCGCCACCAGGTGCCCCTTTGGCTGCACCAGGCCCCCCTGGGGCCGGCGGTGCTGCAGGTGACAGAGGCCCACCTGAAGCATGGCGGGGCCGGGGCCTATTACGTGTACCTCAGGCGGGGCCGCTAGGGCGTCCGAGCTCGGACGCTATGCCAGACCCAATGAAATCAATATGTTACTGAGCCGCCTTAACTTGGACTTAAGAATTGTCCGAGGTCAGGATGCGGGTGGAACGGCAAACTTCAAGCACATCGGCGTGCCGATGGCGATGGACACGCCTGTATCTTCCAGAAGCCCGGTCACCGCATCGCGGCGCAGGATGCTGACCCGGTCGGCGTTCTGGTTTGCCGACAGGAGATGCCGCCCCGAGGGGGTGAGCGCGAGGTTGCGCGGGGTCGCCCCGCCGCAGGGCGCGTGTCCCAGGGGGGTCAGACGGCCCGTCTCCTGATCGACCGCAAAGATCGCGATGCTGTCATGGCCGCGGTTGCCCCCGTACAGGAAGCGGCCATCAGGCGAGATCTGGATGTCGGAGCAATGGTTGGAGTCGCGCACCTCTTCCGGGACGGCGGGCTGGGAGTCGATGGGCGTCAGCCGTCCGGTTTCGGGGTCGAAGTCATGGGCGGTGACGGTGGAATCAAGCTCGTTCATCACGAAGACGAAGCGGCCGTTCGGGTGCAGCGCCAGATGGCGTGGACCGGCGCCGGGGGCTGTTGCCGTGACGGCGACGCGTTCGGGCGTGCCGTCCTTTGCGATCCTGTAGGTGACAAGCTGATCGGTGCCGAGATCGGCCACGATGACCAGATTGTCGGCCACTTCGGTTACGCTGTGGGCATGGGCGCGTTCCTGGCGGGCGGCGTTTGGCCCATGCCCGCGGTGCGCGGCGCTTGACTTGACCGGGGAGAGGCCGCCGTCGGGGCGCAGGCCGAAGATGACAAGCGATTGGTCGGGGCCGGAGTCGCCGATCGTGTAGTTGACGAGGAAAAGGCGCCTGCCGTCGCGCGATATCGCGTTGTGCGCCGGGATGCTGCCAAGGGTCGTCTGCATGTTGAGCGGAAGGATCCTGCGGGCCGCCCGGTCGAAGGCGAGGGCGGAGACCACGCCTTCGGCCCAACCGAAGATTTCGGAATTGGCATAGATGCGGGTTCCATCGGGCGATACCGAAAGGTAGGTCGGATTGTCGATCCCGCCGAACTCGGCCAAGTGAACCGCCTGCAAGTTGTCTTCGTCGAAGGCGTAGACGTTCAGTCCGTTGCCGCGCGCCCCCTGGAAGTAGGGCGCCTCGCGGTTGAGGGTTCCGATGAACAAGAGCAGGTCTTCGGGCATGATGCCCTCCCCAGGATCGTTGGCGCCGCGAGTCATTCCATGAATGAAAAGCTATATCGCCAGTAAACTCTGTTGACGCGGGCCCGTCAACGCGTAGCATCGGCCCCGAAGGCAAGAGGTGCAGATGTCTGACCCGGAAGATGAAGGCCGCTACCGCGCGCCGGCACTCGACAAGGGGCTGGACATGATCGAACTTCTGGCCGCGACGGAAGAGGGGATGACGCTCAAGGACATTTCGAGCGCCCTTGGCCGCAGCCCGACCGAGCTTTACCGGATGCTCGACCGCCTGGCACGGCGCGGCTATGTCGCGCGGCAGGGCGACACCTACGAACTGACGATGAAGCTGTTCCTGCTGGCGCATCTCCGTCCGCCGATCCGCCGTCTGGTCGCGCTGGCGACCCCGGTGATGCGGCGGTTCACA
>Ga0209368_1000459_pt1 | contig 35898 bp, 32 predicted proteins | sample EBPBio242008_DNA_FD_185862 | JGI IMG/M metagenome (GOLD analysis project Ga0209368, IMG submission 185862) | Wastewater treatment Type I Accumulibacter community from EBPR Bioreactor in Madison, WI, USA - Reactor 1_4/24/2008_ DNA (SPAdes)... | ecosystem: Engineered > Bioreactor > EBPR >...
GAATCAGAACCTCGCTCTCTGAATCCAGGGCAGAGGTTGCTTCATCTAAGACCAAAATCGGGGCGTTTTTGAGCATGGCACGGGCAATGGCAATGCGCTGACGTTGGCCGCCGGACAGTTTGGTGCCGCGCTCGCCAACCAGGGTGTCGTAGCCGCTTGGGAGTTTTTTAATGAACTCGTCGGCGTTGGCTAGGCGGGCGCAGGCGCGGACGGCTTTGTCAGAGGCATCTAATTGGCCGTAGCGAATATTGTCGCTAATAGAGCGGTGGAACATCAACGGCTCCTGCGGAACGTAGGCGATCGCGCGGCGCAGGCTTTGCTGGGTGACGCGTGCAATGTCTTGGTTATCTAGCAGAATCTGGCCGGACTGGATGTCCATAAAGCGCAGTAGTAGTTTGGTTACCGTAGTTTTGCCGCCACCACTAGGCCCAACCAGGCCAATTTTTTCACCAGGCCTGATGTGTAAATTTAAACCATCAAACAGTTTCTTGCTGGCATCTTTGTAGCTAAATGACACGTCTGTAAGCCGCAGGTCGCCGCGGCCAGGAGTAAGGTCCTTGGCGCCCGGAACATCGTCTACTTCTGGTGGGATTTGCAGGATTGCCGTCATGTCGCGAGCATCGCCAATGACTCGGTTTAAGTTACGTACCACGCTGTTTAGATCCCATAACCGCTGCGAAATTCGCAGGGTGTAGGTCAGAATTAAGTAGACTAATCCCACGGAAATGTGCAGACTAATGCCTAAGTAGACGCCGACCAAAATAGAGAAGGCGTTAATGGCCCGTTGGCTGGTGGTGGTGTAGCGCTCGTTGGCCATAACTTTGTGCATAGTTTTGAGGGAAATGTCTAGGACATCCTTGGTGCGGGCATCGTACAACTTTTTCTCTAAAGCTTCGTGGCCAAACGATTTTACGGCTGTAATGTTGCTAATGGTGTCAGAAAGTTGTCCGGTCCGGGCGGATTCTAAAGAGGCCCACTCTGCATTGAGCGCATTTTCTGACTTCTTCAAATGCACGAGCAGTATCACATAAATGGCGCTAAAAAGGACCAGCACCAGCACGTAGAGCGGCGCCGGTTTTATCAAAATGGCAACCGTAAAAACAAAGCTAATAATTAGCTTGTAGATGTTCCAGGTAAAAGTGTCGGCCAGCCGCTCAAAGCTGCCGCTAAATTTGTTAACTTGGTTTACCAGTGATCCGGCAAAGCGGTCCGAGTAAAAGCGGTAACTCATTTTCATAAGGTGATCAAACGATGTTTGCTGCAGTCGGCGCATGACCAATTCTTCAAACGACCAAACAATTTTAACGTAGGGTCGCCACATAAAGTTAATGCTTAGCTCCAATGCTAAAATGGCCGCAATTGGCAGGTAAAACTCATCGATTTGGATATTGCCATTACTTTTAACTAACTTATTTAGAACTACGCTGGTAATCAGCGGTACGGCAAAATCGTCCAGCAGCTGGATAATGGGCATAAAAATCAGCAGTCCCGCCAGATGTCTGGGGTACTCTTTGGCGTGGCGCCAGTAAATGCTCAGCGTTTGCCGAACGGTAACTTTTGGTAGATTGTTCATGGGATGTCCGCCTCCTTGCGGCCCCTTTTTAGATGTTAGATTTTAGACTCTAGAAGTTAGAGAGTAGCGCCGGTGACGACACTGCTTGCGGTATACTTAATCATTTTTTTGCCGTCTCCGGGTTAGCCAGATTTGCATCTGGTGTGCTAATATTATGTAAGCATAATACCGTAAAGAGTTTTAAAGCGCAAGCGTTTGGCATAGAATAAGATTATGGAACAATTTGGCGGCAACAGCCTGATGGATGCGCCGGAAAAGCCGGACAAAACATCGTCTAAGAAAAAGAAGAGCGTTGAATCTGTGGGCAGCCTCTTACGTTTTGATGCCAAAAAAGAGCAGGCTGGTGCCGATTTATCCACCTTATTTAGCAAGAAAGCAAATCTTTTAGAGCCAGATAAACTACCTAAAAGCGAGTCGGCAGATATAACTGGCTTACCGGAACGCCCCAAAGACATCCTGAACAAGTCCATGGAAATCACGCCCGCGGAAACGCAGTATGTTCAATCTACGATTGCTAGCGAACATCTGCGCGATCTAGCGGAAGCCCCAGAAGATGCCGCAGAAGATCTTGAACCAGCACGTGATTTTTTGGAGCGCGTACAGGCCGGTGCGGATGCCCAGGAAGCCTATGATGAAATCGCAGCTAGCCTACCTACCCCAGAAGAATTGCCAGATGATATGGAAGAGGCCGAAGAAGCTGCAGAAGAGCTTCCCGCTGAGGATATTGAGGATGCGCCTACCCCACTAGACGATGAGGACGAAGTTGACCTTGGCGGCCCGCCGAGCGGCAATGGGGGATCAGGCACAGGCTCTGGTTCGGGTGGTGGTTCGGGCGGGACGCCTCCGGGTGGGGGCGGCGGGCCTGGAGTTGGTGGTCCTGGCGCCCCGGGCGCTCCCGGTGGACCTGGAGGTCCCGCAGGTCCTGGTGGCCCAGGCAATCCTAATGTGCCGCCAGTTGGTCCGCCCAACCAACCGCCGCAGCCGCCAAACCCCAATCAGGCGCCACAGAATCCCAACGTGCAGCCGCAGGCGCCCAATGTGTATTACGTCAATCGGCATAACTTGGGCGATGCGCTACTTGGTGGCTTAGTCGGCTACTTAATAGGGCGACGGCGTGGACGAATTAAAACGGAAAAACGCTTACTGCCAGTTCAGAAAAAACTAGAGAAAAATGTGCGCCAGCTGGAGCACGATATTACGCGCAAAGAGCAGCTGCTGGTGGCTGCCAAACGGCAGCAGCGGCAGGAGCAGATGGCACGATCCGTACCACAAGAGCGGCCGCAGACGCGCCGCGAAAAGCAGCCGGAAAAAACAGTGCAGCCAGAATCACGCCTGGCAATGCAAAAACCAAAGGCGGAGCGGCTTGCCAAGGTTATCTTGGCCGCAGAGGCGCAACGCGTAACAGAGAAAAAAGCGCCAGAGATTCGCACGACCGCCAAGCAAAATATTCGCCCAGAACAGGCCAAAACAATGCACCGCGCGGAGCTCATGGATGTGGCGGAAAAAATTATGGTGGAAGGCGCGTCTTTACGGCAAATTTATGAAACAAGGCTGATAGGCGAACATCAACTACGGTTCTTGGTGTCGGAATTTTTGCAGGGTAAAGATATCCGCAGTGATTTGCGTAAAGAAATGATTGAACACGAGATTGATTTTGAGCGCGACCCCATTATGCGCGACCGTGTCCGTAGCATGGTCCAGTCCAGCGGTGCCGGCAGCGGCTTGTCACAATTATTAGCTAGCGCCGGCGCTTTGCCCGCGGAAGTAGCAAAGAAAGAAGAGCGCTACGATCCTTGGAAAACGCCGCATCCGCAAGATATTCAGGACGAAAAAGACCGTAAAGATGACCACGCCGCCAACATGGCATTAGTGGCAGGCATTGTGGTGCTGATAGTAATCATCGTTTGGCTGCTGCTACACTAACATTATGGAAAAAGATGATTACACTCTCGCAGAAAAAAGAATTAAAGTCAGCGACGGTTTTGAGCTCTACGTGCAAGATTGGGGCAACCCGCACGCCAAAACGCCGATTATTTTTCTAAAAGGTGGCCCAGGCGGCGCTTGCAAGCAGCGGGATAAAGATGGTTTTGACCCGGCGCGGGACCGCGTTATATTTTTTGACCAGCGCGGCTGCGGCCAGTCCAAACCCTACGGCAAGCTAGAAGCTAACACTACGGCCCACATGATTCAGGACATTAACGCCATTGCCGATCATTTTGGTCTGCAGAAATTTGCATTGCGCGGCACATCATGGGGATCATGCTTGGCGCTGGCCTACGCGCTTGAGCACCCGGAGCGGGTGGCGGCACTTTTTGTTGGTGGCATATTCACGGCATCGCAAAAAGAAATCGATTGGCTAGATAACGGCCTTTTCAGAACTTTTTACCCAGAAGTGTGGCAAAAATATGTTGATTCTGTGCCTGTTGCCCAGCAGAAAAATCCATCGGCCTATCACTACAAGAAGGTACTGACGGGGAGCGCAAAGGAAGTAAAAAGGTCGGCTTTTGCCTACGGCTGCCTGGAAGGCGGCGCTATAAAATTAGATGACCGTTTTACCCCAGAAAACTTTACAGATTTTGACCCCATCCCCATGCAAATAGAGATGACGTACTTGGCAAATCGCTGCTTTTTGCCGGAGCGGCATATTTTAGACAATGCTCATAGACTACCCATGCCGGTGTACATAGTGCAGGGGCGCTACGATATGGTTTGTCCGCCGGAAACTGCCTGGGAACTGCATCAAAAATTGCCCAACTGCGAGCTGTATTGGACGACTGCCGGTCATTTAGTCGAGCACGAATCGGTCAATATTTTTAAAAGTTTGTACGGGAGACTGTAGATGGCACACATCCACGACCAGCCAAATCAGCACGATTTGACTGCTTGCGCGTTTATCATTCGTCAGGTAGATGGCGAGTGGCGCTGCCTGGTGCACATGCACAAAAAACTGGGTAAACTGCTGCAAATTGGCGGCCATGTGGAGCTACATGAAACGCCGTGGCAGTCGGTGGCGCACGAACTGCGCGAAGAAGCCGGTTACCAACTGTCTGACCTACAATTATTGCAGCCAAAAATGGCCCGGCCAGTGCGGTCAAATTCTATTCAGCACCCCATGCCAATCGATATAAACACGCACCGTTTTAGCCCTGACCATTTCCATACGGATTTAGCCTACGGTTTTGTGGCTACGGCCGAGCCGCACCTGCAGCCGCTGGAAGATGAATCGCTCGATTTGCGCTGGCTGACCGTTACAGAATTAAAGGCAGCCGCCGCCCGCGGCGAAGCAATTGAAGACATTGTTCCGCTGTATGAATACTTGGTTAATGACTATGTAAATAATTGGCAGCTGGTTGATCCGCTAAGTTTTTCTATAGAAAATTTTGGACCGGCCAATGCCTAAAATATTACCAATTACGCGCTTTGGCAATCCAATTTTACGGCAACCTGCGCGGCAGCTTACGTCGGCAGAAATTCTAAGCCAAAAAATTCAAACTTTGATTACAGATATGCGCTATACTTCCAAAGAAAAAGAGTATGGCGTGGGCTTAGCGGCATCGCAGGTGGGTCAACCTCTAGCTCTTAGTATAATCGCCATTAAACCCAATAAACTTAGACCGGACAGAAAGCCGTTTGACAGTGTCATTATCAATTCTGGCTACCAGGGAATTGGCAAAAAAGTGCTGCTTTGGGAGGGCTGTATGAGCTGTGGCACAGGCGATGATATTTTGTTTGCAAGTGTGCCGCGTTACCCCAAAATCAAAGCGAAGTGGCTGGATGAAAAAGCGGCCGCGCATGAAGAAGTTTTGAAAGATTTTGTAGCACATGTTTTCCAACACGAAACGGATCATCAGCAGGGTATTTTGTTTGTAGATAAGGTAGAAGACCCTGGTTCCTACATGATGGCAGATGAATATAGGAGGCGAATTCTTGGACAAGAAAAATAAAACAATTGCCGTGCTAGGCGCCGCTGGCGCGACCGGTCAGGAAGTTGTATCGGCACTTTTAGCTAAGGGCTACCAAGTGAGAGCGGGCGTACATAATAGAAATAATTTTGGGGTCAAGCCCGGGCTAACTATCGTAAAAATTGATGCTACAAAAACCGATGACCAGAAAAAACTGCTACAGGGCAGTGATGCGGTTGTGAGTCTGCTCGGTCACGGCAGAAAAACGCCGCCCAGCATGCAGCAAGATGCAATGAAGGCCACATTGGCCGCTATGCAGCAGCATAAAATTACCCGCATCATCATGCTCACCGGCACGGGCGTGCGGCAGCCCGGTGACACGCCTAATTGGTGGGATAATCTGCTTAATGCATCAATAAAAACCATTGACCCGGCCAGGATTAAAGACGGTCAAATGGCCTCGCAACTGCTACAGGCAAGCGGTACAGACTGGACATTACTGCGCGTACTTAAACTGACCAACCAGGCTAAATTCAAACCAGTCAACCTAACGGACAACGGTCCGGCAGCCTGGCTAACACCACGGCGACAGGTGGCGTCCGCCATAGTCGTGCTGCTGGAATCCAAGAAACATATAAAAAAATCGCCAATCTTGTCCTAGCGGTCTATACTAGTTTTATGAAACAGACTGCCAAGAACAGATTATGGATTTGGGCGGCGCTGGCCGTCTTGGTGTGGCTGGCCGGCATGGGCATTGGCGGCCCGTATTTTGGCAAAATAAACGATGTTGTCAGCAACGATCCGGCCACTTTTTTGCCCAAGGAAGCAGAGGCCACCAAGGTAAATGCCGCGCTGGGCCAGTTTACCAACAGCACAACAATTCCGCTGCTGATTGCCTTTGAAAACACCAATAAGCAGCCGATAATGCCTGACCAACAGCGTAAGTTAGCTATGCTACTGCCGGAGCTAAAATCAGTGCCAGATGTAACATTAGCTGGTCCAGCGCAGCTGTCTAAAGACGGCCAAGCCGCACTACTTATCCTGCCCATTAACAGAGATGCGGACTTGCCGGAAGTCTTCCCTGTTATCAAAGAAAAATTAAACAATGCAGACCTGGGTATGCAGTATTATTTGGGTGGCCCAGCCTCGTTTTTCAAAGATTTGTCGGCCGCCTTTGCGGGCATAGATGGCACACTATTGTTTGTGGCGCTTGGAGTGGTGCTGCTGATTCTGCTCATTGTCTATCGTTCGCCGCTGCTGCCAATTTTGGTGCTTATGAACTCAATTGCCGCTTTGTCTGTGGCGATTATGGTGGTCTACGAACTTGCCAAAAACGACATTGTGCAGGTTAACGGCCAGGTGCAGGGAATATTATCTATTTTGGTGATTGGCGCTGCCACGGATTACTCGCTGCTCTACATTGCGCGCTACCGCGAAGAATTGTCGGAATATGCTAGCCGATGGCAGGCCACCAAAGTGGCCTGGCGCGCCTCGCTGGAGCCGGTGGCTGCCGCAGGTTTGACCGTCTGCGCGGGCTTACTGTGTTTGCTGGCCTCAGAACTGCAATCCAACAAAGCTCTGGGCCCCGTGGGCGCTATTGGCGTAGTTCTGGCTATGCTGGCTTCCATGACATTTTTGCCGGCAATGCTGGCGCTGATTGGTCGGCCGGTTTTCTGGCCGCGCAAGCCAAAGTATGCTCCTGCAGACCACCAGTCTGTTAACAAGCTCCACCCAACGTGGGCTAAAGTTGGCCGCTTGGTGGGACGCCATCCGCGCCGTTTATGGGTTGGCAGCACGGCGTTGCTCTTAATTGCGTGCCTGGGGTTATTCCAGCTCAAAGCCAGCGGCGTGCCGCAGGATCAGCTCATCCTTGGCAAATCAGAAGCGCGCGATAGTCAAAAAGTAATCGATAAGCACTTTCCCAGCGGCTCTGGGTCGCCTATGTACGTGCTAACGCCAGCCACTGTTGCCCAGCAGGCTGCTGAAATTATTCAGGAAGATTCAGGTGTGGTGTCTGTTCTAGCAATGGGGGACCGCGGACCAGTGCCGGTGGCTATGGGCAAAACGGTTAATGGGCAAAAACTACTGCAAGCAACCCTGAGCGCCGATGCTTATTCCGCTAAAGCCACCAAAACTGTTTTGAGTTTGCGTGGCAAGTTGCACGCACTGTCTCGGCAAATTTTGGTAGGCGGCACTACTGCCCTGCAGCATGATAATAACCAGTCATCGCGCCGCGACCTGAAGGTAATTATTCCGCTGATTTTATTGGCGGTAACTATTATTCTGGTGTTTTTGCTGCGCTCTCTTTGGGCGCCGTTGGTCCTGCTATTAACTACGTTGCTATCGTTTGGCGCAACACTAGGCGTAGCTGCCTGGCTATTCAATCACGTCTGGCATTTTCCGGGTGCTGACCCGTCAGTGGTTATTTTTGGATTTGTGTTCCTGGTGGCGCTGGGGATTGACTACAACATTTTCTTAATGACCCGTGTCCGCGAAGAAATAATTAAGACCAACTTGCGAACGGGCGTTCTGAAGGCATTGGTCGTAACCGGCGGGGTGATTACGTCGGCCGGGATTGTGCTGGCGGCCACCTTTGCGGCGTTGGGCGTCATTCCAATCTTGTTCTTGGTTCAGATTGCCTTTATTGTAGCCTTTGGCGTGCTGCTGGATACGCTGCTGGTGCGGTCGCTCTTAGTGCCATCGCTCAGCCTGGAATTGGGTCCTAAGATTTGGTGGCCAACAAAAGTAAAGAAGGAGTCAAAATGAATTGGTTGATTAAACTTGTAGTGGGCGGCGCGGTTATGGGATTGGCGGACTTTTTGTGGCTTGGCACAATCGCCAAAAAACTGTACCACGATGTGTTGGGGGAGCTGGTGTCGCCAAAGCCGCGGTGGTATGCCGCGCTATCTTTCTATTTTATTTATTTAGTGGGCGTGATTGTGTTTGCGGCTAACCGAGCCGGTAGCTGGCGTCAAGCACTGCTGTACGGTGCAGGTTTTGGCTTTGTGGCATACGCCACCTATGACCTAACCAACCTTGCCACACTTAAAGCGTTTACGCCGCGACTGGCAGTAATCGATATTGTCTGGGGAACCGTTTTGACTGCCACCGTTACTTTGGCCGCCTACGCCGCCGGGAGCTGGTGGGCCGGTCGCTAATGCGCTGGCTGTTTGCCGTTGCCGCCCTGGTCTATGTTACCGCGTGCGGCTGGACGCTGCACCAGTACCATCTGTTTGCCAATGTAGCAGGGCGCATGACGCTTTGCGGATTAGCCGCATTGGCAATCATGCTTATCATGTTTTATGTCGCTCGCCGCCAAAATCGTCTTGATATTGTGGATACTGGTTGGGGGCTAAGTTTTGTAGCGATTGCCGTAACTGGTTTTGTGCTGCAAAACGGCCGTCTGCTGCAATGGGACCCTCAAGATTTAGTGGTTATTATGGTTTGCCTCTGGGCGCTCAGGCTCAGCTGGTTTATTTTTAGCCGCTGGCGCCGCAGCCCAACGGAAGACGTGCGCTACACAAATATTCGTAAAAAATGGCCATCATCGCAGATTGGTCTAAGGGCGTTATTGAGCATCTTCGTGCTGCAGGCTTTTCTAGCGGTTTTGGTGAGCATTCCAGTGATTCATATTACATTGTCTAGCAATGTGGGCTGGAACGGTTGGATGCTGGTGGGCGGCCTTACCTGGGCTATTGGGTTGCTGCTGGAAACCATAGCTGATCACCAAACCACACAATATTTACGGCAAAAAAACCGCCCAGCGCTGCTTACCACGGGCCTCCGGAAATATGTCCGCCACCCTAATTACTTGGGAGAACTTCTGGTTTGGTGGGGCTTTGCCGTAATCGCCCTTGGCACACCACATGGCTGGGTTGGCCTGGGCGGGGCAGCGGTAATAACGTATCTATTGGTGTATGTTTCTGGGGTGCCACTCAAAGAGCAGCGGTTGGCAAGGCATAATGGCTGGGAGGCATACAAGGCTAAAACTCCAGCTTTAATTCCCGGGTTCAATCACTGGTAGCGCGTTCACGGGCAGGTTCATGGCGCTGGCAAATCGGTCTAGTTGCTGGAATTTACAGAACTTAATTGGCTGGTCATGAGCATCATAGACGCGGTAGTAGTGATCGTAGCGAATCTTTTCGCCGTTAAAGCGTTCGGCCACAGTTGGCTGGTTAATTTGCACGATGTACCAGCCGGGAAAATCGGCTAAAATTCGCTTCATTTTGGCATAGTGATTAAAGGCCATAAGCCTATGATACAATACCGGCATGAAAAATAAATTACTCCTAGGGGCGGTAGTGTTTCTAGGCATTTTTAGCGGTTTTACCTTAATGAACCGGCTCTGGCTGGGGGATTGTACTCAGTACGAAGACTATGATTGGATTACCGGCTCCTGTTATTTTGACTGCGACACTGAAAAGCAATGCCAAGCTCTGACTGAAAAAGTTAATCAGGAACTTGACGGCTATTTTGAAGGCTCCAAGAGCAAACTTGCTCCGCCAGTCGCTCCGTCTACTTCGTCTACCCCAACCCCAGCGCCTGCCCCAGTAAAGCAGCTAACCAGGGAAGAAACGGGGAGCGAGACTAACGGTACTACTTACACGGTGCAATCTGACCTTAGCTTGGCCCCCAAGCCATCCGCCCCAGATCAACGGCTGTGGGAGTTATTTAGAAAAGTTGCTGGCGATACGGACATACGACAATATTTGCAGACGTTTGAGGTCTTTTCCGATACCAACAACGGCTCGGCTGCTTCTGTTTGGGCGAGCCAAACTGGCGGCAAATGGCATATGAACGTTAATGCTGCCTTTGCCGCAGACCGTAAGGATTTAATTCACACTATGGTGCATGAATATGGTCATATAGTAACTCTGAATGTAACGCAAATAGCTGGCGTTGGCGGGAGTTGTCCTAACTATCAGATCCCAGAAGGCTGCACCAAGTCTAAATCGTATATCAACCAATTCCAACGCAAGTTCTGGGCAAAATTTGGCCAGGATATACCTTTAGATGGTGCAGGACAAGAAGAAGTGCAGAGTTTTTATGAAGTCTACAAATCAGATTTTGTGACGGACTATGCCGCCAGTAACCCCGGCGAAGATATGGCAGAAAGCTGGGCCTTCTTTGTCCTTAGAGCCAAGCCTGCTGGCAGTTCTGGCGCTGAACAAAAGGTCCAGTTTTTCTACAGCTACCCGCAGCTAACACAATTACGGGAACAAATCAGAGGCCGTTTGGCCGGGGAGGTGCTATGAGTCAGGTGCAAAAAATAACACCTTTTGTGATTTGACAGTCAAGCACAGGAGGCCATAGATTATTACGTTTCCCTCCTTCCAAAGAGTAAGATTATTCATATAGAAAAATATCCTGATGCGTCACTGGATGAGCATTTCAAGGGCATGTCCGGCAAAGTGATTACCGGCATATTTGAACTGAACTGTCAGCATCTCGCCAGAATCAAAAGAATAGCCTATAGTTGTAGGCATGCTACAACCATTACCATTTTTAACTCAAAGTACGACTTGGCAAGCGCTACAAAACCAACAGGTGCCAACAATTAAAGAGCTTTTTGCGGCGGACCCACAGCGCGGTCGTAATTTTTCAGATTCTGCTGGCGATATATATCTAGATTTTTCTAAAAACCAGCTGGATACGGCCACGGCGCAGTTGCTACTAGACCTTGCTAAAGAGCGGAACGTTGAAGCCTGGCGCGATGCTATGTTCAGCGGCCAGAAAATCAACACCACGGAAAATCGAGCAGTTTTGCATACCGCCCTGCGCGCTCAAGCAGACGCCGTCATTGAAGTAGACGGCCACAATGTGGTGCCAGATGTGCAGGCAGTGCTTGCTAAAATGGCAGAATTTGCCCAAAAAATTCGCAGCGGTGAGTGGCGCGGCCATACGGACAAGCCCATTAAAAATATTATTAATATTGGCATTGGTGGCTCAGATTTAGGCCCTGTTATGGCCACGGAAGCGCTCAAATTTTACAGCCAGCGCGACCTACATCTAGCATTTGTTTCTAATATAGATGGCACCCATTTGGCAGAAGCTGTTCGGGGTCTAGACCTGGCAGAAACGCTATTTATAGTAGCCAGCAAGACATTTACCACCGATGAAACCATGACCAACGCGCGTTCTGCTCGTCAGTGGCTGTTAGCCGGCTTGCATGATGATCAGGCCGTTGCAAAGCACTTTGTAGCGCTCAGCACTAACGCTGAGGAGGTATCCAAATTTGGCATAGACACCGCCAACATGTTTGAATTTTGGGACTGGGTGGGCGGCCGCTACTCCCTAGATAGCGCCATTGGTCTAAGTATTATGATTGCCATTGGGCCCGATAATTTCCGCGACTTTTTGGCCGGCATGCACACTATTGACCAGCACTTTAAAACGGCTCCACTGGAGCAAAACCTACCCGTTATTATGGCGCTGGTCGGCATTTGGAATGGTATACAAGGCGCAGAATCTGAAGCAATTTTGCCGTATGATCAGTATCTGCATCGGTTTGCGGCTTACTTCCAGCAGGGCAACATGGAGAGCAATGGTAAGCGTGTCACGCGCAGTGGTCAAGCTGTGGATTACGCCACTGGCCCGGTCATTTGGGGCGAGCCCGGCACCAACGGCCAACATGCTTTTTACCAGCTACTACATCAAGGTACACGCCAGGTGGCCTGTGATTTTATTGGCTTTGCTACTAGTCTAAATGATCCGGATGGACAGGGAACACACCACCGCAAATTAACGGCTAATTTACTGGCCCAAACGCAGGCACTGGCGTTTGGTAAAACGGCAGAAGAAGTGCGGACGGAAGGTGTTCCGGAAGAGCTGGTGCCGCACAAAACGTTCCCGGGAAATCGGCCATCTAATACCTTAATTTTGCCTAAATTGACGCCCAATACGCTGGGTCAGCTTATAGCTTTGTATGAACATAAGATTTTTGTGCAAAGCGTTATTTGGGACGTAAATAGTTTTGACCAGTGGGGCGTGGAGCTCGGCAAAGTTTTGGCTAAAAACCTGGATGAAGATTTAGCAAATAATTCATCTCACGCTGCCACCGATAGCTCCACTGCCGCGCTACTGGAGCAAATCCGTAAATGGCGCTAAGCGCTCAAGACTTTAAAACCGCGCTGAGGCAGTTTGCTGCACCCACACAGGCAAAAACTGCGGCTTGGTTTTTTAAAACTGGACCTGGTGAGTACGGTGAGGGCGACCAATTTATTGGCGTAAGGGTGCCGCAGATTCGAGCCGTATGTAGGCAGTTCAAAAACTTGCCGCTAAAAGAGGTAGAAAAGTTACTGCATAGTCCCATCCATGAACATCGGCTGGCAGCGGTTATTATTTTGAACGGTCAATATGCACAGCAGCCAAACCAAGTGCTAATGCTCTATCTTAAAGCTTTAGACAACGGCTTTGTAAACAACTGGGACATAATTGATTCCAGCTGCGAACACATTGTGGGCGCGCATGTCTATGCAAATGGCGGCGATTTGCTCCAACAATTAGCAAACGGTGATCTGTGGCATAAGCGCGTGGCTATGGTCAGCACCTTTGCCTGGCTTAAAAAGGGCGAGCCCGGCCCTACGTTAGAAATCGCAGAATTACTCTGGCAAGAAAAGCACGATTTGCTGCAAAAAGCTGTGGGCTGGATGCTGCGCGAACTAGGCAAGCGCGTGGATGAGGAGCTGCTGACTGATTTTCTGGACCGCCATGCGCACCAAATGCCGCGGACGCAGCTGCGCTACGCGCTGGAGCGGTTGCCGGAGCATAGGCGTAGGCACTATATGAACGTATAATAGGCTCTAGTGAATCAAGAGCTGACCAACAAACTCAAAACTCTCCCGCGCGAGCCAGGCGTCTACTTCCATAAAGACGCCAGCGGGGAGATTATTTATGTGGGCAAAGCCGCGCGGCTGAATAATCGGGTGCGGCAGTATTTTCAGAAGTCGCGCACGCGGGATCCCAAGACGGATGCGCTGGTAGCAGAAATCCACGACACGGATTGGATGGTGGTGGAGTCGGAGCTGGAGGCGCTGTTTTTGGAGGCTGAGATGATCAGGCGTTACATGCCGCGCTACAATATTTTGCTGCGCGACGACAAGGCGCTGACCTACATTAGAATTGACTACAACAGCGATTATCCAACAGTGTCCACAACGCGTCGTCCGCTGGACGATGGTGCACGTTATTTTGGCCCGTATTTTTCTGCCGGCGCGGTGCGGCAAGCACTCAAGATTTTGCGTAAAATTTTTCCGTTTGCTACGCGGCGGGTGGTGGGTCAAAAGCGGCCAAGCCTGCACTACCACTTAGGATTGGATCCGGGACTAGAGGGCGGCCGCACCAGTCTAGAAGAATACAAGCGCAACCTAAGAAGGTTAATGGCCGTTATTCAGGGCAAAAAAACCGCCATCCGGCGCGATATAGAAAAGGACATGCTGGCCGCCGCCAAGAGCCAGCAATTTGAAGAGGCCGCGCATTACCGCAACCAGCTGCGCTGGCTGGACGGGCTGGGTCGGCAGGTGATTTTTAGCGACAAAGAATTTTTGGACATTTCCAAAGACCACGCGCTGAATGAGCTGGTGGACCTTTTGGGGCTGCCAGATTTTCCGCGCCGGATAGAGGGGTACGATATATCGCACATGCAAGGCACAGACGTGGTGGCCAGTATGGTCGTCTTTACCAACGGCGTATCGGACAAGGCTCAGTACCGCAAGTTTAAGACTAGGCGCGACCACAACAACGATTTTTACAATATGCACGAGACGCTGACGCGCCGCTTATCAGATAAGAACGTCAAACTTTGGGGGTTGCCGTCGTTAGTCTTAATTGATGGCGGTAAAGGCCAGCTGGGTGCGGCGCTCCGGGCGCGCGATGAGCAAAACCAAAACCAACTGCCGTTTATTGGCCTAGCCAAACGGGAAGAGCAGATTGTGCTATCGCCCACGCTCAGCAATGTTATCGTTAACGAACAAGCGCTGCACAAACTGGGCGGGTTTATGACGCAGTCAGAAGATTTTGTGCTAATTAACTTGCCGCATAGCACCAACCTGGTCAAGCTCTTGCAGCGGGTGCGCGATGAGTCCCACCGTTTTGCGGTTAGCTACCACAGCACACTCAAACGAAACCGGCAAACTCATTCCGCACTAGATGATATTCCGGGCATTGGCCCGGCCACCAAGCGCAAGTTGCTGCGCGAATTTGGTAGTCAGCGCGGCGTTATGGCTGCTAGCCAACATGAGCTTATAAATGTGGTGGGAGAAAAACTGGCTCGCCAGATTGCAGACCGCGCGTAAGCATTGCTGCTATACTTTACGCAGCATGCAAAAACTCAACGCCGATTTTTTCAGCGGCAACCGCGAGCGCCTCAAAGCAGCGCTGCCCGCCGACCTGCCAATTATGATTACTGCCAATGGTCTGCAGCAGCGCGGGGCAGACAGCCCGCATCCGTTTGCGCAGGATGCCAACTTTTGGTACTTAACTGGCATTGATGAGCCGGACGTTACGCTGGTTATGGACGGCGCGCGGGAGTTTTTAATTGTGCCCCTGCGCGAAGGCGTGAGAGCCACTTTTGACGGCGCAGTAGATCTAAAAAAACTCACCAAGCAGTCTGGCGTTAAAGAAATTGTTAACCAGGCTGTTGGTTGGAAGCGGCTGGATGAACTACTTGGCAAAACTGGCCGCGTGGCCACCGTAGCGGCGGCGCCGGCGTATATAGAAGAGTATGGGCTGTACGCAAATCCATCGCGCCAGCGGCTGCAAGAGCGGCTAAAGCAGCACCTGCCGGAGCTAGAGCTACAGGATGTGCGGCTGGAGCTGGCTCGGCTCAGAATGATAAAGCAGCCCGCAGAGATTAGGGCGCTGCAAAAAGCCATAGATATTACATCGGCCTCATTAAAGGCGGCTTTTAAACAAAAATACACGCATGAATACCAACTAGAGGCCAAAATTACGGAGGGCTTTAGATCTAGAGGCGCAAAAGGTCATAGTTTTGAGCCGATTGTGGCTGGCGGTCGAAACGCTTGCACGCTGCATTACCTAGCTAATCAGGCAAAGCTACTGCCCGGCCAACTGATTATTTGCGACGTAGGTGCGGAATATAATCACTACGCGGCCGATATTACCCGCACCATTAGTCAGTCTAAGCCGACGCAGCGCCAAAAAGATGTCTACCAGGCGGTGCAACGAGTGCAGCAAGAAGCCATGAAGCTATTGAAACCTGGCGTAAAACTGAAGACCTATGAAAACAATGTGGCTATAATTATGGCCGGAGAGCTAAAGCAGCTCGGACTTATTAAGCGCGGTAGCGATGTTAGAAAATACTTCCCTCATGCCACGTCGCATTTCTTAGGCCTAAACGTACACGATGTTGGCGATTACCAGCAGCCGCTGCAGGTTGGCAACGTGCTCACGGTGGAGCCAGGCATATATATTCCGGAAGAAGGAATCGGCGTGCGACTAGAAGACAATGTGCTCATTACAGAAGACGGTGTCAAAAACTTGAGCGCCAAACTACCCCAGAAGCTGTGGTAAAATAGCCACATATGGACAACGTTATTGCTAAGTTTGGCCTGCGCTGGCTGGTGTGCTCCTTGGGGCTTTGGATCGCTGCTGGGCTGCTGAGCAACAGTATTAGTTATGGGGAGCAGGGGTCGGCCATTGTTATTGCCGGGTTACTTCTGGCGCTGATTAATATGGTCATCAAGCCAATTTTGGTGCTGTTTTCTTTGCCCGCGCTGCTGGTAACGCTTGGTCTATTTATGGTGGTTATTAATGGGGCCACGGTGTATTTGGCAAGCAAGTTGTATGGTCCGCTGCATATTACCAATTTCTGGGCGGCTATGTTTGCGGGCCTTATGATTGGTCTGGTAAACTATTTAGTAAGCGCCATCTTGGAGCGTAACGGAGAAAAAGCATGAGTTTTTACAACTGGTTAACATTTATTAGCGCCATTCTAGTGACTGTTTTAATTATTTTTACCCAAACTCGCGGCGCCAGCGTGGGCGCCGGCATTGGCGGCGCGGCAGAAGTTAACCTGACTCGGCGTGGTACAGAAAAAACCCTCTTTCAGCTAACCATTATCTGTGCAATTGTTTTTACACTTTCTTTGGTGCTTGGTGCGCTAGCCTAATAAATGTAAGGGGTGGTAATAAGCTGTGGTTAAACGTATTCCCGGACTGGTCAAGCGGCAGCTCAAGCGGCAAAGCCAGCAAGTTCAGGACCTAAGCAGCAGCGCAGAAAAGAGCTTTGAGCGCAATTTTTATAGACGATGGGAACGCCTTAAAGAGGTGCGTCGATTTATGTTTGCTTGGGTAAGCCTTGCCACACTACTCATAGTAGCTACGGTTATGCAGATTGGGCAGCTTAACAGCTTTTTCCAGCGCCTGCAGCCCGTAGATGGCGGTATTTATGAAGAGGGCGTTGTGGGGCTCGTCAGTAACGTCAACCCAATTTACGCTACATCGGACACGGACACTGGCTTGTCTCGCTTACTTTTTGCGGGTCTATTAACGTACGATAATCAGAACAAACTGGTGGGCAATCTGGCTAACGGCTACTCCGTAAGTGCCGACGGCAAAACTTACAAATTGACGCTGAAGCCCGGTCTAACTTGGCACGATGGTAAGCCGCTTACCAGCGCGGATGTACTCTTTACCTTCCAGACCGTACAAAACCCGGATGCTCGTTCGCCGCTGCAAGCCAGCTGGCAGGGCATAACAATATCAGCGCCTGACGCCCAAAGTATTACTTTTGTGCTGCCCGCTGCCTTGGCATCGTTTCCAACTAACTTAACTACCGGTGTTTTACCAAAGCATCTCTTGGGCAAAACTAAAATGGCGGACTTACGCTCCAGCGATTTTAATACCGCTAAACCAATAGGCGCGGGACCTTTTATGTGGCGTGGACTAGAGGTTGCGGGTACTAATCCAGCTAATGCAGAAGAGCAAATTGGGTTGTTGCCATTTGAAAATTACGCGGGCGGCAAGCCAAAGCTTGGTGAGTTTATCCTTCATGCATACGCGTCTGAATCAGCGCTAGAGAAGGCGTTTGCCAATGGTCAGCTGACGGCTGCGGCTGGACTGACGTCGCCATTAAAAAAGCCGATTAAAGAGCAACAGACCCATAGCTTGGTGCTGACCGCCGGAACATATGTGTTCTTTAAAACTACAAGCGGTGTGTTGAGCGATGCTAAGGTGCGTCAGGCATTGGTGGCGGCAAGTAACCCGGCGCCAATTATTGCCTCTCTGGGGTATACTACACGGCCGGTGACTGGCCCGCTGCTCAAAGGCCAACTGGGGCAGGATGCAAAGTACAACCAAGCCACTAATGATACAGAAAAGGCTAAAAAACTGTTTAATGAGGCGGGTTGGCAGCTTGATTCCAAAGATAACAAGCTGCGCAAGGATGGCAAGCAACTGCGATTTGGCGTGGTAGCTGTTGACACTCCAGAGTATAAACGGGTTTTGGAAGACTTGCAGCGTCAGTGGGCAAGGCTTGGTGTGCAAATTGACGTACGCTTAGAATCGGCTACAGATTACGCTACGACGCTCACCAGCCACAGCTACGATGCGACGCTGCACGGCATATCCATTGGCGCCGACCCCGATGTTTTTGCCTACTGGGATAGTTCCCAGGCGGATGTTAGGGCAGCAAATCGACTTAATTTGTCTGAATGGAAAAATACGACCGCAGATGGCGCACTGCGCGGCGGTCGGACTCGTCTTGACGCACAACTACGCGTCATAAAATACGCACCGCTGCTGCAAGCCTGGAAGGACGATGCGCCGGCCTTAGGCCTATACCAACCTCGCTATTTATATCTGACGCGTGGCACAGTACACGGACTGCCAACCGGCATGATAAACAACGGAGCTGATCGGTTTAACGATGTTCAGAATTGGCGGATTCGGACGGCGCGGGTTACGCAGGATTAGAGGACTAGCGCCCGCACTCCGCGTGGGGTTTTCCGCTGCGCCGTGCTTGGTGCAAGCACTTGTGCGCGCGCTGGTTTCACAACATCTATTCGTTTCGCTACGCTTTCGCTCAGGAGGTCCTTAACTCCCGTCACCAACCAACTAAAAATACCCCCGCTAAAGGGGTATTTTTAGTTGGTGCGGATGAGAGGACTAGCGGCCTGGCGGCCTTTATCCGCTCAGCTTTCTCGGAGCAAGCTCCTGCGAGAGCTTCGCTCCAAGAACCTCCACGTAGATTCGCTTCGCTCATTACGTGAAGGATTAAGCCCTACTCATAGCAACTAAAAAGCACCCCTTGGTGGGGTGCTTTTTAGTTGGTGCGGATGAGAGGACTTGAACCTCCACGTACTTGCGTACACTAGTACCTGAAACTAGCGCGTCTACCATTCCGCCACATCCGCGCGGGCTAACAGGGGATATTGTACGGTAAATTGTCGCCGTAAACAAGGCGGCGTCTAAGCATAAGCTGTGCTATCATAAAATAATGAGTAAGATTGCGAGTTACCTTCAAGAACACCTCAGCGGCGAGGTCATGACTGGCGTGGATGCGCGTCGGTATTTTGCAACTGATAATAGTATGCTTAACTTGCCGCCCGCAGCAGTTATCTATCCCAGAAATGAACACGATGTGCGCAAGGCTGCACGTTTTACTTGGCAGCTGGCCGAGCGCGGTAGAGTGGTGCCAATAACGGCTCGAGGCAGCGGGACCGATCAGTCAGGCGCATCGCTCACGGATGGTCTGGCCGTGGTTTTCCCAGCGCATCAGAATAGAATCCTAGAGCTAGACAGCAAGTCCGGGACGGTCACTGTAGAGCCAGGTATTAACTTTGGTAAGTTGCAGCAGACGTTGCAAACTCACGGACGTTGGCTGCCAGTCGCGCCAGCAAGTGCTGAGTATTCCAGCGTTGGTGGGGCAGTTGCTAACAATTCGGTGGGCATGTACTCACTTAAATATGGCGATATGGGCGCTTATGTTCGCAGTTTGCGAGTCGTGCTTGCCAACGGAGAGGTCATAAACACAGAGCGCTTAAACAAACGTGAGCTCAATAAAAAACTAGGCCTGGCCACATTTGAAGGAGAAATCTATAGGCAAATCGACACGCTCCTAGAAGAAAACAAGGAGCTTATTGCTGGTCTAGAGCGGGCAACCACACGCAATAGTGCAGGCTACAATTTATTGGACATACGCCGCAAGGACGGTAGCTTTGACCTATCGCCACTCTTTGTTGGCAGCCAGGGTACGTTGGGCATTATCACGGAAGTCGTTCTAAACACAGAATCGCATGAACCGGGCAGCACACTATTCATGGCTGGTTTTGATAGTCCGCAGGCAGCGCAGAACGCCATACAGGAACTGCGGGCTCAGAGTAGCATGCCGGCAGCCATTGAATTTGTAGATAAGCACCTACTTACGCAAGTACAGACAGCAAATCCAAATGTATTAGGTGGAATTGTACAGCCACCATTTCCGGCGATTTTACTGCTGGTAGAGTACGACAATGCAGACACCCATCTTAAGCGCAGCCTCAAACATGCTCAAAAGATTTTAGAAAAATATTCTTTGCACGTCGTGTCAGAGACAGAGACCGCCAAACAAGATCAGTTCTGGAAGTTGCGACATGCCTCTACTTGGCTGCTCACTCAAAATGATGGACCGCGCCGAGCGTTACCGCTGTTTGGCTCAGCCATTGTGCCACCAGAAAACTGGTCCAAACTGCTGCAGGGTGTGTACGATATTTTTGCGCGAGCCAAACTACCTGTTGGAGCTTGGGGCCATGCCGGTGACGGCCAGGTTTCTGTAGCACCTTTGCTGGATTTATCACAAGTGGGAGACCGCCAAATCGCCTTTAGGATGCTGGATGAGTACGTCAAACTTGTCATAGCTCTTGGCGGTAGCACCTCTGGCGATGGCCGCCTACATGCCCCATATCTAGAGCGTGTCTATGGGACAGAAGCATACAATATATTGCGCAAAGTAAAACAGATTTTTGACCCATATGGCACGCTGAATCCTGGCGTCAAAATTGGCGTTTCCATGGATGATGTCAAGCCGCTGCTACGCAGTACGTTCAACCTTGAACACCTGTACGACCATTTGCCGAGGAGCTAAAAGCGGAGGCAAATAAAAAAGACCTTCACCAGGTCTTAATGGTGGGTGATGAGGCAAAAAGGTCCTGTGGGCCTTTTTTGTAGACACGAGCGAAGCGACGCGGCTTTGGTCGGCATAGCCGACGCGCTACGCGCCCTAGCTCTGTATGTCTAGTAATTAATGAGAAAACAAACAACGACCGAAAGTACAACAGATAGCACAAGAGCAGCTATCGCCGCTCTATTCTTACCAGCAAGAGGCGTGCCAGTGCACAAAAAGAAAAGAATATAGTACAATGGAAAACAGTATGGCAGTAGAAACTATAATTACAATCTCGGGACTAACGAAAAAATTTAAAGATGTTACTGCCGTCAATGATATTTCACTCACCGTCAGAAAGGGTACTATATTTGCCTTTCTTGGCACAAACGGTGCAGGCAAAAGCACAACGATAAATATGCTAACAACAGTGCTCCAACCGAGTGCAGGCACGGCGCGCGTCGCGGGATATGAGCTGGGCAAAGATGACGCAAATATCCGCCAAACGATCGGTGTCGTGTTCCAGCAGTCGCTGCTCGACCCGCTGCTGACGGTGCGTGAAAATCTACGCCTCAGGGCGGCTTTTTATGAACTAAAAGATACCGATAAGCGCATTGCCGAGCTCGCAAAACTCATTGGACTAACCGACTTTCTCGACCGCAGATATGGCAAGTTATCAGGTGGACAGCGCCGTCGTGTCGACATTGCTCGCGCGCTCGTACACAAGCCAGAACTATTATTTCTTGATGAGCCAACAACAGGACTTGACCCAAAGAGCCGTGAAGATGTCTGGAAAACAGTTATGGACTTGCAGGCAACGACTGGACTGACAGTATTCTTGACGACCCATTACATGGAAGAAGCTGAACGCGCCGATGATGTCTACGTTATTAGCAAAGGAGTTATTGTTGCGCACGACACGCCGCAAGCACTACGCGCCAAGTATACCACCGATACACTGACGCTTGTCGCAAAAAATACGAGCACACTCCTCGCCAAGTTTGACAAAGCAAAAGTGAAAGCAACGAATACGAACGATACGATAATTGTCCACACCCCATCGCCGCATGCGGCGCTAGAGATACTTAAAGCATACGAAGCTGACATTATCGACTTTGAGTTTCGACATGGCAATATGGATGATGTGTTCCTGTCGCTGACCGACAGGGCCGAAGAAACGGAGAGTAAATAATATGATAGCTGCACTGACAAAACGCCACATGCAAGTGTTTTTCCGTGATAAAGGCGCAGTGTTTTTCTCGCTTTTATCCCCGCTCATCATCTTCCTGCTATTTTTCTTGTTCCTCGGTGCGTCGCAGCTAACGAGCCTCAAAGACAGCTTGCCACATGTAGACGATGATAAACTATCACTTTTTCTTAATTCATGGGTGTACGCTGGTATTGTGATGACAACGACCATAACGACAGGGCTTGCAGCCTTGGGCGTGTTCGTGGCTGACCGCGAGAGTGGACGATTCACTGATTTTGCCGTATCACCTGTGCCACGCTGGAAAATTGTGACATCGTATTTATTGGCGACGGCAAGCATCGCAACAATCATTACGACCATCGTCTATATCGCAGCCCAGATACATCTTATTGTACAAGGCGCCCCAGTGCCAACACCTGAACTAGCCATGCAGACTGTGGGGAAGTATTTACTGACTGCGTTTAGCTTTACTGCGCTATCAAGCCTTGTAGTTACTTTTATAAAGAGTAACGCAGCGTTTACATCGCTTAACGTTATTGTTGGCACGGGGATCGGCTTCTTGGGAGGGATTTATGTTCCACTCGGTATCATGTCGGTGAGTGTCGCAAATGTACTGAACGCTTTGCCGTTTGCGCAAGCAGCCGTGTTGCTGCGCGAACCATTTGTTGCTGTGCCCCTCGAGCGTATCGGCGAAGGGCAACCTGCACAAGTAGTCGAACGTCTAACAGAAACATATGGACTGCAGGCTATTATTGACGGTCATGTCCTCAGCTCATCGACAATTGCCGTTCTACTTGCCATTATCGGTATCGTGGCGTTGACGCTGGCGACCGTGCAAATATCACGTAAATTGAAATAAGAGGACTACTTCTCGATATCTGATGTGCCCATGCTAGATGATGGGTTTTGCTCGGCAAAATCATAATTTCCCAAACAAAACAGGCGCTTTCGCGCCCGTCTGTACAATTTTGTCCTGATTTGGTGGGTGATGAGGGACTCGAACCCCCGACCCTCTCGGTGTAAACGAGATGCTCTAGCCAACTGAGCTAATCACCCGGGTGCAACCAATTCTACCTTATATACAAAGAATGAGCAATACTACGCACCAGCTGTAGCAGATGGTATAATGTAGAGGCTCGACGCGCACGTGGCGGAATTGGTATACGCGTATGCTTGAGGTGCATATGCCGCAAGGCTTGGAGGTTCAAGTCCTCTCGTGCGCACCACTATCGACCTAACACAGGTCGATTTTTTTTGGCAATCATCATGTATTTATCAAAGGCCTTATGCTACATTAAGTGTAACTTAAAGGGGCCTTTGGCATGACTGTACTGTTACTGCTGGTGATTGGCACACTACTCATTGCTTTGTTTAACAAGGGCTCCCAAAATTCTCCACCTCAGAATGCCAACCAGGGCTGGGTAGACTTTATTGCCGGGTATGCGCGTCTTGCAAAAACAAAATCGGAGAAAGCGCTGCTAACGCGCATGTTGGCGGATTTAGCGCGGCAGGGCATGCCCGCGCCATCCCAGTTAGAAAATAGTTTGCAGCAAACAGAAAAGGCGGCCACGGCATCCGCACCAGCTACTGCGTATCAGGCTGCCCAAGAGATAAAGCCCGTGGCCAAGCAGCTAGACAACGCTACATTGCTGCTCTATTTTGGAGCTTTTTTGTTCTTGGCGGCCGCGGGACTTTTTGTGGCGTTTGCTGGCGCATCTGGTTTGGTGCGTGTTGCGGTGGTTTTTGTGGCTATGGCGGTGCTGTATTTAGGCGGTTTTTGGCTCATAGGCAACAAGCCTAAGCTGGCGTCAGCGGGCAAGACGTTTGTTGGGATGGGTATGATGCTGGCTCCGCTCGTGGGGCTAGCTGCTTATTCCTACGGCCTGCAAGGCCGACCCCAGCTGGTCTGGCTGCTGACATCTTTGCTATGCTTTGGCCTGTACTACCATGCGCTTACACGACTTAAAACACCACTCCTAGAGTATGTTTTTATTGGCAGCTTTGTGTCGTTATTTGAGTCAGGGATTTCTGTGCTGCATGCGCCGCTGTATTACTATGCCTGGGGTTTAGCAGCTACAGGGCTGTTGGTGCAGGCCTGGGCTTTGTTGCAGAACAAGTCTTTGCGACTTGAGGAATCGGTGGGGCAGAGCAGCAATATATTAGTGCCGTTGTCTGCCTTTGGGTCGCTGTACTTAAGTGCTCAAAATGGATATATGCCGCTGGCGATTTCTTTACTACTGGCGGCCCTGTTCTATGTGCTGCAGGCCTGGCGGGGAGAAATTGCAGCCCGGCCAGCCAGCGCAGTTGCAGCGCAGGTGGCACTACTTTCTAGTGCGGCAAGTGGCGTGTACGCGTGGAGCCATAACTTGCCTGATGTAGGTTGGACGCTCATGGTTGCAGCCGTGCCTCAGCTGGCAATTCTGTTACTGCAGAAGCCATCTGATTTCCTGCGTCGATTTGCAACAGTAGCAGCAGTGTCAACGGCAGCAGCTGTGTGGTATGCCTGGAGTAGCCCATGGTTGGCCGTGGGAGCGCTCATAGCTGCAGCAGCTTTTGGCTACGTGGCTTGGTGGCGACTCCAGTCCAATCCCCTGTATGTGTACGGGTTAGTTGCGACAATTGCGGCTATGTTTACTGCATCTGGGCATGCAGCTCGTCCCTCCTGGAGTATTGGCTGGGTATTACTGGTAACTTTTGCAATTTGTGCGCTACAAATCTGTCTGTTCTGTATAGCTAGGCACAAGGGGCCCGATACGCAGCAGTGGCGAAATGTTTGGCGCTGGGGTCTACTGGCTACATTTTGGCTACTGTGTATGCAGTCACTCGATTTGCCCGGTCAAACAAACGACAAAACGGGCTCACTGCTTATTGTGCTGATCGCGGTAGCCATTGCGGGCGCGTGCTATTGGCTTCAAAAACAAGACGGTCTGCAAAAAACTTGGCTCGTTGCCAGCAGTCTGTTTGTTTTTTGGCCGGTGGTTGTAGCGTCACAGCGCCAGAATTGGCTACTGCTTGCGCTTGCTATTTCTTTTGTCTGGAACCTTGCGTTGGTATTGGAGCAACGATTAGAAACTAGTCGCATAATTGGCAGTATTTCCTGGTTCTTCCTGCCGGCTGCAGTTGTGCAGACCATTGCGCCCCACAACACGCCGTACTGGTATGCCGCGGCCTACCTAGTTGCAATGTTTGGGTTTATTGTTGCTAGAACAATTGCTCAGAAAAGAATTGCATCCTTGCCAATTGCGCTTACAGAATTGCAGGCACGACTACATAGCGATAGCTTAGTATACGTGGTTGGCTATACAGTGGCCGCCGCAACGAGCTTAGTATATGCGCTACGCGCTAGTCATAAGATGGCTGCAGTGGTTATGGTAGTCTTGGCAGCTATCGTCTATTATTTGGGTAAATATTTAGAAAAACGACCCGACCTATTACTTCTTGTACCACTGATGATGCAGGGCGCTCTGTGGCTAACCTATGAACCGGAAATCTCATCGTTTGCGCTGTACATTGCACTGAGCTCAATCCTGGCGCTAGCTGTGTACGCATATCTCTCGGTGGCTAAGTCCGACGCCGCCTCACTGCCGTACCAGCAACAACTTGTGCAGGGTAGTTTACCGGCTTTGTACGTAGCTCCGCTCACCTTTGCATCTGGCCAGTCATTAAAGATTATGCCCATCTCGCTCATGGTGGCTGGTCTAGTAACGTTGCACGCTGCCTGGCGATTACAACAAGCTGCCAGGGAAGCTGCGGGCGCCGTGGTTGTTGTTGGGCTGGTCTGGCTGTTGTGGCAGCTAGGCATACACAATGTGCAGGTGTATACTCACGTTTTTGCGGCATTGGCCGGGCTGTATGCCTATTGGCGGTATCGCCGCGGAGAGTCATCAGAAGGCTATAGTTATCTGTTACTGATGTTACTAACTGCGTCAGTGCCGCTAGCCTTGCAGATCCTGGCCGGGCAAGGCGGCGGGCTATACGGCTGGTGGTTTATTGGCGAACAAATCGCTATTATGCTTCTTGGCATGGCGATTTCTAACAGGTTAGTAACTCGTTGGGGCTTGTACGCCTCAGTCGCCGCGGTGCTTTACCAATTGCGAGTACTACCCTGGCTGTCGCTGAGTCTACTCGCGATTTTCTTGATAGGCCTTGCGGTTTATCAACTCCAAAAACAGGGTGATAAAAAATAGTTTATTGGCCCAGAGGATGGGCTAATCGCCAAAATATACTGGGCTGTGCGGGTGCGTCTTTGAGCACGATGGCAATCGCTGCCTCGCTGCCCAAGCTTGTTTTAGGTAGGCTGGCTGTGCCAACTTTTTGAGAAGATTTAGTGGTGTACGTAATAGGCTCAAGTTCCAGGTTAACCGTAACTGTATCACCCCGCAGCAGTGTGGTGTGCAGGTCTGCTGCGGCAATGGCCTGAACACGACCACCGGCCGGTAGGTTGTAGTTGCCAAGTACATCACCCTTGCGAACAATGACAGTGTCGGCAACAGTGGTCCGGGCAGCAGCCAGTAAATTGTTTGAGTCGGCCAATGCCTGGGCTAACGATGGTGCACCCATAATGGCCGTTAAGAGAGTGGCTGTTTTGCCGTTTTGAGTGACGGTAGTGGCGCCCATAAAGGCGCCAGGGTTTTGATCGTTGTTGCCAGTTTTTATGCCAATAATGCCATTCTTTCCTAACAGGCTATTGACGTTATTTACTTGGCCGACGCCAGAGATAGTAGCCTGGCTCTTGCCAACAATTTCACGGACAACCGGTTCTTTCATGGCAAGACCGCCCAGCTTGACTAAGTCGCGGGCGGTTGAAACGCTGTCTGGCGCCAGGCCGCTCGCATCGCTGCCAACTGTTGTCTGGGTAAGGCCGTGCTGTTTAAGGTATTCTTGTGCCGCCGATTTATAGCCAGCTAAAGAGCCGTAAGCCCAGATTGCCAGGGTGTCCGCCACATTATTAGCAGAGGGCAATAGGAGCGCTTCTAGCATCTCGCGCTGGGTTAGACTTGCCCCGGCAATCACTGGCGTAACCGAGCCATCTTGCGCGACGTAATTGTGGTAGATTGCCACATCGGCATCAGTGATTGGTATGGCCGGACCGTCGGCGCCGGGCTTTAAAGGTTTTTTATTGAGTATGACCAGAGCGGTCAGTACTTTGGTGGTGCTGGCTGTAGCGAGCGGTATTTGTGGTCCGTTGCTAGCTAAAACTCTGTCTGGGTTGGCAGTGCCAAAAGCTGCCTGGCCATACGCGGGCCAGGGCAAATTGGCTACCGGAGTAGTTATAGAAAGCTGATTTTTTGCTTGTTCTGGAGAAATGGTATGCCAGGGCCATAAAATCGACCCCAAAGAGTAGGCTACCAGAGGAATTAGGAGCCAGAATCGTCTTCTATGTGTCCGTTGTCTGTACCTATATTTTGATTGATGTTTTTGGCGGATATTCACAAGGATTATGATACACTAAAAGTACTTACTAAGGAGGCTATATGTCACTCATTGTTATACTTGGAATCGTTCTAGCAGTCATTGTTGTGGCCGGCGTTGTTATGTACAACGGACTGGTGCGCCTAAACCAGCGCGTAGAAGAAGCATGGTCAGATATTACTGTGCAGCTTAAGCGTCGGTATGATTTAATCCCTAATCTTGTTAGCACTGTTAAAGGCTACGCCGCGCATGAAAAAACTGTCTTAGAAGATGTTACCGCAGCCCGTGCAAACGCTTTAAACGCTCAGGGCGTAGAAGCAACCGCCAAAGCAGAGAATGCCTTTGAGGGCACCCTTAAGAGCCTCTTTGCCGTCGCAGAAAGCTACCCAGACCTTAAGGCTAGCCAGAACTTCCAGCAGCTGCAGGCAGAGCTGGTAGACACAGAAGACAAAATTCAAGCTGCTCGCCGCTTCTATAACGGCGCCGTGCGGGACTTTAACACCAAGCGCAAAGTGTTCCCAACCAACATTTTTGCCAGTATGTTGGGCTTTAAGGAAGACAAAAAATACTTTGAGCTGGACGAAGCCGCCAACGCTGCTGTTGCTAACCCTGTTGAAGTTAAATTCTAGAGTCTACCCATGTATTCCGCTATAGCAGCTAATAAGCGCAAGACCGTCTATATCATGATTGTATTCCTGCTCTTTATTGGCGGGCTGTTGTGGCTTTTTGACAAAATGTACGCTGGCGGTCAGCCCACCATCTTTTACGGGTCACTGGTGGGGTCGTTGGTGTATGTGTTGATTAGCTACTTTGCAGGCGCACGCATGGCCACCGCCGTCAATGGCGCTCAGGAAATTCAAAAATCAGACAACCCGCGGCTCTGGCGCATGGTAGAAAATTTGGCTATTACAGAAGGTTTGCCCATGCCAAAGGTCTACATAATGGACGACCCCGCTCCCAACGCCTTTGCCACCGGGCGTGACCCACAGCACGCTGTGGTTTGCGCCACTAGCGGCATTTTAGACATCATGAACGATTCAGAGCTAGAGGCAGTCTTGGCGCATGAAATCGGACATGTTAAAAACTACGATATCCGCGTAACCATGATTGCCTTTGCGCTGACATCGGTCATCTCCTTAATTGCCGATTTTATTTTGCGCGCTACCTGGTTCAGAAGTGATGACCGAGAGAACAACAGCCCAGTCGTTATGATTGCCGGCATTGTGGCCGCGTTAGTTGCACCCTTGGTGGCTACCATGATTCAGCTGGCAATCTCTAGGCAGCGGGAATATTTAGCAGATGCCTCCAGCGCGATGGCCACACGTCACCCGGACGGCCTAATTAGCGCCCTGCGCAAACTGGAAGAATATGGCACGACACTGCAAAAACAAAACACCGCTACAGCGCACTTATTTTTTGCTAACCCCCTTAAGCCGGGTATGCTAGCCGGCCTATTTAGCACGCACCCACCCATTCCGGAGCGGATTGCTCGTCTAGAGTCCATGGGAGGACGGCTGTAGTGGGAAAGGCAAAAAAAGATGCCTCCAAAAAAACTGTTGCGCCAAAATCGATTCAGCCAGTTCTGCCTAGTGCGGTGCCTTCTGTCTGGAAGATAAGCGGGCAGACGCTCCGATTAATTGGACATCATAAGTTACTGCTAAGCGGCATTGTTGGCTGGTATCTGCTGCTCAATTTGCTCTTTGTACAAAGCCTTGCCAATGGACAAAATATTGGTGCGCTCCAGAATAGTTTGTCGCATGGTTATTTTGACGCTATCATGGGCGATTTTAGTAAACTCATTGCCGATAGCGGCGCCAGTAGTACGCCAGCCGGTGGCGCCTACGGATTATTTTTAACAATTATCCTAAGCTTGGCAGTTATTTGGACTGTACGACAACTTCTGGCGGGCCGGGTCCCCCGCGTCCGCGACGCCTACTACCGTGGTATGTTTCCGCTGGTGCCATTTGTGCTGGTTCTAGCACTGATTGGCCTCCAGCTGTTACCGCTGGTTATTGGCGCGACGCTCTATAATATTGCGGTCACGAACGGTATTGTTGTCAATCTGTTCCAGCAGACAATAGCGGGGCTTTTAGCGCTGGCTTTGGCGCTCCTTAGTTTCTACTGGCTGGCGTCGTCCACAATGGCACTTTACATTGTGACGTTGGCCGATATGACCCCTAGGCGCGCTCTAAAATCCGCCAAGGATTTAGTACGCGGCAAGCGCTGGACGATTGTACTGAGAATATTATTTCTGCCACTGGCGTTATTGCTGGCCGCCGCCATCGTGCTGATACCAACCGTACTGGTTGCACCCGTGCTAGCCAACATTTTATTGTTTGTTTTGGGCGGGGTAGCGCTGGTGATTGTCCATGCCTACTTGTTTAGCCTGTACAGAGGTTTACTGCCCAATGAACAGGACTGACGCAGCGGCGCGCGTTCTTAAACTGCGCCAGCTTATTAATGACTATCGCTACCACTATCATGTGCTAGACGAGTCCACAATGTCAGAGGCTGCGGCGGACAGTTTAAAGCACGAATTATCTGTTTTAGAGTCTGAGTTTCCGGATTTAATCACGCCGGATTCGCCCACGCAGCGCGTGGCTGGTGCGCCGGCAGCTGGTTTTGTTAGTGTCCCGCATTCTAAACGCATGCTGAGTCTCAATGATGTCTTTGACTTTGATGAAATCAAAGCCTGGGTAGCACGCCTACAAAAGCTAGCGCCCAACGCCCAGCTTGATTATTTTGCAGATATAAAAATGGACGGCTTAGCTTGCGCCCTCATCTACGAAGATGGACTGCTCGTGCGGGCCGTTACCCGCGGCGATGGCTTTACCGGCGAGGACGTCACGCTCAATGTCCGCACCATAGAATCGGTGCCGCTCCGCTTGCGTCCGTTTGACGGCCTAGAAAAGGGCCGCACGGAAATCCGCGGCGAAATCGTTATGTACAAAGCCGATTTTGAGCGACTCAACGCGCAGCGCGCCGCCGCTGGTCAGCCGCTATTTGCCAATCCGCGCAACTTGGCCGCCGGCACAATTAGGCAGCTTGATCCAAGTCTGGTGGCGGCCCGTCCGCTACATTTTAGGGGCTACGATTTGCAGCGTCAGGACCTTGCAGAAACCCCGTCCAACACCTATGAATATAAAGCCATGCACGCTCTTGGGTTTTTGGTAAACACCAAAACGTTGACCACTGACAAACTGGACGATGTCTTTAAATACATAGAAAAATGGTCAGAAAAACGGCACTCACTGCCGTATAACACGGATGGCTTGGTCATTAAAATCGACAACCGCTTTTTGTATGAAGACTTGGGCGTAGTTGGCAAAGCGCCGCGCGCCGCCGTGGCGTACAAGTACGCCGCGGAGCAGGCAACCACTCGCGTTAAGGACATTTTTATCAGCATTGGCCGTACTGGATCTGCCACGCCCGTGGCTATGTTGGAGCCGGTTGTGGTGGCCGGCAGTACCGTGCAGATGGCCACACTGCACAATGAATCAGAAATTGCCCGCAAAGACATCCGCGTGGGGGATACTGTAATCGTGCACAAGGCGGGCGATATTATTCCAGAAATCGTGGAGCCCCTAGTGAGCCTGCGCGATGGCTCAGAAAAGCCATTTGTGATGCCCTCTGTTTGCCCAGAGTGCGGCACGTCGCTGGCCAAAGCAAAAGCAGAGGATGCCGCCTGGCGTTGCCCTAATGTGAACTGTCCGGCCCGCGCCTGGAAAAGAATTGAGCATTATGCCTCCAAGGCTGCATTAGATATAGAAGGACTTGGAGAGAAAAACGTCATTGCGCTGCTAGACGCCAGCCTTATTTCTGATGCCGCTGATATCTACGGCCTGCGCGCCGACCAACTCCTCCAGCTAGAGCGCTTTGCCGATGTCTCCGCCAACAAGCTGGTCGCTGCCATTCAGGCCAAGACCAGGCCGCCGCTGGCCCGCTTTATTTATGGGCTAGGCATTCGGCATATTGGCACGCAAACCGCGATTGATTTAGCCAACAACTTCCGCAGTCTGGAAGCGCTGCAGACCGCAACTATTGACCAGCTTTCTGGCGTGGACGGCATTGGCGATGTGGTAGCAGAATCCGTGGTTGAATATTTTGCAGAAGAGTCCACCGCCCAGCTTTTGACCAAATTCAAGGAGCACGATGTTTGGCCCACGCCGGTAGAGCAGGTGGGCGGCCCGCTGGCCGGGCAGAATTTTGTCATTACCGGCTCCCTAGAGTCCATGAGCCGCGACCAAGCCGCAGAGAAAATCCGGGCCTTGGGCGGCACATTCCAATCGTCCTTAGGCAAGGATACTGATTATTTAGTTGTGGGTGCTAATGTGGGGGCTGCTAAGCTGGCTAAAGCTGCTAAGTACGGCACGCGGCAAATTACGGAAGCAGATTTGCTCAAGCTTTTATAATCGTTCAGGCTCGTCCTGATAGGTTATACTAAGCATATGATTAAGTATTACTACAAGAGCCTGCGTGCCATCGGGCTAGAAGAGCTGGCTGAAAGTCGGCGGGGAGCGTGGGTGCATGTAGAGGCGCCATCGGAAGAAGAATTGGCAGAGATTCAGGCCACCTTCAAGCTAGATGCCGGCCTGCTAGAGGACGCCCTGGATGAAGACGAGCAGCCACGACTGGAAAAAGAAGATGGCATTACCTATGTCTATGTGCGTTTTGCGTACCGCAAAGCCAATGGCGATTTTGATACCGCGCCGCTGCTGCTCATCCCGCTGGCAGAAAACCTGGTTACTATTACGCCGCGGCCGTTGCCGGTGCTGGGGCAATTTACCAGCGGCCGAAAAGCTTTTGCTACTACCCAAAAAGCTAAATTGCTGCTGCAGATTTTGAGCAGCATTAGCGACCAGTACGACGTATTTATTAGCCAGACGACGCGCAGGATTAAAGGGGTGCGCGGTCGGCTCAAAGGGCACGGCATTACCAATCAGGACTTCTTAGATTTTGTAACGATTGAAGACGAGCTCAACGAGTTTTTGAGTGCGCTGCAGCCCAATAATGCCACGCTTAGACGGCTGCTGGCCGGCAGACACTTGCCGCTGCACGAGGAAGACCAAGACCTAGTAGAAGACCTGCTGCTTAGCAACGAACAATCCATTGAAGGGTCGCGTGCCAACCTAAAGTCCATTACTAACATCCGCGATGCCTACACGGCCATTAGCTCCAACAACCTAAACCGCACCATTGAAATCCTGACCATGATTACCGTAGCCGTGCAGATTCCTAACCTGTTCTACGCCATGTTTGGCATGAACGTACATGTGCCGTGGCAAAACGAGGTACGCGGTTTTTGGGTGGCAATAATAATTAGCCTGGTCCCGCTGATTTTACTCTGGGTAATTGCTAAAAAACGTCGAATTCTATAAAAAAGAACCCCGGGCTGGAGTTCTGGAAAACAATGTGGTGGAGCATATCGGATTCGAACCGATGACCTCCTCGATGCCATCGAGGCGCGCTAGCCAACTGCGCCAATGCCCCCTAAAAAGGTAACAGAGAGAGTATAGCAAAAATCCTTCTGTTTGCATAGGGCGCGGCGGGGCACTACAATAGAAGGATAACAGGAGGCACTATGGAAATCGTTTGGATTACGCTACTAGTGATTATAGGAACAATCATTGCACAGGGCATACGCATTATTAACCAATATGAGCGCGGTGTGGTCTTCCGCCTGGGTAAAGTTCGGGCAGAGGTCAAGCAGCCCGGATTGCGTCTTATTATTCCAGTTGTGGACCAGATCCGCAAAGTCAGCATGCAGATCGTGACCCTGCCAGTAGACAGCCAGAAAATCATCACCAAAGATAACGTCTCGATTGACGTTTCCGCAGTGGCTTACTATCAGGTGACTGACCCGATTAAATCAGTGGTAGAAATTCAAAATGTGGTGTCTGCTATTTATCAGATTGCGCAGACCACGGTTCGTAATATTGTGGGCCAGAGCTCCTTGGATGAAGTTTTGAGTGAAACCACCGTCATTAACGAAAAGATTAAAGTTGTCCTAGAGCAGCAAACAGAGAAGTGGGGCATATTTGTTAGCACGGTAGAAGTTAAAGATATTCAGCTGCCGGAAAGCATGCAGCGCGCCATGGCTAAGCAGGCCGAGGCCGAGCGTGAAAAGCGCGCCAAAGTTATCGCCGCTGAGGGTGAGCAATTATCTGCCGCCAAACTTGGTGAAGCTGCTGATATCATTGCCGCTCATCCAATTGCTTTGCAGCTTCGGAATCTGCAAGTCTTGTCCGACATTGCGGTGGAAAAGAACAGTACCATAGTTTTCCCGTCGCAGTTTATGGACACCATTTCTAGCGTTAAGAACTTTATGGCCAAGGAAGTTAGATAGCCCATGAGCTTATCACAAATACAAAAACAGATTGACGATACAGTTCAGCCCTACGCTAAGCCCTATTGGGAGCCGCTTAGTATACTAGCGCGCATCACTGAAGAGGTGGGTGAGATTGCACGAATTTTAAATGCACAATATGGTGACAAACCGCTGAAAAAAGATGAATCTCCGGATGAGCTTTCAGGCGAGATTGCCGATGTTATGTACGCCTTATTTTGTCTGGCCAACAGAGAAGGAATTAACTTAGATCAACCCATGCAAGACTGTATCAATAAACTATTGACTCGTGATAAAGATCGATTCGACAGAAAATCATAAGACTCCCCTCAAATCGTAAAAATCTTTGATTTTTGCTCCTCCGTGCGCTGCTCGCTAAAAACAAATGTATTTGTTTTTAGCTGCGCTGCTCCTCAGCCGAGTTGCTTTGCAGTCCGGATCTGGGAAGATACTTACCAAAGTAAAACCCCCAAATTTCTTTGGGGGTTTTACTTTGGTGGCTCCTCCCAGACTCGAACTGGGGACACAAGGCTCTTCAGGCCTCTGCTCTACCAACTGAGCTAAAGAGCCACGCTCATCGTAGTGTGCCGCATAATTATACCGCAAACAGGCTAACGGGTAAACACGCTAGTAATGCCGTGGTTCAAATACCACAGAAGCGCCAGACTGAGCGCCAGGATGAATAGCAGAACAAAAAATTTAGTGCGATCTGTCATAGGATGCTAGGTCCTTCCTTGAGTTTGGCTGTAATAACTAGGCGATGGTCTGGTTTCCAAAGTGGCGTACAGGTGTAGAGTGTAAGTTGCGCGTTGTCTGTAGGGGCAAGAATCGAGGTGTCGTTAGGGGAGACTACAAACTGGCGCTCTGTAGTGTATGTATAGAGCTTGCCGTGCCACCATAAGCCAATGATGTCTCCCTCTTGAAGCTGGTTCAAGAAGTAAAATGGGCCACGGGGCTGCGTGTAGGTAAAACGATGCCCAGCAATTACCGTGTTACTGTCTTTATCTGGAGTGCTGGCAGCGGGGGTCAGCCAAGCGCCTTTGGCAAGCCACCTAAGGCTTTGGTCTACAGAGCCAGTTACAACAGGCACTTGCAGGGAAAGCCGTGGGATAACAAGACCGTCATGCGCTGCGTCGGCCACAAAGCCAGTAGTTTGAGGAGGGTCTGGGTTAGTGGATGGCTTTGGAGTGTCGCCTTCTTTCTGCGACTGCGCTGCAGTTTGCAGTTGGCTGGATAGCTTTTGAGGGGTATTATTGCCATGTCTATGGTCCCACCAAAATTGAATGCCGGGCAAAAGCGGTAACATAATAACATAGCCATTTACTAAAAAAATGGCTAACAAAAGAACAATGTTAAGCCGCTTATAGAGTCTGTGCCCCATAAGCATTATTGTATCATGCTACAGCTTTTCAATCTGATATTTTGCATGCAAGGAGATATTTTACGGACTAAGCTTCCTGAATAAGTTACGGTGGCATGGTGTAAAAAGAAGGAGAAGTTCATGCCCGACCCAGAAAATCTGCGCGCTAAAATGCCGCTATCAAACATGCAAATCGGCCAAAAGGCCGTAGACAAAGGTGCTGGTATAAATGATCCGGAATTAATACAGCAAGGCTATGCTATTCAGACTATGGCAGTTCATGTTCAGACCAAGATCCCGGAGTGCCAGAGGAGGTTAAACGGGAGGTTATTGCGGTGGCCGTAGAAAATGGCCTGGAGCCAGATCGGACAATTGTACGCCCAACGGTGGCAGAACATGTCGCCAGCCTGATTGATATGCATTTAGCAAATCAGCAAGAGTAGCGCCCGTATGTTGACACCCACAACCATTCTGTGTATAAATTGACAAAGGGAAACAAAATAAAAACTATTTCTATGTGCTAAGGTGGTAAGCTCATACAGAAAGGAAACAAAATGATTGATGCAGACGACAGAAATGGTAGCTCTTATAACGAGATAGCAAATTCTACGCAGGCTTCTAATGCGGCGGCTGCCGCCGCCGCGAAGGCCCAGGCGAATGCCCAAGCCGCCGCGCAAGCACAGTACTGGCGACAGTATCAAGCTGAACAACAACGTCGAGCGAATGCCCAAGCCGCCGCGCAAGCTGCCGCCGCACAACGCGCCGCAGAGCAAGCTGCTGCCGCCCAAGCCGCGCGTGAAGCTGAAGCCGCACGTGCAGAGAAGGCCGCCGCCGCGCAAGCTGCCGCAGCAGCTGCCGCAGAAGCTCAGGCTGCCGCTGCCCTCCAGCAACAACGCGCTGGTGAACGCGATAGCCAAGGTGCAAACGACGTTGAAAACAACCGTCTTGCAAACCAGGCCTCCGAAGCCAATGCCCAAAATAATGCAAATGCCGCAG
>Ga0209368_1000463_pt1 | contig 35433 bp, 33 predicted proteins | sample EBPBio242008_DNA_FD_185862 | JGI IMG/M metagenome (GOLD analysis project Ga0209368, IMG submission 185862) | Wastewater treatment Type I Accumulibacter community from EBPR Bioreactor in Madison, WI, USA - Reactor 1_4/24/2008_ DNA (SPAdes)... | ecosystem: Engineered > Bioreactor > EBPR >...
TGGCGCCTCCCGGTCGCGCGCCATGGTCTGCGCCGGGATCACCAGCAGCGCATCGGCCCGTCGCGGGCTCTCTGCCCCCGGTTCCGCCGTCACCATCAGCACCGCCGCCCCCGCCCGCTGCGCCACGCCCATCAGCGCAGTCACGGTGGACAGCTCCCCCGGCCCCGCGGAACATAGGAACAGATCGCCCGGCCCGAGCGGCAGCGCGGTCATGTCCCCCTGCATCGCCACGTCCAGGCCCAGGTGGTGCAGCCGCATCGCCAGGGCCCGCATCATCAGCCCCTCGCGCCCGCAGCCGTAAAGGACGATCCGCCCCGCCGCCGCGATCCTCTCGCAGGCCGCGGCCAGCTGCGCCTCGTCCACCGCCGCGGCAACCGCCGCCAGCTCCGCCACCGCCCCCTGCAGCGCGGCCCTCACTGCCCCCGCCCCAGCTCGTGCGCGATGTCGCGGGTGGAAAGGTACAGCGCCTTCCACAGCCGGTACTGTGCCCCTGCCCCCGGCGCAGGATCAGGCGTCACCAGCCGTGCCACCGGGTTCCAGACCTGGATATCGCCCGGCGAGGCGCTGCCGGTCGCCACAGCCGCCAGGAAGGCATCGCCATAGCTCGCCCCCGTGGTCCGCTTGCGCACCACCTGCCCGACGTTCCCGAAATCCGAGGTCGCCTGCATCCAGACCGGGTTCTGCGTGCCCCCGCCCACGGCGAAGATGCGCTCGGGCGGGGCCCCCACCGACCGGCAGGTTTCCAGCACATGCGCCGTGCCGCAGCCGATGCCCTCCAGCACCGCCCGGTACAGATCGCCCCGCCCGTGCGTCAGGTCCAGCCCGAAGAAGGCCCCCTTCGCAAGCGGGTCATGGATCGGCGTCCGCTCGCCCGAGAAATAGGGCAGGCACAGAAGCCCCCGCGCACCCTTCGGGCTGGCCGCCGCCTCGGCTGTCAGCGTGGCGAAGGCGGTCTCGTCCAGCTCCCGCGCGAAGGTGTCGCGGAACCAGTGGGTCAGCGTGCCCGAGGTGGCAAGGCCCGCCATCGAGGCGTGGCGGCCGGGAAAGAGCCAGGGCGCGTACCACAGGCGCGCGTCGCGTACCGGCTCGGCGGTCACCTGGATGATGAAGATGGTCGAGCCATACATCATCATCATCTCGCCCGGCTCCTGCACGCCCACGCTCACCGCCTCGGCGGCCGCGTCGATCGTGCCCACGGTGACCGGAGTGCCTTCCAGAAGGCCCGTCTCCGCCGCGGCCTCTGCCGTGACCGTGCCGGCAATGTCGGTGGACCAGGCCAGTCGCGGCAGCCGGTCCAGCGGCAGGATGTGGGGCGCCAGGTCCTGCGTCCATCTCAGCCGGTTCACATCGTACAGAGGCGAGAAGTTGGCGGCGGTGTAGTGGTCGATCACATAGTCGCCCGTCAGCTTCCAGACGATGTAGCTGGTCGAGGTCAGCACCTTTGCCGTGCGGGCATAAAGGTCCGGATGATTGTGCTTCAGCCAAAGGATCTTCGGCCCGACCGACTGGCTGGTCAGCGCATTGCCACAGGTGGCAAGGATGCGATCTTCTCCGATCTGGCGGTTCAGTTCCGCGATCTCTGCGCTGGCGCGGGTGTCCACGCCGTATAGCACACCGTTCATCAGCGGGTGGCCGTCGCTGTCCACAGGCAACATGCAGGGCCCGATGGCCGAGGCCGCGACCGCGGAGACATCACCGGGCGCCACGCCCGGCGTTGCCAGCAGCGCGCGGCAGATATGGGCGAAATCGCCCCACCAATCCTCGTCCGCGCGGTGTTCGGCCCAGCCCGGACGCGGCACCAGCATCCGGTGCGGGCGGCGCGCTTCGGCGACAACCGCGCCATCGGCGTCCACCAGCACGCCCTTGGATTCGAAAGTGCCGATGTCGATGCCGAGGGTCAGGCTCATCCGTGCGTCCGTGTCAGGGGAATGTCAGGGCCGATGCGCGCCAGGGCGGCGTCCAGCAGCCGGGTCAGGCCCTCCAGGTCGGCCGGATCCACGACCTCCAGGCTGGAATGCGAATAGCGCATGGGAAAGCCCACATCGAGGCAGGCCACACCTTCCGGCCCCATGAACTGGATGTAGCTCAGGTCCGTCAGCGCGCCGGTATGGGCCGAGCGTTGCAGGGGCAAACCTTCGGCGGCCGCCGTTTCTTCCATCAGCGCGACAAGGGCGGGATGCGGGATCACCCCGTTCAGCGTGCCACGACCGTGGAAGGAATACAGGCTGATCCCCGGCCCTCCCCCCAGCACGACCTCGCCGCGATGGGTCATGTCCGGCGTGTCGCAGGCCAGAAGCAGGTCGATCTGCAAGGCGATGGCGGGCTTCAGGCGTTCGGCCGCCGGCAGCACGCCGCGCAGGTTGTATTCCTCCTGCACCGACCAGACGAGGTGCAGCACCGGCCCGCTGCCCCGCCCCTCCCGCCGTGCCGCAAGGTCCAGAAGCACGGCGCAGCCCGCCCGGTCATCGACCGAGGTTCCGGCGATGCGACCGCCCGCCAGCGGCAAGACGCGCGGCAGATAGGTCACGGGCGTGCCGATGCGCACCCCCGCCGCCTCGGCCTCGGCCTTCGAGCTGAAGCCCGCATCGACGTACAACTCGGCATAGGGGACGACGCGGTACTTCTCGTCCGGCGTGGTGGCGTGATGGCTCTTGTTGGCGATCACGCCCGGCAGGTCGCCCTTCGCCGTGCACAGCACCACCGCCTGAGAAGCCAGCGCCCGCTCGGGCACGCCTCCCAGGCGCTCCAACCGGATCAGGCCATCGGCCTCGACCTTGCGGACGACAAAACCCAGCTGGTCCATGTGGGTGAAGATCATGACCGAGGGCAACGCCGGGTCGCCGGGCAGCGTGACCGACAGGTTGCCAAGCCGGTCAAAGACCGGCTCCAGCCCCATCGCCCGCAGATGCCGGGCGATGGCGGCGGCCACGCGGGATTCGTGGCCGGCCAATCCGGGGATCAGCATGAGTTCGTGAAGCCACTTACGCAGCATCAGGTTGCCCCCGCATCGCTCAGCCCCCCCGCCCGGCGCGCACGCGGTCCATGAAGTCGTGCGCGCGCTCGGGGTCCACCGGAGCCCAGGTATCCCCACCCCGCTTCAGCGCCGAGCCGACAATGCAGCCATCGGCCACCCGCAGCACATCGGCCACCGTCGCGTGCTTGACCCCGGTATTGGCCAACACCGGCGTGTCGGGCAGCACCCGCTTTACCGCCTCGAGGTCGGTCATCGCCGCCGCCTCGCCGGTGATCGCGCCCGAGACCAGCACGGCATCGGGCACCGAGGAAAAGACGGCCGAGCGCGCCCGGTCGGGCAGACTGCGCGGGTCCAGCGAGCCCGCAAACTCGGCGGACACGTTGTAAAGCGTCGCCACATGCCCGATGCCAAGCCGTGCCTGATAGCGCCGGGCGGCGCCTGCATCGGGCGCCCAGACCCCCATGTCGCTGGCATAGGTGCCCGTGAAGATCTCGCGCACGAAGGCGGCCCCCGTCGCCGCCGCCACCGCCATGCTTGCCATCGGGTCCCAAAGCACGTTCACCCCGAAGGGCACGCGGATGCGGTCGCGCAGCCGCCCGATGACATGGGCCATGGTCGCCGAAGAGGCGGTGTCCACCTTCAGCTCGTACGGCCGGTCGTTCTCGTTGCCGAACATCACCGCATCGACCCCGGCCGCCTGCAGCGCCTCCAGATCGGCCGCTGCACCTGCCACGATCGCCTCAAGACCCCCTTCGGAATCGTAAAGCGGCGTGCCTGGCATGGCGCCAAGATGGACCATCGCGATCACGGGCTTGCCCGGACCGAAGACCTTGCGAAACTTCGACATGGAACGTCCTCCCAACCGTCACGCTAGCGCGGTTGCTTTCGGGCGGGAAGCCGGATCATTCTAGCATGTCAGCATCGGCGGGAGCACATATGCAGGTCAGGCACTGGGACAGGCGGGGCAACAGCGGCATCCGTTTCACCGAAATGGGCCTTGGCACGGCGCCGCTTGGCAATCTTTACCGCGCCGTCCCGCCGCAGGATGCGCGCGCGGTGATGGACGCCGCCTGGGAGGCGGGCGTTCGGCTCTTTGACACCGCCCCGCTCTACGGGCTCGGCCTGTCGGAAACCCGGCTCAACCCCTTCCTGCGCGACCATCCGCGCGACGAGATCGTGCTTTGCACCAAGATCGGCCGCGTGTTGCGCCCCGCCACGGCCGAAACTCGCGAGGGCATCGGCAAGTGGTTCGACGTGCCCGCCCGTATCGGCGAATACGACTATTCCCACGATGGCGTCATGCGCAGCCTGGAGTTTTCGCTGGAACGGCTGGGGGTGGACCGGATCGACGTGGTCCATGCCCATGACCTCGACCTCTTCACCCACAAGCGGCAGGAGGTGCTGGATGACCACCGCGCCGCCTTCATGGCCGGCGCCTACCGCGCGCTGGTGCGCCTGCGCGACGAAGGCGTGATCCGGGCCTTCGGCGCGGGCGTGAACGAGGCGGAGTGCTGCACCTGGCTGGCCGAGCGCGGGGATTTCGACCTGTTCCTGCTGGCGGGTCGTTACACTCTGCTGGAACAGGGCGCGCTGGACGGGTTCCTTCCGCTGGCCCAGGCGCGCGGCATCGGCGTCATGCTGGGCGGCGTGTTCAACTCCGGCATCCTGGCCACCGGCGCCCGGCCCGGCGCCTTCTACAACTACGATCCCGCCCCGCCCGAGATCCTGTCCCGCGTCGCGCGGATCGAGTCGGTCTGCGCCGCCCATGGCGTGACCCTGGCCGAAGCCGCGCTGCGCTTCCCCCTGGCCCATCCCGCCGTGGTCTCGGTGGTGCTTGGCGCACAGCGCCCCGCGGAAGTCGAGGCCAACGCCCGCGCTCTCGCCACCCCGATTCCGCCCGCCCTCTGGTCGGACCTGAGGGCCGAGGGCTTGCTGCGCGAGGACGCGCCCGTACCCGCCTGATCAATCCGCCATCAGCGCACGCACCGCCGCCGCGGTCACCGCACCGCGACGGTCCACGGGGGTCGAGACATGCAGCGCCGCTGCCGCCTGGCCAAAGGCCGCGGCGCCTTCCAGCGTGATGCCAGTCAGCCATTCCGCCGCCAGCGCACCCAGGAAGGCATCGCCCGCGCCATGGGTCGAGATCACGTCGACCGCGCGTCCCGGCTGCCGGAAGGTCGCGCCGCCCGCCACCCCCACCAGCCCGTCCCCGCCAAGCGTCACGATCACCGCCCCCGGCCCCATCGCCGCCAACGCCTCGGCCGCCGTCTCGGGCTCCAGCCGAGCCTCGTCGATGCCGGTCATGTCCGCCGCTTCGACCCGGTTCACCACCAGAAGGTCCAGCGCCTGCATCAGCGCAGGCGGCACCTCCCGCGCAGGGGCCGCATTCAGCACGGTCCGGATGCCCGCCGCCCGTGCCCGCAGGGCCAGCGCCAGATTCACATCGGCGGGGATCTCGTTCTGCATCAGGATCATGCCGCAACCCTCTGGAAAGACGATGTCTTCCGCCCGGATCATCAGGTTCGCGCCGGACACGATCACCGCGCCGTATCCCCCGGCCGGATCGAGGATCGCCACGCTCATCCCCGAAGGACCGCCAAGCCGGGCCACCTGCCCGCGGTCGACCCTGGCCGCATCCAGCGCCGCCAGCAGCGGCGCGGCAAATCCGTCGCTGCCGACCGCCCCCGCCATATGCACGCGCGCCCCCATCCGCGCCGCACTGACCGCCTGATTGCCGCCCTTGCCGCCAAAGGCCTGGTGGCTGGTGCTGCCCGGCACCGTCTCGTCCAGGCGCGGCAGGCGCGGGGCATGGACGATCACGTCCAGGTGGAGTGAACCGGCGACAAGAAGGACGGGATCAGCCATGGCAACCGCACTCCTGATGGAAAGCGCCGGGGGGATTCGCACCCCCCGGCCCCCCGTGGGATACTAAAGGACAAAAGGTGACAGGGCGCTCCGGCAGCCGGTCACGCCCCGTAAAGATGTTCGGCCACCAGCAGCGACGCAGCCGCGCCGTCCTGCCGCGCGCGCGCCTCGGCCAGACGTGGATCGGCGGCAAGGGTCGCGGCAACGGCGCGCAGCCGGTCGGTCAGGCGGATGTTCGCGCGGGCCTCGGCCACCGGATCCAGGCCCGAATGATCCGGGAAGGTGTCGAAGTAGATCACTCCGTCATAGCCCGCCTCGGCCAGCGCCACGAACAACTCGACCGTCTGGACCGGGTGGACCGATCCCGCGATCAGCCCGTCGTCGCGTTTGCCGTAGCCATCGTTCAGATGCACGCCAAGAATACGGCTGTGCCGGGCCGCCAGTTGCGCGGCCTGCGCCGGCATCTCGCCCGCATAAAGCACATGCGCGAAATCAAGCGTCACGCCGGTATTCGGCCGTCCGACCTCGCGCAGCGCCAGAAGCGTGGTCGCCATGTCGGGCATCAGGGCAAAGGCGCGCGGCTCGTTGGGTTTGTACTCCACCGCGATGTCCAGCGCGGGGTTGTGATCGGCCACCTCGGCCAGCGCGGCCAGCGTGTCCTCCCACATCCGGGCATAATCGGCCTGAAAGCTCACGTCCCAGCCGTCCTGCCCCATCCACAGCGTCATGATCCGCCCGCCCATTGCGGCCAGCGCGTCAAGGCCGCGCTTGGTCTCGTCGATGGCGGCGCGGCGCACCCCGGTATCGGGGTGGGTAAAGGCACCCAGCCGGTAGCCGGGGTTGGTATAGTACCGCATGGCCAGGCCGTTCAGCGCCATGCCATGGTCAGACAGAATCTTGCCCAGACTCGCCGGGGTCTGGCCGTCGAAATGGTCGGGATAGTTCAGGTCGGCGGCATCCAGGCCCCCGACCTGGGACGCGCGGGCGATCATGCCGGCAATGCCGTCCCGCCCTTTGAAGGCATTCAGGCGGGCGGCATATCGGGGGCGGTTCGGGATCATCGCCTCATCCAAAGAAATGCGGGTTCGACCACGCGCGGCGGCCCGAATGGTCAATGACCGAGACGCGCACAAAGGGCGAATTGCGGAACCGCTCCAGCGGGATGCTGGCCCCGTTCAGCGAAAGCCCGTGCACCGCCTTCGCCGCCGTGCCCGATCCCTGCACGATGATCGACCGGACCGACGAGCATTCCACCTCGACCGCCTCGTCGGTGATGCGCACGTCATGCAGGTCGGGGCCCTGGCTGGAATAGAAGTGCCCGGCCTTCAGCGCGGCCAACAGCGCCTCTGGCTCGTTCGCCTCGGCCTTCACCATGACCCAGCCCCCGAAATGGTCGGGCTCCGAGAAATGCGCGTCATCCGTCGCCACCAGGGTCAGCCGGCGGCCCTCACTCATCAGAAGATCGGCGATGGCAAAACCGTCCGGGCGGTCGCAGCCCTCGGCGCAGCCGTGGTTGTAGATCTCCACCGCATGGGCCGCGCCGATGCCGCGCGCGTCGGCCAGCGTCAGCCCCGACCATTGCGGATGCGCGATGGCCACGAAAGCCCCCGCCGCCACGGCCCGCGCCGCGATCTCTGCCCCGCTCTCCTGATCGGGCACCGGGCGGAACGAGGGCGTGTTCGACGGCGCAAAATCGGCCGGCAGGCCCACCGCCAGGATATGCCACAACTCGCCATTCGCCATGGCGCCCGAATGAAGCTCGGCCCCCAGGATGGTGGTGAAACTGTTGGTGCGGAACGGCACGGTGTCCACGATGGGATAGCCGTACTGGCCCACGAAATGGTCGGTCAGCGCCAGGAAATCATACCCTTCACGCCGGTAGCGGCGGCAGACTTCCTCGGGGTCCAGCACGCCATCCGACCGGGTGGAATGCGTGTGCAGGTTGCCGCGCCAGAAACGACCGGGCGCGGTGAAGGCGGAAAGGCTCGTGGTCATGGCATCCTCATTCGACAAATCTCAGGCAACGCGGCGCCCCGCGACCCAGGTGCCGCGCACCACCGCCGCGCCGCCGATGCGGGCCACGCGGATCACATCGGCGCGCAGGCCCGGCTCCAGCCGGCCACGGTCGTCCAGCCCCGCCACGCGGGCGGGCGCGGCGGTGACAGTGGCGATGCCACGGGCCAGGTCGCCCCAAAGGTCGCCCAGGCGCAACCCCGCCGTCAGCAGCGCCGCGGGCACATAATCCGAAGACAGGATGTCCAGGCAATCCTCCTCGGCCAGCTCGCGCGCGGCGACATTGCCGGCATGGCTGCCGCCGCGGATCAGGTTCGGCGCCCCGCCCATCACCGCGATCCCTGCCGCACGGCAGGCGCGCGCCGCCTCCAGCGTGGTGGGAAACTCGGCAAAGGCCACGCCATGCGCCTCCGAGGCCGCGACATGGGCCGCCGTGCCGTCGTCGTGGCTCGCCAGTACCGCGCCAAGCCGTCCCGCCGCAGCGACCGCGTCCGCCTCGTGCGCCGCCCCCTTGCGCGCCCAGATGTCCTTGCGGTCTGCCACATGCGCCTCGAAATCCGCCTCGGTAAAGCCGTGCTTGCCCATCAGATAAGCGCGCAACTGTGTCACATCGGCGAACTGCCGTTGCCCCGGCGTGTGATCCATCAGGCTGATGATCCCCACCCCGTCCTCGGGGCCGAAACCGGCCAGCTCCTCGCTCAGCGTCTCGGAACAAAGCTCCGCCCGCAGGTGCAAAAGGTGGCTTATCCGCAAGGCCCCCGCCGCCCGAAGCGCCAGTATCTCCGACGCCAGCGCGCGGGCATATTCGAAGTAGCTGCCCTTCGACCGGTCGGGGATCGACCCCACCCGCAGCGCATCGTAAACCGTGGTGATCCCCACGCCCGCCAGTTCCGCATCATGCGCGACGATGGCCTGCGCATGGGGCCAGGCCACGCGCGGGCGCGGCTCGATATGGCGCTCCAGATTGTCGGTGTGCAGCTCCACCAGCCCCGGCATCACCAGGTCGCCGCCGCAATCCACCGCACCCTCGGGCACCATCGTGCCGGGGTCCAACGCCAGGATACGCCCGCCAGCCATCGTCAGGCGGCCCAGAAGCAGCCCGCCCGGCAGAACCATCAAGGCATTCGCCAGAACCGAAACCATGCACCACCCCCCGTCCCCATGCGTAGCGCGGCGCAACGGGCGGGGAAAGGGCGCCCGACTGTTTCCCAACGCAGCCCAATCCCCATGCGAACTGCCACATTATTACCCAAATTCGGGAGCAGCCTGTGGATAACTGGCCGGGAACGGAGGAACCGATGGCCGAGACAGCCCTGCTCTACCCTGCCCTGATCCTGACGGGCGCCGCTTCCGCCATGATTCTGGTCACGGCGCTAAGGCGCGCTCTGGCCCGGACCGACGGTCGGAAAGCCTGACGAATCCGTTAACGCAAACAGCCATGCGCGCAATGCATGGCGGACATGCTGCCACTGCGGCATCATGAGCCTTGCGAAGAATCTCCGGGACACCTAAATCCAGCGGCGAAGGCGTGATTGAGGTTTCTCTCACACCTTCATACCTCCCTGTTGGACTTGGGCCGAGCTTCTGCTCGGCCTTTTTTTTCGTCTTCGCGCTGATTGGCGCGCGATGGCGCGGAAATCATCGCTGCAGCGCGGCGTCTGCGCAGGAACAGGGCGTCAGCAGGATGCGGGGCCAGCGCAATCGCGCGGTCGAAGTCGGCAATCGATTCGGCGGAGCGGCCCTGGCGCAGGCGCAGGTCGGCGCGGGCGGCGTGGAACGGCTGATAGCCGTCGAGTTCGGCCGCCAGCACGTCGATCACCTCGGCAGCGGTGGCCAGCGCACCCGACTGGGCCAGCGCGACGGCGCGGTTCAGGCGGACGACCGGTGTCGGCTCCCAGTCCAGAAGCCGGGTATAAAGCGCCGCGATCTGCGGCCAGTCGGTCGGCAGCGGCGCTGCATTCAGCGCGGCAATCGCAGCCTTGATCTGGAACGGCCCCGGCGCGCGCCGCGCCATCGCGCGGTCCAGCAGACCGAACCCCTCGTCGATCAGGTCCGGCAGCCACAGCGTCCGGTCCTGATCCGATGGCGGGACGGTGGCGCCGTCCGGCCCCACCCGCGCCGGCCTGCGCGCCTCGGTCAGCAGCAGAAGCGCCAGCGCCCCCTCGGTCTCGGCCTCGCCGGGGCGCAACGCATCGACCAGCCGCGCGAGATGGATCGCCTCGCCGCAAAGCTCCAGGCCGGCCTCCGGCCCTGCGGTGTAGCCGGCGGTGAAGATGAGGTAGATCACCGTCAGCACCGCATTCAGCCGCTCGGGCCAAAGCTCCGGCCCCGGCACGGCATAGGGGATGCGCGCAGCGGCGATCTTGGCCTTCGCGCGCGAAAGGCGCTGGCCCATCGCCGGCTCGGCATCCAGGAACACGGCGGCGATCTGTGCTGTCGTCAGCCCGCAGATGGTGCGCAGCGTCAGCGCGACCTGCGTCTTCGGCTCCAGCGCCGGGTGGCAGCAGGTGAAGATCAGCCGCAGGCGGTCGTCGGCAATGTCCTGCGGGTCGGGATCGGCCGCCTCTTCCGCCGCCAGCAACTCCAGCGCCGCACGATTGCGGGCGGCGGCGCCGTCGCGGCGCCAGCCGTCGATGGTCTTTCGCCAGGCCGCGCGCAGCAGCCATCCGGCAGGGTTGTCCGGCACGCCGCTGCGCCCCCAGTGGACCAGGGCCGATGCGGCGGCCTCGTGCAGCGCATCCTCGGAACGCTGAATCTCGCCCGTCCGCGCGATGAGGGCGGCCAGAAGCCGCCCCCTGTCGGCGCGCAGGACATCCTCCAGCGCCTGGTGCGGCATCAGTACTCCATCACCGGCCGGATCTCGACCGAGCCGTAACGCGCCGCCGGAATCTCGGCGGCATAGCGCATCGCCGCATCCAGATCGGGCGCGTCGATCAGATAGAACCCGCCCAGATGTTCGCGGGTCTCGGCAAAGGGCCCGTCGATCGTCTCGACCTTGGCGCCGCGCTTGCGCAGCGTGGTGGCGGTCGCCACGGGTTGCAACCCCTCGCCCGCAATGAAGCTGGCCACGTCCTTCATCCGCTCGCTGTGGGTCATGTATTCGCCCATCATGGCGTCGAACTCGGGCGTGCCATAGGCCGGCTCGGCATCGGGGGCTGCATAAAGGAGAAGCAGGTACTTCATCTCGGGTCCTTTCGGTTCGGGGTCGCACGGCACCATTGCCTGCGATCCTAGACCAAGGACGCAGGGCCGCGCAGGATTTCGACATTCAGTGCACAGGGCGCATGAATTTTCTGCCCGGATTCCCACGCGACGCGGGGAGAGCGGTTTGCCCTTCGTGCCCCTTTCCCGTAAGAGGCGCGCAAGCTGCCGAAGGGGATGCCATGCAAGAGCCCGCCATCACGCCGGAACTGGTCGCCGCCCACGGGTTGAAGCCCGACGAATACGAGCGACTGCTCGGAATCATCGGGCGCGTCCCGACCTTCACCGAACTGGGCATCTTCTCGGCGATGTGGAACGAACACTGTTCCTACAAGTCGTCGAAGAAATGGCTGCGCACCCTGCCCACCACCGGGCCGCAGGTGATCTGCGGGCCGGGCGAGAATGCGGGCGTGGTGGATATCGGCGATGGCCCCGATGGCAGAAAACTGGCGGTCATCTTCAAGATGGAAAGCCACAACCACCCCTCCTACATCGAACCCCACCAGGGCGCGGCCACCGGCGTGGGCGGCATCCTGCGCGATGTGTTCACCATGGGCGCGCGTCCCATCGCCGCGATGAACGCTCTGTCCTTCGGCGAACCCTCGCATCCCAAGACCGCGCATCTGGTCAAAGGCGTGGTCGAAGGCATCGGCGCCTATGGCAATGCCTTCGGCGTGCCGACCGTGGGCGGCGAGGTCCGCTTCCACCGCAGCTACAACGGCAACTGCCTGGTCAATGCCTTCGCGGCCGGCCTCGCCGATGCCGACAAGATCTTCTACTCGGTCGCCTCGGGCGTGGGCATGCCCGTGGTCTATCTGGGCGCCAAGACCGGCCGCGACGGCGTGGGCGGCGCCACGATGGCCAGCGCCGAGTTTGACGATACGATCGAGGAAAAGCGCCCCACCGTGCAGGTCGGCGACCCCTTCACCGAAAAGTGCCTTCTGGAAGCCTGCCTGGAACTGATGACGACCGGCGCCGTGATCTCGATCCAGGACATGGGCGCCGCGGGCCTCACCTGCTCGGCCGTGGAAATGGGCGACAAGGGCAACCTGGGCATCAAGCTGCAACTCGACGACGTGCCGCAGCGCGAGGCGAACATGACCGCCTACGAAATGATGCTCTCCGAAAGCCAGGAGCGGATGCTCATGGTGCTGCGCCCCGAAAAGGAAGACGTGGCGCGGGCGATCTTCGAAAAGTGGGATCTCGATTTCGCCATCGTGGGCGAAACCATCGCCGAAGACCGCTTCCTCATCCTGCACGGCAACGAGGTGAAGGCCGACCTGCCCCTGTCGAAGCTGTCGTCCAGCGCGCCGGAATATGACCGTCCCTGGGTGGAAACTCCGGCCGCCGCCCCGCTTGGCGCGGTCCCCGAGATTGCGCCCCTCGCCGGCCTGCGCGCACTGATCGGCGCGCCCAGCTATGCCCGCAAGTCCTGGGTCTGGGAACAATACGACTGCCAGGTCGGCGCCGATACCGTGGTCACGCCCGGCCTGCCTGCCGGCGTGGTGCGCGTGCATGGCACGAACAAGGCGCTCGCCTTCACTTCGGACGTGACGCCGCGCTATGTGAAGGCCAACCCGTTCGAGGGCGGCAAGCAGGCCGTGGCCGAAGCCTACCGCAACCTCACCGCCGTGGGCGCCCTGCCGCTGGCCACCACCGACAACCTGAACTTCGGCAACCCCGAAAAGCCCGAGATCATGGGACAGTTCGTCGGCGCCATCAAAGGCATCGGCGCGGCGGTCAAGGCGCTGGACATGCCCATCGTCTCGGGCAACGTCTCGCTTTACAATGAAACCGACGGCAAGGGCATCCTGCCCACGCCCACCATCGGGGCGGTCGGGCTGATTGCCTCGCTCGATCATCTCATCGCGGGCCGCCCGGTTGCGGGCGATCTGGCGGTCGTTGTGGGCGAAACCGCGGGCCACCTCGGCCAGTCGGCGCTGCTGGCCGAAGCCTTCGGCGTCGAGGCGGGCGATGCCCCACCTGTTGACCTCGCCGCCGAAAAGCGCAACGGCGAATTCGTCCGCGCGTCGCGCGACCTCATCCGCGCCTGCACGGACCTGTCGGACGGCGGCCTGGCCCTCGCCGCCTTCGAAATGGCCGAAGGCGCGGGCGTCGGCCTCTGGCTTGAAAGCGGCGAGATCGCCACACTCTTCGGCGAAGACCAGGCGCGCTACCTCCTGGCCGTCGCGCCCGAGAAGCTGCCCGCGCTCAAGGCCGCGGCAGAGTCGGCCGGCGTGCCGATCAACGTGGCGGGCCAGTTCGGCGGAACGGAGGTGGCCCTCGGCACCGACTCCGCTCCGCTGGCCGAACTCTCCACCCTCTACCGCAGCGCCTTCGCCCTGGCCGTGGCATGAGCCTGCGCCGCGCGACGCCGGAGGATTTCGCCTTCATCCGGCGTCTCGCGCAGCGCCCCGAGAATGCGCCCTTCATCTCGGACGAAGACGAGGCAGGGCTGGCCGCCTATCTGGCCGACCCCGCCGCGTGCCTCCTGATCTGGCAGGAAGACGGCCGGCCGGCGGGCTTCGCCCTCTTCTGCGAGATCGGCGATCCCTCGGGCCGGGTGGAACTGCGCCGCCTCGCACTCGATGCTACGGGCGGCGGACGCGGCCGCGCCCTCATGGCCGCGCTGATCGCCTATGGCTTCGATGTGCTCGGTGCCCGGCGCATCTGGCTGGACGCCTCGGGTGAAAATCTCCGGGCGCAGCATCTCTACCAGGCGGTCGGCTTCACCCTCGAAGGCCGCCTGCGCGACCACTGGTTCCGCCCAAGTCTTGGTCGCTCGGTCGATCTGATGCTCTACGGCCTGAACCGCTCGGACCTCGCGCCCGCGGACAAGTCTTAAGTCCAAGTTAAGACGCGCTCGCAAGCCCTTGATTTTGAAGGGTCGGAAAAGTGTCCGAGCTCGGACGCTTTCACGCCCCGCCCCAGCCCCGGCGGCGGCGCCCCTTGCAGGCCCTTGCAGCCACCCGGCGGCGGCCCTAAGTCTTTGGCCTCAGGATAATCGGAAGGACTTGCCCATGGCGATGGAAGCCCACGACATCGAGGCCCTGATCCGCGCCAGCTTCCCGCAGGCGAAGATCACCATCACCGACCTCGCCGGCGACGGCAATCACTGGGCGGCCGAGGTCGTCGACGAAAGCTTCCGCGGCATGAACCGGGTCCAGCAGCAGCGGGCCGTCTATGCCTCGCTGAAGGGCAAGATGGATGGCGCGCATGGGGAACTCCATGCGCTGGCGCTGACCACCAAGGCGCCGGAGTGAAAGGAAACGCGATGAGCGCACAGGACCAAATCCGCGAGACGATCGAGAAGAACGACGTCGTCCTCTACATGAAGGGCACCAAGATGATGCCGCAGTGCGGGTTCTCCTCCCGCGTGGCCGGCGTCCTGAACTACATGGGCGTCGACTTCGTCGACGTGAACGTGCTGGCCGACCCGGACGTGCGGCAAGGCATCAAGGACTTCTCGGACTGGCCGACGATCCCGCAGCTCTACGTGAAGGGCGAATTCGTCGGCGGCTGCGACATCGTCACCGAGATGACCCTCTCGGGCGAGTTGGACGCGCTGTTCGACCAGAAGGGCGTGGCCTACGACAAGGACGCCGCCAACAAGATCCGCGAAGCCAACGCCTGACGCGGCACCGCCGGGCCGTCAGGCCCGGCACCCCGCCAGCACCACATCCACCACGCCCCGCTCGCCATCCCGATAGCTGAGCGTCCCGGTTCTGCCGTCCGTATCCCAGATGTGGTACGACCCGTCCGACGGCCAGGAATAGCGCAGCCCAGGCGCATTCGGATCCAGCAGCAAGGTCTCGGACCCGTCGCGGTCTATCATCGCCGTCGGCGGATCGGCCGCGGTGTCATAGCTGACAACAAGCTGCTCGCCGCCCGCGCAGGTGTAAGTGACAATGCCGTCGGGCACCATGATCTCGCCCGGAGGCGGGACGCAGCCGGCAAGCAGCACCAGCAGCACCACCGCGCGGCTCATGCGCGCCGGCGCTCCTCGATGGCTGCGGCAAGAGCCTCGGCCCGTGCCGCGATCTCGGCCAGCGTTTCTCCGACCTGCGGCGGGATCACGGCCACTTCCACACGCTGCGGCGCGGGCTCGGGCCGGGCTTCCAACTCGGCGATCCTCGCGCGGGCCTGGCGAAGCTCGTCCTCCACGCCCGCGGCCTTGTCAGCCACCATCAGCCCCGCCATCAAGAGCATCCGCGCCTCGGGCAGGCGCCCAAGCTGCGACATCAGAGGCTGCGCCTCGGCATCCATGATGGCAGCGGCGGCGCGCAGGAAATGCTCTTCCCCCGGCTGGCAGGCGACCTGAAAGCCCTTGCCGCCGATCGTGATCGTCACTTCAGGCATCTTCGCCGGTCTCCGGGATCAGGGGTTCCAACTCGTCGAGGATCTCGTCCAGAAGCGACAGTTCCGTCAGTCGCGTCGCGCGCAGCGCCTCGGTTTCGGCCAGAAGCGCACGGTTGATCATGGCTGCATCCGGCATGCCGTCGGTCACCGCCTCGCGCAATGCACGCAGCGTCTCGCGCAGCTGAACCACGGTCTTGCGCATCCGCTGCAGTTCCAGGCCCTGCACGTCCAGCTGCTTGGTCATGCGTTCGACCTTGGCGGCCAGAAGCGCCTGGGTCTGGCCCGTCACAGCCTTTTCCCGCGCGGCCCGCAGCTTTTCGGTCAGTTGCGCATTGATGAACCGCTCTTCCTCCAGCGCTTCGCGCAACTGGGCCACTTCTGCCGGATCGGCGGCGGGCAGCGCCGACGGCGCCAAAGGCGCGATACCCTCGATGCCGCGCCCGATCCTGTCCAGCGCTGCAGCGATGCGGCGTTCCAGTTCGACGAGTTCCTGCATCCCCGTTCCGTCCCCCCGCCGGCTTGTCCAGCGTCGTTGACCGGCGCGAATCGCGCCGGCGGATTGTTTCATTCATATTAGCGCATCACCGGGGGGCCAATGCCAGCCTTTCCGGCCAAGGCCTTGCGGGCCGCGCTTGATCTTGCGTCCCCGCGCCGGTAAGGCCACCCGGACCAGCCAGCCCGCGTGCAAAGGACCTCGCCTTGGATATCGAGACGCTCCGCTCCCGCCACCCCGATCACTGGAAGCTTGCCTGTGCCATCCGCACACTGACGCTGGATGCGGTGGCGGCGGCCAACTCGGGCCATTCCGGCATGCCGATGGGCATGGCCGATGTGGCCACCGTGCTGTTCGGGCGGCACCTGAAATTCGACCCCACCGCACCGAACTGGCCTGACCGCGACCGGTTCATCCTGTCGGCCGGTCACGGCTCGATGCTCTTGTATTCGCTGCTGCATCTGACCGGCTATGCCGACATGACGCTGGACCAGATCAAGGCCTTCCGCCAGTGGGGCGCCATCACTGCGGGCCATCCCGAATTCGGCCATGCCGGCGGCATCGAAACCACCACCGGCCCGCTTGGCCAGGGCATCGCCAATGCCGTGGGCTTTGCCATCGCCGAGGAAAGCCTCCGCGCGCGCTACGGCGCGAAGGTGATGAGCCACCACACCTACGTCATCGCGGGCGACGGTTGCCTGATGGAGGGCGTGAGCCACGAAGCCATCGGCCTTGCCGGCAAGCTGGAACTGTCTCGGCTGATCGTGCTGTGGGACAACAACGGCATCACCATCGACGGCAAGGTGTCGATCGCCGATGTCACTGACCAGAAGGCCCGCTTCCAGGCGGCCGGCTGGGATGTCTTCGAATGCGACGGGCATGACCCCGAGGACATCGACCGTGCACTGACCAAGGCGAAGAAGTCGGCGCGTCCCTCGATGATCGCCTGCAAGACGCATATCGCTCTTGGCTCCTCTGCGCAGGATACGTCCAAGGGCCATGGCGCCCTGACCGATGCAAAGCTGATCGCCGACACCAAGGCGGGCTACGGCTGGCCCTACGGTCCATTTGAGATTCCGGCCGATGTGCGCGAAGGCTGGGCCGCCATCGGCGCTCGTGGCGCTTCGGTGCGCGCCGAATGGGAAGCGCGCCTTGCCGCCCTTCCCGCCGCCCGCAAGTCCGAGATCGAACGCATCTTTTCGCGCGAAGTGCCCACGAAACTGGGTGCCGCGATCCGCAAGGTGAAGAAGGCCGCCGCGGAAGAGGCGCCGAAGCTCGCCACCCGCTCGGCCAGCGAGAGGGTGCTGGCCGTGGTGAACCCGATCCTGCCGGAAACCATCGGCGGTTCGGCCGACCTGACCGGCTCGAACAACACCAAGACCGCCGACCTGGGCGTCTTCACGCCCGAGGACCGCAAGGGCCGCTATGTCTACTACGGCATCCGCGAACATGGCATGGCCGCCGCGATGAACGGTATGGCGCTTCATGGCGGCGTGCGTCCCTATGGTGGCACGTTCATGTGCTTCACCGACTATGCCCGCCCGGCCATGCGCCTGTCGGCGCTGATGGGGATTCCGGTCGCCTATGTGATGACGCATGATTCCATCGGCCTTGGCGAAGATGGCCCGACGCACCAGCCGGTCGAGCATCTGGCCATCAGCCGTGCCACGCCGAACACCTGGGTGTTCCGCCCAGCCGACCTGACCGAGGTGGCGGAGTCTTGGGAAATTGCGCTGACCTCGCAGGAAACGCCCTCGGTGCTGGCGCTCAGCCGGCAGAACCTGGTCGCGGTCCGCAAGACCTATTCCAGCGCCAACCTGACCGCCCGCGGCGCCTATGTGCTGGCCGAGGCCGAGGCACCTCGGAAGGCGATCCTCATTGCCACCGGGTCCGAGGTCGAGATCGCCATGAAGGCCAAGGTCGCGCTGGAAGCCGAAGGCATCGGCACCCGCGTCGTCTCCATGCCCTGCATGGAACTGTTCGCGGCCCAGGACGAGGCCTATCGCAAGCGCGTTCTGCCCGCCGGACCGGTTCGGGTCGGCATCGAGGCGGGCGTGCGCCAGGGCTGGGACCGCTGGCTTCTGGGCGAGCGGGCGCGGCCCGGCAAGGCGGATTTTGTCGGCATGTCCACCTTCGGCGCCTCAGCGCCCTATGACCGGCTGTACAAGGAATTCGGCATCACCGCCGAAGCCACGGTCGAAAAGGTGAAGGCGCTGCTCTGAAGCAGGTTTCGTCGAATTAGTCTGCACGCTTGTGCCAACGATACTGGCCGCGCCTCAGGGCGCGGCTTTTGCCTTTCCGGTCACCGCAATCCACAGCGGCCCGATCACGCGGGTTGCCACCGGGATCAGCGCCAGCCCAAGCGCCAGCCCCGCGAGCCCGTCCAGAGCCGCCGTCACCCCCCACTGCACCGCGCCTGCCGCCTGCGGCACTGCATGGGCGGCGGCCTCAGCGATGTGGTGGATGGTCTCATAGGGCCAGGGCCACAGATGCGTGGCCTCCAGCCCGTGCAGCACGATGGACCCGCCAACCCAAAGCATCGCCGCGGTGCCCACGGCCGACAGCACGGCCATGAACTTCGGCATCCCCTTCACAAGGCCCCGCCCGAAGGCCCGCGTCAGCCCAAGCCGCCCGCGCCGCGCCATGAACAGCCCCAGGTCATCCATCTTCACGATCAGCCCGACCGCGCCATAGACGCCAACGGTGATGCCGATGCCGACAACCGCCAGCGTCACGGCCTCGGTCACAAGTGTGCTGTCGGGGATGGCGGCCAGGGCGATTGTCATGATCTCGGCCGACAGGATGAAATCGGTCTTGATTGCGCCCGCGATCTTCGCCTCTTCCAGGTGGCCCGGATCCTTGGTGTCGAAATCCTCCTCCACCCCGTGCTCGGCATGGGGGAACAAGAGGTGGAACACCTTCTCGGCACCCTCAAAGCACAGGTAGGCCCCGCCCAGCATAAGAAGCGGCGTGATCGCCTGCGGCAGGAACTCGTTCAAGAGCATGGCCGCGGGCAGCAGGATGACCAACTTGTTGCGCACCGATCCAAGCGCGATGCGCCAGATGATCGGCAGTTCGCGCTCGGCCGAGAAGCCGTGAACGTATTTGGGCGTCACCGCCGCATCGTCGATCACCACGCCCGCGGCCTTGGCCCCGGCCTTGGCCGCCGCGCCGGCGATGTCGTCCACCGAGGCCGCCGCAACTTTCGAGATCGCCGCCACATCGTCCAGAAGCGCCAGAAGCCCGCTCATCCCGTCCTCGTCATCCTGCTCGGCGGACCCTAGCCGCCCTTCTGCCGCAGGCCAAGCGGATCGTTAGCGATAACGGCGGCCGTTTGCGATAACATACGGAAATCATGTCGTTTTCAGCCTTTTCGCGCCCGCAGCATGCGGCTATCGGAAACGAGAACAGAGAGTCGGAGACGCGCATGACCATCACCGTCGGGATCAACGGCTTCGGCCGCATCGGCCGCTGCACCCTCGCCCATATCGCGGAATCGAACCGCAATGACGTGCAGGTGGTGGCCATCAACGCCACTGGCCCGGTGGAAACCAATGCCCACCTGCTGAAATACGACAGCGTGCACGGTCGCTTTCCCGGCACGGTCAAGGTGAAGGACGGCGCGCTGGACCTGGGGCGCGGGCCGATCCGCGTGATGTCCACCTACAACCCCGAAGATTTGGACTGGGACGGCGTGGACGTGGTGCTGGAATGCACCGGCAAGTTCAACGACCGCGCCAAGGCCGCGGTGCACCTGGGTCGCGGCGCACGCCGCGTGCTGGTCTCGGCCCCGGCCAAGGCCGCCGACAAGACCGTGGTCTATGGCGTGAACCACCGCGCCCTGACCGCCGACCACCACGTCGTCTCGAACGGGTCCTGCACCACCAACTGCCTCGCGCCGCTGGCCAAGGTGCTGAACGACGCCATCGGGATCGAGTCGGGGATCATGACCACGATTCACTCCTACACCGGCGACCAGTCCACGCTTGACCGCCGTCACGGCGACCTCTACCGCGCCCGCGCCGCCGCCATGGCGATGATCCCCACCACCACCGGCGCCGCCAAGGCCATCGGCGAGGTGCTGCCGGAACTGGCGGGCAAGTTGGACGGCTCGGCCATCCGCGTGCCGACGCCGAACGTCTCGGCAGTTGACCTTACCTTCGTTGCCGCCCGCAGCGTTACCGTGCAGGATGTGAACGAGATCGTTCGCGAAGCCGCTTCCGGCTACATGGGCATGGTTCTGGCCTATGACCCGGAACACAAGGTCTCGATCGACTTCAACCACACCACCCATTCCTCGATCTTCGCCCCCGACCAGACCAAGGTGGTCAACGGACGCACCGTCCGTGTTCTGGCCTGGTACGACAACGAATGGGCCTTCTCCTGCCGCATGGCCGACGTGGCCGGCGTGATGGGTCGCCTGCTGAACTAGCACCAGTCCGGCCCATCCAGGGGCGCGGCCCGGCCCGCGCCCTTTTGTCCACCCGAAATGCTGGCCTTTCTGCTTCCGTCGCGGCAAACTCCGGTTGCATTTTGGGCCGCACTGCGGCTGTTAGCGCTATCACACATGGCGCCGCGAGTCGCGGGCGCCCAGCTAAGGGAGTGGACATGACCGTCAAGGTAGCCATCAACGGCTTTGGCCGGATCGGACGGAACGTGCTGCGCGCCATCATCGAGTCGGGCCGCACCGACATCGAGGTGGTCGCCATCAACGACCTCGGCCCAGTCGAAACCAACGCGCACCTGCTGCGCTTCGACTCGGTTCACGGCCGCTTCCCCGTGACGGTCACCACCGGACCCGACTGGATCGATGTCGGGCGCGGCCCGATGCAGGTTACGGCAATCAAGAACCCGGCCGACCTGCCCTGGAACCATGTCGATATCGTCATGGAATGCACCGGCATCTTCACCTCGAAGGAAAAGTGCCTGCCCCACCTCGAGAACGGCTCCAAGCGCGTTCTGATCTCTGCCCCCGGCGACGGCGCGGACAAGACCATCGTCTATGGCGTGAACCACACCACGCTGACCAAGGACGACATCGTGGTGTCCAATGCCTCCTGCACCACCAACTGCCTTGCCCCGGTGGCTTCGGTGCTGAACTCGGTGATCGGGATCGAGAAGGGGATGATGACCACCATCCACTCCTACACCGGCGACCAGCCCACGCTGGACACCATGCACAAGGACCTGTACCGCGCCCGCGCTGCGGCCCTGTCCATGATCCCCACCTCGACCGGTGCGGCAAAGGCCGTGGGCCTCGTGCTGCCCGACCTGAAGGGCAAGCTCGACGGCTTCGCCATCCGCGTGCCCACCCCCAACGTCTCGGTCGTGGACCTGAAGTTCATCGCCAAGCGCGCCACTTCGGTCGAAGAGATCAACGCCGCGATCAAGGAAGCCGCCGATGGCCCGCTGAAGGGCATCCTCGGCTACACCATGTTCAAGAACGTCTCGTCCGACTTCAACCACGACAGCCATTCCTCGGTCTTCCACATGGACCAGACCAAGGTGATGGACGGCACCTTCGTGTCGATCCTGTCCTGGTACGACAATGAATGGGGCTTCTCCAACCGGATGAGCGACACCGCCGTCGCCATGGGCAAGCTGATCTGACCCGGACTTTCCCGGCGATCTGAGCCTCTGTAACGGGCCGGTCATGAAACGTGACCGGCCCGCCTGTTTTTCTTGGGTACCAGTTGGTTATGGTGCGGCATGGATATTGCGCTGCTTCTTTCCGTCCTGTCGGGCCTCTTCGTCGTCATCGGCCTGGCCGAGCCGCTGGCGGCCCGGCTGCGCCTGCCCGTCTCGGTTGTGCTGGCCGCCATCGGCATCGCGCTCGGCCTTGGCGCCGGCTGGTTCTACTTCACCACCTACACCGACGCGCTGAACGAGGTCGCGCTGGCCATCCTCACCTTTCCGGTGGGATCCCAGGTCTTCATCTATGTCTTCCTGCCAACCCTGATCTTCCAGGTTGCGCTGACGCTCAACCTGCGCCGCATCATGGACGACTGGGTGCCCATTCTGGTGCTGGCCGTGGTCGCCGTGGCTGTCGCCACCTGGGTCATCGGCTTCGCCCTCTACCCCTTCTCGGGCCTGCCACTGATCGCTTGCCTGCTGATCGGTGCCATTGTCTCGACCACCGATCCCTCGGCCGTGGTCTCGATCTTCCGCGCCACGCCGGCGCCGCAACGGCTGGCGCGCATCGTCGAAGGCGAAAGCCTCCTGAACGACGCCGCCGCCATCGCGCTGTTCGGCGTGTTCCTGACCGACGTGCTCCTGCGAGAGACCGAACCCGCCATCGGCACCGCGCTTCTGCGCTTTCCGGGCTTGATCCTTGGCGGTGCGCTCATCGGCTGGCTGGTGGCGCGGCTGGCCATGTCGCTCATCGGGCGCATCGGCGGCTGGCCCCTTGCCCAGATCTCGATCTCCATTGCCCTGCCCTATGCCGCCTTTCTGCTGGCCGACCAGCTTGAAACCTCGGGCGTGGTCGCCGTGGTCGCCGCCGGCATGACGCTGAACTTCCTGTCGGCCGGGCGCATGTCGCCCCCCGCCGCCGAAAGGATGCACGACACCTGGGACCTTCTGGCCTATTGGGCGGGGTCGCTCATCTTCATCATGGCCGCGCTCCTCATCCCGCGGCTCATGCGCGATGTGCATTTCGCCGACCTCGGCCTGGTCCTGATCACCGCCGCAGCCGCTTTCGTCGCCCGGGCGCTGATCCTGTTCGGGATACTGCCGCTGCTGACCACGCTGCGGCTCTCGCCCAAGGTCGAACGCCCCTACCGAATCGCCATCCTCTGGGGCGGCTTGCGCGGCGCCGTCACACTCGCCCTGGCTCTGGCCGTGACCGAGGACTTCGGCGTCCCGGTCGAGGTCAAGCGCCAGGTCGGCATCATCGCCACCGGCTTCACCCTGTTCACCCTGCTTGTGCAGGGCACCACCCTCCGGTGGGTCATCTCGAAGCTCGGCCTCGACAAGCTCTCGCGCCTGGACCGCGCGCTTGGCGACCAGGTGGTTGCCGTGGCGCTGCAATCCGTGCGCGAGACGGTGGCCGACACTACGAAGAGCCTGTCCCTGACGCCGGCCATCGTCCGGGACGAAGCGGTGCGCTATGGCGACCGGTTGGCCAAGGCGGTGGAACGGGCCGACGAGGCGCAGGACATCCTGGACCGCGACCGCGTGACCCTTGGCCTCATCGCGCTGGCCGGGCAAGAGCGTGAGGTGATCCTTTCCGCCTTCCGCGACGAGTTCCTGCCCGCCCATCTGGCCGAACGCCTGCTGGCCGATGCCGACCGCCTGATCGAGGCGACCCGGCTCTCTGGCCGGCACGGCTATCGCACCGCGGCCCGCGCGGCGCTGAGGCCAGACCGGCTGATGCCCTTGGCCGGCACGCTGCATAACCGGCTGCGTTGGGGGCGGCTCCTGTCGCTCCTCAGCGGCGACCGGTTCGAAATGTTGATCGCCCGCCTGCAAGTGTTGCGGCAGCTGCATGGGTTTATCGAGGGCCGGATCGTGCGAATCCACGGCAAACGTGTTGCAGCGTTGCTACACGACCTTGTGGACCAACGGATCACCGATACCGACAAAGAGCTGGAGGGCCTGCGACTACAGTTCCCCGGCCATGCCGAAGAGCTGGAGCGCCGCCTGATCCGCCGCATCTCGCTTCAGGAAGAGGTGAAGGAATACGAGGATCTCACCGAAGACGGTCTCATCGGGCCCGAGCTTCGAAACTCGCTGTTCGCCGACCTTGACCGACGCCGCCGCGTGCTGGCGAAGCGCCCGCGCCTGGACCTTGCGTTGCAGAAGACCGACATCGTCGCCGCCTTCCCGCTGTTTGAAGACATGCAGGCAGCCGACCGGGCCAGGCTCGCAAAGGCGCTGCGCACGGTCTATGCGCCACCCGGCAAAGTCCTGTTCCGAAAAGAAGATATCCCAACCGAGGTTTACTTCATCGCCTCGGGCGCGGTCGAAGTCCTGCGTGCGGGATCGAAATCGCTCGTCGGCCAGCGCGTGCTTCTGGGCCGCGGCGAAATGTTCGGTCAGCTCTCGATCCTGACCCGGACTCCCCGCCGCGCGCGCATCACGACAGTGACGCATTGCACCTTTCTCACGCTGGACGAAGCGCGGTTCATCGACCTTCTTGGCCGCCACCCGGCCCTTGCCGAAGCGGTCAGCCGCAATGCCGCAAGCCGTGGCGTAAAGCTGGACCTCGCCAACCTTCCCCCTGCCCGTCCGCGGCGCCGTCGTTTCCTCACCAAGGCCTGAGCGCCGCACTAGCCATGCACCAGACGCATGGCGGAACGGCGCCTTCGGGCGTTGTTAGCGATACCATTCCGTCCCAAATGTAGGTCACGCGGCGGGAAACGCTGATGGAAGACTGCCGGGAAGGGTCCTGGCACCGCTGCGGATACGAAAGGACAGACCATGATAACCGTGATCGAAAAGCTGAAGGCCGCCGCGCGCAACCGGGCTCTCTATGTCCAGACGCGCGACGCGATTGCCCGGCTGCCGCACGACCTGGCGCTGGACCTCGGCCTTGACCCCGCCGACGCCAAGCGCATTGCGCGCGACGCCGTCTATGCCCGGGCCTGACGCCCGAACCCGATGATGGCGTGGCCTGGCCCAAGGGCCGCCCCGCCCCCGAACCAAAGGACGAATGACATGTTGACCGTGATCCACAACCTGAAGGAAGCCGCCAGCCGCCGCAGCCGTTACTGGCAGATCCGCGACGAGATTGCCGGCATGACCCGCCGCGAAGCCGCCGACATCGGGATCTTTCCCGAAGACGCCGACCGCATCGCCTGGGAAGCTGTTTACGGCAAGGCCGCCTGAGGCCCCTTCAACCGCATCGTGACGGGCCGCCCCCTCAAAGGGCGGCCCGTTCCGTTTCAGGCCGCCGGCATCCGGGCCTCGACCATGCCGGCATACCAGCTGGATCCGAAGGGGATCGCATTGTCGTCGAAGTTGTAGGCAGGGTGGTGCACCATCGCCGTATCGCCATTGCCCAGGAAGATATAAGCGCCGGGACGCTCGTTCAGCATGAAGCTGAAATCTTCGGCCCCCATCAGCGGTGCGGTGTCGGTGTCCACATGTCCGGACACCGCCTTCGCCACCTTCGCCGCGTAGTCCGTGTTCTCGGGCGTGTTCATCGTGACGGGATAGCCGCGCGCATAGGCCACCTCGCCGCGCGCCCCAAGCGCCATGGACGTGCCCTGCACGATCTCGCCGATCCGGCGTTCGACGAAATCCTGCACCGAAGGATCCATGGTCCGCACCGTGCCCTTCATCTTCACCACCTGCGGAATCACGTTGTGCGCGGGGCTGTCGGTCTCGACCACGCAGACCGAGACCACCACCTGCTTCAGCGGGTCCACGTTTCGGCTGGCAATGGTCTGCAGGGCCACGATGACATGGGCCGCCACCACCGTGGTATCCACGCAGTCATGCGGCTTGGCCGCATGGCCGCCCTTGCCGGTGATGGTGATGTCGAACTGGTCCGCCGCCGCCATCATCGCACCGGGCCGGATGGCGAAATGGCCGACCGGGATGCCCGGCATGTTGTGCATGCCATAAACCTCCTGGATGCCCCACCGATCCAGCATCCCGTCCTTCACCATCTCGCGCCCGCCGCCACCGCCCTCTTCCGCCGGCTGGAAGATCACCACCGCCGTGCCGTCGAAGTTCCGCGTCTCGGCAAGGTACTTCGCCGCCCCCAGAAGCATCGCCGTATGCCCGTCATGGCCGCAGGCATGCATCTTGCCCTTCGTCTTGCTGGCATAGGGCACACCCGTCTGCTCGATGATCGGCAGCGCATCCATGTCGGCGCGCAGGCCGATGACGCGGCCCGCGGTATCGGTCTTGCCCTTGATCACGCCCACCACGCCAGTGCGCCCGATGCCTTCCACCACCTCGTCGCAGCCGAAGCCGCGCAACAGGTCGGCCACCCGGCCCGCCGTCCGGTGCACCTCGAACAGCAGTTCGGGGTTCTCGTGGAAGTCCCGCCGCCAGGCGGTGATCTCGGGCAGAAGCTCGGCGAAACGGTTCTTCACGGGCATGGGCGGGGTCCTTTCAGGATCTCAGTGGCAGGCGCTGTTCGACCAGCGTCACGAAATAGCTGCACCCGACCGGAATCGCGGAATCGTCGAATTCATAGGCCGGATGATGGCATTGGGCGCTGTCGCCATTGCCCAGAAAGACATAGGCGCCCGGCCGGGCCTCCAGCATGTAGCTGAAATCCTCGGCCGGCATGATCGGTGGCGTGTTGCCATCCACCCGGTCCGGCCCGACCACGGCCGCAGCCGCCGCAACGGCATGACCCGTGTTCTCGGCCGCATTGACCGTGACCGGATAGCCGCGTTCATAGATCACCTCGGCCACCGCGCCAAAGGCCGCCGCGGTCGAAACCGCCACCGCCTTCACCCGTTCTTCCGCCAGATCGCGCATCCCGGCATCCAGGCAGCGCACCGTCCCCGCCATCTCGGCGCGGTGCGCAATGATGTTCGACGCGCCGCTGTCGGTGCGGAAGGTGCCCACCGTCACCACGACCGAATGCAGCGGATCGACATTCCGCGCCACGATCGACTGCAACGAAACGACAATCTGGCAGGCCGCCAGCGTGGTATCCACCGCCCGGTGCGGCTCGGCCGCATGACCGCCCCGCCCCGTGACGACAATGCGGAACTCGTCGGCCGAGGCCTGCAAGGGCCCGGACCGCGTGGCGAAGGACCCGACCGGAAGACCGGGCGCATTGTGCAGCCCATAGATCTCGTCGATGCCGAAGCGGTCCATCAGCCCGTCCTGGATCATGGCCAGCGCCCCGGCCTCGCCCTCTTCGGCCGGCTGGAACACCACCACCACGCTGCCGTCGAAGTTCCGCGTCTCGGCCAGGTATTTCGCCGCTCCCAGAAGAATCGCCGTATGCCCGTCATGGCCGCAGGCATGCATCTTGCCCGGCACGGTGCTGGCATGGGGCAGCCCGGTGATTTCCGTGATGGGCAGCGCGTCCATGTCGGCGCGCAGCCCCACGACCCGGCCCGATCCCTGCGACCGGCCCCGGATCACGCCGACAACACCTGTCCGCCCGATGCCTTCGACCACCTCGTCGCAGCCAAAGTCGCGCAGAAGCCCGGCCACCTTGGCTGCCGTGCGATGGCAGTCGAACATCAGCTCCGGATGCGCATGGATGTCGCGCCGCCACTCGGTGATCTCGGGCAGCAACTCGGCGAAGCGGTTTCTCACAGGCATGGTTCGGCTCCCGTCCCCGGACAAGGGCGGGACGCCTGCCCGCCGAGGGTGCTTGAAAACAGAAAATGGCACTGTCCACCCGGCATGACCAGATCAGAGCGCGGGTCCCGGCGCGATCTTCGTGCCGTCGGAAAAGCGGGACAGGCGGAACCGGTGCAGATCGTGCCCCACCGGCCGGTCGGCCACCAGATCGGCCACCACGCGGCCGATCCCCGGCCCGATGCCAAAGCCGTGCCCACTCATCCCCGTGGCGACCACCAGCCCAGGCAGAGCGGCCACACGGTCGATCACCGGCACCACATCGGGCATGGTGTCGATCATCCCCGCCCAGGCCGCCTTCAGCCGCGGGCGGCCGATCTGGGGAAAAGCGGCGGCAAAGCTGTCCTGCACCCGGTCCAGCGTGCCCCGGTTGGGCTTCGGGTTCAGCACCCGGATACGCTCGAAAGGGCTGGTCTCGTCCGCCGCCCACCGCCGGGGCGTGGTCCAGCCATCAGGATAGCCCGAAGGCGCGGCCGGCCGGAAATGCGTGGACCGGAAATCCTTTTTCAGCACAGGCAGATAGAAGCCGAAGTTGCGAAAGGCGTCCGGCCCGATGAAGAAGTCGTGCTCTGCCCCCGGCGCCAGCGTATAGCCGCCGTCCGCCCGGCGCCTGAAGGCGAAGTGGTTGTCGCAGGCCGCGCCTGCGAAGACTTCGGGCAGTGGCTCGCTTGCCGCGACCGAGGCGAGCACCGCCAGTTGCGGGATCTTCACGCCATGCGCGGCCAGGAACAGCGAGGACCAGGCCCCCCCCGCCACCACGACCTGTTCACAGCCGATGCGACCCTGTTCCGTGACCACGCCGGTGATGCGCCCGGCCGAGATGTCCAGTGCCCGAACCGCGCAGTTCTCGACGATCACCGCGCCACGCCGCGCGGCCCCTGTCGCCAGCACTGGCACCGCCGCCCAGGGCTCGGCACGGGCGTCCGAGGCGGTGAACATCGCCCCCGGCCAATCGGCGCGGGCCTGCGGAATCATCCGCGCCACCTCGGCGCGCGACAGCATCCGCGTGTCCACGCCCTGCGCCTTCGCCTCGGGCAACCAGGATTCGAACCCGGCCAGATCGGCCTCGGTATTGGCCAGATACATCACGCCGGTGCGCTGATAGCCGATGGCGTCGCCGAATTCCTGCGCAAGGCTCGCCCAGATGCGTTGCGCTTCCACCATGATCGGCAGTTCCGCCGCATCACGGCCCTGTTGGCGCACCCAGCCCCAGTTGCGGCTGGACTGCTCGCCCGCGATGCGCCCCTTTTCGCACAGCACCACCTTCAGCCCGCGCTCGGCCAGGTGCCAGGCGGTCATCACGCCAACCACGCCGCCCCCAAGCACCACGACCTCGGTCCGCGCCGGCGGCGGCCCCGGAAAGCGGATGGGCGTCGCCTCGGAAATCGGGAAGGTCATTTCAGCACCTCCAGAAGCCGCTGCATGAAGCGGTGGCCCGCCTCGAATTCGGAAACCGCCAGCCATTCGTCAGGCTGGTGGGCCTGCGCAATGTCGCCCGGCCCACAGACCACGACGGAATAGCCCGCCGTCTGGAAATGCCCGGCCTCCGTTCCGTAAGGCACGGTTTCCACGGTGTTTTCCCCGGTCAGCCGGCAGGCCAGCGCCTCGGCCGCGCCCTCCGCTTCGGGCACCAGCGGTGGGGCCACGAAGAACCGCTCCACCGTGATTCCGGTCGTAGGCGCCACCTTCTGCATTGCCTGCGTCAAGCGTGCCGCCTCCGCGCGCAACGCGCCTTCCCACGCCTCCAGCGTCTCGCCCGGCACCACGCGCATCTCGAAGGCAAAGCGGCAATCGGCGGCGGTGATGTTATGCGCCGTGCCGCCTTCGATCATGCCGGTGTGCAGCGTCGTGAAGGGCGGATCGAACATCGCCGCCAGCGCCGAGGGCGGCCGCGCCTGCAACTCGGCATTGCGGTCGTTGATCCAGCCGATCAGCCGCGCCGCCTCCATGATGGCGCTCACGCCCCTGGGCAGCAGCGAGGAATGGACCTCGTGGCCCTTCACCTTCACCCAATAGCCCGCGCCGCCCTTGTGGCCGGTGATGACCTTCATCCGCGACGGCTCGCCCACGATGACCTCGCGTGCCTTGGGCAGTGCACCGGCCATCGCCTCGATCAGTGGCGGCGCGCCCAGAAGCCCCAGTTCCTCGTCATAGCTCAGCGCCAGTTGCAGCGGCCGAGCCACGCCAAGCCGATGCGCCTCGACCAGGGCCCAGATCGCCAGCGCATCGAATCCCTTCATGTCGCAGGTTCCGCGTCCGTAAAGCCGCCCGTCGCGCTCCACCACCGTCCAGGGGTCCGTGGTCCAGGGCTGCCCGTCCACCGGCACCACATCGGAATGACCCGACAGCACCACACCGCCGGGCTCCCAGGGGCCGGCATGGGCGAAGAGCCCGGCCTTGGTGCGATCCTCGTTCCACTGGCGCCCGGTCACCAGGCCATGGCTGCGAAGGTAGTCCTCCAGCCAGTCCATCAGGTCCAGGTTCGACCCCCGGCTGACCGTGGGAAAGGCAACCAGACGCGACAACAGTTCGCGGGGCGACAGGATCTCGGGCAAGGCACTCTCCATCGGACCGGCCGAACGTGGCCGCGCCCGTCGGCAGGGTCAAGCCCCGCCCCCGCCGCCCCTTACGCTACGGGACCCCCGTATCCCGCCTTGCGGCAACGCGAAAAATGCCCCAAGGTCCGCACAAGCGACCGGCGATGCCCCCGTCAGAGGGGTGCGACCGGCGAAAAAGACGCAAAAACAAAAGACCGCGGGGAGTACCATATGCCCGATGGGGCAGCGCCCGTCCTGGATGTCCGGGGCCTGAAAACCGTGTTCCGCACCCGGGGCGGCGAGGTTCATGCCGTAAACTCGGTCAGCTTCCACCTGCACCGTGGCGAGCTTCTCGGAGTCGTCGGCGAAAGCGGCTCGGGCAAGTCCGTGACGATGATGTCGCTGATCCGGCTGCTGCCGGAACCGCCCGCCGAAATCCGCAGCGGCGAGGTGCTTCTGAACGGTACCGACGTGCTGAAGGTCTCGCCAGCCGAATTGCGCAAGATCCGCGGCGCCAAGGTGGGCTTCGTGTTCCAGGACCCGATGACCTCGCTGAACCCGGTGTTCACCGTGGGCAACCAGCTCATGGAACCGCTGATCGAGCACATGGGCATGACCAAGGCCCAGGCCGAAACCCGCGCGGCGGAACTCCTGGCGCTGGTCGGCATTCCCGATGCCCGCAAACGGCTGAAATCCTATCCCCACCAGTTCTCGGGCGGGATGCGCCAGCGCGTGATGATCGCAATCGCGCTGGCCTGCGACCCCGATGTGCTGATCGCGGACGAGCCGACCACGGCGCTGGACGTCACGATCCAGGCGCAGATCCTCGAACTGGTCCGCGACCTGCGCCACAAGCTGGGCATGGCCATCGTCTGGATCACGCATGACCTGGGCGTGATTGCCGGTATCGCCGACCGCGTGATGGTGATGTACGGTGGCCAGGTCGTCGAACAGGCCCCGGTGAAAGAGCTTTTCGCCAACCCGCGCCACCCCTACACCCGCGCGCTTCTCCGCACGATCCCGAAGCTCGGCGGCCAGCGCGAGGCGCGGCTCCAGGTGATCGAGGGCCAGCCGCCCATCCTGTCAGGCGAACCCGCCGCCTGCCCCTTCCGCGGCCGCTGCACCCATGCCTTCGACCGCTGCGAGCGCGAGAACCCCGCCCGCCGTTCCATCGACGGCAAGCCGGTCGGCCAGGGCCACGACGTCGCCTGCCACTGGACCCCGGAGGCCGCCGATGCCTGAACCCCGTCCGCTGGTCCAGGTCCGCGACCTGAAGATGTATTTCCCCATCTACACCGGCCTTTTCCGCCGCCACACCGGCAACGTGAAGGCGGTGGACGGCATCTCCTTCGACATCATGGAAGGCGAAACCCTGGGCCTGGTGGGCGAATCCGGCTGTGGCAAGTCCACCGTGGGCCGCGCGCTCCTCAGGCTTTACGAAGTCACCGGCGGCTCGGTCACCATCGACGGGGAAGACGTGGCCCATCTCGCCCCCGAGGCGCTGCGCAAGAAGCGCCCGGCGATGCAGATGGTGTTCCAGGACCCGCAGGCCAGCCTCAACCCCCGCATGACGCTGGCCGACATCATCGGCGAGCCGCTGAACGAACACACCAGCCTCACCTCCGACCAGAAGCTTGCCCGCATCTACGAACTGATGGATGCCGTGGGCCTCAACCGCCGCTTCGCCAACCGCTTCCCGCACGAGTTTTCCGGCGGCCAGCGCCAGCGCATCGGCATCGCCCGCGCGCTGGCCCTGAATCCGAAATTCATCGTCTGCGACGAACCCATCGCCGCGCTCGATGTGTCCATCCAGGCCCAGGTGGTGAACCTCCTGGAAGACCTGCAGGACAAGCTCGGGCTCACCTACCTGTTCATCAGCCACGACCTCAGCATGGTCCGCCACATCGCCGACCGCGTGGCCGTCATGTACCTCGGCCAGATCGCCGAGCTTTCCCCCCGCGACGCGCTCTACGACGATCCGCTGCACCCCTACGCCCAGGCGCTTCTGTCCGCCGTGCCGGAACCAGACCCCAATGCCGAGGCGACGCGCAGCCGCATCATCCTCAAGGGCGACGTGCCCTCGCCGGCCAACCCGCCCCAGGGCTGCAACTTCTGCACCCGCTGCCCCAAGGTCTTCGACCGCTGCCGCAGCGAGGAACCGAAGCTGACCGAGGTTCGCCCCGGCCGCTTCGTCGCCTGCCATCTCGTCACACAAGAGCCGACCGCCGGACCCCAACCGGCGGCACCGAGGCACAAGAGCACCAACCAACAAGGAGTGACCCCATGAACATGAGAACCGCCCTGATGGGCGCCGCCGCCCTCGTGGCGATGGCCCCCGCGGCCTGGGCCGAACGTGGCGCCGACGGCAATGTCAACGTGCTGTACTGGCAGGCGCCGTCGATCCTGAACCCCTACCTGTCCTCGGGCACCAAGGATGTGGAAGCCTCGTCGCTGATCCTCGAAGGCATGGCCGGCTTCAACGAAAAGGGCGAGGTGATCCCGCGCCTGGCCGAGTCGGTCCCGACCGTCGAAAACGGCGGCATCTCGGCCGACCTGACGACCATCACCTGGAAGCTGAAGCCCGGCCTCGTCTGGTCGGACGGCTCGCCGGTCACCTCGGCCGACGCCAAGTTCACCTATGAATACTGCACCCACCCCGAGGGCGGCTGCGCCCAGGCGGCGCGCTACGAAGGCATCAAGTCCATCGACACGCCCGACGCCCAGACCGTCGTCATCACCTTCGAGGCGCCCAAGCCCAATCCCTACCAGGCCTTCGTCGGCGGCACCTCGCCGATCCTGCAGGCCGCCCAGTTCGCCAACTGCCTCGGCGCAGCGGCCTCGTCCTGCAACGATCAGAACTTCAAGCCCATCGGCACCGGCCCGTTCATGGTCACCGACTTCAAGGTGAACGACGTGGTCACCCTGGCGGCCAACCCGAACTACCGCGATCCGGCCAAGCCCGCCTTCGCCACCATGACGCTCAAGGGCGGCGGCGACGCGGCTGCTGCGGCGCGCGCCGTTATGGAAACCGGCGAATTCGACTATGCCTGGAACACCCAGATCAACCCGGAAGAGCAAGCCCGCCTTGCCGCGGCCGGCAAGGGCGTGTTCCTGAACGGCTTCGGCACGCTGGTCGAACGGATCGAGATGAACATGACCGATCCCTCGCCCTCGCTGCCGGAAGGCGAGCGGTCCACCACCAAGCACCCGCACCCGATCCTGTCGGACATCAAGGTGCGCGAGGCTCTCTCCAAGGCCATCGACCGCAACCTGCTGGTTGAAGTCGGCTACGGCCAGGCCGGCCGCGCCACCTGCAACCTGGTCCCGGCGCCGGAGCTTTACGCTTCCGACAACACCGGCTGCCTGACGCAGGACATCGAAGGCGCCAAGGCGCTTCTGGAAGAAGCCGGCTGGACCGACACCGATGGCGACGGCATCCGCGAAAAGGATGGCAAGAAGCTCTCGCTCCTCTACCAGACCTCGACCAACCCGGTTCGCCAGGACTTCCAGGCGCTCGTGAAGGGCTGGTGGAACGAGATCGGCGTGGAAGTGGAACTGAAGAACATCGACGCTTCCGTGTTCTTCGGCGGTGACGCGGGCTCGCCCGACACCTTCCAGAAGTTCTACGCTGACGTCGAAATGTACGCCAACAACTTCGACGGCACCGATCCCGAGCCCTACCTGGCGCAGTATCTCTGCGACAAGATCCCGGGCCCGGACAACCAGTGGCAGGGCGAGAACATCAACCGCTTCTGCGACCCAGCCTATGATGAGCTGGTCAAGAAGATGGCTGCCACCGCCGACATGAACGAGCGCGGCGCGCTGGCCAAGCAGATGAACGACATGCTCACGAAGGACAGCTTCGTCGTGGTCCCGCTGGTGGACCGCGGCCGCCTGTCCGCCGCCTCGACCACCCTCGGCGGCGTCGTGCTGAACACCTGGGACACCGAACTGTGGAACGCCCAGGACTGGTTCCGCATGAAGTGATCTGAAACCGGGGCGGGGCTGGCGGATTTTCAGGAATCCGGCGGCCCCGCCCCTCCCCTTTCTTCCGACCCGTTCCCGGGGGGCCGATGCTCACCTTCATCCTGCGACGATTGCTGCTGGCGATCCCGACGCTGATCATCATCAGCTTCGTCATCTTCCTTGTCGTCGACCTCGCCCCCGGCTCGCCGGCATCCGAGATCCCGTTGACCGTGCCGCCCGAGGTGCGCGCCAAGATCCTCGAATCCATGGGGGTCAACCAGCCGCTCTGGACGCGCTATCTTCTCTGGCTGAAACAGTTCTTCTGGGTCGAGCCGCTTTACGCCATCGACGCCCTGTTCGGCACCGATCTCGCCCAGGGCGCGCAGCGCATCATCAGCTATCAGACCCGCGGCCCTGTCTTCGACGTCATCATGCAGCGCATCCCGCAGACCCTTACCGTGGTCGGCATGGCCTATCTCATTGGCATCCTGATCGCGCTGCCCATCGGCATCTATTCGGCTTACCGCCAGTATTCCTGGTTCGACCAGCTTGGCACCTTCGTCTCGATGGTGGGCTACTCGGTCCCCACCTTCTTCACCGGCGTGCTGTTCATCGTTATCTTCTCGGTCAAGCTCGGCTGGTTCCCCTCGATCTATGACACCACGCTGAAAGTCACCGACTGGGCCAGCTTCGTGAAGCAGGTCATGCAGATGACCCTGCCCGTCGCCGTGCTTGCGCTCTTCAACGCGGCCGAGATCAGCCGCTACACCCGCTCCTCCATGCTGGAAAACCTCGGCCAGGACTATGTCCGGACCGCCCGCGCCAAGGGCATGGGCGAAGGCAAGGTCGTGATGAAACACGTCCTGCGCAACTCGATGATCCCCGTCGTGACCATCATCGCGCTCGGGATGCCCTCGGTCTTCGGCGGCGCCATCATCACCGAGAACGTGTTCAAGGTGAACGGCATCGGCTCTGCCCTGATCGGCGCCATCCACGGCAATGATCTGCCCATGGTGCAGACCATCACCTTCATCTTCGCCGTGCTGATCGTGCTCTTCAACCTGATCGCCGACATCCTCTACGGCATCCTGGACCCGAGGATCCGCTATGACTGACAGCACCTCCCTCGAACGCCCCCGCAGCCAGTGGGCCGATGTCTGGGACCAGTTCAAGCACCACCGCGGCGCCATGACCGCGCTTGTCGTGCTGATCCTCCTGGTGCTCTTCGTCGTGGTCGGGCCGCTGATCTGGCGCATCGACCCGGCCTATGTGAACCCCGACGCCGCCCAGATGATCAAGTCGCGCAACAAGCCGCCCTCGTGGACCAACCCGCTCGGCACCGACCAGCTTGGCCGCGACATGCTGGCCCGCATGATGGCGGGCGGCAAGGTCAGCCTCGCTGTGGGCTTCGTCGCCATGGCCATCTCCATGGTGATCGGCTCGACCGTCGGCGTGCTGGCCGGCTACTTCAAGCGGCTCGACAACCCGCTGATGCGGCTCACCGACCTGTTCCTCGCCCTGCCGCTCCTGCCGCTGCTCCTCGTCCTCGTCATGCTGTTCCGCGACACGCTGGCCGGCATGTTTGGCCCCGAGGCCGGGACCTTCCTGCTCATCGTCTTCGCCATCGGCGTGACGTCGTGGATGCACTCCGCCCGCATCGTCCGCGGCCAGGTGCTGACCATCAAGGAACGCGAGTTCGTGCTGGCCTCCCGTTCCATCGGCACGCCGCCCCGTCGCATCATCCT
>Ga0209368_1000465_pt1 | contig 34897 bp, 32 predicted proteins | sample EBPBio242008_DNA_FD_185862 | JGI IMG/M metagenome (GOLD analysis project Ga0209368, IMG submission 185862) | Wastewater treatment Type I Accumulibacter community from EBPR Bioreactor in Madison, WI, USA - Reactor 1_4/24/2008_ DNA (SPAdes)... | ecosystem: Engineered > Bioreactor > EBPR >...
AGCTGACCTTCATGGGCCTGAACAACCAGAACCTGCACAACGTTCTGTTCCGCGGATTCCTGAAGCCGTGGGAAGCGTACACCGGCGCAAAGATCAACTGGATCGACCTGGCGCAGGCCGACTACAACCCGCGCCTGCAGCAGGCCATTGCAACCGGCACCGTGGACTTCGACATCATCGAGATGGGCGCGCCGTTCGAGGGCGACACCGCCGGCCAGGGTCTGCTGGACCCGATGCCCGACTGGGTGGCAACCCAGATCGATGCAGACGACCTGGTGGCCTACCTCAAGCCGCCCGTCGGCACATGGGATGGCAAGACCTACCGGATCACCATCGACGGCGACTGCCATACGCTGGCCTATCGCAAGGACTATTTCGGCGCTGACGGTGCGATCGGCGGGGCCGAGATGCCGCGGTTCTGGGACGAAGTGAACGCCATGTCCATCGCGGTCAAGGGCCAGAACGACCCGCTGACCGGCCTGCCCGCCTATGGCTTCCTTGACCCGCTGAAGGGATGGGGCGGCTTCGGCTTCTACTTCCTTGAAGACCGCGCATCTGCCTATGCCAAGCATCCGGACGATCCGGCCTGGCTGTTCGACCCCGACACCATGAAGCCGCGCGTCAACAACCCGGCCTGGGTCCAGGCGATCCAGGACGTGATGGACCTGATCGCGGCCAATGCCTATCCGCCGGACCAGATCAACGCCGACCCCGGCACCACCGCCTTCCAGCAGTTCCTGGCGGGCACCGGCGCCGCGCTCACCTGGTGGGGTGACGTCGGCTCGAACGCCCGCACCTCGGATTCCTCGGTGGTGGGCGACGTGGTGGGCTTCGACATCAACCCTGGCGCCAAGAAGGTCTGGAACTCCAAGACCAACGCATGGGAGGAGAAGGAGAACTTCGCCCCGAACCTCGCCTACCTGGGCTGGGGCATCTATGTCACCAACCGCGTCTCTGGCGACGAGAAGAAGCGCAAGGCGGCATGGTCGGCGGCAGCGCACCTCGGCGGCAAGGACATCTCGCTGTGGATGGCCGCCTATCCCTCGGGCTTCCAGCCCTATCGCAACAGCCACTTCAACTTCGACGAGTGGGAAGCGGCAGGCTACGACCGGGCCTTCGTCGAGGATTATCTGGGCTCGAACCGCGACAGCTACAACCACCCGAACGCCGCGATCGAGCCGCGCATCCCCGGGATCTTCCAGTACTACTCGGTTGCCGAGGACGAGTTGGCCAAGGGCTTTGCCGGGCAGTATAAGTCGGCCCAGGAAACCGCTGACGCCATCGCCGCGGCCTGGGAGAAGATCACCGACCAGATCGGGCGCGAGAACCAGATCAAGCTGTACAAGGCGTCTCTGGGCATGTGACGATCAGGGCGCGGGCCGGCGTCGGCCCGCGCCGTCCTCTTGACGGCCTGGCGCTGGCCATCCGGCCTGCGCCTTTCTCTTGACGGCAGGCAGGCGTGAGCGGCGATCTTCTTCATGTCGTGACAAACGACGACATCTCCGACGGCCGCCGACGTTTCGGCCGCTTCATCATTTGGGGTTCGGCCGCTGTTCTGGCAGCAGTGGCGGCAGCGCAATCGGCGCAGCTGGCGGGTTGGACGGACTTCGGCTTTTCGAACTGGCGCCCTACGCTTTACGCCTACGTTCTGTGGTCCATCTGCGTTTGCTGGGCGCAGGTGCTGATCCGGGGCGAGCAGGGCAAGCGGGTGCTGTTCGTACTGCCCGCAGCGCTGTTCGTGGTCTCGCTGACGGTGTTTCCCCTGCTCTTCGGGCTGGTCATCGCCTTTTCCGACTGGAACCTGTCCTCTCCCAATGGGCGGCAGTTCAACGGTCTGGACAACCTGCGCCAGATGTGGAGCGATCCGTTCTACTGGAACGCCCTTCTCAACATGGTCTGGTATGTCATTGCGATCCTTGTGGAATACGCGATTGCCTTTGGCCTGGCGCTGGCACTGAACGCGCAAATCCGTGCGCGGAAGTTCTTCCGGGTGGCGTTCCTGCTGCCGCTCATGCTGTCGCCGGTGGCGGTCAGCTGGATGATCGGCAAGTCGATGCTGGAGCTGCGCTTTGGCCCGATCTCACGGTTCCTGCGCTGGCTTGGATGGGAGAACCCGTCATTCTTCGGCGATCCGGTGACGGCCAAGATCACCATCATGCTGATGGATGCCTGGACCTACATTCCCTTCATGATGATCATGATCCTAGCCGGCCTGCAGGCCATTCCGAAGGAGTTGAACGAGGCGGCGAAGGTCGATGGCGCGACGGGGTGGAAGTCGTTCTGGGAGGTGACCTTCCCGCTGATGCTGCCGGTCTCGATCACCGCCATCCTGATCCGGATCATCTTCAAGCTGAAGCTGGCCGACGTGGTGATCAACGTCACCTCCGGAGGGCCGGGCGGGGCGACGGATACCGTGACCAGCTTCATCTTCCGCGAATACCGGGACCGGTCGAACGTGGGCTACGGCACGCTCCTGGCCATGGTCTATCTGGTCTTGATCGTGATCTTCATGACCGTGCTGATGAAGCTGTCGGCGCGCTGGACACGGCCGCAGACGTGAGGGGCGGGACATGAGCGCGCAGATTTTTCATGACGGAGAGGCGGACCGGGCCTACAGGGCGCGGTTCTGGCTGGGGCGCGGGGCAGTCTACGCCGTCCTGATCTTCTGGGCCATCATCTGCCTGTTCCCGATCTACTGGACCGCCACGACCAGCTTCAAGATGGCGCCCAACGTGATGAAGGGGAACATGATCCCCTGGGTGGATTATGACCCGTCATGGATCGGGTGGAAGTCGCTTGGCCTGTCGCCCGACACGATCGGGGCGGAATCCACGGTGCGGGCCGAGTTCCTGAAGCGGTTCGCCAACTCGGCCATCACGGCGCTGGTGTCCTCGACGCTGGCGGTGGTGCTGGGGAGCCTCGCGGCATATGGGCTGAGCCGGTTCTCGTACCGGTTTGCCTGGATGAAGAACGATGACATCGGGTTCTTCTTCCTGAGCCAGCTGATCCTGCCGCCGGTGGTGTTGGCCCTGCCCTTCCTGGTGCTTTACAAGGAGCTGGCGCTGCTGGACAGCCGGATCGGGCTGATCCTGCTGTATACCCTGACCGTCCTGCCCATCGTCGTCTGGATCATGCGGGACCAGTTCGCCTCGATCCCGACCGAGCTGGAGGAGGCGGCGCTGGTGGACGGGCTGTCGATCTGGGGGGCGTTCCTGACCATCATCCTGCCCATTGCCCTGCCTGGCATGGTGGCGGCCTTCATCCTGAGCCTGGTGCTGACCTGGAATGAGTACTTCTTCGCGGCCCTGCTGACCTCGACCCATGCCAATACCCTGCCGGTCATGGTGGCGAGCCAGACGGGGAGCCAGGGGATCAGCTGGTGGTCGATGGCGGCCCTGTCCTTTGCGGCCATCCTGCCCCTGATCGTGATCGGGGTGGTGCTGGAGAGGTACATCATCAAGGGCATGGCCGCGGGGGCGGTGAAGTGAGCGTCCGAGCTCGGACGCTTTGCCTGCCTCAATCTTATCAAGGACTTGCGCGCGCGTCTTTACTTGGACTTAACACTTGTCCGCAGGAGCGCGGCCCATGCTGAAGGGGATCGACCCGCGGCTTTCGGCCGAGGTGGTGCATGTGCTGATGCTGATGGGCCATGGCGACGACCTGGTCATCTGCGACGTGAACCATCCGGCCGCCAGCATCGCGGCCGGGACCACCCATGGCCGGCTGATCGACATGGCTGGCTGCGACATCCCCACGGCGGCGCGGGCGATCCTGCGGCTGATGCCGTTGGACAGCTTTGTCCCCGCCCCCGTGGCGCGGATGCAGGTGGTGGGCGATCCGGGGCGCGAGATGCCGGTCTTTGCCCGGATGCAGGCGGTGATCGACGAGGCCGAGGGCCGGCGGGTGGAGATGCGGGCGCTGGAGCGGTTCGACTTCTATGCCGAAGCGAAACGCGCCTTCGCCATCATCCGCACCGCAGACAGCGGACCCTATGGCTGCTTCATCCTGAAGAAGGGCGTGGTGGATCTGCCCGAGCTGATCTGACCTGGAGATGGTCGGGGCGAGAAGATTCGAACTTCCGACCTACGGTACCCAAAACCGTCGCGCTACCAGACTGCGCTACGCCCCGACAGGCTGTTCCTAGCCGCAGGCGCGCGGGAAGGGAAGCGCCTATTGGCCACTATTGGAAGGGCCGGCTACGGGGCCGTGCAGGGCCAGGCTGCCATGGCCTGCGGGACGAAGGGCGAGCGCAGCACGGCGCCTTCGCTGATGCCGAGGGGTGCGGCCAGCCCGCCGTTGATTTCCAGAACGAAGCGCACGTCCTTGCCACCTTCGATCAGCGTCTCGTCCTCGGGCTTGGCCTTGGCGTGGACGCGGGTGACGGTGCCGGTTTCGTCGATGAAAATCATGTCCAGCGGGATGAGGGTGTTCTTCATCCAGAAGGTCGCCGGCTGCGGCTTTTCATAGACGAAGAGCATTCCGGCCGACTTGGCCATGCTGTCGCGGAACATGAGACCCTGCGCGCGTTCGTCGGGCGTATCGGCCACTTCGACATGGAAGCGGCTGACCGAGCCGGACGGCCCGCGCAGTTCCACCTTGTCGGCCGCGCAATCCGCCGCAAGCGCAGGGACACCAAACAAGACAGAGAGGATCAGTCCCGCTGACGCGCTGCGGCTTCCCATGGCACCACCTGGAGGGCCATGCGACCCCGCTTGCCTTCGACGATGCGCAGCGCCACGGCTTCGCCCGATTGCAGATCGGCGAGGCCGGACTGGCGCAGGACCTCGATATGGATGAAGACGTCCTCGGGCCGGGCGAACACATTGGCGAAGCCGAAGCCCTTGGCCTTGTCGAACCACTTGACCCGCGCAGGTTCCAGAGGAAGGCCGGCAAGCTCTTCCGGATCGGGAACGAGGTGTTCCTCGCCGGGCGGTGCGGCGAGAGGTGGCGGTTCGATCGAGACCACTTCAAATGCCTGCACGCCGCGCGGCGTCATGTGCGCCTTCACGACGATGCGGGCACCATCGGCAACCGAGCTTTGGCCGAAGTTCCTGAGCACGTTGGCGTGCAGGAGAATGTCTCCTGGCATGTCGTCTGCAACGACAAAACCGAAGCCCTTCGCCGGATCGAACCATTTTACCCGGCCATGCAGAACCTGCACGGCCTTCTCTTCTTCCGTCATTCTACGCGCCGATCCCCACAAAGCACGCCCGCGCCTTCACATGCCGCGAAGTGTGGGCCGGATTCAAGATAAATCCTGAACGCAGTGAGGATTGCCGTTCACGAAGCGCGAAAATCATGGGTTGAGTCTCGTGATTTCCCACGGTTTTTCAATGCCCTCCCGCCGCCAACGGAAGCGGTCGTGCAGACGGAAGGCGCCATCCGCCCAGAACTCTATCTCGACCGGCTGAAGCCGGAAGCCGCCCCAGAACGGGGGGCGCGGCGGGTTCGCCCCCTTGGACGCCGTGACCCTGGCCACCTCGGCCATCAGGGCGCCGCGCGAGGACAGCGGCTGCGATTGCTGGCTGGCCCAGGCCCCGAGGCGGCTTTTCAGGCTGCGGCTGGCGTAATAGGCGTCTGCCAGCGGGCCCTCTTCGCGCGAGGTGAGGCCGCGCACGCGGATCTGGCGGCGCAGCGACTTCCAGTGCATCACGAAGGCGGCCTTGCCGGCCTGTTCGATCTCGGCCGCCTTGGCCGATCCGTAGTTGGTGTAGAACACGAATGCGCCGCCGCCGGGGCCCTCGACCTCGATCTCTTTCAGCAGCACCATGCGGGCATTTGGCAGGCCCGAGGCATCGACCGTGGCCAGCGCGATGGCGTTGGGATCGTTCGGCTCTGCGGCTTCTGCCTCGGCCAACCAGTCGCGCGCCAGTTGAAACGGGTTCTCGCCCGCGAAGATACCGCCCCTGTCCATCGGATACGCCCCTTCATGTTGCGTGCGGCCACCCCGTGCCGCCCTTGATGGAGCCTGCCGGATCGCCTACACGTCACTGTCAAAACCGCAAGGTGGGCGAGGGAAGCGGAATGTCAACGGGACTGATGAAGGGGAAGCGCGGGCTTGTCATGGGCCTTGCGAACGACAAGTCCATCGCCTGGGGCATCGCGAAAGCCTGCGCCGACGCGGGGGCGGAGATGGCGTTTTCCTACCAGGGCGAGGCGCTGAAGAAGCGGGTCGAGCCGCTGGTCGCCTCGATCGGGATGAGCGAGATCATCGAATGCGACGTGGGCTCGGAAGAGTCGATGGACGCGGTCTTTGCACGGCTGAAGGAGATCTGGGGGTCGATCGACTTCCTCGTCCATGCCATCGGGTTTTCGGACAAGAACGAGCTGCGCGGCCGGTATGTCGAGACGAGCCGGCAGAATTTCCTGATGTCGATGGACATCTCGGTCTATTCCTTCACCGCGGTCTGCCAGCGCGCAGCGGCGATGATGAACCCCGGAGGGTCGCTTCTGACGCTGACCTATTACGGCGCCGAGAAGGTCATGCCGCATTACAACGTGATGGGCCTGTGCAAGGCGGCGCTGGAATGTTCGGTGAAGTACATCGCCGAGGATCTGGGCAAGGACGGCATCCGCGTGAACGCGATCAGCGCCGGGCCGATCAAGACGCTGGCCGCCAGCGGCATCGGCGACTTCCGTTACATCATGCGCTGGAACGAGCTGAACTCGCCCCTGCGGCGCAACGTCACGCAGGAAGAGGTGGGCAAGGCGGCGCTGTACCTGCTGTCGGACCTGGGCTCGGGCACCACCGGGGAATGCCTGCATGTGGATGCGGGCTATCATGTGGTGGGCATGAAGGCGATCGACGCGCCGGACATCGACATCGTCACGGGCAAGAAAGAGGGCGGGCAGTGACGCTTGCCGCCTTCCTGACCTTTGCGGGGCTGGTGATCTTTGCCGCGGTCTCTCCGGGTCCGGCGGTGCTGATGAGCGCGCGCACGGGGCTGAGCGAGGGGTTCCGCACGGGCGTGATGCTGGCCATGGGAATCGGCAGCGGCGCGGTGATCTGGGCGCTGGCGGCGATGTTCGGGCTGCATCTGGTGTTTGACGCGGCACCCTCGCTTCTGTGGGCGCTGAAGATCGGCGGGGCGGCCTACCTGTTGTGGATGGCCTGGCATCTGTGGCGCGATGCGCCGGCGCCCTTTGTGGCCGAGGACAGCCGGCCGGTGCCGCGCTCGCCCCTGGAGGCCTTTCGGCTGGGGCTGTGGACGAACCTGGCGAACCCGAAGGCGGCGGTGATGTTCTCGTCGATCTTCCTGGGGACCGTGCAGCCCGGCACGCCGGTCTGGGTGCTGGGGGCGCTGCTGGCGCTGATCTTCGCCGCCGAAACGATCTGGAACAGCCTTGTCGCACGCATCTTCTCGCTGGACCGGACGCGGGCGCGCTATGTGAGCCTGAAGACCTTGATCGACCGCAGCTTCGGGGGGCTTCTGGCCCTTCTGGGGCTGAAGATCGTCGCCACCTGAGGAGCAACCGATGTCTGCCGACCGCCTGCCGCATGAAAAGGGGTTCCATGTCAGCTGGGACCAGATCCACCGGGACAGCCGGGCTCTGGCCTGGCGGCTGGACGGGCGGGGGCCGGATGGCGGGGCCTGGAAGGCGGTGGTGGGGATCACGCGGGGCGGGCTGGTGCCGGCGGCGATCGTGTGCCGCGAGCTGGACATCCGCGTGATCGACACGATCAGCGTGAAGTCCTACAGCCACCAGAGCCAGTCGGAGGCCAAGGTGATCAAGGCGCCGCAGGCCGAGCTGATGGGCGACGGGACGGGCATCCTGATCGTGGACGACCTGGTGGACAGCGGCAAGACGCTGGAGCTCGTGCGGCGGCTTTATCCCAAGGCGCATTTCGCCACGGTCTATGCCAAGCCGCAGGGCAAGCCGCAGGTCGATACCTATGTGACCGAGGTGAGCCAGGACACCTGGATTTTCTTCCCCTGGGACATGGCGCTGCAATACGTCCAGCCGTTCCGCGGCCGGGACTGATGGGTTCGCCGCGCCGCGCGCATCTGCTGCACGAGGCGTTCGAGCTGAGCCTGGGTGTGAAGGCGGCCACGGCGGCGGCGGAACTGCTGGCGGGGCTGGCGCTGTGGGCGGTGCCGCATGGGGCCTTTGCCTCGGCGGCGGGGTGGATTTCGGGGCATGAGCTTTCGGTGCCGACGGCAGACCGGATCGCCGCGGCGCTGATGCGGGCGGCGGAGGGGTTCTCGATCCAGTCGCAGCAGTTCTTTGCGCTGTATCTGGCGAGCCACGGGCTGGTGAAGCTGGCGGTGGTGTCGGCGCTGTGGCGCGGCTATCTCTGGGCCTATCCGCTGGCGCTGGCGGTCATGGCCCTGTTCATCCTGTACCAGCTGTACCGGCTGAGCCTGGGCCTGTCCTGGCCGCTGGTGGGGCTGACGCTGTTCGACCTGATCGTGGTGGCGCTGATCTGGACCGAGTACCGAGCAAGACAAGCCACCGTCGCAGAGGGAGCCTGACATGCTGAATCCGCTGAACCCCGCCATGGCCGCGACCTTTCCGCCCCCGGTGATGGAGGCGCGGCGCTGGATCCAGGGCGTGACGTTTCCGGCGGAGCGGCCCTTGATCAACGTGAGCCAGGCCGCGCCGGTGGAGGTGCCGCCCGAGGGGCTGCGGCGGGCGATTGCCGAAGCCGCGCTGAACAATCCCGACGCGCATCTGTACGGACCCGTGCTGGGACTGCCGGCCCTGCGCGCCGAGATCGCGGCGCAGTGGTCGGCGAGCTATGGCGGCGAGATCGCGGCGGGCCAGGTGGCGATCACCCAGGGCTGCAACCAGGCGTTCTGCGCGGTGCTGTCCACCCTGGCGGGCGCGGGCGACGAGGTGATCCTGCCGACGCCCTGGTATTTCAACCACAAGATGTGGTGCGACATGGCGGGCGTGAAGGCGGTGCCCCTGCCCTGCGGTCCGGGCCTGATCCCCGAGGCCGAGGCGGCGGCACGGCTGATCACATCGCGCACCCGCGCCCTGATCCTGGTGAGCCCGAACAACCCCGGCGGTGCCGAGTATCCGGCCGAGACGCTGGCGGCCTTCCGCGATCTGGCGCGGGAGCGGGGGCTGGCGCTGATCGTGGACGAGACCTACCGCGACTTTGACAGCCGTTCAGGCAGGCCACATGACCTGTTTGCCGATCCGGACTGGGCGGATGTGTTCATCCACCTTTATTCCTTCTCGAAAGCCTACCGGCTGACCGGGCATCGCGTGGGCGCCATCGTGGCCAGCGCCGAGCGGCTGGCCGAGGTGGAGAAGTTCCTGGACACAGTGGCGATCTGCCCTGGCCAGCTGGGCCAGATCGGCGCCTTGTGGGGGATGCAGAACCTGGGCCAGTGGGTCGCGGGCGAGCGGGCCGAGATTCTGACGCGCCGCGCCGCTCTGGTGGAGGGCTTTGCCGCCCTGCCCGGCTGGCGGCTTCTGGGCTGCGGCGCCTATTTTGCCTATGCCGAGCATCCGTTTTCGGATGCGTCGGACGTGGTGGCAAAGCGGCTGGTGCAGGAGGCGGGCGTGCTGATGCTGCCGGGCACGATGTTCCAGCCCGAGGAGGCGCCAGAGGGCAAGCGGCAGATGCGGATCGCCTTTGCCAATGTCGACCGGGCCGGGATCGCGGAACTGGTGGCGCGGCTGGCGGCATTGCCGGCACGCTGAGGCGGGTGGTTGCGGGAGGCTCATGTTCCGGAAGCCCCCCTCCCCTGCCCCTCCCCACGAGGGGGAGAGAAGGCGCGAGCGACCGGCTGGGGCGCATTGCCCGTCTGCAAGGCACCAGACCGCGGCACTTGCCCGCCCCGGCAATGCACCTTAGAGAAGCGCAACAGTTCCAGCCAGCCCGAGGCCGACCCCGATGGCAAACCCGCCGAACGACCCCGATGCCCTGAAGAAGAAGGGCAGCAAGGTTTCGCACCTCTTCGTGTACGGGATCGTTGCCCTGTCCTTCGTGGGCCTTGGCGGCTATGGCGTAACCAACTTCTCGTCAAACAACCAGGCCATCGGGTCGGTTGGTGACCAGGAGATCAGCGCGCAGGACTATTTCAACGCAGTCCGCCAGGAGATGAACGCCTTTTCGAACCAGATCGGCTCGCCGGTGACGTTCCAGATGGCGCAGCAGATCGGGCTGGACCAGCGCGCGCTGCAAGCCCTGGTCGGGCGCACGGCTCTGGATGCGGAGGCCGCGCGGATCGGGCTTTCGGTGGGCGATGCCACGGTGGCGCAGTCGATCATGAAGATCCCTGCCTTCCAGGGGGCGGGCGGCACCTTTGACCGGGACGCCTACAAGTTCACGCTGCAGCAGAACAACCTGACCGAACCGGACTTCGAGGCGAACATCCGCAAGGACGAGGCGCGCACGGTGCTGCAAGGCGCCATCGTCGGTGGCTTTGCCGCGCCGGAGGCCGCGACGAAGGCCTTGGCCGACTGGGTGGGCGAGCGGCGCGACATCACCGTGCTGCGCCTGAACGAGCTGGACCTGGCCGCGCCGCCGCCCGAAGCCTCGGACGAGGAGCTGAAGGCGTTCTACGACGCCAACATCGACAAGTTCACCAAGCCCGAGGCCAAGCGCATCACCTTTGCCGCGCTGTTCCCAGAGGCGCTGGCGCCTTCGATGCAGGTGGACGATGCGGCGCTGAAGAAGGTTTATGACGAGCGGATCGAAGAGTTCGACATTCCCGAGCGGCGGCTGGTCGAGCGGCTGGTCTATCCGAGCCAGGCCGATGCCGATGCGGCCAAGGCGAAGCTGGATGCCGGTACGCCCTTCGAGACGCTGGTGGCCGAGCGGCAGCTTGCGCTGGACGACATCGACATGGGCGACGTGACGCGCGAGGATCTGGGGCCGGCGGCGGATGCCGTCTTCGCCATGACGGAACCCGGGGTGATCGGCCCGGTGGAGACCGACCTTGGCCCGGCGCTGATCCGCATGAACGGGATCCTGGCGGCGGAGAACACGCCTTTCGAACAGGCGCGCGAAACGCTGGCGGCCGAGCAGCAGACCGATGCCGCGCGCCGCGCGATTGCCGACAAGGTGGAGGCGATCGACGACGAGTTGGCCGGCGGCGTGACGCTGGAGGATCTGGCCAAGGAACAGGGGATGGAACTGGCGACCATCGACTTCGTTCCTGGCGCGCAGACCGACGAGAAGATCGCGGCCTATCCCGAGTTTCGCGATGCGGCGGCCAAGCTGGCTGCGGGCGACTTCCCCGAGGCGGTGATGCTGTCGGATGGCGGTCTGTTCGCGGCACGGCTGGACGAGGTGGTGCCGGCGGCGCCGATTCCCTTTGACGAGGCGCGCGAACAGGTCGTGGCGGCCTGGCGGGCCGATGCGCTGGCCAAGGCGCTGCAGGCGCGCGGCGAGGAGATCGTGGCAGCGGTGAAGGCCGGCGGCGACATGGGCAGCTTTGGCATCCTGGACGTGACGCGGGGGCTGTCGCGCGAAGGCTCGGTCGAGGCGATGCCGGCCGACTTCGTGACCACGCTGTTCGGCATGGCCGAGGGCGGGCTGACCGTGGTGACGGGGCCGGATTTCGCGGCGGTGGTGCGGCTGGACAAGATCGTGCGGCCCGACCCGGAAAGCGCCGATGCCAAGGCGCTGGCGCAGGCCATCGGCATCCAGTTCGAGCAGGCGATCGCGCAGGATGCGCTGAGCGACTATGTGCGTGCGCTGCAGTCCGAAATGGGGCTGACGCTGAACCAGGCGGTGATTACCGCCGTGAACGGCCAGATCAACTGAGCATCCGATGACGCTTTCGCCGAGTTTCGAAGAGTTCGAGCGCGCCTGGTCCGAGGGCCGCAACCAGGTGGTCTGGGCACGGCTGGCGGCCGACCTGGACACGCCGGTCAGCCTGATGCTGAAGCTGGGCGAGGCGCGGGCCGACACCTTCATGCTGGAATCGGTGACCGGCGGCGAGGTGCGGGGGCGCTATTCGGTGGTGGGCATGAAGCCCGACCTGATCTGGCAGTGCCACGGCACTTCGGCGCGGATCAACCGCGAGGCGCGGTTCGACCCGGCGGCCTTCGTGCCGCAGGAGGCAGCGCCTCTGGACGCGCTGCGGGCGCTGATCGCGGAAAGCCGGATCGAGTTGCCGGCCGACCTGCCGGCGATTGCGGCGGGGCTGTTCGGCTATCTGGGCTACGACATGATCCGGCTGGTGGAGCACCTGCCGGACGTGAACCCCGATCCGCTTGGCCTGCCCGATGCGGTGCTGATGCGGCCCTCGGTGGTGGCGGTGCTGGACGGGGTGAAGGGCGAGGTGACGGTGGTGGCGCCGGCCTGGGCGGCCTCGGGCCTGTCGGCGCGGGCGGCCTATGCGCAGGCGGCCGAGCGGGTGATGGACGCGCTGCGCGATCTGGACCGCGCGCCGGCCACGGCAAGCCGCGACCTGGGCAGCGCCGCGCCGGTGGGCGAGGCGCGGTCGAACTTCACGCATGAGGGCTACAAGGCGGCGGTCGAGAAGGCGAAAGACTATATCCGCGCCGGCGACATCTTCCAGGTGGTGCCGTCGCAAAGGTGGGCGCAGGATTTCCCGCTGCCGCCCTTTGCCTTCTATCGCTCGCTCAGGCGGACCAACCCCTCGCCGTTCATGTTCTTCTTCAACTTCGGCGGGTTCCAGGTGGTGGGCGCCTCGCCCGAAATCCTCGTGCGGCTGCGCGATGGCCAAGTCACGGTGCGCCCCATCGCGGGGACGCGCAAGCGTGGCGCCACGCCGGAAGAGGACAAGGCGCTGGAGCTGGACCTCTTGGCCGACAAGAAGGAGCTGGCCGAGCATCTGATGCTTCTGGACCTGGGCCGCAACGATGTGGGGCGGGTGGCGAAGATCGGGACGGTGCGGCCGACCGAGAAGTTCATCATCGAACGCTATTCCCACGTCATGCACATCGTGTCGAACGTGGTGGGCGAGATCGCGGACGGCGAGGATGCGCTGTCGGCGCTGCTGGCGGGGCTGCCCGCGGGCACGGTGTCGGGCGCGCCCAAGGTGCGGGCGATGGAGATCATCGACGAGCTGGAGCCGGAAAAGCGCGGCGTCTATGGCGGGGGTCTGGGCTATTTCGCGGCCAATGGCGAGATGGACTTCTGCATCGCGCTGCGCACGGCGGTGATCAAGGACCGGGTGCTGTACACGCAGGCCGGGGGCGGCGTGGTCTATGACAGCGACCCGGAGGCCGAGTTCCAGGAGACGGTGAACAAGACCCGCGCGCTGCGCCGGGCGGCCGAGGATACGGCCATGTTCGTGAACCGCGGGAACGGCTGAGGCGCCAACGCCTCGCCCCGGCTGGCCGGCGAAACAAGCCAACCCGAGGGCCCTGGATCAGCGGGGCCCCGGCCTGCGCCGGGGCGCGTGAGCGCCTTACTGCGCCAGCAGCACCGCGCTGGCGGGGGCGAGGCTGACGGTGGTGGCGCGGCCTTCGACCGTCCATTCGAGGATCGCTGCCACGGTTTCGGGGCGAGTGGAACCGATCACCATGACCTGGCCGTCCTGCGCGGCCTTGAAGGCGGCGCGGTCGAGGTAGCGGCGGATCACCGGCTTCGATTCATCCTCGGCATCGAGGCGTCGGAAGATCGTCGCGGCGGGCATGTCGGCGCGGCGCGCGACCTGATCGCCGGCGTTGAGGCCGACATCATAGGTGATGAGCCCGCGACCCTGCGCCTCGATCACCGGGACGGCCAGGGTGGCGAGCGGGCGGTTTTCGCCAAAGCCGCCCTCGGGCAGGTCGATGACGGCCACGGCTTGCGGCAGGGCGGCGGCATGGGCCTGGAAGGTCTGTTCCAGGTCGGCGGCGGTGGCGCCTTCGGGGATGCCGGTGGCGGCCATCACCACCTCTTGCCCGGCGGCGCGGTAGATGGCTTCGGCGGTGGCAGCATCCGGGGCCATCGGGTCGATGACGAAGGTGACGGGGAAGGGCAGCGCCGCGAGAGTGGTGCGGTCCACGTCCGGCCCGCCGGGATCCACCATGAGGATAGAGAACAGGGGCTTGCCAGCCTCGCGCGTGAAGGGGCGCGCGAACTGGACGAGCGGGCGCGTGTCGGACACGGCCTCTGCGACCGGAGCGGGTTCGGCCGTCGCGGCGGGTTCGGTGCCGATCTGCGGCAGGCGGCCGGTCTCGGCCTCGGCCCCTGCCATCGGCAGGCCGGGATCGGGCGCAAGACTGCCCTGCCCCGCGACCGGCGGCTCATCCGGAACGATCAGCGCCGGGGCGGGTTCGGCCGCGGGGGCCGGGGCGGGCTGGAGCAGCGCCTCTTCCTCGGGCGTCAGCGGGGGAGGCGGCGGGCCGTCTGCGGTTTCGGGCACGGCCTCGCTTTCCGACATGTCGGAGGGAAGCACGGCGATGGTGGTCGTGGTGCCGGGCTGGGGCAGTTCGGCCATCGGCAGGTCGCCCAGCACGGCGGCGGCGATTTCGCCCGCAGGCAGTTCGGGCGCGCTGTCGGTCAGCTTGGGCATCGTCGGGGCGGGCGCGACCTCGAGCGGAACGGCGTTTTCGGCCGGCGTTGCGGCATCTAGCTCGGCGACGTCGTCCGGGGCGGGCGCGGCATCACCCGCAGGCAAGGAGGGGTCGTCCGCAGGCGCCGGTTCGGGCACGGCGGGCGCCTCGGCCATCTGAAGCACCTTGGGCAGGGTTTCGGCCTGCGCGTCGGTGGCTGTGGCCGTATCGGGTGCGGGTTCGGGAGCGGGCTCGGCAGAAGTCTCTGGCGCAGTTTCTGGCGCAGTCTCTGGCGCAGTCTCTGGCTGCGGTTCCACCGCCGAGTCTTCGGCGGGCGGAGCAGGGTCTTCGTCTGCGGGCGCAGGCGCCGTGGCGGTTTCCGTGTCGGGCGCGGGGGCGGCTTCGGGGGCCACCGCTTCGGGTGCTGCCGCTTCGGGCGCGGTCGCTGCGGGCGCGACTTCGCCTGCCGGCTGTGCCGGTTCCGCACCGGGTTCCGCCGGAGCGGTCGCGGGTTCCGCCGGGCTGTCGGTGGTGGCAGACGGAGCGGCTTCGGCCGATGGCCCGGCCGCAGGGGCGGCTTCCGGCGCGGGTTCAGCCGGCGTTGGAGGCGCGGGCGCGGCCTCTGGTTCGCTGTCCGCCTCTGCCGGTTCGGTCGCATCCTCGGGGGCTGGCGGTTCGGCGGGGGTCACGGGTTCGGGCGCTGTGACGCCCTGGGTCGCGTCGGGTTCGGCGGGCTGCGTGGCCGGGACCGCATCGGAGGTGGCGCCGTCCGGCATCGGCAGGGATTGCGACAAGAGCGCCAGACCTGCTGCGCCCACGACTCCGCCCAGAACGATTCCGCCCAACAACCCGCGCGCCACGCCTCTGCCTCCTTGCCGTTGTGCCCGGTTGGGCTTGCCGTTATGCCCGTTCGGGGGCGGCGGGGAGCCGTGCTTCCCCTTGACGCCCCCCGGCGGCTCTGACCATGTATAACCCGGCCCTCGGCGGCCTTCATCCCCTTTCCGGCCAGGCCCCGCAAGATGCTGCTTCTGATCGACAACTACGACAGCTTTACCTACAATCTGGTGCATTATCTGGGCGAGTTGGGCGCAGATGTTGTGGTGCGCCGCAACGATGCGCTGGATGTGCAGGCGGCGATGGCGCTGCGGCCTTCGTCCATCGTGCTGTCGCCCGGACCCTGCGACCCCGATCAGGCCGGCATCTGCCTGCCCCTGACCTTGGCCGCCGCCGAGGCTGGCATCCCGCTTCTGGGTGTGTGCCTGGGGCACCAGACCATTGGCCAGGCCTTTGGCGGCAAGGTGGTGCGCTGCCACGAGATCGTGCATGGCAAGATGGGCACGATGCACCATTCCGGCCAGGGGGTGTTCCGCGGCCTGCCTTCGCCGTTCCTGGCCACGCGCTATCACTCGCTGGTGGTGGACCGCGCCACGCTGCCCGCCAGCCTGGAGGTGACGGCCTGGCTGGAGGATGGCACGATCATGGGCCTGCGCCACCGCGATTTGCCGGTGGAAGGCGTGCAGTTCCACCCGGAATCCATCGCGAGCGAGCACGGCCACCAGTTGCTGCGCAACTTCCTGGACAGCGCCAAGGTGGCGGCATGAGCGCCGAGCTGAAGCCGCTGATCGGGGTGGCGGCGACGCGGCCCCTGACCCGCGAGGAGGCCGAGACCTGTTTCGAGGCCCTGTTCGAGGGCGCGGCGACCCCGGCGCAGATGGGCGGTTTCCTCATGGCGCTGCGCACGCGGGGCGAGACGGTGGACGAGTTCGCCGCCGCGGCCAGCGTGATGCGTGCCAAATGCCATGCGGTGCGTGCGCCCGAGGGGGCGATGGACATCGTGGGCACGGGCGGCGATGGCCGGGGCACGCTGAACATCTCGACCGCGACGGCCTTTGTCGTGGCGGGCACGGGTGTGACCGTGGCCAAGCACGGGAACCGCAACCTGTCGTCGAAGTCGGGTGCGGCGGATGCGCTGACCGAGATGGGGCTGAACGTGATGGTCGGCCCCGAGGTGGTGGAACGCTGCATATCTGAGGCCGGGATCGGCTTCATGATGGCGCCGATGCACCATCCGGCGACGCGCCATGTCATGCCGGTTCGGCAGGAATTGGGGACGCGGACGATCTTCAACATCCTGGGTCCGCTGACCAACCCCGCGGGGGTGAAGCGGCAGCTGACCGGGGCCTTCGCGCCGTACCTGATCCGGCCGATGGCCGAGACCTTGCAGGTGCTGGGGTCGGTGAAGGCCTGGCTGGTGCATGGGATGGACGGGACGGACGAGATCTCCATCGCCGGGCTGACGAAGGTCGCGGCGCTGGAGGAAGGCGCGGTGCGCGAGTTCGAGCTGCACCCCGAAGAGGCGGGCCTGCCGGTGCATCCGTTCGAGGCGATCCTGGGGGGCACGCCGGCCGAGAATGCCGTGGCGTTCCGGGCGCTTCTGGACGGGGCGGCGGGGGCTTACCGCGATGCGGTGCTGCTGAATTCGGCGGCGGCGCTGGTGGTGGCGGACCGGGCGGGGGACCTGAAGGAAGGCGTGGCGCTGGCGGCCGAGAGCATCGACCGCGGCGCGGCAAAGGCGAAACTGGCGGCCCTTGTGCGCCTGACGCAGAACTGAGTGAGACGATGACCACGATCCTGGACCGCATCAAGGCCTACAAGCTGGAGGAAGTGGCGGCGCGCAAGGCGCGGCGCAGCCTGGAAAGCCTGACCGCCGCCGCCGCCGAGGCGCCCGCGCCGCGCGGCTTTGCCCGGGCGCTGTCGGAAGCTGCGGGCAAGGGCTATGGACTGATCGCCGAGATCAAGAAGGCCAGCCCCTCGAAGGGCCTGATCCGGGCGGATTTCGATCCGCCGGCGCTGGCGAAGGCTTATCAGGCCGGGGGGGCGACCTGCCTGTCGGTGCTGACCGACGGGCCTTCCTTTCAGGGGCATGACGACTTTCTGACCCAGGCGCATGACGCGACCACCCTGCCCTGCCTGCGCAAGGATTTCCTCTATGACCCCTGGCAGGTGGTGGAGGCGCGGGCGCTGAAGGCGGATTGCATCCTGATCATCATGGCCTCGCTGTCGGATGCGCAGGCGGCGGAACTGGAAGCGGCAGCCATCGAACAGCGCATGGATGTGCTGATCGAGGTGCATGACCAGGCCGAGCTGGAACGGGCGAGCCGGCTGAAATCGCGGCTGATCGGCATCAACAACCGCAACCTGCACACCTTCGAGGTGACGCTGGAGACGACGCGCAAGCTGGCGCGGCTGGTGCCCGAGGACCGGATGATCGTGTCGGAAAGCGGGCTTTACACCCCGGCGGATCTGGCCGAGCTGGCGCGTTATGGCGCGCGCTGCTTCCTGATCGGCGAAAGCCTGATGCGGCAGGACGACGTGGAGGCGGCGACGCGGGCGCTCTTGGCGGCGCCGCTGACCGCGCATGGCAACATCTGATGGCGGAGCTGACGCATTTCGACGCCGAGGGTCGGGCGCAGATGGTGGACGTCTCGGACAAGCCGGTGACGCACCGGATCGCCACGGCGGCGGGCCAGGTGGTGATGACGCCCGAGACGCTGGCGCTGATCGCCGAGGGGCGGGCGGCCAAGGGCGATGTGCTGGGCGTGGCGCGGCTGGCGGGGATCATGGCGGCGAAGAAGACGGCCGAACTGATCCCGCTGTGCCATCCCCTGCCGGTGACGAAGGTGACGGTGGATCTGGTGGCGGATGCCGCCCTGCCGGGTGTGCGGATCGAGGCGACGGTCAAGACCTCGGGCCAGACCGGGGTGGAGATGGAGGCGCTGACGGCTGTTTCGGTCGCGGCGCTGACGGTCTATGACATGGTGAAGGCGGTGGAGAAGGCGATGCGCATCGAGGGCATCCGCCTGATCCTGAAAGACGGTGGAAAATCCGGCCGTTACGAGGCGGAGTGATGATTTCGGTCGAAGAGGCCACGGCGAGGGTGCTGGGGCTTTGCGCCGCGCTGGACCCGGAGGACGTGCCCTTGGCCCGCGCGGCGGGGCGGATGATGCCGGCGCCGGCGCTGGCCGTGCGCGACCAGCCGCCCTTCGATGCCTCTGCGATGGATGGCTATGCCGTGGCGGGCGATGTGGCCCCGGGCATGGCCTTCCGCGTGATCGGAATGGCGGCGGCGGGACATGTGTTCGCGGGCCGCGTGGGCCCCGGTGAGGCGGTGCGCATCTTCACCGGCGCCCCGGTGCCCGACGGGGCGACCCGCGTGGTGATCCAGGAAGATGTGACGGCAGAGGGCGACCGGATCACCCTGGGCGATCGGCTGGATGCCTCGACCAACATCCGCGCGCGCGGGCAGGATTTCCGGGCAGGCGACGCGCTGCCCCCGCGCCGGCTGCGCCCGGCGGATCTGGCGCTGCTGGCGGCGATGAACATCGGCAGCGTGGCGGTGACGCGGCGGCCGGTGGTGGCGGTGATCCCCACGGGGGACGAGTTGGTGATGCCGGGCGAGGCCCCGCGCGCCGACCAGATCGTCGCTTCGAACGTATTTGCGCTGAAGGCGATGGCCGAGGCCGAAGGTGCAGAGGTTCGTCTGCTGCCCATTGCGCGCGACACCGAGGCTGACCTGCGGGTGGTCCTGGGGCTGGCTGCTGGCGCCGACCTTGTGGTGACGGTGGGCGGCGCCTCGGTCGGCGACCATGACCTTGTGGGCAGGGTGGCGGGCGAGATGGGGCTGGAACGCAGCTTCTACAAGATCGCGATGCGGCCCGGCAAACCGCTGATGGCGGGGCGGCTGAATGGTGCTGCGATGCTGGGCCTGCCGGGCAACCCGGTTTCGGCCATCGTCTGCGGCCATCTGTTCATGGTGCCGATGATCCGCGCCATGCTGGGCCAGGCCGACCCCCTGCCCCGCACCGCCCGCGCCCGGCTGGCCGAGGCGGTGGGGCCGACCGGCCCGCGCACGCATTACATGCGGGCGAAGCTCGCGCCGGCCGAGGGCCTGCCGGGCATTGCGCCCTTCGTGTCGCAGGATTCGGCCCTGCTGCGCATCCTGACCGAATCCGATGCCTTGCTGATCCGGCCTGCGGGCGACGGGCCGCGCGCGGCGGGGGATGTGGTGGATTACCTGCCGCTTTAGGCTGCGGGCCGATCAGGCCGTCCGGGCAAGGATCAGCCGTCGATGCCCACCAGCGCGCGAGCGAAATCCTGCGGATCGAAGGGGGCGAGGTCGTCGATCTGCTCGCCCACGCCGATGGCATGGATCGGCAGACCGAAGCGGTCGGCCAGCGCCACCAGCACGCCGCCCTTGGCAGTGCCATCGAGTTTGGTCATCACGAGGCCCGAGACATCGGCGATCTTGCGGAAGATCTCGACCTGGTTGATCGCGTTCTGCCCGGTGGTGGCATCCAGCACCAGAAGCGTGTTGTGCGGGGCGGTTTCGTCCTTCTTGCGCAGGACGCGAACGATCTTGGCCAGTTCCTCCATCAGGTCGGCGCGGTTCTGCAATCGTCCGGCGGTGTCGATGAGCAGCAGATCGGCGCCCGTTTCCTGCGCCTTGGTCAGCGCATCGAAGGCGAGGCTCGCGGGGTCGGAGCCTTCCGGCGCGGTCAGAACGGGAACGCCGGCCCGGTTGCCCCAGATTTGCAGCTGTTCCACCGCCGCCGCGCGGAAGGTGTCGCCGGCGGCGATGACCACCGACTTTCCGGCGGCGCGGAACTGGCTGGCGAGTTTGCCGATGGTGGTGGTCTTGCCCGAGCCGTTCACGCCGACGACCAGCACCACCTGGGGCCGCTTTGGATAGATCGGCAGGGGGCGCGCGACGGGCTCCATGATGCGGGCGACTTCATCGGCCAGGGCCTCTCGCAGTTCGGTGGCCGAGACGCGGCGGCCAAGGCGGCCTTCCGCGATGTTGGCGGCGACGCGCAGAGCCGTGTCCACGCCCATGTCGGACTGGATGAGCAGCTCTTCCAGGTTTTCCAGCATGGCATCGTCGAAGAGCCGCTTCGGCTCGTCTTCGCCACGGCCGAACAGGCGGCCGATCAGGCCGGGCCTGGCCGGTTCGGTCTCAGGCTGGGCGGCGGGCGTCGCGGGGGTCTCTTCGGCGACCATCGCCTCCAACCCCTCGCCGATCTTGTCCGACGACCGGAACATGCGTTCGCGCAGTTTCTTGAAGAAGGACATCGGCCGGGCCTCCGGGGGTTTTTCGTCACCTAATCCCTTGGGCGGGACATGGGAAGAGGTGGCGGCACCTGCCGCGGCGATGGGCATTGCGACCTTTGGGGGCGAAGGCAGGCAATCGGAGGGCTGGCACGGCTGTCCCGGCTGGGGCAGGAAGATCGCACGCCGCCGCTGCATGGGATTCGCATGGCCCGGATACTGCCGACCCTGCCCGTTGCCGCCTTTGCCGTGGTGGCACTGGCCCCGCTGCCCCTGCTGGCGGCGGGTCTGGTGCAGGGGGGATGGCTGGCGCTGGCGGGGCTGGCCTACATGACGGTGCTGGCCGCGCTGATCGACCAGCTGGTCCCCCTGGTGGCGGCGGATGCGCCCGAGGCGGCGGAGTTTCCAGCGGGCGATGCGCTGCTGGTGGTGCTGGGGGTCCTGCACCTGAGCGTGTTGCCGCTGGCCGTCTGGCTGATCGCGGGGCCGGGGACATTGGTTCTTTGGGAGCGGGTGGCGCTGTTCCTGGGCTTCGGGCTGTGGTTCGGGCAGGTTTCGATTCCCGCGGCGCATGAGCTGATTCACCGGGGGGCGCGTGGGCTGTTTGGCCTGGGCGTGGCGGTCTATGTGAGCCTGCTGTTCGGTCACCATGCCTCGGCTCACCGGCTGGTGCATCACCGCCATGTGGCAAGCCCCGCCGACCCCAATTCGGCGCGGGCGGGCGAAGGGTTCTATCGGTTTGCGCTGCGGGCCTGGTCGGGATCGTTCCACGCGGGCTGGCGGGCCGAGCGGGCGCTGCGGCCGGGGCGGCGGATCACGCCCTACACGGTCTATGTGCTGGGGGCGGCGGCGGTAATGGGGCTGGCCTTCGCGCTGGCGGGCTGGCCCGGCGTGGCGGTCTGGACCGGGCTGGCGGTTCATGCGCAGCTGCAGCTGCTGCTGTCGGATTATGTGCAGCACTATGGCCTGACGCGCGCCCGGCGGCCGGACGGCAAGCTGGAGCCGGTGGCGGCGCACCATTCCTGGAACGCGCGGGCCTGGTTCAGTTCGGCCCTGATGCTGAACGCGCCGCGGCATTCCGATCACCATGCCCATCCGGCGCGGCCCTACCCCGCCCTGCGCCTGCCTGCGTCGGAACAGGCGCCAATGCTGCCGTGGTCGCTGCCGGTGGCCTGTGCCATCGCTCTGGTGCCGCCCCTTTGGAAGAGGCTGATGCGGCCCTATGTGGCGGCATGGCGCACGGAAGCTTGAACGCCGGGGCCGGGACGCCGGTGTAGCCTGCCCGGAATGGAGGCCAAGATGCATGCCCTGATCCTGTCGCTTGCCTTGCTGCTGGTCCCGCTGGTGGCTGGAGCCGGCGAAGCGCCGCTGACCGGCGGCGAGTTCGAGGCGCGGACCACGGGCCGGACAATGACTTATGCCGTGGACGGCAAGGTCTATGGCACCGAGCAGTACCTGCCGGGAAACCGGGTGATCTGGGCCTTCGAGGGCGACGACTGCGTGCGGGGCACCTGGGAAGAGACCGCGGGGTGGATCTGCTTTCTGTACGAGGACGACCCGGAGCCCGCCTGCTGGCAGTTCTTCGACGAGGGCGGGCGGTTGACGGCGCGGTTCGACGGCGACCCTGAGGGCGCGCGCCTGAAGGAGGTGGGGCAAAGCCCCGAGCCGATGAGTTGCCCCGGGCCGGAGGTCGGCGTCTGAGGACTAGAACAGGCTGCCCTGTGCCTCTTCGCCGCCGCCCTTGCGGCGGGGGGGCTTGGGAGAGAGTGACAGGCGGCCGTCGTGAAACTCGATCTCCAGCGCGGTGGCGCGTTCGGCCGCGGCCTTGCCGGTGACGACATGGCCGTCGCCCCGGACGATGGCGAAGCCGCGCTTCAGCGTCTCGGTCGGGCCGAGCGTGGCGCGCATCCGGTCCAGGGCATCCAGACGGTCGGTCAGGCGGGCAAGGCGGCTGGCCTGCGCCGCCTCGCGCCGGGCATCCAGCGCGGCCAGGTCGGCGCGGCCGCGCGCGACATCGCGGGCTGCGCTGGCGATGAGCCGGGCCAGGCCGCCGTCCAGGCGGGCGGACAGCGCGACCAGCCGGTCGCGGGTGCGTTCGGCCCGGCGGTCGAGGGTGGCGTCGAGGCTGCGGCCACGTTCGGCCAGACGGTCCTGAAGGCGACGGGTCAGGTCGGCCAGGATGCGGGGGCGCAAGAGCGCGGCGGCAGGGTCGAAGCGGCCGCGTGCCCGGGCGATGCGGGCGGCAAGGGCCTGCGCCAGCCGGCCGGAGACAAGATCGAGCCGCTGCGCCGGGCCCTGCACCAGTGCCTCGGGGCGCGGCAGGGCGCGGGTCAGGTCGCGAAGGCGCTCATCGCGCCGGCGCATTGCCGCGGCCAGTGCCTGGGTCTGGCGCGCGGCGAGGCCGTCAAGCGTGGCGATCAGGTCCAGCCGCACGGGAACGGCCAGTTCGGCGGCTGCGGTGGGCGTGGGCGCGCGCAGGTCGGCGGCGAAGTCGACGAGCGTTGTGTCGGTCTCGTGGCCGACGGCCGAGATCAGCGGAATGCGGCTTTCGGCGGCGGCGCGAACCACGACTTCTTCGTTGAAGCCCCAGAGATCCTCGATGGAACCACCGCCACGGGCGACGATCAGCACATCGGGGCGCGGGATCGGGCCGCCCTCGGGCAAGGCGTTGAAACCACGGATGGCGGCGGCGACCTCGGCCGCGCAATTCGCGCCTTGCACAGCCACCGGCCAGATGAGCACGGGGCGCGGGAAGCGGTCGCGCAGGCGGTGCAGGATATCGCGGATCACCGCGCCAGAGGGCGAGGTGACGACCCCGATCACGCGCGGCAGGTAGGGGATGGGTTTCTTGCGGGCGGGGTCGAACAGGCCCTCGGCCTGCAGTTGCGCCTTGCGCTTTTCCAGCATGGCCATCAGCGCGCCGGTCCCGGCAAGCGCCAGATCCTCGACGATCATCTGGTATTTGGACTGGCCGGGGAAGGTGGTGAGCCGCCCGGTCGCCACGACCTCCAGCCCCTCTTCCGGCTGCTGGCGCAAGCGCGCGGCCTGGCCCTTCCAGGCGATTGCGGCCAGCACGGCCTGGCCGTCCTTGAGGTCGAAGTACAGGTGGCCCGAACTCGGCCGCGACACGCGCCCGACCTCGCCGCGCACCCGAACAAGGCCGAACTCACCCTCGATCACGCGCTTTACGGCGCCCGAAAGCTCCGAGACGGTGAATTCTGGCTGATTGCCCGAAGCGGGCTCTCGCGGAGTGGGGTCTTCGAAAAGGGCCATGGTGCTGCCGGTCAGTGCCTGGATCAGAGACTATGGGGTTCGGCCAGGAAGGCCAACCCCGGCCAGTGAGGACACCCGGAATGCCCTTCGGACAGCACCTGCGCGACGGAAGAACCCGCCTCGGCCGCCTTACCGATGTGCCGCAAGCCAGTGCTGGCTCAAGGATTTCAGGGACGTGCCAGGAAAAGCTTGCAGATTCGAAGGCACAGAGTCAGGCGAAGGCGCGAAGAGGAAAATTAACATTCATAATCAATAGCTAAATGGAAATTCGAGTCAATCCATCGCCCCATTATCACAGATTCCTATCTTTTTATATGATTAAGATCAATGCAATTGCGCAACAGTCCTGATGCAGATCAAGGCACAATGCGAACTGTGCGGGCAGATTGCGTGTTGCGAGAAATCGCACAACATGAGGGAGATCAAGATGCGCACTTACATCACTGCTGCGGCACTCATCCTCGCCGCCACCGTCGGTTTCGCACAAGAAACCCACTTCGACATCAACCAGTGCCCGAACACGCCGCTTGGGCAGCTGCAGGAGCAGGCTCATGCCATGCTGGGCGAATATGGTCACGGCGACTATGACGTGACCAAGTTGACGCTGGACCAACTGGTCAAGCTGATGTGCATTGATCCGTCGACGCCGGCTGGCAAGGCCGACATCAACAAGATCCTGGGTGTGTCGAACTGACGCCTGCCGCGCGGGGCGGGACATGCCTCGCGCGCAGCCTGTGGTCCGGTCCCTTTTGCGGGGGCCGGGCCTATCGTTTTCCGCCCCCACTGACCAGGAGCCGTCACGCGACAGCAATAAGGCCCCGCTCACTGAAGTGCCGCGGAAAGAAGGCAGCCGCCGCGGCCATCACCGTCGCCTGCGCCTCGGCCATGGAATAGGGCGTGACCATCGTCATCAGGTCCAACCAGCCGCCTTCTGTGCAGAGGCGCAGCACACGGGCGGCGCGGACCGGGTCGCAGCTGTAGCCGCCCTCGGCACAGATCTCGGTACAAAGCGCAACGAGATGGGCGTCATAGTCCAGATCCTTGGCGCCGCAGGTTTCCTGGTACATTGGCCGGCTTTGCGCCTCGCCCCAGAAGCTGCACCAGGCGGCAAGCCGGGCGGGCGTGCAGATCGCCGCGTTGAAGTCGGAAGCAAGGATCGCGTGCAACCGTTCGGCCGGCCCCTGCCCTGCGCTTTCCAGCGCCGCCATCCAGTTCTCGCGGTATTCGTCGGAGAGATAGCGCAGGGTCTCGGCGAGCAGCTTTTCCTTGGTCTCGAAGTGGAAGTTGACAAGGCCGTGGCTGAGACCGGCAAGCTTGGCCACGTCGGTCAGGGTCATTCTGGAATAGCCCTTCGACGCCAAGACCTCGATCGTCGCCTCGATCAGCTGGACACGGCGCGCCTCGCGGCTGGCCTTACGCGGAGGAGCGTCGGTCTTGGCAGTGGTTTCGGCTGCGATGGCCATGATTGTCCTGACTTGGAGAACGCGCGTGACATCTAGCGTATTCGGTGACGTTGGGAAGGGCAAAGGAAAACCTGATTGACAGGCCAGTCAAAATCCTGCGACCTTGTGTCCAGGAGGACCTGACATGGCAATGCCCATCCCGCACCGCGATCTTTCGAAGTCCAACGTCCAGTTCCAGCGCGCCGTGAAACGGCTGCCCCTGGGGGTATCGTCGACCTTCCGCTACTGGGGCGACGACCGGACGATCTATGTCCATCACGGCAAGGGCGGGCGGACCTGGGACATCGACGGCAACAATTACGTCGATTACCGGCTGGGGTATGGCCCGGCGATCCTGGGCTATGCCGATGACCGCGTGGACGAAGCGGCGCGCAAGGGCATGGAGGTGGGCGGGGTCTTTGCCCTGTCGACCGAGCGCGAGCTGATCGTGGCCGACCGCATATCCAAGATGGTGCCGGCGGCGGAGCTTGTGCGATTCTCGAACTCGGGGACCGAGGCGGTGATGGCGGCGCTGCGGCTGGCCCGGGCCCACACGGGGCGCGAATCCTATCTGCTGGTCGAAGGCGGCTATCACGGGCTGTTCGACGCCGCGATGTGGATGTCGAACATGGAGGAATGGGACCTGGGGTCGAACAAGGACCCCGAGCTGGTGCCCTATGGCAAGGGCATTCCCGAAACGGTCAAGAAGCTGGCCCACATCACGCCGATGAACGATTTCCAGCGGCTGGAGGACATGTTCGCCCGCCACGGCGACACGTTTGCTGCGATGCTGATCGAGCCGATCCAGGGCAACTGCTGTTCGATCATGGCGCAGGCGGAGTACGTGCGGCTGGCGCGCGAGCTTTGCACGAAGCATGGCGTGATGCTGATCATCGACGAGGTGAAGTCGGGCTTCCGCGTGGGCAAGGGCGGCATTCAGGGCATCATGGGCGTGACGCCCGACATCACCACCTTCGCCAAGGCGGTGGCGAACGGATACCCGATCTCGGTCGTGGCGGGGCGCGAAGAGGTGATGCGCACCTTCCGCTATGGCGGGGCCTCGCATGGCGGCACCTATACCGCCCATTCGGTTTCTCTGGCGGCAGCAGAGGAATGCCTGCGCATCCTGGATGAAACCCCGGCGCTGGAGACGCTTGCCAATTATGGGGAACGGCTGAAGGCGGGGATTTCCGACATTCTGAACGCGCGCAAGATCGTGCATTCCTACACCGGGCATCCGTCGATGTTCGGCCTGTTCTTCGCCGAGACGCCGCCGGACAACTACCGCGACTGGAAGACCTCGGACTACTCGTTCTACGACCAGATGGCCTATTACCTGCATGACCTGGGCGTGATCTGCGAGCCTGACAGTCGCGAGCCCTGGTTCATGTGCGAGGCGCATGGGCTGGACGAGACCTGCCTGACCGACACGCTGAAGGCGGTGGAAACGGCGGTGGACCTGACGCTCCAGCACATCGAGGACACGGCGGCGGAATGACCTATGATGCGGTGATCCTGGGCGCGGGGCACAACGGCCTTGTCGCGGCCTGCTACCTGGCGCGGGCGGGGCTGAAGGTCTGCGTGGTGGAGAAGAACGACTGGATCGGCGGCGCGGCGGTTTCGCGCGAGCTGTATCCGGGCTTCACCTATTCCAACTGTTCCTATGTGAGCAGCCTGTTCCGCCCCGAGATCATGCGGGACCTGGAGCTGCCGAAATACGGGCTGCAGGTGCTGCCCTATGAAGGCGGCGCGGTGTTCATGGAGGGCGGCGACTACCTGGGCATGTTCCGCGACCATGACGCGAACCGCCGGGAGTTCGCCCGCCATTCGAAGCGCGATGCCGAAGCCTATGACCGCTATTCCCGCGATGTGCTGCGGCACTGCCGGTTCATCCGCCCTACCTTGCTGCGCACGCCCGCCGATCCGTCCAGCTTCCGCCCGCGCGACATCTCGGAACTGGCCTGGCTCGGCAAGCAGGTGTTCGGCATGTCCGAGCGGCAGATGGAGGACACCATCCGCTTCTGGACCATGTCGATCAGCGACTTCCTGGACGGCTACTTCGAGCATCCGGTGATCAAGGCCTATCTTGCCGTCTCGGCCATCATCGGCACGGCGCTTGGGCCGATGTCGCCGGGGTCGGCCTATGTGCTCTTGCATCACTACATGGGCGATGTGGACGGCAACGTGGGTGCCTGGGGCTTTGCCCGGGGCGGCATGGGGTCGATCACCAAGGCGCTGGCCGCCAGCCTGAAGGCCAAGGGCGGCGAGATCCGCACCGGATCGGGCGTGGAGCAGATCCTGGTGAAGGACGGCCGCGCCGTGGGCGTGGCGCTGGCCAATGGCGACGAGGTTATGGGCAAGCGCATCGTGTCCAACATGGACGTGAAGCGGACCTTCCTGAAACATGTGGACGAGCGCGAACTGCCCTCGTCCTTCGTGAAGCGGGTCAAGGCGTTCAAGATCCGCGGGTCCTCGGGCAAGCTGAACATCGCGCTGGACCGGGCGCCGCATTTTCCGGCCCTGCCGGAAGGCGCGCCCAACATCCGGGGCGACCTGCATTTCACCGATTCCATCGAGAAGATGGAACGCGCCTATGACGACTGGAAGGCAGGGCATTTCAGCGCCGATCCGTTCCAGGACATGATGATCCCGACGATGATCGACCCGACGATGACCCCGCCGGGCAAGCATTTCATGTCGTGCTTCGTGCAGTATGCCCCGCCCAAGATCGAGGGGAACGACTGGACGGATGCGGACCGAGATGCCTTTGGCAAGACCTGCATCGACCAGATCGAGAAGTATGCGCCGGGCTTCAAGGATTCGATCCTGCATGTCGAGGTGCGCACGCCGCGCGAGCTGGAGGCCGAGGTCGGCCTGACCGAGGGCAACATCTTCCAGGGCGAGCTGACCTTCGACCAGTTGCTCTTCAACCGGCCGGTGCCCGGCTATGCGCAGTATCGCAGTCCGATCAAGGATCTGTGGATATGCGGGTCCTCCACCCATCCGGGCGGCGGGGTCATGGGGGCGCCGGGGCGCAACGCCGCGGCCGAGATTCTGCGCGACCTGCACGCGCCTGCGAAAGACATGAGTGAAGCCTATGCCGTCCTCTGATGCGATCGTGATCGGCGGGGGCACCAACGGCCTCGCCTGCGCCTTCCGGCTGGCCGGATCGGGCCGCAAGGTGACCGTCCTGGAAGCCTCGGGCGCCCTTGGTGGCGGGGCGGCGGGCTGGGAATTCGCACCGGGCTACCGCGCGCCGGGGCTGGCCCATCTGGTGAACCTGCTGGATGCGCGGGTGTCCCGTGCGATGGACCTGTCGGCGCAGGGCCTGAGCCTCTTGCCCATCGCCACCACGGCGGTGTCGGGCACAGGCGACCATCTGGTGATGGAGGGTGCCTATGGCGCGAGACTGACGGGCGATGTCAGCGCCCAGGACCGCCTGGCCTGGGAGGCGCTGCGCGCGCAACTGATGACCTTTGCCGGCGTGCTGGAGCCATTCAAGGCCCTGCCCCCGCCGCGGCTGGCGGCCAAGGGCGGGAATGACTGGGGCAAGCTGGCAAGGCTGGGCCTGGGTGTTCGGATGCTGGGGAAAGACCAGTTCCGCGAATTCCTGCGCATGATCCTGATCAACATCTGGGACGTGGCGCAGGACGAGTTGACCGACGACCGGCTGAAGGCGGTTCTGGGGTTTGACGCGACGCTCGGCGCCTGGATGGGGCCGCGCTCGCCCAACTCGCTGATCCTTCTGCTCAACCGGCTGGCGGGCGAGGTGAACGGACAAAAGGCGGCACTGGCCTGGGCGCGCGGTGGCACAGGTTCCGTGGCCGAAGCCATGGCCAAGGCGGTGGCCGCCAAGGGTGTGACGGTGCTGCGCGACGCGCGGGTGGAACGCCTGGTGTTCGAGGCGGAACAGGTCGCGGGCGTGCGCCTGTCGAATGGGGAGGTGCTGCACGCCGGGCTGGTCGTTTCCGCCATCAGCCCCAAGACCACGCTGCTGCATCTGGCCGGGCCGCGGCATCTGGACACTGGCCTTGTCAACGATGTGCGCCACCAGAAATCGCGGGGTGCAGCGGCCAAGCTGCATCTGGCGCTGACTGCCAAGCCCGACTTCCGCGGTGCCGACCTGCGGTCGCGGCTCGTGCTGGCGCCGACGCTGAATGCCGTCGAACTGGCGTTCAACCCGGTGAAATACGGGCAGGTGCCCGAAAAGCCGGTGATGGAGGTGGTGGTGCCCTCTGCCTTCGAGGCCGGCCATGCGCCTGAGGGCGGGCATGTCCTGTCGGCGATCGTGCAATTCGCTCCGCATGATCCGAAGGACCGCGCCAAGGCCAAGGCCGCGATGATGGAGAACACCCTTGCGGTGCTGGAAGACCACGCCCCCGGCCTGCGCGACAGCATCGCCCATGTGGAATTCCTGATGCCGTGGGAGATCGAGGAGCGATTTGGCATGGTTGGCGGGAACTGGCACCATGGCGAGCTGGCGGTGGAGCAGATGCTGTTCCTGCGCCCCGTGCCGGGCATCGCACAGTATCAGACGCCCCTTCCCGGCCTGTGGCTGGCCTCGGCCGGCAGCCATCCGGGCGGGGGCATTTCCGGCGCGGCGGGCTGGAACGCCGCCGAGCGCATCATCCGCGAGGTGCGGGCATGAAACCCTTGGCAAAGACGCATTTCCGCACGCCCCTTCTTCAGACTCCATTCCATGCTCGCACTACGGCGGCGAACAAGCTGAATGAGTGGGGGCACTGGGCGGGCTATACCACCGCGCTGGTCTATGACGACGAGTCGATGGAATACACCGCCATCCGCAACGCAGCCTCGGTCTATGACCTTTGCCCGATGGTGAAGTACCGTATCACCGGGCCGGATGCGGCCGATTACCTGAACCGCCTGACGGTCCGCAATGCGGCCAAGCTGTCGGTGGGCGGGGTGCATTACACCGTCTGGTGCGACGATGCCGGCAAGCTGGTGGATGACGGCACCCTGTTCCGGTTGGGGCACGATGACTACCGCATCTGCTGCCAGGAACGCCACCTGCCGTGGCTGCTGGATTCCGCCTTCGGGTTTGACGTGAGGATCGTCGAGGAAACCGAGGATATCGCGGCGCTTTCCCTGCAAGGCCCGTGCACGGCGGCTGTGCTGGAGGCGGCGGGGTTTCCGGTCTGGACCCTGAAGCCGTTCCGCATGGCCTCCTTCGACTTCGAGGGCGGCACGCTCACGGTTTCGCGCACCGGGTTTACCGGCGATCTGGGCTATGAACTCTGGATTGCGCCGAAACTGGCGCTGAAGCTGTGGGATCACCTGTTCGAGGCAGGAAAGCCCTGGGGCATCCGGCCTATCGGCACCAATGCGCTGAACCTGGCCCGGATCGAAGCCGGCTTCATCATCACCAACATGGATTTCGTGCCCGCCCACCAGGCATTGCGCGAGGATCGTGTGCGCTCGCCCCTGGAAATGGGGCTGGACTGGATGATCGACTGGACCAAGGGGCACTTCACCGGCAAGCGCGCGCTCTTGGCCGAGAAGGAGGCCAAAAGCTCGAAATGGGCGCTGGTGGGCCTCGACATCGAGGGAAATGTCAGCGCCGAAGGCTCGCTGATCTATCACAACAAGAAGACCGAGGCGGGCTTCATCACCGCCGCCGCCTGGTCGCCCATCACCAAGCGCAACCTGGCGCTGGCGCATGTGGAACGGAAGTGGTTGGCGGGCGGCAACCTCTGGGTGGAAATCTATGCCCTGCGCGAGCTGCAATATGTCAAGCTGATGCTGCCGGTCAGCATCGTCGAACGGCCGTTCTTCAACCCCGACCGCAAGCGCGCCACTCCGCCGGGGAGGTTCTGATGACAGAGCACCGCCATCCCGACAGCCCTCTGCTGGACCATTGCCCCCAGACGCTGCCGCGCAATGCCTATGTGACGGAAAGCTGGTTCGTGCAGGAACAGGTGACGCTGTTTTCGCGCAACTGGGTCTGTGTTGGGCGGCTGGCAGATCTTCCCCCGGGGAAGATTCGGCCCGTCCAGGTGGGGCCGGCGCCCGTGCTTCTGTGCCGCGATGCCGAAGGCCGGGTGACGGCCTTTCACAATGCCTGCCGCCACCGCGGGGCCGAGCTTTGCGCGCACGAGCGCGATCTGGGCAAGCTGATCACCTGCCCCTATCACGCCTGGTCCTATGCTTCGAAGGACGGGCGGCTGGTCTCGGTCGCCCATGCGACGCCGACCGGGGACTTCCGCAAGGAAGACCACGGACTGGTTCCGGTTTCGGTAGCGGAATGGGCGGGCTTCATCTTCCTGAACCTTTCGTCAAGCCCGCGCCCGCTGTTGCCCGACGTGGGGCTCGATTTCCTCAAGAACTGGCCGATGGACAGCCTTGTCACCGGCCACCGCCACGTGCGCGACCTGGCCTGCAACTGGAAGGTCTTCTGGGAAAACTACAACGAATGCCTGCACTGCCCCGGCATCCACCCGGAACTGTGCGACATGGTCCCGCTTTACGGCAGGGGCATCATGTCCGCGCCCGAAGCGCCGGGCTGGACGCCGGGTCAGCCGCGCTCTTCCAACCTCAAGCCGGGGGCGGAAAGCTGGACGATGACCGGCGCGCCTTGCGGACCGGTGTTCCCGGACCTGACCGCCGAGGAACGCCAGAACGGCTATAACTTCGTCACCGTCTATCCGACGCTCTACGTCGTGGCGCATGTCGATTACGTCCGCTCCGTCCGGCTGGAGCCGCTTGGACCGGAACGGACGCGCCTCACGGCGGAGTGGCATTTCCCGGCCGAGACGCTGGCCCAGCCGGGTTTTGATGCGGCCGAAGTGGCGGCCTTTGCCAAGATCGTGCTGGAGCAGGATGGCGACGCTGCCGAGATGAACCAGCGCGGCCTGCGTTCGCCCGCCCACGACCGCGGCCGGCTGATGCCGCAGGAGTTCGACATCGCGCGGTTTCACGACTGGGTTCTGACCGAAATGGAGGCATCGGCATGACCGGGCATCCCCTGACAAGCCTGCCCATCCCGAATGACTGGGACCGCAAGGGACTTCCGGCCTGGACCTATCACTCCCCTGCCCTGTTCGAGCTGGAAAAGCAGAAGCTGTTCCTGACCCACTGGCAGGTCGCGGGCCATCAGAACGACATCCCCGCGCCGGGCGACTGGCTGGGGTTCGAGCTTCTGGGCGAACGCGCCATCGTGATGCGTGGCCAGGACGGGGTAATCCGGGCGTTCCACAACCTTTGCCGCCACCGGGGCGCGCGGGTGGTCGAGGGCGCGCAGGGCCATTGCCGTGGCGCGCTGGTCTGCCCGTTCCACGGCTGGGTCTACAATACCGACGGTTCCTTGCGGGGCGTGTCGCAGCCGGGCACATTTTCGAACCTCGACAAGTCGAAGTTCGGGCTGAAGCCGGTGGAACTGGAGATCTTCCACGGCTTCCTGTTCATCCGCTTCCACCCCGGACCCCAGCCGAAAGTGGCCGATCTGCTTGCCCCCTATGACGCGGATTTTGCGGCCTATCGCAGCGAGGGGCTGTTGCCGGTGGATGTGCCCGACTGGACAACCGAACTGCCGGTCAACTGGAAATCCATCCGCGACGTGGACAACGAGGGCTATCATGTGCCCCTCGCCCACCCGTCGCTGCAGGACCTGTACGGTCGTGACTACCGCGACATCTACCTGCCTGGTGGGCTGCATGTCTCGGTCGGGCAATTCGGCGACCGGCCTGCGCGGCGCTGGTCGGTCAAGACCTATGTCGAGCTTCGGCCCGAGCAGAACTGGCTGCCGCCGCACCTGCGCAAGGCCTGGACCTATTACGGCCTGTTCCCCAACACCGTCTTCGCCTTCACACCGGAAGGCGCGCAGTTCTACCAGGACATACCGCTGACGGCCCGGCGCACCCGACTGACCGGCCGCACCTACCGCCAGCCCGGCGAGGACCGCCCGACCCGCATCGCGCGCTATCTGGCGGCGCGCATCGACCGCGACACCTCGGCCGAGGACCAGCAGCTTTCGATCTGGTCCGACGAATCCATGCTGTCATCGGCCTTCGAGGGCTTTCACCTGTCCGACCTGGAATGGGGCCTGAAGCGGCACCACGACATGCTTCGCCGCCTCATTCCCGTGATTGGGCAGGAGACGCCGCCCGCAGAGGCGGACGTGGCGGCAAGGAATGCCGAATTGATTGGACAGACAGAATCCAGCGGCTAACCTTCGAGACAAAATATGATCAAAACGGGGAGCACGACATGAAACTGAGCCGCCGCACGGCACTTGTCACCATGGGCAGCGCCCTGGCGATGCCCTGGGTCCGCCCGTCCTGGGCGCAATCGGGCAGCGTCAACGTCTACAACTGGGCCGACTACATCGGCGAGACGACGCTGGACGATTTCACCGCCGCAACCGGCATCGGGGTCAACTACGACCTTTATGGCAGCGCGGAGGAGATGCAGGCCAAGATGCTGGCGGGCTCCACCGGGTATGACGTGGTGGTGATGGCTGGCCAGTCCATGCCCCAGTTCAACAAGGCCGGCATCTATCAGGTGCTGGACCGGTCGAAACTGCCGAACTGGAAGAACCTCGATCCCGAAATCATGAAGATCGTCGAAGGCTATGATCCGGGCAACGAGCACACCGTGCCATACATGTGGGGCTCTGTCGGGTTCACCTTCAACCTGGACATGGTGAAGGAACGCCTGCCCGACGCCGACCTGTCGGACCTGGGCACGATCTTCAACCCCGAGAACGCGGCAAAGCTGGCGGATTGCGGGATCTCGATCCTCGATAGCCCGACCGACATCGGCTATGCGGTGATGAGCTGGCTGGGCATCGACCCGAACAAGGCGGGCCCGGCGGAATTTGCGCGGCTGGTCGAGGCGTTCAAGCCGATCCGCGAATACATCACGACCTTCGACAACGGCAACTATCTGAACACCATCCCCAATGGCGAGCTTTGCGTCGCCAACACCTGGTCGGGCGACTATGCCGTGGCCAAGGCCCGCGCGGCCGAGGCGGGCATCGAGATGAACCTAGCCTATCATGTGCCCAGGACCGGTGCCCCGGCGTGGTTCGACCTGCTGGCCATCCCGGCCGATGCGCCGAACATGGAGAATGCCTACAAGTTCATCGACTTCATGATGCAGCCCGAGGTGATCGCCGCGGCGACCAACTACACGGGCTACGCAAATGCCAATGCGGCATCGAAGCCCTTTGTCGATCCGGCAATCCTGAACGACCCGGCGATCTATCCCGACCACGAGACGCTGAGCCGGATGTACACGCCCCTGCCGATGACCGATGAACAGGAGCGTGACCTGACGCGCGCCTGGGCCGAAATCAAGGCCGGCTGACAAAGTGGCGGCCAATGCGGAGGCGGCCCCGCAGGCCGCCCAATCCTTCCTGCGGATCGAAGGCGTCTCGAAGCGGTTCGGCACGTTCGAGGCCGTCAAGAAGGTGAACCTCGAGATACAGAAGGGCGAAATCTTCGGCCTTCTGGGCGGGTCTGGATGCGGCAAGACCACGCTTCTGCGGATGCTGGCAGGGTTCGAGGTGCCGACCGAGGGCCGCATCTTCCTGGACGGCCAGGACCTTGGCGCGGTTCCGCCATGGGACAGGCCGGTGCACATGATGTTCCAGTCCTACGCCCTGTTCCCCCACATGACGGTGGAAAAGAATGTGGGCTACG
>Ga0209368_1000471_pt1 | contig 34264 bp, 23 predicted proteins | sample EBPBio242008_DNA_FD_185862 | JGI IMG/M metagenome (GOLD analysis project Ga0209368, IMG submission 185862) | Wastewater treatment Type I Accumulibacter community from EBPR Bioreactor in Madison, WI, USA - Reactor 1_4/24/2008_ DNA (SPAdes)... | ecosystem: Engineered > Bioreactor > EBPR >...
GACGGTCGCTGTCGATGGGGTTGGCGCTATGGTTGTACCAATTCCTCCACTAGCTGTGCTGTACCATACTAGGGTGTCTGAGGCTAATGATTTAGTTGCGCTTAGTGCCGTTGCGGTAGCGCCTTGACAATAGGTAACTGGTGTACTTACTGTTGGTTTGCCAGCGAGCGAATTAACATTTACAATAATACTGTCTATTGGACCGACACAACCAAAAGAACTTTTAATACCTACGTAATAAGTGGTAGCGCCAACGGTAGAAGTTGATGGAATTGGAGTAACGGTTGTAGAAGTTCCACCGAGTGCAGAGGAATACCACAAAATGGTATCACCTAAAGGACCATAGGCAACCAACTCAGAACTTATTACACCTTTACAATAGTTAACAGGACTAAGAATAGTTGGTAATTCTGGCAAAGGATGAACCACAACCTCAATAACTACCCTTCTTCCTTCACAACCTAAATTACTTTTAGCACTAACAAAATAGTTCGTACTACCTTCTACTGAAGTAGAAGGAATGGGAGCTGAAGTAGACCCAACACCACCACCAGCTGTAGTATACCACAGTAAAGTATCAGTACTGCTAGGTTTCGTTGCGGTTAGTGCAATAGCAGTAGAACCAATACAATAATTCACAGGGCTTGTCACCCTTGGCATTCCAGGAAGCGGGTTAACAACTACCGAAATGCTATCGCGTGCACTTTCACAATTATTAGAGGTTTTTGCACTTACCCAATATTTGGTGGTACCTGCAGCGACTGTTGATGGAGTAGGAGCTACTTTTGAACTCACAGTGGCCGAAGATGAAGTGTACCACAATAAAGTGTCTGTCGCATATGACGTTGCGGCGGTTAAACTAAGAGCAGAATCACGCAAACAGTAAGTTACTGGCGAAACAACGATAGGTTTATCGGCATTAGGATAAATAATTACTTTGATACTATCTCGAGGGCCTTCGCATCCAAAAGAAGATTTCGCACTTACCCAATAAGTAAAGGTATCAATAATGGATGTTGATGGAGTAGGAGCTGTGAGTGAAGGTATTCCGCCTACTGGACTATCATACCACAATAAGGTATCATTAATATCCACAGGCGTTGCCGATACTGGAATCGCAGTTGCATCAAGACAATACTTTACTGGAGATGAAACTATCGGAGCTAAAGGCTTAGGGTTTATCAAAACTTCTATGCTGTCTCGAGGCCCTTCGCAACCTGCGTTAGACTTTGCACTTACAAAGAAATAATAAGTACCTGCAGAACCAGTTGATGGAGTAGGAGCAGCATAGGATGCCGAAGTACTAGTGCCACTTGAATACCATAATAAGGTATCTGTACTCAATGCTTTGGTTGCGGACAACACAGAAGCAGTAGCTCCTTGACAATATTCAAAGGGAGTAGAAACAATGGGTGCATCAGGGGTTCTGAGTATCGTTACTTTAATCTCTGCACGAGGACCTTCAACACCAATACTTGAAGTTTGACTAACATAATATGACCTTACACCAACCACATCAGTAGCAGGCACAATAGCTGTTGTCGAACCTAAGCCCCCAGTGGGCACAGTGTACCATTTCAAAGAAGTACCTGTAGCTGTTAAAGGCACTGCACTAGCCCATTGACAATACGTTAAAGAAGGCCCGACAGTTGGCTTAACACTCATCCGCTGCTGCGAAGTGTCACAAATACATTGTTCGGTACCATTGACAGTAGTTTTCCTAACCTTTGCAGTTGTCGTTACTAAATCGGCAGCGCTACAAGCTGATGATGGAACAGTAACAAAATAAATATCAGAATCCACAGCACTAATGGCTAAAGACTTGGTCAATGGTAAAATAGCAAAAGGGGTTGAACTTGCACCGCAAAACAACTCAACTGAATCAGAATTTGCTGAATAAGAAAGTGTACCCGTGTTGGTGTACTTTATTTTTATTCGATTCAAACCTGTACCAGTAACCCAAATATTTGTATCAAGCAATTCATAACTATTCAATTGAATATTGGGCTTTTTTACAGAAATAGGTGCCGAGGTATAAGTAGCCAAGAAAATACTACTATTCGAGCATAAAACAGTATCGCACATTAAAGCCGAAATATTCCTTTTGAAATAACCAGGAATAGTCACGGAGCTACAACCAAGACCTTTGGGTTTAACATTAAACGAAAAAGATATGGCGGAAGCGGCTGCAATGCTCGTTTGCAACTTCACTTTTACCACGGTTGTTCCTGCCGAGCCAGACTCTATTTTAATTTGGCAAGAATCACAATTAGTGCCCTTTACAAATGAGCTATCATATTTTAACCCTGCCGGAAGGATATACATCATCGTATCTCCTAGCTGGGTTGGCATCCCGCTTGGAGTAGTGGTCAAACTCACAGTGGTAGATGTACCACAAGAAAGTGATGCTGAAGATATTCCCATGGTAGCACCAGCGATGCCGCCTGTTGTAGCGCCAGTTATATTTAGTGCTGTAGTACTTGCCGAAACACCATTGCCGAAGGCTACTTGACCGCAAGGCATTTTACCAAATGCATAAAAAACAAACGAATATCCAGAGGTCAAGTCGCAATCTGTGGTATAATCCAATTTTATCTTAGCTTGTCTATCTCCACCCAAAGGAGTGTAAGATGTGCTGCTGGTTGCAGTTCCCAAAAGACCATTTAATCCGATACCAGTATGTGAAGTCAAATCAATTTTTACTCCTCCTCCGGGAAAAGAGGAAACTGTTGCATTTTGATAATTACCGCTACCCAATGGGTATTCTACTTTTATAGGACTAGAAACGGTGAAACCCAAAGGTGGATAAATAACAACATAGGGTTCTTTTAAATTGGCTGTTTGTGCACTATTAACCACAAGTAAAATACTATCGGTTTTACACAAATCAACTGTACCACCGCCGCCAGGTTCCCGAAGGACACTAAGCTGCACTTCGCTTGGTACTGCTGCAACTTTTAGCGCTATACGGTCTAATACGCTTGTACAAGGATAGGTGGTAGGGTCTGTAGGGTAAGAACCGCAATTCCATCCAGCAAAAACCTCTAAGCTATCAGACACGCAAGAACTAAAAGTAAAATCAATTTTATAGTCTTTACTAGAACCTGCCGCAATTCCTGTTGTTCCTAATTTGTACCAATAACCTCCACCATAGGCAATTGGAACCAGTACTGTTCCGGAAGCAATTTCTGTAATTTTATTAACGGTTACAGCTGGGTTGTATGGTATCGCAATCCAAGTATAATTAGCAGCATTTAGGCCTTTATTATAAATTCTCAAGTTCCAATTTAATGAATCCTTAATTGCAGGAACCACACCAGTTTGATCTATCAAATCAATGTCGGGTTTTTGAGAAGCAGTATAAGCAATATTCCTAGTTTGCCCAGCTGCACCACCCAATACATAGGCAAAACCTGTAGGTGTAGTTTTGTTGGCATAGGCATAATAGTAATCTCTGATATAAATTTTAAAATTTATACTCTCGTTGAGCAAAGTGCCACAAACAGGTGAAACATTAAAAGGAACATATCCTCCGTAAGCGTTAGAAACTGTTAGGCCTAAAGCCTGCCATGTACCTGGATTGACAAAAGTATATTTATTACCCACTACTAAAGGTGTCAAGAAATTATAAACTGGACCAACGGTTGGTTGAAAATGCGTGAAATTCCAAACATATCCAGCAGGCATAGTCGCCACAATCGAATCCACATACATTACTGGCCTGAACTCACTTTTGAATAATTCTCCTGAAGTATTGAATCTTCTGGCCAAATAATTGGAACTTCCTCCAAGTGTTGTCCCTGAACATCCACCTGTTACATATGCGTTGGTTGCATTGACCAAATCTGTACCGACAAGATACATTTCGGGGACAGTAGTATTACAAGAAACTTTTAGGCCTGAGGGATCTCTATTAAAAAAGGTCCAAGTTCCGCCAGATTGCACATCGTTTTTAGGCAAATTATTATTTGTGGCAACTACATAAGAACTCACTACAGCAATACTATCTCCTGCAGAAAGACCACCCATTGCCAAAACACAGGAAGACAAATCATAAATTACCGATTGTGTAGAAGCAGTAGTAGCGGTAGAAGAAGATGTACTGACAGTACAAGTACTAATGAGCACACCTGCTCTGAAAAAGAATACGTTGGTTTTTATTGGTGTTAATTTATTGACGCCTGTTGGAGCAAGTGTAGTTTTGGGTAGCGTTAATTCGAAAAATAAATTAAGGGATGGGTCATTTTGCAGAGCCGAGCCAAAAATATTTATAGTATCTAAATACAATGCTTTAGATAAATCATATTCCGAAATCAATAACGGATTTACTCTTGTGCGCAGGGTATAATCGTCCCAACCGATGCAGCTATCCGCTCGCTTAACTTTCGGAACATAGGTAATCGGGCCATTAGGGCAAGGCATAGGACAAAAAGCATGTGTCGTAACACTGGCACAAATTAAATCTCCTTGACACTTACATCCTGTAGTAATGTTATTGACTTTCTCGAGAGTGTAATTAATTGTTTTGTAGCCATTACTTCCGCAGGTGTACACCAAATTAATGCTAAACGAATCTAAATAGTTGCTGCTCGATGTAAAAATTACTGTATCACCTGACAGACTGTAGGTAACTGACGTAAATCCGTATCTGGCGTTACTTGTAGGAGCTACAGAAAAGCCCAAAGGCAAAATTAATTTCCAACGATACCGCGTGCTTGAGGAACTATAGGAATCCTGATTGACGCTAAATCCAGCTTTAAGATTAATCCTAAAAGGAACTCCATTGACAACATTTGCCGGCACATAAGATTTACCCAAAAAACCGGTTTCGTATAAATAGTTGGTCAAAGTTGAAGACAACTTTACATCAGAATTTACTCTTGTACTACTGCACATGGTTCTGTAATTCAAAATTGCAGCAACACTGTAATTATATTTTTGAGCACCACAAGCTCTATTACATTTAAGCTCAATATCCGCCACCAATTTAAATGAATGACTTGGAGGCAAATCGTCGTAATAACCATCACCATCAATATCCTCAATACCTACGCCAGCACCATCTGGGTCGCTGGTCAACACATTATTAAAGTCGATGTTGATAATGCCGCCCGTGTACGTAAATAAAAGTGGCGTAGTGCCGATACGGAAATTAGTAATACTAAATAAACTGGTATCCATATTGGCCAATACAGTAACAGAACTAGCCCAATGACCCTGTAGCACTTTCAGATCGTACATTGTTGCCGACTTTCTATTGCCGAGGCCACCATTAAAAAAAGTCATTTCATAATCATAAGGGGTACACTTATCTACAAAACCTATTTGAGTAGAGGTCAGTAAATTAAAATTAGGCGCACCTGTTGCCGCAATAACTGCATTGTTAGCATAAGACCATGCACAAATTGTCGCATCATTTTTACCCCAAGCAACACCATAATTGGTTGTAGCATTACACTTTAGAACCTTTATTGGCTCCGCAATTGTAACTGACTCACCATTACTCAACAAACTATCTCCTCCAAAAATAGTACTACCAAAAATCTTATAAAACAAAGTGTCTCCACTCGTACGATAAGGAGTAAAACTTACGGTATTGGCTGTGATGGCATTGGTACCACTGGTATTTACTAATCCAGCAGAAGGATACACGATGAAAAATCGAAGTGTATCAGTAACACCATTTCCCCCATTGATGATTGTAGAAAGCCGAGTAGCTGTGGTATCAATTACAGCACCAGTAAGAGAAGGAGCTGGATTGATAGAAAGGGAAGGAGAAAGAATATTATAAGTATTTAGTGTACCTAAAACATCCGACGAATTGAAACAAGAGCCTCCCGTAGTAACAAAAACACTATCCTTCCCGGTGGTAATAGTGCCACAATCTGCTTTACGTTCGAGGGTAAAAGTTATTTCATTTCCGCTAGCAATTGTACCCGTAATGGCAAAAACAGGGTTTCGCAAATCTGTAATAGAACTTTCGCTAATGCCCAAACCCGATGCTCCACCAGTCTTTGTTACACTACTTGCAATATAGGATACAGTCGCTGGCAAAGCAATTTTAACGGTAGTTCCGCTACAGGCAGCATTAAAAAATAATTTTACAGTCAATTTGCCTCTGCCAAAAACCCTTGTTATGCTCTGAGCCGAAGTGGGATAAGAAATAGTAACCGGCTGTGCAAAAACATTAAAAGAAAGCAAGCAAAATAAGAAGACAAAAAAATATTTAAGAGATAATCTATGGCCATCGTTATGATGAGAACCAAAAATTGGATTAAAAGGCATTTTTACAAAATTGTTCAAAACAAGAAATAAAGTACGTGAACCAACAGTATATAGGTCTTGCACAAGAAACAAAAAACAAACGTCAATTCAAAGTAAAATTGACAACAAAATTAATATTTTTTTTATATTTAATTTAGCAAATCTAAGAATCAAAAAATAAGTCGTTAAAGCACCTGACTTAACACATAATCTAAATCCTAAATTATCAAATTATACTTTAGTTAATTGGCAACCAAATGCGCTACACGTGTTAAAAAACATTCAAAACTTGAAAGCAAATAGGGAGAAGAACTTTTCGCGATTATTTTTGCGAGGCTAAGAATTTTAAATATGCTTCGTTTTCAATATGCTACAATATTAAGTGCTTTGGCACTGCTTCCGCTTTTTGTGGCTTTATTTATTGCGATGCTTTATTGGCGCCGCAAAAAACTGCAACAAATTGGCACAGCATCAATTGTCCGTCAACAAATTTTGGGCTTTATACCTGCCAGAGCCACTTTGAAATTTATTATATCTCTTTTATGCTTAAGCTTTGTAATTATAGGCACTGCCAACTTACAAAAAGGAGGAGCTACCGAAACAGTGCAACGAAAAGGTGTAGATGTATTTATCGCACTTGATGTGAGCAAAAGTATGTTGGCAAAGGATATACAGCCAGACAGAATTACGAGAGCAAAACAATTCATAGCAAGATTAAGTGATAAAATGTCAAGTGACCGAATTGGTTTAGTCATCTTTGCAGGAAGAAGTTATCTGCAAGTACCCCTAACAGTTGACTATAGCGCCTTAAAACTTTTGTTGCAAACTGTAACACCAGATATGGTACCAACCCAAGGCACAGTAATTGGTGACGCCATAGAATTGGCCAATAAATCCTTTAGTAGTAAAGAAAAAAAATACAAATCTATCATCATTATCTCGGACGGTGAAGACCACGACGAAACCGCACTTGAAAAGGTAAAACAAGCCACCGAAAGCGGAACCATCATCCATACTATCGGAATTGGCTCACCTCAGGGTGCAGAGATTTTTGACCCTAGTACAAATGCCCCCAAGCTAGACGAGCAAGGCAATCCAGTAATTTCAAAACTAAACGAAACCGAGCTAAAAAACATAGCTGCAGCAGGCGATGGCACCTACACACTACTAGGCAACACAGATGACGCAGCAGATAAAATCATAGAAGAAATTAACGCCATGGAACAACGCAATCTGGGCGCTGTAGTGTACGCCAATTACATCAGTTATTTCCAGTATTTCCTTTTAGCTGCACTCATACTATTGATTCTTGAATGGTTAATACCTGGGGCAAAAGAATTAAATAAAAATCCAAATAATAAAATAATTGCAGCAAATAAAACAGGTGTTTTGCTTTTGGCGGGATTGTTGCTTTCGGCACATCAAACCAATGCACAGAACTCAAAAAAACTCATTGCGAATGGTAATAAATTATATAAAGAAGGGAAGTTTAAAGATGCAGCCATTCAATACGGAAAATCATTAAGTACAGATAGCGCTAATACGCATCTTGGCGCTTATAATTTGGGTAATGCATTGTACCAACAGAAACAGATAGAGCCTGCACGAAAAGCTTATGAAATAGCAGCGCAAAAATCAAAAGACAAAAAAGATAATGCAGTAGCCAACTATAATATTGGCAACACCTATATGAACGAAAAAAAATGGGAAGAAGCCATTGAATCTTACAAAAAAACATTACGCCAAAACCCACAAGATGCAGAAGCAAAATATAACCTTGCTTATGCAAAAACGATGTTGAAAAAAGAAGGTGGCGGCAAAGACAAAAATAAAAATGACCAAAAAAAGAACGAAGAAAAAAAAGAAGAACAAAAGAAAGAAGAAAACAAAAAAGAGGGTGAACAAGAAAAGAAAGAGCAGCAACCCAAAGAAGGAGAGGAGCAAAAGAATGAGGAAGGCAAACCTCAACCTCAACCCAGCAAACTGAGTGAAAAGCAAGCAGAACAACTATTGAATGCCCTGCAACAAGAAGAGAAAAAATTACAAGAAAAAAATAAGAAACGACACGGAGCACCTGTCAAAATGGAAAAAGACTGGTAAAGCATTTACAGCTTTGCGAAATAAGATGCGCTGTTTTTCCCTTCGGCAAATAACAAATCAAGTATGCTGAGATTAGGCAAGAATCCAAGTCTATCTTCAAATATCTGATGATAAACTGGAAACTTCTCGGGATGCTTATTGTACTGACTTGACCTAAAATCACTCCTAATGTCGAGTACAGTTTCTGGATAGTTCTTTTGATAAAATTCTGGCCGCTGAATATTGAGTTTTTTATCCAACAAGCGGGCAATTAGCTGTATGCTGGCTTCATTGAAGTCAATAAGTTTTTCAAATTTTTTGAAGTATAAAGACTGGATGTCCTGATTAAAAAATTCAAAATAAGGAGATCGATTGTACACGGTTTGTAACGTTCGCCAATGTTGTTTTTGCCAATCATTTTTGTAATCAATTAGTACTTCGCACATAGGTTTGCGCTGCTGCCTACCCTCGGCAATTGGAATACTAAGGGTATTGAGCCCTCCCGAACCCGAAACCAAATAACGATTGCGTAAACTCATTTTTTCAAAATGCTCAGACGCATCTAATAAAATTGAATCGGCGTTGAATACCCGAGACCACCAATAAATATTGGGAAAAGGAAGAATAGGACAAACAAGTGTTTTCATCATAAGTAGCGACAAATAAAACAGTACCTTGCAAAAAAATAAAACAATGACCCTGAGGGCAATTATTTGCTGTATCTTATTTTTAGCTTACTGCAGGCCAGCGCAAGCAATTCAAGCCACAGTAAGCCATACTATTTTTTATAAAAAAAATAAAAAAGATAGCAGCCAACTAGAGGCAAATATAGTATTGAGTTGGAGAGCACAAAATTCTACCATCCATTTCAAGAAAAACGAATCAGGCCAATTTGATGCAGAAATGGTTTGTATCATCCGATTGAGTAATGACACCAGCATTGTAAAAGAGGAAACGTTCATCATCAAAACGCCACCTCAAAACAAACCAGAGCAGGTGCTGCACCAGCTCATTGCCGACCAATACGAGTACCGCGTACTACCAGGAAACTATGAAATCGAACTCGTACTTTATGAACAAAACTATAAAAACGAGCTTTACCAATTTACTAAACAATTTGAAGTTCCCGCCGCCAAAAAAGAACAATACTTCTTGTCAGAAATACAACTGCTAGACACCTCATTCTTCAGCAACGAAAAAACAATTTATAGTCGTAATAACCGTATAGACCTTAGTTTGGGCTCAAATTATCTTAGTGAAAGAAAAGATTCGGTCCTATTCTATTTCGAATTGTATCCAAATAATCAACCCAAAAACAAGAGCAAAAACATCTGGATTAGCAGCACAATTTCATTCCGACCCTTAGAGGCTGAAATACCAGATTATATACAAAATGACACGGTCACTTTTTTCGAAAAAATTCAAGGCTTTTATAAATCCTTTCCAATAAAAAAATTAAAATCTGGAAATTACTACTTGAATACACTTTTGGTAGAAGATAATATCATCATCGACAAAAAATCATTGTTTTTTCAATTATACAACCCAAACCCTATTGTGAGCAAAGGCAGCATTAGCAGCACTTTAGACTCAGTAAAAAAAGAAGCAGATAGTAGCGAAGGCACACACGTTCTAGATTTGACCAACACCTTTGTAGGCAAGTATACTGCGGTTCAAGTGCGTACTATCCTCAAAATGATGCTGCATATTGCCGATGCCAATGAAGGAAATGCGATCAATGGATTTCTGAGAAAACCAGACGAGCTTTACAGCAAATATTTTATTTACAATTTTTGGGAAAAGCGAGACAAAGTCAATCCAGAAAGAGCGTGGAAAGCATACGCAGAAAAAATAAAAGAAGCCAATCGATTATTTAAAGGCTCTGGACTCTATGGATTTGAAACAGACCGAGGCCGTGTATTTATCCAATACGGCAAACCAAATGACAGAGTTATTGTCAACAATGAAAGCGGAGCCCTACCCTATGAAATATGGCAGTATTATAGCCTAGACAAGCAGCCAGGACCGGGCATCTTTTTATTTTACAAATCCGGCAACTCCATGGGAGACTATATTTTACTACACTCAACAGTAATCGGAGAAAAAAGAAATGGAAGCTGGCGCTCTTTGTTGTACAACAACAGCATAACAGGCTCTGGCAATATCGCCACCGACTCCAGAGCAGAACAGTTCATTGGCAATAAATAAAAAAAACATGATTCACTTTTATAAATACCAAGGTGCAGGAAATGACTTCATCCTTATCGACAACAGAGTTCAAAAAACAAATTTAAGCACTGAACAAATTGCCCATTTATGTCATCGTCGTTTAGGGATTGGCGCAGATGGGTTGATGCTTCTCGAAGCAACAGAAGGGTATCATTTCAGGATGGTATATTACAATGCCGATGGCAATGAAAGCACGATGTGTGGTAATGGCGGCAGGTGCATTACCGCATTTGCAAGGCATTTACAACTAGTTAATGAGCAGGCCTTTTTTATAGCCATTGACGGAGAACATGAATCCCAATTTACTACAGACAATAACATTGCCTTACAAATGAATGATGTAAAAAACATCACTCATTTTGACACTCATAGCCTACTCAATACTGGATCTCCTCATTATGTAGTTTGGGCAAACCATGTAGCAGATATCGACGTCTATACGCAAGGCAAAGCCATTAGAAACAAACTAGAATTTGCACCCAAGGGCATTAATGTCAATTTTGCAGAACGTACAAATGATGGATTATTTGTACGCACATACGAGCGTGGCGTAGAAGACGAAACTTTAAGTTGTGGTACTGGCGTTACTGCATGTGCCATTGCCTCAACACTTGACGAAATAGGCGACTTTAGCATAAATATCCAAACTCCTGGCGGACTGCTTCGGGTTTCTTTTACCAAAGACAGCCCAAACACTGCAATTAATGTCGTGTTGACTGGACCTGCAAAATTTGTTTTCGAAGGAGATATCAGCCTATAAATCCTTTACCTTTCCTTTATTTTTTATTCTGAAATAACAACAATGAACAGAAACGAACTCATTCAACAAATAAGAACCAAAAAATCGGTGCTTTGTGTAGGCCTCGATACAGATTTGAGCAAAATACCCCAGCATCTTTTGCAAGAAGAAGACCCCATGTTTGCTTTTAATAAAGCTATTATTGATGCCACGAAAGAATACGCTGTTTCTTATAAAATCAACACAGCATTTTATGAAGCCTACGGCGAAGATGGTTGGAGAAGCATGGCGAAAACTTTGAACTACATTCCTAAAAACATCTTTACAATAGCCGATGCCAAGCGCGGTGATATTGGCAACACCTCTACACAATACGCCAAAACTTTTTTTGAAACCTATCAATTTGACTCCGTAACGATTGCACCCTACATGGGCAAAGATAGTGTCGTGCCATTTTTGCAATTTGAGGGCAAATGGGGTATTGTGCTCGGAATTACATCCAATGAAGGCAGCCTGGATTTTCAGCATTTAATTGCCGACGGAAAACCCATTTACCAACACGTGATGAATAAGGTGAGCACCTGGGGTAGCCCCGAAAATATAATGTTTGTAGTGGGTGCAACCAGAAAAGAACAATTGGCCGAAGTAAGAGCATTATGTCCCGATCATTTCTTTTTAATACCTGGGGTAGGTGCGCAAGGAGGTGATGTGGCCACTGTTTGTGAAAACACCTTAAACAAAGACGCAGGAATATTAATCAATGTATCGCGTGCCGTTATTTACGCGGATTCCTCTCTTGACTTTGCCGAAAAAGCTGCCTTTGCCGCAAAACAATATCAATCAGAAATGGCAGTTTATTTATAATTGTACTATATTGGCCAAATGATAAGTGAAGATTTTTTTCAATTCATTTGGCAATACTCCCTGTACGACAGCAGTAACTTGATTTCTGCTGCCGGAGAAAGCGTTATTGTCCAATATCCGGGAAAGTTAAACAAGGACTCAGGACCAGATTTTGAGGAAGCCAAAATCCGAATTGGCACTACCTTGCTGGTGGGCAATGTTGAATTACACCTCAAAACCAGCGATTGGTTTAAGCACGGGCATCAGCATAACAAGAGCTATGAAAATATCATTCTTCACGTAGTGTTGGAGAATGACTTGCCTATTACCGAAAATGAAACGCATATCCCCCTTATAGAGTTAAATAGTCATATACCAAAGCACATATTGCAAAACTACAGCACCCTGCAATACACGCTGCGTACTATTCCTTGTGCCCAACAATTACCACAAGTCAGTTCGCTCACCAAAGAAGCTTGGCTGTCAAGATTATTGGCCGAAAGATGGGAAATGAAATTCGGTGATTGGAGCGAACTTCTGCGTCAAAATGCAGGTGATTGGCGGGTATTACTGTATTGGCGACTGGCAGCAAACTTTGGATTCAAAACAAATGCCTCACCTTTTTTGGCATTAGCACAATCCTTACCTGTTAATATTCTGGCAAGGCATCATAAAAATCTATTTCAAATAGAGGCATTACTCTTTGGGCAGGCAGGGATGCTCGATCAAGATTTTAAAGAAGAATACCCCTTTAGACTCAAACAAGAGTATGAATACCTATCTAAAAAATACAAGTTAAAACCCATACCCTCCCATCTTTGGAAATTTATGCGGATGCGTCCGGCCAACTTTCCAAGCTTGAGAATAGCACAATTTGCAGCCTTGATTCATCAGTCATTGCATTTATTTACCCAAATAATTTCATCTTCTTCACTCAAAGAATTGAGTGCTTTGTTTGAAGTTACCGCCTCGGACTATTGGGATACACATTTTCGATTTGAAGAAGAACACTCAAAAAACAGCCCTAAAAATTTGGGCGCCGATAGTGTCAAGAACATCATCATCAATACCATTGCTCCCATCCGTTTTATGTACTCGAGCCATAGCGGATTGGGCAATCATTGCGAAACTTCAATGCAGCTGATAGAACAGCTTCCGGCCGAAAAAAATAACATTACAGCCGAATGGGCAGAGGTAAATTGGATACCCGAAAATGCTGCACAAAGTCAAGCGTTAATTCAGTTATTTAATCATTATTGCCAAGAGAAGAAATGCCTGTCTTGCAGCATCGGCCATAGCATAATAAGGTCAAGGCCATAAAAACTCAATTGTTTTTTTCATTTCGGGATGTAGGCTTTCAAAGACAGGACAAGTCAATGCTGCGCGCTCAATAATCGCTTGGGTTTTACCATCATATTCGTTCTCCTTCGGAAACTCCATTTTAATTTTGATTTCTCCAATTCTTCGAGGATCGGCAGCCATAATCTTTGTTACCGAGCATTGAGTACCCTCGATATCAAAACCGTGAGCCTTGGATGCAATGCCAATAATTGTGAGCATACAAGAAGCCAATGCTGTAGCAACCAAATCGGTGGGAGAAAATCGTTCGCCCTTCCCATTATTGTCGGTAGGTGCATCGGTTTCTATTTTACTTCCCGATTGCAGATGTGTGGCTGTAGTGCGCAAATCGCCTTGATAAATTACTGTTGAAGTCATTGTCAGTTAAATAAAAAAAGAAGTTGTTCCAATACTAATGAAGGAACAACTTCTTTGTTGAAAAAAAATAAGCTTATTTTAAAATTTAACACCGAAAGAGGCTGACCAAACTCTGTTTTTCATGCGGTCAATCGGGCTCAAATTGGCACCTGGATTTACATTAATGGCGCCATAGGAATAGTTGATGTTAAATGTAGCCCAATGGTACTCGATACCGGCAAGTGCATTCAAACCAAAATCAAAATTTTTGAATTCGCCATAAAAATTGTTGCTATTAACGGGCTGATCGTCGTTGCTAAACATGATATTGTCTTCACTATCAAATGGAACATTCAACAGTCGACCATTGATTTTGTTTTTTCCCGAAACACCCATAGCAATGTAAGGACCACCTCCCAAAATAATGTTGCATTTATCAAAAATATCGCCAATAGCAATTTTAGCAACAGCATTTACAGGCAATTCGAGATAATAAGGATTGCTCTTGTATTCGGTCCAAGTTTTGTTTTCACGATCTCCAACAGTCAGTCTTGTCCCCTTACCGTTTACCGACAAACCAGTTTGAAGGCTAAAACCTTCTGTAAAAGCAAGGTCAATGTAAGTTGCAAAATTATAAGTACCTATTTGATGAATATCATAAATATCGGCTCTTTTGGGTGCGCGAACATTGGCAAAACTGTATCCAGCTTTGACGCCATAGGTAATTTCTTGTGCTTGTGTTTCTTTACCAAACAACATTGCGCCTACTAAGGCAGCACTGATGAGTATATTTTTCATAAGTAAGTTTTGGTTTTGTTAACCGCTGCCAAATTAATACAGCATTTTGACTTTTTAAAAAATATTATTGCAAAATATTGAAGCAAACTATAATTTTAATCTTTTTTTGAAAAAGTTAAACAAAATTAGTGATGGATTTTTATCAAATAAACGATTTAGAGCGTCTGTCTGGGGTAAAAGCCCATACCATCCGAATTTGGGAAAAGCGATACGGGTTGATTACTCCGCATCGCACAGAAACCAACATTCGTTATTACGACGATGTACAACTAAAAAAAATACTCAATGTAGCCACCCTTGTCAATGCTGGATTCAAAATTTCAAAAATCGCTGTAATGAGTGAAGCGGAATTGAACAGTCAATTAAAGGCTTCACAAGAGCAAGAAATTTCCGACCTGCGCTTTGAATTCTATATCAATGATTTTATTGCCGCGATGCTGGATTTTGACGAAATAAAATTCAACGAACTTTTTAATACTGTAGTCGTAAAATTTGGTGTGCAAATGGCAATGATCAACATCATTTATCCATTTTTATTTAAGACGGGTATTTTGTGGCGTGCTGATGAAGCAATGCCAGTTCAAGAACATTTTGCCTCCATGCTCATCAAGCGCAACCTATTTATACTTGTGGGTCAGTTATCACAAGCAAACAAAAAAAATAAAAAATTCGTCCTTTTTCTTCCTTCAAATGAATGGCACGAAATTGGTTTGCTATTTGCAGAATACCTGATACGAGAAAGCGGATTTGAAACGGTAAACTTAGGCCCACACGTACCCTACAGAGATCTTGAACATGTAATTTTAAAAGTAAAGCCCGATTATTTACTTACTTTTTTAATCAGCGACAGCCACGATCAATACATTCGCTTGGTTCAACAATTACTTACAGAAAAATTCAAAAAAGTACAATGCCTAATTGCTGGCAATAACATCAAATTGGATGTTCATCAAGAAACAAACAACCTAAAAATCTTAAGAAGACCAAGCGATATTCTTAAAGTTTTTTAAATAGTTGGCTGGCATTGATTTGTTTAATATATTTGTACGAATATTAAACAACAAGATGTCTCAGGTATCAATAATTGGCAGTGGATTTTCGGGTTTAGCTTCGGCTGCATTTGCAGCAAAAGCTGGACATAAGGTTTCCGTTTACGAACAAAATCATTCCATCGGCGGTAGGGCGCGCTCCTTCTCCGAGGCTGGATTCATGTTTGATATGGGGCCAAGTTGGTATTGGATGCCCGACGTATTTGACAATTTCTTTGCCCATTTCGGGAAAAAAACGGAAGATTTTTATAGCCTAAAAAAATTAGATCCAGGCTTTCAAATCATTTACGGAAAAGATGACGTGTTGCCCATTGCTGCCAATATTGAAGAATTATTCCAAACATTCGAAAACATAGAAAAAGGTAGTGCTGCAAAGCTCAAAACTTTTTTAAAAGACGCCGAATTTAAATACAATGTAGGTATGCAACAGTTGGTGTACACCCCTTCTTTTTCCATTATGGAATTTGTGTCTCCAACAATGCTAAAAAGTATTGCTCAAACCCAGCTTTTTACTTCTGTGAGTAAATATGTGCGTGGTTCGTTCAAAGACCACCGCCTTGTGTCTTTATTAGAATTCCCAGTGCTTTTTTTGGGTGCAATGCCCCACAAAATACCTGCACTATACACCTTAATGAACTATGCAGCCTTGATTCAAGGCACTTTCTATCCGATGGGAGGAATGAAAAAAATCATTGAAGGCATGGCTGACTTGTGTACGGAATTGGGCGTAGACATCCACACCAACACCAAAATTGAAAAAATAGAAATCAACCAGAAAAAAGTAGTGGGTATGCGTACCTCAAAAGGTGCCATTACTACTGATGCTATTATTGCCTCTGCCGACTACCACCACGTGGAGCAAGAATTATTAGAGCCAGCTTACAGAAATTATAACGAGGACTATTGGGATAAAAAAACCTTTGCCCCATCTTGCCTCATTTATTACATCGGAGTCAATAAAAAAATTGGCAAACTGCTGCATCACAACCTTTATTTTGACACTGATTTTAACCGACATTCCGAAGAGATTTATAAAAAACCAAAATGGCCAACAGACCCATTGTTTTATGTTTGTTGCCCATCAAAGACAGATGATAGTGTCGCGCCCGAGGGGATGGAAAATTTATTTATCTTGGTGCCAGTGGCCACAGGCTTAGAGGACAATGAAGAACACCGAAAACATTATTTCGAAAAAGTAATTCGTAGAATAGAAAGCCATAGTGGCGAAAAAATATTGGAGCATATCATCTACAACAAAAGTTATTGCGTAAATGATTTTGTGAAAGACTACAACGCTTACAAAGGAAATGCCTATGGCTTGGCCAATACACTCCGACAAACGGCGATATTAAAACCCAGCTTGAAAAACAAACAAATACCCAATTTATTTTACACAGGACAATTAACTGTACCGGGACCAGGAGTACCACCTTCTTTGATTTCCGGACAAATAGCAGCAGAACAAATCAATCTTTACCTCAAAAATCACTAGAAAATGAAATCACTTTTTGACAGAGTATCGACTGCAACCAGTAAAATGGTCACCAAAACTTACAGTACCAGCTTTTCGTTAGGTATCAATTGCCTGCACAAAAAATTTCACAATGCCATTTACAGTATTTATGGCTTTGTCCGATTTGCCGATGAGATAGTTGACTCTTTTCATGATTACAACAAAGAGGAACTGCTTGCCGAGTTTAAAAATGAAACCTACAAGGCTATCGAGCGAAAGATCAGTCTCAACCCCATTCTCAACAGTTTTCAAGAGGTGGTGCACGAATACAACATTGAGATGGAACTCATCAACACTTTCTTGCGCAGTATGGAAATGGATTTAGAACAACAAAATCATAATTCCGACTCCTACAAAGAATACATTTTGGGCTCGGCCGAGGTAGTGGGATTAATGTGCCTGCGTGTATTTACAGAAAGAGATGAAAACCTCTATCAAAAACTAAAGCCAGCATCCATGAGCTTGGGTTCAGCTTTTCAAAAAGTAAATTTCCTGCGCGATTTGCAAGCAGATTATAAAATTTTGGGCAGAGTCTATTTCCCCTCCATCAATCTCGACCAATTTAGCGAAGAGGAAAAACACCAAATCCAATTGGACATTCAAGAAGACTTTGACAAAGCACTCATCGGCATTCAACAGTTGCCAATTAGTTCTAGATTTGGAGTGTATGTAGCCTTTGTTTATTACAAATCTCTATTTGCCAAAATCAAATCTCTGCCCTCTACCCGCATCATGCAAGAGCGTATCCGCATCCCTAATTATAAAAAAATTAGTTTGTTAGCCAGCTCCTATGTAAAACATAGCTTTGGGGTGTTATGATAAAAATATCTCTAATTATTGTGACCCTACTTTGTAGCAACTTAGTAGCTGTGGCAACAGATATAAAAACGTTGCGTGGCTTGATGGGAGCAGCTTATACCAGCGAAACGAGTGCCAAAAAATTTTATAACGACACACGTAACTTCAGCACCAAAAGCGGCGCTACCCTACTTGGATTCAAAGCCATTGCCGAAGTGATGATGTGCAAACACTTGCTCAATCCACTCAGCAAACTAACTTACTTTAACAAAGGGAAAAAGAATTTAGAACAGGCCATCGCATTAGAGAAAAACAACCCAGAATTGCGCTTTATGCGTTATTGTACGCAAGTAAATGCACCGGATATGCTGGGATATAATACGGCCATCAATACAGATAAAGCGTTTTTAATTGAGTATTTACAATCTCAAAAAAACACTAACCCCAAAAATGACGAAGCATTATATGACAATGTCAAAAAGTTCTTGCTTGAAGACAAACATTGCAGCAATACCGAAAAAAACCTGATCAAACAATTATAATATGGAATTGGTACAACTCGTAGACGAACAAGACAACAACCTTGGCGTGATGGAAAAAATGCAAGCCCATCGCGAAGCAAAATTACACCGAGCCATTTCTGTATTTATATTCAACAGCAAAGGCGAATTGTTGTTGCAACGCAGAGCTAAAGACAAATATCATTCTAGTGAATTATGGACTAATACCTGCTGCACACACCCAAGGCCCGAAGAACCCATTTTGGAAGCAGCATTGCGCCGCCTATTCGAAGAAATGGGGATGCACAGTACATTAGAACATCAATTTTCATTTGTCTATAAAGCTGCATTAGACAACGAAATGACCGAATACGAATATGACCACGTATTCTTTGGCATTACGGATAATGAGCCTCTCATTAATCCAAAAGAAGTATCCGAATGGGCATATCGCTCGCTCGAAGAAATAGAAATGTTGTTAAAACAATCACCCGAATTGTTCACCGAATGGTTTAAGCTTATTTTTGACCGTGTAAAAGATCTCAGAAAATAACATGAATATACTTATCAATATTGGCATTACCCTGCTTACTTTCATCACCATGGAAGGCATTACCTGGCTCACACACAAGTATGTGATGCACGGATTTTTGTGGGTATTGCACGACGACCACCACAACAAAAACCAAGAAAATTTCTTTGAGCGCAACGATGCCTTTTTCATCATTTTTGCGGGTCTCGCCATGACCTTCTTTGCGGCAGGCACCTTCAATGAGCCTTGGCGATTCCTCATTTATGTAGGCTTGGGCATCACGCTTTACGGCTTTGCCTATTTTATGGTGCACGACATCCTCATTCATCAGCGTTTCAAACTGTTTACCCGTACCAATAATTTCTATTTCCGCGCCCTGCGCAAAGCGCACAAAATACACCACAAGCATTTGGGCAAAGAAGAAGGTGAATGTTTTGGCATGCTCTATGTGCCGATGAAATATTTTCGTGAAGCATTAAAAACAAGCAAATAAAATGGCAGAAAAATACACTTACCTGCTGGTCGATTTTTTTTGCATCATCTTCCCCTTTCTATTTTCCTTCCACCCACGATTGATGTTTTTCAAAAACTGGAAAGCATTCATTTGGCCCTGCCTCCTTACCGCTACTTTCTTCTTAGTTTGGGACGGCATTTTTACCCATTGGGGCGTGTGGTCCTTCAACCCAAAGTATGTAGTAGGCATCTATTTTTGGGGCATGCCTATCGAAGAGTTTCTCTTTTTTATCTGCATCCCCTACGCCTGTGTGTTTAGCTATCACTGCTTCAAAGTACTGTTTCGCTTTCAGCGCTTTCAAACCTTTACACGCGTGTTTTATGCAGTATTAGCAGTGGTTTTGCTCGGCATAGCCCTCACACATTTACCCCAATTGTACACCTCTGTCACCTTTATCCTTTGTGCAGCATTCCTCTTTTATTTGGTGTGGCGCAACGAGCCTTTGATGGCTACCTTTTTCTTTTGTTACCTTTTTATCCTTGTCCCTTTTATCCTCTCCAACGGCGTACTCACTGGTAGTTTTTTCGACCGCACGGTGGTGATGTATAACGATGCACACAACCTTGGCATCCGCATCCTCACCATCCCTATTGAGGATACTTTTTACGGAATGCTCATGCTCATGCTCAATGTTTGGGGCTATGAGCGCAATCTTAAAAGGGCACAGTAATTTTTGATTTTTTTGGCGTGCCCCCGCCATCAAGTTGCCGCTGTCACCCTGAGCTTGTCGAAGGGCGGGGTCGGGCTGCTCCAGGCTCCGCTTCGCTGCGGCACTGCGCGCTGGCTGCTGGGGCAGCCACCTTACACATCCCTCACGCTGTGTGGTTGCGGTGTAGTTGACAATAAGTGAATTACCAACAAACGACCCCAAACGTAATTACACTCCACCGCAACTTGTCATCCTGACACAAGCGCAGCTTGCGACCGTAGGTCAAAGGATCTATACACAACGCCAAAATAAGCATGTACAGTTCTCTCCCCGCAATAAGCGGGATGTACCACCTATCGTCGAGAGGACAGCGAATACTGTGGTTTAGTTTTCCCATGGTTGAAACCGCGCGCTACGTTGAAGCGTGATAAATAGGTATTGCAATACTTAAAGTAGGCATTTTTTGTATTCATCGGACACTTTTAGTGCTTCAATGGACACTTTTAGTGCTTCAATGGACACTTTTAGTACTTCAATGGACACTTTTAGTACTTCAATGGACACTTTTAGTACTTCAATGGACATTTTTAGTGATTTAATGGACACTTTTAATGATTCAATGGACAGTTTTGGTACTTCAATGGACAGTTTGTTTATTTCGAGGATCCGCTTTTCGAGCTCCGCTGTTCGGGATGTTAGCGAAGCGCATCCCGAACTACAGATAATGCGGATTTGTAATCCGCATACGCAAAGCCCAATAGCATTCGGCTCTTCAAAGATTGCATCTTTGGAGCCACAGGTTTGGTTTCATCCCGCTGTTCGGGATGTTAGCGAAGCGCATCCCGTACTACAGATAATGCGGATTTGTAATCCTCCCGCTGTTCGGGATGTTAGCGAAGCGCATCCCGTACTACAGATAATGCGGATTTGTAATCCGCATACGCAAAGCCCAGTAGCATTCGGCTCTTCAAAGATTGCATCTTTGGAGCCACAGGTTTGGTTTCAGCGTGTATAGATTCCTCCTATCGTCGGAATGACATCGTTGTGGTTTTGTTGCGGTTTTGTTTTTTTTATCCCGCTGCACCCCTAGCTCGCCGTAGTATATCCACTTGTTGTTGGGCGTATTATGGGGCGAAAGCCTTGAGCATAGCCTACTACGTAGTGGCTACATAGCAGTCTCCCGACTGCTTTTTTTGTGCGTATATAACCTCGTATTCATTTTTGGATATATGAAAACATGCGTCTATTTTTGAGTTAGCACCAATTTTAAAACGACAAAAAATATCATATAATGAAAGTAAAATCAATCTTCGTAAATCTTCCAATTAAAGACCTTAAAAGAACAAGAGACTTTTGGACAAAACTCGGTTTTTCTTTTAACGAACAATTTTCAGATGACAGAGCATTGTGTTTAGTTCTCAATGACGGACAAATTTATTCTATGCTTATCACTCACGAGATGTTTAGCACATTTACTAACAGACCAATTGCGGACGGAACAACAACACAAGTTTTAACTGCTATACAAGTTGACAGCAGAGAAGACGTTGACAGAATTATAAAACTTGCCCTTGAAAATGGTGGGACTCGTTACAGAGAAAGTGCCGACCACGGCTGGATGTATTACGACACATTCGCAGACCTTGACGGACATCAATGGGAAGTAATGTTTACAGACGAATCACAAATACCGCAATAAACTATGAAGCAAAATATTATTCCTAATTTGTGGTTTGAAGGAAACGCAGAAGAAGCCGTTGAGTATTACATTTCAATTTTCAAGGACGGCAAAATCATTAATACAACATACTATCCCAAAACAGGAGAAGAAGGTCTTGCAGATTTTCAAAAAGAATTTGCAGGCAAAGTGCTGACTGTTGAATTTGAAATTTTAGGTATGCGTTTTATTGCAATTAACGCTGGACCTCATTTCAAATTTAACGAAGCCATTTCTTTGATGATACCTTGCAAAGACCAAGCAGAAATTGATTATTACTGGGAATCACTAACCGCAAATGGTGGAGAAGAAAGTATGTGTGGTTGGCTGAAAGACAAATACGGTTTGAGTTGGCAAGTATGCCCTGACAACTGGAAAGAACTAACTAAAAAACCAAGTGCTTTTAAAAATATGATGAAAATGAAAAAACTAATTATTGCAGATTTTTAAACTGACAGATAAAAAAACTGGTGCTAATTACAAAGTTTCCCGCTGTTCGGGATGTTAGCGAAGCGCATCCCGAACTACAGATAATGCGGATTTGCAATCCGCATACGCAAAGCCCAGTAGCATTCGGCTCTTCAAAGATTGCATCTTTGGAGCCACAGGTTTGGTTTCAGCGTGTATAGATTCCTCCTATCGTCGGAATGACATCGTTGTGGTTTTGTTTTGGTGTCATTCGGGCAAAGCTTAATAGCATTTCCAACAGCTGAGACTGCGCCAGATAGAGGCGGCACGGAGTAGAGCCGATAGCTAGAGACCCAAAGCCCAACGAAGGAGTTCAAAGCTTTATCGCCCAAAAAAAATACATAAATATCAGAAGGCTACTCCACCCTTCTAATATCGGCACCCAGCGCATTCAGGCGCTCGTCGATGGCCTCGTAGCCACGGTCTATTTGTTCAATATTTTGGATGGTGCTTTTGCCTTCGGCAGAGAGGGCTGCAATGAGCAAAGCCACCCCAGCACGGATATCGGGCGATACCATCGTAATACCACGCAATTGCATACCACGGTTGAGGCCAATGACCACCGCACGGTGCGGGTCGCAAAGCACAATCTGCGCGCCCATTTCAATCAGTTTATCTACAAAAAACAATCGGCTTTCAAACATCTTTTGGTGTACCAGTACTGTTCCCTTGCTTTGAGTGGCAGTTACCAAAATAATACTCAACAAGTCGGGGGTAAAACCTGGCCAGGGATGATCGTAAACAGTAAGTATCGAGCCATCAATAAAGCGCTTGATTTGATAATTTTCTTGTGCAGGAATATGAATATCGTTACCCTTTATTTCTAGTTGTATGCCCAGCTGCTGAAAGGTTTCGGGGATATTGCCTAGGTGTGCAACATCGGCATCTTTGATGGTGATGTCGCTTTGGGTCATTGCCGCAAGGCCAATGAAAGAACCCACTTCAATCATATCGGCGAGCAAACGATGTTGGCATCCGCCGAGTTTTTCTACCCCTTCTATGGTCAACAAATTTGATCCGATACCCGTAATTTTTGCGCCCATGCTGTTGAGCATTTTGCATAATTGTTGCAGGTAAGGCTCGCAGGCGGCATTGTAAATTTGAGTAGTACCTTCGGCCAAAACAGCGGCCATCAGTACATTTGCAGTGCCCGTCACCGAAGGTTCTTCGAGATGAAGAAAAGTTCCTTTCAGCTTTGGGCAACTGAGTGTAAAACGATTTTTTTCGGCATCAAAAACAAATTCGGCACCGAGTTTTTCAAAACCACGAATATGAGTATCGAGTCTTCGGCGTCCAATTTTATCTCCGCCTGGCTGCGGGATAGTCGCCTGCCCGAATCGGGCCAATAATGGGCCAGCCAGCATTACCGCTCCGCGGAGCTTGCCAGACTTATGTTGAAAAGTTTGACCGGAAAAGTAGTCCAAATTCACCTCATCGGCTTGCAACACCACAGTATTAGCCGCAGGCCGCATCACGCGTATGTTCATATCGCCCAGCAATTCGATGAGCATGTTGACATCTAAAATATTGGGGACATTAGTAAACGTGATAGGCTCTGTAGTGAGCAGACAGGCACAAAGCACTTGTAGTGCTTCGTTTTTGGCGCCCTGAGGACGAATATTACCTTTCAATGGGCGACCGCCATGTATTTCGAATGAGCTCATAATAGAAGTTCGTTTGGCTAAATGTACAAAAGCGCTTTATTTGTTTTTGAAATTGCGATTTTTATTATTGTTGTTATTGTTGTTTCGGTTGCCGCCACCATTATTATTATTATTGTTGTTATTGCCGCCACCACCGCCTTTTCGGTTGTTTTTATTTTTAAAATTGCGGTTATTATTGTTGTTCTTGGGCGAAAAATTACTGCGCGGGTCAAAATGAACTTTATAACCCCCACCCTGAAACTGCATTTGTCCTTCGCTCAAAATAGCCAATTCATTTTTAACCATATCATCGTGTACAGGTTCTTTGTGCCAATTGATATAGGCCAATTTCATATAATAACCAATGCTTTGAGTATAACCTTGTTTTTTCTCAGGGTCATCTTTCAATGCTTTGGCCATCAAGGCTTGCAAATTGCGCCCAAGATGCCTGTGTTTAATGGGTGACTGAGGATAAGGCAATGGTGCGGGCTTCTTGGTCAATTGCTCTTCGGTAGGTGCAGGAAAAGGCCCGTCCACGTCCAAACGAAAACCTGTCATTTGATGCAAATGGTCCCAAAGTTTATGTTCATAATCTTCCATTGTTTTGAGGTGCGGAGTGAGCAAACTCATCAGCTGTATCACCACTTGGGCTTGTTGCAACCGCTTTTGCCTGTCTTCGATGGTGAGTAAATACTCTACCATTTTTTGCACATTACGGCCATACTGCGGCATCAGTAGTTTGCCGCGCGAACTATTATATTCCATTGAATGAATTTTGTAAAATTAATTAAGAAAAAATACGGTAGGCGATTCAGTAAGAGAGGCGACTGAGCAAAATAATCAAGGAAGACTATTTAGGATACCTATAAAATCCGTTACTGCAAATATAAGCAAGTAAGCATTTCTACCACAATTTATTTGAAGCTTCAGTTTGGGGCAAAAAAATAAAGAAAGATGGTAGCAGAAGTTTTACTTTTGAGCGCAATTGACCGATAGAAATTATCAAAAAAAGTATGAGCAAGGAAGTAAATAGTTGTCAAAGTTGTGGATTGCCCTTTGATAAAGACCCTAAAGGAGGAGGCAGTAATGAAGATGGCAGCAAGAGTGAATTGTACTGTAGTTATTGCTACGTGGATGGAGCCTTTGTGCAACCCAATTGGACAGCCGAAGAAATGCAAGCTTATGTGATACAAGTATTGCATAAAAAAGGAGTGCCTGAATTTTTGGGCAAAATGCTGACCAAAGGAATTCCGCAACTAAAGCGGTGGACAAAAGAAAATTAATTTTAAAGAGTGTTTATTTTTCATGAGTAGTATTGCAAACAAATCTTTATTTAACCGCATTGACGGAGTGACCTTGTGGCTGTACATAGCACTAGTATTGGTGGGTATTGTAGCTGTCTTTTCTGTAGAATACCGAAGCACAGACATCTCCGTTTTTATGATGTCAAAAAGCCACATGAAACAAAGTATGTGGTTGTTGATTTCATTGTTCACGGGAATGATCATCATATTCACAGATAGTAAATTCTTCTCCTCGGTGGCTTTTTTGTCTTATGCTATTTGTTTGTTCCTGCTGCTAATTACTATTTTTTTTGGTGTGCCAATGAAAGGCTCACATTCGTGGCTATCTATTGCGGGTATTCGTTTTCAGCCTGGCGAAGTAGGGAAAATATTTACTTCATTGGCTTTGGCACGCTACCTTTCACTGCAAGAAGTCAATTTTAAGAGAACAAAAGACCGCCTCGTTGGCCTTGCGATTGCCATTGTACCAGCGATACTCATCATCCTCCAAAATGAGACTGGCCTTGCCTTAGTGTACTTTTCATTTATATTGGTGATGTACCGAGAAGGCTTACCCAACGGGATATTGATTGCCATTTTTGCAATGGGATTCTTGACAGTTTCTACTTTACTGTTGAGTCATTTGACGATGTTTATCCTCATTACAGTTATCACTATTGCATTGGCATTGCTTCTCCGATACACCCTTAAAAGAGATGCCACAGCAAGGATAATATTAATTGGGTCTTTTGTATTTGCGCTTCTTTTTTCGCAGCTCATCATTCCCTTTGCCTTTAAAAATGTTCTAAAAAACTATCAGATTGAGAGAATCTATACCATGCTAGGGCAAGATGTTCCGGTTGAATATCAAAAAGCATCAGAAAACGGTGATGGAAAAAAGAAAGATACAGGCTACAATGTACGTCAGTCTATGATTGCAATAGGATCGGGAGGCTTGTGGGGCAAAGGATATTTAAATGGAACTTCTACGAAAAACTCTTTTGTACCCGAGCAAAACACCGATTTCATCTTCTGTTCTATAGGCGAACAGTTTGGTTTTTTAGGTAGTTTATTGGTCATTGCACTTTACCTAAGTCTTATTCTGCGTATTGTGCATCTTGCCGAAAGGCAAAGGTCGGATTTTAGCCGGGTATATGGATATTGTGTAGCTGCGGTGCTGTTTTTCCATTTTGCTATTAATCTTTCAATGACCATCGGCCTGGCTCCTGTCATTGGCATTACCCTTCCTTTTATCAGTTACGGTGGCACGTCTTTATTATCTTTTAGTATTCTGATTTTTATCTTAATACGCCTAGATACAGAACGGAACTTAATGATCCATTAAGTTCCGTTTTCTGTAAACAATATATTGATGTCTGCTATAAATTCTCCAAGATAAAATTGGTCATTCTAGTATACAAATGTAGGCGTGTATTGCCACCACCAATTCCGTGATTTTTATTAGGATAATAGGCATCCATGAATGGAATATTCTTTTGAATCATTTGGTCGGCCATCATCACTGAATTCTGAAAATGCACATTATCATCTGCAGTGCCGTGAATTAAAAAGAATTTCCCCTTCAACCCTGACACCATTTTTTCAGGAGCATTATCATCATAACCTTTGGCATTTTCGGCAGGAGTACGCATGTACCTCTCAGTGTAAATATTATCATAATAGCGCCAGTTTGTTACTGGTGCTACGGCTATGCCCGCACGAAAAACGTCACCACCTTTAAACATACAAGTACTGCTCATAAAACCACCAAAACTCCAGCCCCAAATTCCAATTCTATCTTTATCTACAAAAGGTAGTTTTCCTATATTTTTTGCTACCGCAATTTGATCTTCGCTTTCATATTTACCCAATTGCAGATAGGTTTTCTTTTTAAATGCTTCGCCTCTAAAACCTGTACCCGTGCCATCTGCACACAGAATAATATACCCTTTGCTTGCCAACATCTGATGCCAAAAATAATCTCCTACAGGAAATTTATCTGCTACCATTTGCGAACCCGGCCCACTATACTGATACATCAAAACCGGATATTTCTTGTTGCTGTCAAAATTGGGAGGGGTAATCATCCAAGCATTTAACATTGAATGAGCACCAGCAACTTTTGTAAAGCTAATACTACCCAAATTGTATTGTTTTAATTTATCTTCAAAAGCTTGGTTATCCTCAAGAGTACGCACAATTTTACCATGTGCATTACGAAGGTAAAAAACAGGTGCCTTGTTGAGTCGGCTGTATTTATCAAGGAAATATTGATAGCCTTCGCAAGGTGTAATGCTGTGCGTGCCGTTTTCGGGAGTTAGACATTGGTGGTGATTACCATCCCAATCCATTACATACAATTTGCGCTGCATCGGTGAATTTTTGGCTGCAGAATAATAGATGAGTTCCTTCTTTTTGTCGATACCTACGATACTTTCAACATCAAATTTGCCTTCGGTCAATTGTGTCAAAAACCGATGCTTCCAATCCCAGCGATACAAATGATTAAAGCCGTTCTTTTCACTATTGAAAATTATTGAATTATCTGGAAGAAAGGTAAGATTGTCATTTATTTCAATATAGGCTTTATTGCTTTCTGTATAAATCACTGTAGACTTTCCGGATGTTGCATTTGTCAATAGCAATTCCAAATTGTTTTGCAATCGATTCAACCGATAAATACACAATTGCTGATGATGCTCCGTCCATTTAATCCTTGGGATATATTGATCGGTTTCTTCGCCAATATTGGCATTGATACTTTTCTTTTTTTCAAGATCATAGATTTTGATACTCACTTCTGAATTTCGCTCGCCAGCTTTGGGATATTTATACTGATAAGGAGTTGGGTAAAGGCTGTCATAAATGGTCATGGTATATTGAGGAACCGCAGATTCGTCAAAACGATAGTAGGCGATATAATTACCCTTTGGCGACCATTGAAATGCTTGCGTAAATTCGAATTCTTCTTCATAAACCCAGTCGCAATTACCGTTGATAATTTTATTTCTTTCACCGTCTGTAGTGATTTGTGTCACCACAGCAGTATTGAGGTTGATGAAAAACAAATTGTTGTTCAATACATAAGCAACCTGTGTACCATCGGGGCTAAAAGTGGGATGCAATACCTTTTCTGAATGAACAATAGTGAGGCTTTGAGTCTTTCTGTCAAATATGTATGTCTTATACAATACCGAACGTCGATAAATATTTTCAGGTTCACAAAGCAGCATAATCTTTTGCTCATCATTGCTAAATTTATAGTCTGAAATTACAATTCTTTTGCCTTCAAATTTGCTCTTTTCATTATCAAAAATGGATTCAATTTTTTCGCCTGTAGCCAAATTGTAAATAGAGATGATTTGTTTGCCATCTACAGCATCAAGTTGTGTGTATCGTTTACCATCTTTCATTGCATTAAAGCCAGGCACAGATTTAATTCTGAAAGTGCCCTTCTTCCAGATATCTTCCAATGTGATGTCCTTTTTTTCATTCTGAGCAATAGTGTCAAATGACAATGCCCATAAGCAGAGCAATAAAATTATTTTTTGCATAGATAAATTATAAGTGCTTCAAAAATACACGAACAAATCGAAAAACTTTTGGGGACGAAAATCTTTCGCTCAATTGGGTAAAAAATCACCCTATTTAAACTGCAAAGGGACTCGCAATGGAGCCCCTTTGTAGTCATTGTAAACAATCGGAATCTTAATTACTTATTTTATTTATTTTTTGAACCGTAATTAACTGATGATTCTCATCAAATATTCTGAAGATATAAGTTCCATCGGCAAGGTTTTCCATATTCACCGACTTCACATCTTTGCCACTATATACCTTACGTCCTGTAAGATCAGCAACCTCAACATCAATACTTACAGGAGCATCAATATTGACAATGCTGTTGGTTGGGTTTGGATATATCCTCAATACCTCCTCTGAAACCACATTTTGGATACCATTAGGATCAATAAGGGTAACGGTGTCAGAATAATTCAAACATCCATTTAAATCAGTAACCTCTACATGGTATATTCCTCCTGTTGTCGTCAGTAATTGATGTGTATTGGCTCCGAATACCATTTTACCATTTCTATACCATTGATAATAAGTATAAACTGAAGGAATTTGCAACAATGGAGCGCTATTAGTAATGACTGGCTTGATAGGTTTAGGATGATAACTAACTATAGACACATTAGTGGTATCAAAACATCCATAATTGTTCATTACATAAACAATGTAGGTACCTGCTGTTGATGCATTAATGAGATTGGAAGTTGGGGTAGCTGGCAATATTGGCAAGCCATCTTTATGCCAATCATAAGTAAATGAAACAAAGCCTGGACTGCAAGTAAGTAATACAGATCCTTCTTCACAAATTTTAGCTGATTCTGGAGTCAACACTACTTTTTCGGTAGTAGGTGCTTGAGAAACAAAAACAGAATCTTTAGCAATACAACCAAATGTATCTCTTACAGTTACCCCCCAAATACCAGTACTTCCTGCTGCAATAGTATCTGCAGTGGCACCGGGTATGGTAACACCTGCAAAACGCCAGTTATAGAATTTTGCCGTTGGTGAATTTGCTTGCAATGTCACTGTCAAATCTCTACAATAAATAAATCCGTAAGGAGATTTTGAAGTAATAGTAACTGTCGGTAATGAATTAACTGTTACTGAAATCATTGCCCTTGGGCTTTCACAACCGAATGTGCTCGTTTGACTTACATAATAATCAGTGGTACCAACAGCAGCTGTACTTGGCACAGGAGCTACTGTACTAGCAGTACCTCCCGTTGCTACGGTATACCATTTCAAATTGATTCCTGAAGCTGTAAGTGCAGAAGAAGCTCCACCTAAACATAAATTAATAGGCGTTGTTACAGTTGGCGCTGCAGGTATTGGGTTAATACTCACAACAATTAAGGCTCGTGGACCTTCACAACCCGAAGTTGGATTAGTTTGACTCACATAATAGTTGGTGGCACCCACTGTTGCTGTACTTGGTGTTGGAGCAATTGCACTTCCAGTGCCACCTGTTGCTGTAGAATACCAAAGCAATCCTGTTCCTGTTGCAGTTAAGGCACTTGCGGTGGCACCTTGACAATAATTGACAGGAGTTGTAACTGTTGGTGCTGTTGGCAATGGATTGACAACTACAGAAATTAACGCTCTTGGGCTTTCACAACCAGTACTTGCATTTGTTTGGGTAACATAATAATTAGTTGTACCTGCGACAACAGTACTTGGTGTTGGCGCTGTTGTGCTGCCCGTTCCGCCAGTTGCTACAGTGTACCATTTCAAACCTGTGCCTGTGGCGCTCAATACACTTGGCGTGGCGCCAAGACAATAAGTAATTGGCGTAGTAACCGTTGGTGCTATTGGCAAGGGATTGACAACAACTGCTATCATTGCTCTTGTTCCTTCACATCCTGTTGTCGCATTCGTTTGACTGACATAATAATTTGTTGTACCAGCTGCTGCTGTACTTGGTGTTGGCGCTGTAGTGCTACCCGTTCCGCCAGTAGCTACAGTATACCATTTCAAACCTGTACCAGTTGCTGTCAATGCAGATGCTGTTGCACCTTGACAATAGGTAATTGGTGTAGTTACTGTTGGTGCTGATGGCAAGGGATTGACAACAACATTGATTGTTGCACGAGGGCCTTCACATCCAAGTAAAGTTTGGCTCACATAATAAGAAGTTGTTCCTACAGATGCTGTACTAGGGGTTGGGGCTATTGCACTGCCTGTTCCTCCAGAAGCAACAGTGTACCACATCAGGCTGCTTCCTGTTGCCGTTAATGCACTAGAAGTTGCACCTTGACAATAATTGACTGGAGAAACTACGGATGGCAATGTAGGTGTTGGATTGACAATTACGCTAATCGCTGAACGCGGCCCCTCACATCCCAAAGCAGTTGTTTGACTAACATAGTAAACTGTTGTACCTGCCGCGGTTGTACTTGGTGTTGGAGCAGTTGTAGTACCAGTTCCTCCCGTTGCAACGGTGTACCATTTCAAACCAATTCCAGTGGCTGTCAATGCACTCGCTGTTGCACCTTGACAATAAGTTATTGGAGTTGACACAATTGGTAAAGAAGGTAAAGGATTTACCACAACAGCAATTAATGCTCTTGGACCTTCACATCCTGTTGCTGAGATTGTTTGACTTACATAATAATTAGTTGTACCTGCGGTAGCTGTACTTGGGGTTGGAGCTGTTGTGCTACCAGTTCCTCCAGTAGCTACAGTATACCATTTCAGACCAGTACCAGTTGCTGTCAATGCAGATGCTATTGCACCCTGACAATAGGTTACAGGTGTCGTTACTGTTGGTGCACCAGGTAATGGATTCACAACAACATTGATAGTAGCCCTTGGACCTTCACAACCTAATAAGGTTTGACTTACGTAGTAAGAGGTGGTTCCTGCACTAGCAGTACTCGGAGTTGGAGCAGTTGCACTGCCCGTTCCACCTATAGGAGTAGTATACCATAATAAGCTACTACCTGTTGCAGTTAGAGCACTAGCGGTTGCACCTTGACAATAATTGACAGGAGTAGATACTATTGGAAGTGAAGGTGTGGGATTAACTGTGAAAGTTGCAGTTATTGTACAATTATTATTATTTCTATAAGTAATAACAGTTGTTCCAGCAGATATGGCCGTAACTATTCCCGAACTACTTATAGTAGCTACTCCTGTATTCGAAGACGACCAAGGTGTAGTACCGTGAGGTGTAGAGCCTACAGATGACAAAGTTGAGGTACCACCTATACAAGAACTCAAAGTGCCAGTTATGGCTGTGGGTAAAGGTGTTGCAGTAACAGAGGCTGTAGTAGAATCTATACAGCCAAAGCTACTAGTTACTATTAATTTAACAACGGCTGTCCCTACCGAAGTAAGACCTGCGGAAAAAGAAGTAGATGAAGTTAAGAAAGTACCATTATTATACCATTGGTAAGTTCCTCCACCACTTGCCGTAAATGTAGCTGCATCACCAAGGCAAATAATATTATCATTATTTGCAACTCCGGATGTTTCTGTCACTGTAATCCCTGGATTTGGCAGAGGATTTACAACTACAGCAATCAAGGCACGTGAACCTTCGCAACCTAAAGCAGTTGTTTGACTAACATAGTAGTTAGTAGTACCAACTGTTGTAGTACTTGGTGTTGGAGCTGTAGTGCTACCCGTACCTCCTGTTGCTACTGTGTACCATTTCAAACCTATTCCTGTTGCTGTAAGCGCACTTGATGTTACCCCTAAACAATAATTAACAGGAGAAACGACAGTTGGCAAAGCAGGTGTTGGATTCACAACTACACTAATCGCTGAACGTGGACCTTCACATCCCAAAGCTGTTGTTTGACTAACATAATAGATTGTTGTTCCTGCAGTAGCTGTGCTTGGCGTAGGGGCCGCGGTGCTACCTGTACCTCCTGTTGATACTGTGTACCATTTCAACCCTATTCCTGTTGCTGTCAGCGCAGATGCTGTTGCACCTTGGCAATAGGTCACTGGCGATGTAACAGAGGGGGCAAGTGGAGTTGGATTCACGACTACCGTTATCAAGGCTCTAGGACCTTCACATCCTGTTGTGGTGTTAGTTTGACTCACATAATAATTAGTCGTACCAGCAACAGCAGTACTTGGAATAGGAGCAGTTGTACTACCAGTTCCTCCAGACGCAGCTGTGTACCATTTCAAACCAGTTCCTGTTGCTGTTAGCGCAGATGCTGTTGAACCCTGACAATAGGTTACTGGAGTTATTACAGTTGGAGCAAGAGGCAAAGTATTAACTATTACATTAACAGGAGAAGATGTTGCAGAGCAACCCAAACTATTGGTAACAGTCACGGTATATGTTCCTGTTGTTTTCACAGTAATACTGCTATTAGTGTCAGTTGTTGGCGCAGAAGACCAAGAATAGGTGTACTTGTAAGCGCCAATTGGTGTATATCGAAGTGATAACCCACTTGAATAAAACGAAGGATAACTATACATCCCTGAGCTTACTGTACCTCTAGGTGTAAATACAGTACCATAATCACCAATAGCTGACCAACCATTCATTGAACCAAGTGTAAGTGGACTTGATGAATTGTCTCCAAACGAATTTATATAACTCTGACTTTGTCCATAACCTGTTACTCCACCTAAATAAGTATAGAGACTTGGTCCAGGCCAAGTTGTTCCAGCAGCCTTGATACCTATTAACATTCCAGTACCTGAAAGCAAAATAGGAGAAACGGAAACAGGTCCAGGATTTATTCCATTGTATGCTGTGACCGTAGTCGTTGCTCCTAATACTCCGAATCTATTAATAGGTTTACAAATTAGTCTGAACTGATCAAGCAATGAGCCAGTAGAACCTTCATAACCCACAACTACTGAACCATTGGGGCAATCACAAGTAAATGGAGTTCCCGAAGTTGCAGAACCTTGAAGATATGCGGTACTACCAAATCCACTAAATATCGATGTACTTCCATTTAGAATAACAGAATCTCCAGTACAGAATGTAGTAGCACTTAGAGCGGTAATTTTTACAGAATCTGGTTTTGGATTGATTACAACAATTAGCTCTGCCCGCGGATAAGTTTCACAACCTAATCCAGTTGTTGCTGTAAGATAATAAGTTATTATTCTAGGAATACTTGAACTTGGTGTTGGAGCAGTTGTAGATGCTGTTCCGCCAGTTGAAGTTGAATACCATTTAATTCCTGAACCTGTTGCAACCAATGCCGAAGTAGAGGCATCTTGACAATAAGTAACAGGAGATGTAAATGTCGGAGAAGAGGCACTTGGATTCACCACTACTGCTATCAAGGCGCGTGGGCCTTCACATCCATTTACATTCTTTTGGCTAACGTAGTAATTTGTTGTTCCTGCGCTTGCTGTACTTGGTGTTGGAGCAGTTAAGCTACCTGTTCCACCTGTTG